>Ga0187893_10006451_pt1 | contig 20083 bp, 16 predicted proteins | sample MA1701074metaG_FD_139574 | JGI IMG/M metagenome (GOLD analysis project Ga0187893, IMG submission 139574) | White microbial mat communities from a basaltic lava cave in the Kipuka Kanohina Cave System on the Island of Hawaii, USA - MA170107-4 metaG ...
CGACTTGGGCGTGTCGGGATGGGTGTTGTGGCAGTCGACGCACGCGGAGCGCATGAGGTCCGCGGTGGCGTAGCGCAGGTAAGGGCGCCCCTCCAGATCTTCGAAGACGAAGAAGGGCTTCGTGGGATTTTTGCTGAGAGAGCTCCAGGCCCGCTTGGCGAAATCGTCCCGGAGCCCGCCCGTCTCGCGCCGGAAGGGGAAAGGGAAGGGGCTGTAGAGCCGGGCATCGGTGCCCGATCCGTGGGCGCCGATGCTCTCGGCGAGGAGCATACTCAGCGTGGCGGGAAGTGGAATCGCATGGGCTCTCGCCTCGTAGTCGTGCGTGATTTCGATGCCGAGCGGCCTCACCCGCTCGACGACCTCACTGGTGTAGAGGGTGCGGAACTCGGCGAGAGCCTGGCTCACGAGAGCGGCGTTCTCGAGGGCCATCGTCTCGATCACGCTCGACTGGACGCGGGAGAAGTACCACAAGAGCAGGACCAGACCCGCCCCCAGAAAGATGGCGAGAAAATGAACGGTGTGGTCGAGAAGAAAGCTTCGCCGTACTCTCTCTTCGGGCATCGCACCCCTCCAGGAGTCCCGACCAAGGCCCTTCTATGCGGCTTCGGCCGCACTGTCAAGGGAGGAAGTTGACGCGCCGCTTGCTCGGTGCCTACCCTTCTTCGACGCTGAAGGAGTGAAAATGAGAGACGAGGACCTGCGTGGTGCGGCGGCAGTGGTGCTGGCGGGAGTGCTGGCGGGGACGGTGGTCGAAGCGAGCGAGCGGCTGACCCTCGCCGATGCCATGACCCGGGCGGTGTCGTACCATCCCGGCCTTTCCGCGTCGTCGGCGCAGGTCGAGGCCACGGAAGCAGGAGTCGACGAGGCGGAGGCGGCCCGCTTCCCCACCCTCGCCGTTGGGGCGAGCGCAACCCGCTACCAGGAGCCGATGATCGTCCACCCCATTCACGCCTTCACCCCGAACTTTCTTCCTCCCTTCGACGAGGATCTCTTTCAGCTGCTCGCGGAGCTCCGCTATCCGCTCTTCGACGGAGGCGGCCGCACGGCGCGCATCGACGAGAGCCGCGCTCGAAGAGAGAGCGCCGACTCGTCGCTCCAGGAGATGCGGCAGGAGCTTCTCTCTCAGCTCATCGAGCAATACCTTTCGGTGCTTTCGCGCGCGCGCAGGCGCGAGGCCCAGGATCGCTCGCTTCAGGCGCTCGAGGCCGAGCTTTCCCGCGTGAATCAGTTGTTCGAAGTGGGCCGAGCCGCGACCCTCGACGTTCTCCGGGTTGAAGCGTCCATCGCGGCAGCGAAGGCGGAGAGGGTTCGGATTGCTTCCTCCCTCGATCTCGCTCAAAGGAACCTCGCGCGGCTCGTCGGCGCCAATCCTTCCGAGACGCAGCCATCGAATCTCGTTCCCGTCGTTCTGACGGGCGCCCCGCTCCCACCGCGGGAAGAGATCCTGGGAAGCGCCCTCGAGTCCGGACCGAGGGCCCGGCTCGCCCGCGACGAGCTGGCGGTCGCCGAGGCGGCCGCCTCTGGAAGTCGGAGCCGCCGGCTTCCTTCGGTGAGCGTCGACGGCCGCTACATCAACTACGGGAGCGCGTCGGGAGCGAACTCCCTCGAGTGGAACGTTGGCGTCTCGCTCGCCTATACCGTCTTCAATGGCGGTGCCACCGGAGACGCCGTGGCCCGTTCCCAGTCAGCGGCGCGGAGCGCCGCCTTCACGCTGAAGTGGACGGAGCTCGAGATCGAGGCGGAGGTCGACCGCGCGTTCTCCGCGGTCGAGGAGGCGCAGGCGAGGAGCGAAAGCCTCGAGACAGCGCTCGGGCGTTTCGAGGAGGTGAGACGCATCGAGAAACTGCGACTCGAGACCGGAGTGGGCACCGAGGCGGACTACGTCCGGGCGGAAGCCGACCGTCTCGCGGCCGAGGCCGGGCTCATCGAAGCCCGCTATGCGGAAATCGCCGCCCGCGCCGAGCTCGCGCGCATCAAGGGTGTGCTCGGCCCATCCTGGGTTGCCGAGAACCTGCGGAGCGAGCCATGAACGCGCGCCGGATCGGGGTTCTCGGGCTTCTGGTGGCCGCTATCGTTGCCGCGGTTTCGTTCCGCGATCGGCTGTCGAGCATGTGGAACCGGGCTGAGCCATCGGACGGGCTCACCGCCTCCGGCACCGTCGAGGCGAGGGAGGCGCACCTCGGCTTCGCCGCCACCGGACGGATCGAGGCGATTGCCGTCCGCGAGGGAGATCGGGTGAAAGCGGGCGACGAGCTCTCGCGGCTCGACCGGACGGAGATGACGGCGCGGAGGGACGAGGCGATCTCGAGGATCGACTCCGCTCGTGCGCTCCTGCGGGAGCTCGAGCGCGGCTCGAGGAGCGAGGAAGTCGCGCAGGCGAAAGCAACGCGGGACGCGGCGGAAAAGCGCCTCGAGGACGCGAAGCGGGACCTCGATCGCAGCCGCATTCTCCATCAGGGAGGAGCGATTCCCAAAGAAGCGCTCGACAAGACGGTGCTCGCAGTGGAGCTTGCGGAGAAAGACGTCGAGCGTACGGAGGAGGCTCTCCAGCTGGTTACGGCGGGACCGAGACGCGAGAGGATCGAAGCGCAGCGGGCCGCGCTCGCGCAGGCCGAGGCTTCGCTCCGGGCCATCGACGCCGCTCTCGACGAGATGACTCTCGAAGCTCCCTTCGACGGGCTCGTCACCGTGCGTCACCGGGAGCCGGGGGAAGCGGCCTCGCCGGGCGCCCCGGTCCTCACCCTCATGAACCCCGACGAGCGATGGGTACGCATCTACGTGCGCGAGGACCGCATCGGTGCGGTTCGGGTCGGAGAGAGCGCCGAGATTCGCTGCGACACGTTTCCCGAGAAAACGTACCGGGGTTCCGTCCGCTTCATCGCTCCCGAGGCGGAGTTCACTCCCAAGAACGTGCAGACCACCGAGGAGCGCGTGCGGCTGGTGTACGCCGTCGAGGTCTCGATCGCCTCTGACCCCGACTTCGATCTCAAACCGGGAATGCCCGCCGACGTTCGCCTCGGCGTGGGCTCCCCGTGACGCCTGCCCTTCGCGCCGAAGCCCTCTCGAAGAGGTTCAAAGGCGAGAGCGCCCTCGAGGGCGTCTCCTTCGAGGTGCGGGCGGGAGAGCTCTTTGGCCTGGTGGGGCCGGACGGAGCGGGCAAGTCGACGCTTCTGCGGATGCTCGCGGGAGTGCTCCGCCCGACGTCGGGAGACGCCTTCGTCTTTGGCGCGAGCGTCGCCCGGGATCCCGAGAGGGTGAAGAACGACATCGCCTACATGTCCCAGCGCTTCGGCCTCTACTCCGATCTGACGGTGGCCGAGAACCTGAGCTTCTACGCCGATCTCTATGAAGTGCCCCGCCCCGAGAGGGCGCCGAGGCTCGAAAGGCTCTACCAGTTCTCCGGCTTGAAGCCGTTCACTGGCCGGCTCGCCGGAAAACTCTCCGGCGGGATGAAGCAGAAGCTCGGTCTCTCCTGCGCCCTCGTCCACGAGCCGCGGCTTCTCCTTCTCGACGAGCCCACGTTCGGGGTCGATCCGATCTCGCGGCGCGATCTGTGGCTCATGGTGCACGAGATGGTCGCAAGGGGAGTCGCCGCAGTCGTCGCCACCGCCTACCTCGACGAAGCGGAGAGGTTCGACCGGCTCCTCCTCCTGCACCGGGGGCGGATCCTCGACTCCGGGACTCCCGAGGATCTTCTCAGCCGCGTCGAGGGCGAGATCCTCGACGTCGTGTCGACGCCGCTCCGCGAGGCGCGGGCGATCCTCGCAAGACACCCATCGGTCCTTCGCGCGGCGATCTTCGGGGATCGACTGCACGTGAGCGTCCGATCGGCGGAGCGCGATCGAGGAGCGATTGAAGCCGCCCTCCAGAGCGCGGGAGTCTCGATTCACGAGGTCGCCCTCGTCAGCCCGACGCTCGAAGACCGCTTCATCGAGGCGGTGGAAAAGGCGGAGGCGGCGTGAGCGCCGCGGTAACGGCCTGGGAGCTCTCGCGCCGGTTCGGGGACTTCCTCGCCGTCGATCGCGTGTCGTTCGAGGTGCGCGAGGGCGAGATCTTCGGATTTCTCGGGCCGAACGGAGCGGGGAAGACGACGACCATCAAGATGCTCGCCGGCCTCCTTCGCCCGAGCTCGGGCGAAGGGTGGGTCGCGGGCCTCGACATCCGGACGGAGACCGCAGCCATCCAGTCCCGCATCGGCTACATGTCGCAGCTCTTCTCTCTCTACGCCGACCTCACCGTCGAAGAGAACCTGGCCTTCTTCGCCCGCCTCTATGGGGTAACGGGAGGAAGACGAAGGGAAAGAATCGACTGGGCGCTCGCGATGGCGGGCCTCGAGGATCGACGCCGAAGGCTCACGGGAGAGCTTCCCCTCGGCCACAAGCAGCGGCTCGCTCTCGGCTCTGCGGTGCTCCACGAGCCCAGAATCCTGTTCCTCGACGAGCCCACGTCGGGAGTGGACCCCCTCTCGCGGCGGAGCTTCTGGGAGCTCATCGATGATCTTGCGACGAGGGGGACCACGGTCTTCGTCACCACTCATTACATGGAAGAGGCGGAGCACTGCCATCGCCTCGCGCTCATGAACCGCGGCCGCCTCATCGCTCTCGACAGTCCGCGCCGGCTGCGGGAGGAGATGAAGTCGCCTCTCCTCGAGGTCCGCACGTCGGAGGGCCTGCGGGCGATCGAGGCGCTTTCGGTTCTCCCGGGAGTCCTCGACGTCGCGCTCTTCGGCCGCGCTCTCCATGTGACCGTCGAGGACCGAGAGGGCGCCGTCGAGCGGCTTCAGGACGGGCTCCGCGCGAAGAAGGTGGACGTCGCCGGCATCCGTCCGATTCCGCCCGCTCTCGAGGACGTGTTCGTCGCCCGGGTGCGCGAAGCCGGGGGAGCGATAGTGGATTGACCTCCAAACGTCTGCTGGCGGTTGCCCGGAAGGAGGTCCTGCAGCTCCGGCGAGATCCGAGAAGTCTCATCCTTGCTTTCGTCCTTCCGGTTCTGCTCACGGTTCTCTTCGGATACGCCATCAGCTGGGACGTGGACAACATCGAGATCGCCGTGCTCGATCAAGACCGGTCGAAAGCGAGCCGCGAGCTCCTCGACGCGTTCCGCGCTTCGAGCTATTTCCGGCTTTCGGCGTTTCTCGACGACCCAGACGAGATCGAGCGTCTCATCGATCGGGGAGAAGTGCGGATGGTCCTGGTGGTCCCGCCCGATTTCAGCCGGGAGCTGGGAGCGGGGCGGACGGCTTTGCTCCAGGCGGTCGTCGACGGGAGCGACGCCAACACCGCCAACATCGCCATGGGCTACGCGCGCGCCATCGCCCAGTCGTATTCGCTCCGGATCGCGTTCGCGGGGTCGTCGTTTCATCCCCCGGTCCAGGCCGAGAGCCGGGTCTGGTACAACGAGGAGCTCTCGAGCCGGAACATGATCGTCCCCGGCCTCGTCGCCGTCATCATGATGATCGTCGCGGCCATGCTCACCTCGCTCACCATCGCCCGCGAGTGGGAGCGGGGGACGATGGAGCAGCTCGCGGCTACCCCCGTGACTCGCATCGAGGTGGTCCTCGGGAAGATGCTCCCCTACGTCGGAATCGGTCTCTTCGACGTCTTCAGCGTGAGCGCCATCGGCGTGCTCCTCTTCGGAGTGCCCTTCCGCGGAAGCCCCCTTCTGCTCGTGCCGCTTTCGACCGCGTTTCTCGTGGGAGCGCTCGGGTTGGGGATGTTCATCTCCGCCATCACCCGCTCCCAGGTCCTCGCGACGCAGATCGCGATGGTCGCGACGTACCTGCCCGCCTTTCTCCTTTCGGGCTTCATGTTCGACGTGAGCGTCATGCCGCCCGTGCTTTCGTGGCTCACCTATCTCATCCCCGCGCGGTACTTCCTCGTGGTGACGCGCGGGATCTTCCTCAAAGGCGTGGGGGTGGACGTTCTCTTCGTCCAGGGGCTTCTGATGATCGCGTTCGGCGCCGCGGGCTTCGCCGCCGCCGTCTCGGCATTCCGGAAGGAGATCGAGTGAGAGGGCGGGCGGAGCGGGTCGCCGCGATGGTGGTGAAGGAGTTCCGGCAGATGTTCCGGGATCCGCGGATGGCCCGGGTGATCTTCGTCGCCCCCGTGATCCAGCTCCTGGTTTTCGGCTACGCCGTCTCGACGGACATCGCGAACACCGCGACCTTCCTCGTCGACCACGACCGCACCCGGGCGTCGCGGGAGCTCGTCGACTCCTTCACGGCGTCCGGGTACTTCCGCATCGTCGGCCGCTCCGACCGGCCTCTCGACCTGGTGCGGGCCCTCGAGAGGGGAGAGGCGGTGGTGGGGCTCACCATCCCCGTGAATTTCGCGCGCGACTCGACCTCGAGCGAGGGAGCGCGGGTGCAGATCCTCCTCGACGGCACCAACTCCAACACCGCCTCCATCGCCAAGGGATACGCGGAGCGTATCGTCGCCGACTTCGGGCGCCGCCTGGCCCCTCGGGGCGCGCTCGCTCTGGAGCTTCGCGATCGGCCGTGGTTCAACCCCAACCTGGAGAGCCGGGATTACAACGTGCCGGCGGTGGTGGGCGCCCTCATCATGCTGATCTCGCTTCTTCTCACCTCGCTCGCGGTCGTGCGGGAGCGGGAGATCGGGACCCTGGAGCAGCTCAAGGTGAGCCCGCTCACGGCGGGGGAGCTTATCGCCGGAAAGACCATCCCCTTCGCGGTTATCGCGCTCATCGACCTCGCGATCGTCACCGCCGTCGCCCTGTACTGGTTCGAGGTGCCGTTCCGCGGGCGCTTCTTCTTACTGCTCGTGGCGAGCGCGCTCTACATCCTCTCCGCGCTCGGGGTCGGCCTTTTCATCTCGACCATCTCCGCGACCCAGCAGGAGGCGTTCCTCGCGAGCTTCCTGGTGTTCATGCCCGCGATCCTGCTGTCGGGATTCATGTTCCCGGTCACCAGCATGCCCGAGGTCTTCCAGTGGGCGACGCTCCTGAACCCGGTCCGGCACTACCTCGAGATCGTCCGCGCGGTCTTCCTGAAGGGCGCGGGGTTTCATGCTCTCTCACGCCAGTTCGCCGCTCTCTTCGTCATCGGAACGTCGATTCTCCTGTTCGCGGCGACGAGGTTCAGGAAGAGCTGAACTACTTCCGAAAAATCTTCCCGCCCTTCATCACGAACGCGACGCGGCGGAGGGCGGTCGCATCCGAAAGCGGGTCCCCTTCGAGGGCGATGATGTCCGCTTCCATCCCGGGGGCGATGGCGCCGACTTTGTCCCCGAGTCCGAGGGACTCTGCGGCGAGGGAGGTGGCGCCCGCGATTGCCTCCAGGGGGCTCTGGCCCGCTTTCTCGATCCGGTAGATGATCTCCTCCGCGTTTCGACCGTGAGCGCCCGCGGTGGCGTCCGTGCCCATGAGGAGCTTGAGGGTCTTGTGTTTCATCGCCCGCTGGTACATCTCGAGCTTTATCGGGATGTTCCGCTCCATGAACTGGAAACCCTCCTCCGTGTAGTTTCCGATACCGAGGTACTGCGGCTTGTGGGCGAGGTAGTTCTGGGAGACGAGCCCGATGTTGGGCTCGAAGTACGTGCCCCGCTCGGCCATGATCGCGAACACCTCGTCCGTTCCCTGGCTTCCGTGAGTGACGGCAGAGCAACCGGCGAGGGCCGCAGCTTTCATCGCGCTCGCGGCGTGAGCGTGGACCCAGCTCCTCAGGCCGAGCTTTCTCGCTTCGTCGCACCCGGCCTGGATCTGCTCGTCGGTCATGGTCTGGGCCCCGCCCTCGCGGATGCTCTTCGAGGCGAAGAGCTTCACGAGGTCCGCGCCGTCTTTCGCCACCGCCCTGACGAACGCGCGGATCTCCTCGGGATCCCCGGTGTTCTCGTTCGCGGGGCGGATGGACGTGAGGATGCGGGGGCCGGGAATGACCCCGCGGCCGATCGCTTCTCTGAGATCGAGATCCTGAGGTGCTCCGATGCTCTGCACCGTGGTGAATCCTGCCATCAGGGTTCGATACGCGTTCTCCGTCGCGTAGAGGATGAACTGGGCCTGAGTCTCGCTCTCATTCGCGTAGCGCCCGTCCCTGCCGAAGTGGGAAGAGATGTGCACGTGGGTATCGATGAGCCCCGGGAGCACGGTGAGCATCGTGAGGTCGTGGACCGGTCCCTTCGGCTCTCCACCGATGCGCGCGATCCGGGAGCCCTCGACGACGACGATCGCGCCCCGGGTCACTCCGCCCTTTCCGTCGAGGAGAGTCCCGGCCCGGAGCGTCAACGCTTGCTCCTCGGCGGCCGCAAGGCTCCCAGCGAGCAGAACGAGTGCGAAACACGATCTCACCATGGCTTTCTCCTTATTCGCGCCCTCGCCCGCGCCTTCGTCCCCTTCGTCGTCGACCACCCGGCCTCGGCTCGGAAGGGCGAGGGGGCTCCGGCGGCGCCTCCGGCTCTTCCTCCTCCACCTCAGCTTCCACCGCACCCACGTCCCGCTGGATGAGGTGAGCAATGAGGCGATGGCGCTCGGGGTGAGTGCAGATCGCATCCGCGACTTTGCGAAGGTCTTCGACGTCGTCCGCGGACACCGCGCTCGCTTCCTGGGCCAGGAGGGCGACGAGCCGCTCCGTTTTCCTTGTCTCGACTTCCTCCTCCGTCGGCACCGACCTCTCCTCGAGCTCGAGGTGGTATCGCTTCGCGAGGCGGTTGAAGCTCATGAGGTCGGTGGCGGAGACGAGAGACACCACGATGCCGCCCCTCCCGATCCTGCCCGTCCGGCCTGCGCGGTGGATGTAGGCCTCCGGGGAGTCGGGTGTGGAGTAGACGAAGACGTGGGACAACTCCTCGATGTCGATCCCGCGGGCGGCGACGTCGGTCGCGACCAGATGGCGGATGTGCCCGGTCCGGAAGTGCGCCATGACCTGTTCTCGCTTCCGCTGGGGAAGGTCGCTCGAGATCATCGCCGCCGGAAGGCCGCGCCTCACGAGGAAATTCGCGACCGAGCGAACCTCCTCACGCGTGTTGCAGAAGATCATCGAGGACGAGGGCTGGTCGTACTCGATGAGCTTCTCGAGCACCGCTTCCTTCTGCATGCGAGGCGTGATGATGTAGGTGTGACGGACCTCTTTGACGTAGGCGAAGTCCTCGGACAGGAGGACCCACCGCGGCTCGTTCAGATAGTTGTAGATGAGCCCCCGAATCCCCAGGGGAACGGTCGCCGAGAACAGGAGCGTCTGCCGCTCCTTAGGGACAAACGTCATGATCTGGCCCATCTCGACAGCGAAGCCCATGTCGAGCATGCGGTCGGCCTCGTCGAGGACGAGGCACGTCGCGGCGTCGAGGCGCAGGGAGCCTCGCTTCAGGAGATCCAGAACCCGGCCGGGAGTGCCGACGGCGACGTGCGCCCCCGCTTCGATTCCGCGCACCTGCTCGGCGATCGAGTCGCCGCCGTAGACGGCCTGGACCCGAACTCCCTTTTCGGCGCCGATCTGTGCGATCTCCTCTCTCACCTGGAGAGTCAGCTCGCGGGTGGGCGTCAGGATGAGTGCCTGGATCTCTCCCCGGGCAGTGTCGACCCGCTCGACGATGGGGATCCCGAAGGCCGCCGTCTTCCCCGTCCCCGTTCGGGACTGGACCACCAGGTCGTGTCCTTCGAGAACGGAGGGGATGGTGTCGCGCTGCACCGGAGTGGGCTTGTCGTAGCCCATCCGCTTCAACCCTTCGAGGATCGGAGCCGACAGGCCGAGAGCGTGGAAACTATCGTGTGAGGACGTCATTCCTTCAACTGCGGATGGGCCAACCGCGTCATTCTACCTGTTTTCGAGCCCGCTACGAGGGGCGCTCCTTCCGCTCTTTCTCCCGTTCCTCGGCCTGGTCGCGAAGGGGACGCCCCCGATCGGGTGTGGAGTCGCGCACGAGGCCGTAGATCCCGCGTCCTTCGTGATCCTCAGGAAGGTGCTCCGTCACCGGCTGTCCGTTCTCGTTCACGAAGAGGAGGCAGTGGCAGTATTTGTAGATCTGCATGTCGTCGCACGGGCAGATCCACGTCCGGTGACGCACCTCTTCCTTCTTGTCCGGATAGAAGCGGCAGGGGCAGAGCGGCTTTCCGAGCTCGTCGATGTGCCGGGCGAGCCCCAGCACCACGAGCTCCGTTACCTCCTTCTCCGGATGGGTGGTGGTTCCCGTCTTCCTGCAGTAGACGTCGACGAGCTTCCTCACCCGGGTGAGGCTCGCATCACTCGGAGGCTTCAGCGCCATCGCCCCATTCTACGCCGCTCGCGTTGTCTGAATCTCTTGCGCCATTCCCGTGATCGTGATGCGGGGAATCTCCAGGGGCCCTCATTTCGCGTCCGATCAGCGCGACGGGAATCGAGCCATACGAGAGGAAGCGATCATGGAAACCGCACGTTCCGAGACGGCCCTCGTGCTCCCGCCGGATCTCGCGGATGAGGTGCGACCCGACGAAATAGATGAGCGCGGCCGCGGGGAACATGCTGTTCTTCGTCACCTCGGACCGGGCGGCGGATTCGCTCATCTTCGTATGGACTCGATAGAAGCTCACCGCTTTCTCGAGGCTCATGCGGCCGTGATGGATCTCGATATCCACGACCGCTCGCGCCGACGCCCGGGCATGGGTGTGATGCTCGGCGTAGGACTCGAGGGGCGTCAGGAAACCCGCCTCGTCCATCAGGACCGTCGCGTACGAAGCCCAGCCCTCCGCCATCGTGCCTCCGCACGGCATCGCGATTCGGGAGGCGCAGTCGACGGCCGCGATCCTGGCGATGCGCGAAGAGGCGCGCGCGGCGTGCCAGTTCTGGACGTGATGGCCGAGGCCAGCGTGGTGGACGACGTGGTTCAGCTTGAGCGTGGCCTCCGAGATCCCGGACTCCGACTCCGGCAGAAGGTGGTCGACGCGCGGAAGGCCGTCGAGAGGCGCCGGCGATCGGTAGAAGAGGAAGTAGAGCTTTCCCGCCGCCTCTCGCGCCCATCGGGGCTGGGGCACGAAGTCGACGGGATAGTCGGGCCAGGTGAGGAGACCGCGCTCGACGGCGAGTGCTTGGCTCTCCTCCCAGATCTCACGGCAGCGGCGGAAGGCGTCTTCTCCACGGAGGCGGACGTCCTCGAGTCGGAGGAGAACGTCCCGGTAGTCGTCCGCGCCAAACTTCGGAGCTCCGGATACGAGCTCGCCCTCTGAGCGCTCGAGCGACTCCCGAGCGCGTCTCGAAATCTCCGAAGCGGATTCTTCGAGAAAATGCGCTTTCTGAAGCAGCAGGTCGAACGCCTCCTCGCCGCAGGCAAGGGTCGGCGCTTCCGGGATTTCGCGCTCCAGGAAGTCGCGAAAGGAAGCGAACGCGCGGCGAGCCTCGGCTGCCGGGCCCGAGAGAACGCGCGCACCTTCGAGGTGCGGAAGCCCCTCGTCCAGGAAATCGAGGGCGCCTTCACATTCGCGCAAGGCTCTCTCCGTACAGATGCGGGGCGCTCCGCGGAGGTTTCTCTTCGCCCTCTCGAGAAAGCCGGGAACGGCCGCGAGCCTCTCGCAGGCATTTCCATAACGCTCTTCACGAGGGGCGAACTCACGCAGGAGGAGCGAGAAGACGGAGAAGATGGCCTCTCCGGTGTAGGCCGCCGGGTTCAGCTCGCGGAAACGGCCGGAGGCGTTCTCCCACGCTTCGATCTCGAGGTGCCCGCGCGCGAGGTCGCGATCGATGGCTTCATTCGTCGTCAAATCCTCTTCCGGGAGGGAGTCCAGCTCGTCGAGGAGCGAAGACGCATCGAATTCGAAGTCGGGAAGCCGGTGATCGTGTTCGTGATACCCGATGAAGGTCGCGCTCACCGGATGACGGCGGTAATAGGAATCGAAGAAGCGGTTCAGCCAGTCCGCGAAAGCACTCAAGACCGGCTCAGGGGAAGGGAAACCCAGCGTCGCTCGTGGAACGACAGCTCCACGGCGTTGATGGTCTCCTGGACCCAGGCGCCGTCCGCGAAGCCTCCCTGGTTGCGGCCGCCGCCGTCGAGGATCTCGTCGATGAAGTCCCTGATGAGATTCGCGTAGAACAGGCTTCGCCAGGACTCGCGCGCGTCGCCTCCCGAGGGGTAGAAGCGCTCGGGAATGGGAAGCTCGAGGAACTCGATCGCGTCCCGGGTCGCGACCCGGATGGTCTCGGCGACCCCGCGCTCCTCGACGAGCCGGCAGATGACGGCGCCCCGCTCTCCGTAGATTCGTGCTTCGACTCCCGGATAGTTGCCGATGGTGACGAAGCTCGTCTGGATCGACGTGAGGGCGCCGTTCACGTGCTCGCCGATGAAGATGTCGCCGTCGTCGATGTTCATGCGCATCATCCCGGCAAGCCCCCGCACCCGTCGTTCGGGAATGAAGTTGGTCATGACGCCGACCACCCGGGTGAGATCGGCGCCCACCCACCAGTGGCCGATGTCGATGATGGGAGCTCCGTAGCCCTCGAGGGACGAGGTCTGGAGCACGCTCTGATCGGCATCGGGATTCGCCTGGCGGAGAGGCTCCTCGGGGTCGAGCCACTGGGAGTTCTGTTCGTAGCCGTTGAAGAAGAAGACCCGGCCGACGAAGCCCTCGTCGAGAAGAGACCTCGCGTACTGGACCCCCGGGCTGTAGCGGAACGTGAATCCGAGCTTGGTCTTGAGGCCCTCCCTCGTCGCGAGCTCGGCGGCGCTTCGGGTCTGCCGGTAGTCGTAAGCCACGGGCTTTTCGCAGAGGACGTGCTTGCCAGACGCGAGCGCGGCCATCGCCAGCTCGAAATGCGTATGGGAGGGAGTCACGATATCGACGACGTCGATGTCCGAGCGCGAGACCGCGTGCTCCCAGTCGGCTGTCACGTCCGAAATCGAGAACCGCCTTCCGAGCTCCTCGGCCCGCTCGCGCACGACGTCCGCGAGGACCACGACTTCGACCCGGGGGTCGCGCTTCCACCCCGGGAGGTGCGCGTCCCCCGCCCACTTGCCGGCCCCTAGAACTGCCACCCTGAGTTTGTTCACGGGGCGCATCGTAGCCGAAGCCCCATCGGAAAATCCAAGAAGGGGGACGGGCTACCCGAAGACTCTTTGGAAGAGCTTTCGCATCGGCGTCGGCTCGCGGAGCGAGGCTGCGAGCTTCTGTGCCTCGGCGTTGCCGGGCTCCATCGCGAGGACCGCCTGGACCTCGCCCCGTGCCCGGGATCGATTGGAACCCGCGGCGTAGAAGCGGGCGAGCTCGAGCCGAAGCGAAGCGTCCTTGGGATCGAGCATCACGGCCTCGAGCAGGTGCTGCTCGGCGTTCTTCCTCATGGCGGGAACGTGCGCCATGGACTTCCCGAGAAGGCACTGGAATTCCGCCCGCTGGGGCTCGAGCGCGATGAGCTCGATGAGGATGGGAACGGCACCTCCCCAGTCTTTCACCTGCACGTGGAGGCGGGCATCTCGCTCGAGCTGCGCGACCCGGTCGCGGCGAACGTGATCCTCATGGGGCTCGGGAGTGAGGTTCTCGAGCTCCAGCCGGACCCGTGCGTAGGCCGCTGCCAGTTGGAGCTCGATGGCATCGAGCTTGTCCACCAGGTCTTCGTTCTCCGTCTGGCTTCGAACCTCGGCCCACTCGGATTTGAGGGTCTCGTAGGCCTCGCGCGCCTCGTCGAGACCCGCGCCCTTGCGGATGCCGAGGAGATCGCGCTCGCTCACCTCCGCCAGCTTCTCGAATTGGCCGACGATGAGATCGCGGCACGGTTCGATGCGCTCGGAAGGCTCGTGGATCTCGGGAAGCGGGGCGGGTTTCGGCGCAACGTCACCGGGGATCGGCTCGAGCAAGCCGAGGGAGAGAAGGACGAACGCGCTCCGAAACGCGGCGTTCCGGCCGAGCTCGCTCCGGCGTACGATGTCTCCAATCTCCCTTCCTTCGCCCGCGAGCGAAAGGATCGCCCGCTCCTCGTCCGAAAGCTTCTTGAGCGCGAGCCCCCGCGGGGGGGCGGGGGCGACGCGCACGCGGGTGTTGGCAGGAGGGAGTCCGGAAAGAATCAGTTTTCCGTCTTCGATGGCGCGGAGCCCCTTCAGCAGGAGCGAAGGCACCGAGAGCCCGACGGTCAACGCCGACGACATCGCTCCGTCGACGTCGTACTTGTACGTGCCCGCGGGGACCCGGAAGAGGGAGAGCACGATCCGCTGCACCTGGATGGCGAGCTCCCGCTGCACTTCCTCTTCCGTGAGCCGGCCGAGAGACACCAGTGCCTCGCCGAATCGGCAGCGCTCGCTTCTCATCTTCGCGACGGCCTTCGCGTAGTCCTCGCGCGAGATGAGCTCATGGGCGAGCATGCTCTCGCCGAGGCGATCCCTGCGGACGTTGCTGGACGCGAAACGGACGGAGCCGCGATCGAAGAGAACGGTCTTGAGAGAAGGACCGGAAGCCACTTCGAGGGCACCTGAGCTCCCTTCCTCGGCGGCTCGCTTCAGAATTCGAGTCAGGACGACGGGGGAGAAGCTTCCGACCCGGTCGCGAGGGGCCTTCGCCTCGATCATGGGAGCAAGAATAGGCGCCTTCGCTCGGTGAAAAAGTGACGGGGAGTAGGGGGGTTTTCCCGCCGCTCTCCGGGGGGGAATCCTCAGGTCCGGCGAGCCGCCACGATAACATACGGCGATGTTCCCGTACGTCGCCGGCCAGCGCTTCTTGCGCGAGGCGGAGCCGGAGCTCGGGCTCGAGCCGTCGCGGGTCTGAATCATGCTGCGACTCCGAAATGTCATCGTCATCGTCCTCATCATCGGCGTGGTCTACGCCCTCGCGCCGGCGGAGAGGAAGAGGCGCTGGCTCGACCGGCTCCGCGAGCTGGGGCGGGCGCTCACGCTGTCTCTCGTGATCTACTGGCTCTACATGCTGGCGCGTTACCTCTACCAGCATCGATAGCCGCGCGGGTGGCTTGCCGTATCGAAGCCCGTCCTTTACGATGAGAGAAGCCGTGAGAACGCTCCTCGATCTGATTCAGGAGTACGCGACGCTGAACGAGGCCAAGACCGCCGCCCGCGGCACTCTCGCGAAGGCGCAGGAAGCGCGGTGGGCCGAGCTGAAACGGTTCTACGACATGCTCATGGCCCAGGACGGCCTTGCGCGGGAGCCGGCCGCGCGCTTCACCGCCTCCGAGATCCGGGAACGGGTGGCGCCGCGCGCCCGGCTCCGCGTGCAAACGGACCTCGAGATCGTCGTCGCTCGGGAATCCGAATACCACCGGGCGCGCGTCGGGAACTTGAGCTGCGGGGGAGTGCTTCTGCATTGCGACCACGGCTTCGAGGTGGAGAGCGGCCTCACGCTGCACATGGCGAACGTGTCGCGGGACGAGAGCGTGCTTCCGACGGAAGGACGGGTGGTGTGGCGCTCCGAAGGGAGCGGAACCAACGAATCGTTCCGCTACCGGATGGGGGTGCAGTTCACGGGGCTGCGGCCCGAGGAAGAGCGCACTCTCGATTCGTTCGTCGTCGATAGCCTCGAGACCAAGATTCTCTGTCTCGGGCGGGAGTCGCTCACCCCCGAGTTCGTGCGGAAGGAGCGGCTGGCGCTCTAGTCTCGCAGGCTCTTGTACGCCTCCGTGGCCGACTGCGGGCGGGCGTAGTCGATCTTCCATTCCCGCTCTTCCATCGGCTTCTTCCCGAGGGCACGCGCCATCTGGCGCACGTGCGCGCCCTGGCAGCCGCAGCAGCCGCCGATGTAGCTCACGCCGAGATCGCGCGCGCGGCTCGCGAAGTCGCCGAGCTCGTAGCGCGTGAGCTGATAGGGGTCGAGCCGGTCGGGGAAGCCCTTCTGTCCGGGGAAGAACGGCACCTCGTCGGTGCACCGGTAGCCGACGGGCTGGGCGGCGACGTAGCACTTCACCGCTTTCCGCATCTCCTCGACGACGGGGAGCATGTGCGCGGGATCCATGAAACAGTTGGTGCCCACGATGTCGGCCCCCGCTCCCTCGAGAGCTCGGGCGGCTTCACCCGGCGTCTTCCCTTCGCGCGTGCGCGGCCCCTCGAAAGCGAGCGTCACCATGACGGGGAGTCCCGTCTTCTTCATCCTCTCGAGAGCGATCAGGGCCTCGCCGAGGTGAAGAAACGTCTCGCCGATGAAGAAGTCGACGCCCTCCTCCGTTTGAAACCGGATCTGATCGTCGAACAGACGCCGGCACTCGTCGGCCGCGGCTGGGCTCCCCTCTTCGTACTTCCAGGTGAGCGAAAGGTTTCCGGCAACGGGGATCTCCCTTCCTGCCACTTCCCGGGCGATGCGCACCGCCGCGCGGTTGATCTCGGAGAGGCGGTTCGCGTAGCCGATCTGGGCGAGCTTGTTCTCGCTCGCGTAGAACGTGAGCACCTGGAGCACCTCGGCGCCCGCGTGAACGAACTCCTGGTGGAGCGCGCGCAGGGCGTTGGGATGCTCGATCGTGACCTCGGGTGTGAAAGGACCTGCCTGCACGTAGCCGCGGCTTTCGAGCGCGAGGAGATACCCTCCGTCGCCGAGCACGACCCCATTCGAGAGCTTATCGAGGATGGACTGCGGCATGAGTACGACCTCCCTTTTGCGAGGGTGAATGATAGCAGACCTCGTCGGCGATTCGCCGTCGGTGAAACACCCTGCGGTGTGTACGGCAGCGCCCGCTCGATGGAGGAACCATCCGCTCACGCGCTCCATAAGGCGCTTCTGCAGGAGTTTCTCTCGGGCGGCAACCGCCGGCTCGGGGACGCCGTTCTCGCGGCGCAGGCGAGGTTCCTCGAGACCGGCTCTTTCGCCGAGCTCATCGTTATCTACCACCTCTTCGGCGACCCTGGCCTTCCGCTCGAGTGAAGCGGCGCTTCAATCGGCGGGGTGAGCGCGCCCGGCGAATGTCCAAACGAAATCGAGCTTCCGAGGAGGCCGAGATCCCTCGACTGAAGGCTCCCGAGCTTCACCTCGCCGAGACTTCCAGCGACTGCAGACCGGTTGTTTCGGGTCGCGCCGGCGGTCGGGTTGAGTCGACCGTCAAATCACCGTACAATCTCAATAAAGCCCGTAAGCTGGTATTTATCCCGACGTCGAGGGACGGAAGCCACAAGTGTTCGAATCGAGCCCATCTTCGTCTCGGCCGGGGTCGGCATGCGCGGAACGCTGACGCCGGACACCCTCGCGCGCGTTCTGCGAGGGATCGCGCTCAGCCGCAAAGAGGGCATTCTCCATCTCTCCTCGGAGAGCGTCTCGAAGCGCGTTTACTTCAAGGGCGGCTCCATCATCTTCGCCGGCTCGGACGACGAGCAGGAACGCCTGGGGGAGGTCCTCGTTCGCGCGGGGAAGCTGGAGCGGCCCGACCTGGAACTCGCGCTCCGGGTCATGAAGCAAACGGGCGAGAGCCTGGGCAAGACCGTCGTCGAGATGGGCTTCACTTCCTTCCCGGACATCTCCGCGCACGCGCTCGAACGGACGAAGTCCATCATTGCATCCGTCTTTCTGTGGCAGCGAGGGACCTTCTACTTCGAAGAGCGGCCGACCACCATCAGCGACGAGATGGCGCTCGATCTCTCGGCAACCGAGGCGATCTTGGCTGCCGTTCGCAATATAGCCGAACCCGAGATCGCGCGCCGCGGCATTGGCGACCTGAAAGCCGTGCTTCGCCAACCGACGAACCCCCTCGCACCGAGTGTGGAGGGAAGCCTGTCCTCGTCGGTCGAGTGGCTCCTCTTCCAGGCGAACGGGGTCTCCACCATCGAAGAGATCGTCCGAAGCTCTCCTCTGGACGAGGAGAGGACCCTTCGATCGATCTACGCGCTCGTGCTCGCCGGCATTCTGGAAAAGGAAGACCCGAGTAAAGCCATGGCCGCCCGAGCCGAGTGGAAGGAGGTTGTATCGGGCTCATCGATTTGGCCGAGTGCGTGGTCGGAGAGCACGGTCTCGTCCCCGGCCCCGCCCCCTGCTGACCCCATCCCCGCGCGGCTCGGCCGCTACGAGGTGGAGCGTCTCCTCGGGAGAGGTGCCATGGGCGCCGTCTATCTGGCGAGAGACCCCGCCATCGAGCGAACGGTAGCCGTCAAGCTGATTCAAACGACGCGGCACCTTGACCCTACCGAGCTCGAAAAATACCGGGAACGCTTCTACCGGGAGGCCAAGTCCGCCGGCAAGCTCCTCCACCCGGGAATCGTCACCGTGTTCGACGTAGGGCACACCGAGGAGTCGACGCCTTTCATCGTCATGGAGTACGTAGAAGGCAAGACGCTCGCTGAGATTCTCAAGGCCCGCGATCCGCATCGAGACGAATCCCTTCGTATCACCTCCGAAATCCTGGACGCTCTCGCCTTCGCCCATTCCCGGGGCATCGTTCATCGCGACATCAAGCCGGCCAATATCCTGGTGACGCCGGAGGGACAGGTCAAGATCATGGACTTCGGGATCGCGCACGTCGTCGGCTCCGAGCTGACCCAGGCCGACGATGTTCTGGGAAGTCCGAACTACATGGCTCCGGAGCAGCTCTCCAAGGGAACGATCGATGCGCGAACCGATCTGTTCGCTGTGGGAGTGGTGCTCTACCGAATGCTCGGCGGGTGTCTCCCCTTTACGGGAGACTCTTTTGCCGCCATCGCGAGCGCGATCCTCTCCGACGAGCCGCAGGCGCTCGACACTCTCGACCCCGCGCTGCCATCGGCGCTCAGCAGCGTGGTGCTTCGCTCGCTGGCGAAGGACCCCGCTCGGCGCTTCTCGACTGCCCTTGAGCTGAAGCGCGCCTTGCTCTCTCCGCCCTCTGATCTCGGGCTTCCCGCGATGGAGACAGCTGCCTCGCCGGGCGGTCTCGAGTCAGCGACTCCGCGGCACTTGCCGACCCACGCGCAGCGCGAGCCTGTTGCCAAGGCTAGCAGCTCGAGCGGCCGGGCGCACGCCCCGCTGGTCGGGAGCGTGCCCCGGAGCGTTCTTTGGGGTGGCGCGGCGCTGGTCCTCGGGCTCGCGTCGTTCGCGGCGTTTACGTTTTCAGGCCGGGACACGGCGCCAGACGCCGCCTCGCGAAGCCGGGAGGTGTCAAAAGCGGTGGCGGCGGCCGCGGAGCCGGAGGCGGGTGAGTTCCCGAGCCCAGCGGAGGCGCCGAGCGACGCCGTTCAGCAGGCGCCGAGCGACGCCGAGCTATTTCATCAAGGCACCGTGGCGTTGGATCGCGGCGACCTCGAGACGAGCCGAGCGGCAATCGAGGAGCTCCTTCGCAGGAATCCGGCGTTCGATGGCGCCGCCGAGCTTCTGGTGAAAGTGAACGAGCGGCTTCGCACCGCGAAGGAGCGGAAGCCCAAGGGCGCGGGAGCCCCGACCCCTCCCGCCCAGCCCGCCAAGGCCGCGGAGCCGACCCATGCGGAGCTCTACTACCGCGCGCTGCTGGCCTTCGAGAAGGGGGACATCGAAGGCAGCAAGCGGCAACTCGAAGAAATTCTGCGGGCCGACCCGACGTTCGCGGGCGCGTCCGCGCTCCTCGCGCAGGTCAATGACGAGCTCTGGAAGAAGGCGCTCCCCCTCTCGTTTCCCGCCGAGCACAAACATCGCATCGGTGGATGCGCGGGAACGTTGACCCTCGACGCCTGGGGCGTCGGTTTCTCCTCGGCGGAGCACGACTGGAGATGGAAGTTCGATGAGATTCTCGTCATCGAGAGGCAGGCCGGCTCGGTCCTGAACATCGAAACTCGCGAGACCGAAGTGCTCGCACTCGGAAGGCCCAAGAACTACAAATTCGAGCTCAAGGGCTTCATGATGGAGGCCGACTGGGAGAGATACCAGAGGCTTTCGCGTTGAGGTCGGCTCACACTTCGCCTGTCCCCCCCAGCGGTAACTCACCTCCCGGTTACGGACTCGCCGACACGTGAGATCGGGCTCGGACGACGAAACGCTTTTGCTAGAGCTTTCTGAGAGCGACGAGAGTGCCATTACGCAAGGGACAGCACCCGCGGCGAAAAGATCGCTCCCTGGGCAAGCTGCCTCCGCCGCTGGCCATTTCGCGGGCTCTTAGAAGGAATCAAACAACGTTTCCCACATGGCGCGGCAAAGTAGCGAACCTGTTTCTTTTATAAACGAAGCGTGGAGTCTTCCCCCCAAGCACAAGCGTGCTGAGCGTCGGGTTTCACTCTGACGACGCCTCCGACCTCTCACCGTAGGCCCACATCGTTTATCG
>Ga0187893_10006452_pt1 | contig 20081 bp, 22 predicted proteins | sample MA1701074metaG_FD_139574 | JGI IMG/M metagenome (GOLD analysis project Ga0187893, IMG submission 139574) | White microbial mat communities from a basaltic lava cave in the Kipuka Kanohina Cave System on the Island of Hawaii, USA - MA170107-4 metaG ...
CAGGGCTGGGCCCGCGCCGCCAAGGAGAAGCTGGATCAACTGACCCAGGCCGCGGCGTAGCGGCCAGAAAGTCTCTCACAAAAATGCGTCCGGAGATTCCGGTTGAACTGTGAGCCAAGACACCCGCACGTATGCTACGGACGGTCCGGTGCGGCAGGATCTTATGAGAACCAGAGCGCTGCGGCGAGATTCGACATCCGACGGCGAAGACGGATTGTTCCAGGATGGAATCCTTGCCGCCGTCATTCACACTCGTTATGCGCCCGGCAACACCATCACATTTCACCTCGGCGGCTGCATGGACTTGTTGCGATCGATGCCCGCATCGTGTGCGGAATTGATCGTCACGTCGCCTCCCTACAACCTCGGAAAGGAGTACGAACCGAGACTGGACCTCCAGCGCTACCTGGCGCAGCAGGCGCAGATCATCGCAGAGTGCATCCGGATCCTGTCGCCGCGCGGCAGCATCTGTTGGCAGGTGGGCAATTACGTCCGGAAGGGCGCAATTGTGCCGTTGGACAGTGTTCTCTACCCGCTCTTCGCCGGGGCGGGGCTTCGCATGCGCAATCGCATCGTCTGGCACTTCGAGCATGGTCTTCACTGCGCGCGCCGTTTTTCCGGCCGTTACGAAGTCATCGCCTGGTTCACCAAGGGGGATTCGTACGTCTTCAATTTGGACCCAGTCCGCATTCCTCAGAAATACCCCGGGAAGAAATATTTCAAGGGACCGAAAGCGGGGCAGTTTTCGTGTCACCCAAAAGGAAAGAACCCCGGAGACGTATGGACGATCCCGAACGTGAAACACAACCACATTGAGAAGACGAGTCACCCGTGCCAGTTCCCCGTTGAATTGGTGGAACGCCTAATCCTGAGCATGACGGAACGAGGAGGCCTCGTCGTAGATCCCTTTATGGGCGTTGGCACGACGGCGGTTGCAGCGGTCCGGCATGGGCGGCGCGTCGCGGGCGCGGAGATTCGCGCGGACTACTGGCGGCACGGCGTGCAGCGCATCCAACTCGCGTGGCGAGGGGAACTCAGGACGCGGCCGATGGGTCGAGAAGTGTATCAGCCGACCGGCCGCGAGAAGTTGACCCAGAGGCCGGCGGTTTTCGAAGTTGTGCCCGGAGGCCGCGGATGAAGGTCTGCGGCGTGCATTCCCATCTTAACGGCCACGAATGACTGTTGGTTTACGAGAAGTCCGTTTGGGACGAAATCCGGGGTGTCATTGCGGCAGTCGACGCCTCGAAACACAAAACCAAGATCAGCAGGGAAAAGGGAATGATAGGGCGGGCCCTCTATTCGCCCCGCGAACTGAATGCCGCATTCCCTGAGCGATTTAGGGCCGCGAACTGGAAGGAAAGCAGGACAAGTTACTGGGTCACCGAAGATTACGCTTTGATCCGCAGGACGATGAACCTTTCGCCGGACGAACAACGGAAGGCGATAGAGGAAGCGGGAAAGCGGGCTATCTTTTCCTGCAACCAGACCGATTTTGTCAAGCGGCGCGTGGCGATTGAGATCCAGTTCGGAAAGTACAGTTTTATCGCATACGACCTGTTTGTGAAGCATCTCGCGTTCTACGTCGGCGATGCGATCGACGTCGGGATCGAAGTCCTGCCCATGAAGCGCATGCAGGAACAGATGTCTTCCGGCCCCGGTTATTTCGAAGGCGCACTGTACGACGTGGCCCGCCAGGGGCGCGGCGTGCCCGCGGTGCCGTTGGTTCTGGTGGGGGTCGAGCCGTATGGAGTCCGCCTAAACAGTATTCCGAATTCACCTCCGCGGCGGCCGCCGGCCGAAACGGACGGCGCTTCGCCTGCCGCGCCGGGTGCAGACGCGTTCGTGTATGGTTCATCGTCGTGGCGCTTCGGCCGGCAGCGCGGCGACGAACGCGTCCAGCGCCGCGCGGTCCCGCAGCGGCGGGCCGTGGCCGAACAGCAGCGTCTCGGGCTGCAGCCCCGCGATCCGCCGGATCGAGCGGCGGTTTTCGGCCGGGTCGTGCGTGAACACCTTCAGCGGCTCATGCAGGCCCCGGCGCGTCGTCAACAGACTCATGCCCAACAGCGCGTCGCCCACGATCGCCAGCCGGTCCGACTCGCGGAAGAACGCCACGTGTCCGGGCGTGTGCCCCGGCGCCCCGACGACCCGCAGGTCGCCGACGCGCTCGCCGTCGCGCAGCGGTCGGGCGACCGGGTGCGGCGGGCCCGACAGCACCGCCGCCGACAGCCGCAGCAGGCGCGTGCCCGGCCGCATGGGTTCGCGCCCTTCCATCACGGATCGGTCGGCCTCCCCGCACGCCAGCGGGCAGTTCAGCGCCGCGCACAGCGCCGCCGCCGCGCCCTGGTGATCGGGGTGCACATGCGTTAACGCGATTAGCGACACCCGCCGGCCGGCCAGCGCGCGGAGGAGTTTCTTCGTCCAGAATCGGGTGCCCGCGTCGATCAGGACGTCCCCAACGAGGTAGGCGTTGACACCGTGGGCGGGGAATCCGTCGATCTGCCAGATGTCGGGCGCGACCGGCCGCATCGCGGCCGATGCTACGTCGACGCCTCCGGACGGGAAAGCCCGCGCCGGCCGCCGACGCATCACGGCCTCACTCTTCCGTCTCCGGCCCGACGCGGCGCGGCCAGTCCTCGCGCAGCAGCCGCGACAGCGAGCGGTCCGCCAGCAGCCGTCCGCCCGTCTGGCACGTCGGGCAGTAGTTCGTCTCGTTCTCCGCGTAGCGGATGCGCTGCACGGCCGTCCCGCAGTGCGGACACGGCCTGCCGAAGCGGCCGTGGACCGCGAAGCCCGGCCGGAACGCCGTGATCTCGCCCGGCCCCGGGAACCGCCCGCCGAATTGACGCCGCAGCCGCTCGATCCACTCGCGGAGCGTCTGCTGCGTCGCGGCGTGAAGGCGGCCAACCTCGTCGTCGCCGAGCCGCGACGTCAGCGCGACGGGCGAGAGCCGCGCGGCGTGCAGGATCTCGTCGGCGTAGGCGTTCCCGATGCCGGCCAACAGCCGCGGGTCGGTCAGGGCCCGTTTGAGCGTATGGTTCTCGCGGCGCAGGGCCGCGGCGAACGCGGCCTCGTCGGCGTCGAGCGGCTCGATGCCGCCGGGGTCGTGCACATTCAGCGCCGCCTCGCCGAGGAGCAGGTGCAGCGCTGCCCGCTTCTTCGTGCCCGCCTCGGTGAGCACCAGCGTCCCCGCCGGAAACTGGAGCGCCGCGAGCGAGATCTTCAGCGGCGGCTTCCGCCCCCGCTCCAGCCACCGCAGCCGGCCCGCGATCATCAGGTGCACGACGAGGTACAGTTCGTCGTCCAATTCCAGCACGATCCGCTTGCCGAGCCGGCGCAGGTCGCAAACCGTCCGGCCGTCGATCCGTTCGAGGGGCGGCTCGACGGTTCGCAGGACGAACGGACTGAAAAGTCGATGACCCCGAACGGGCTGCCCGAGCGTCCGCGGCGCGAGCGCGTCGAGGTAGACGGTCAGGTCGGGCAGTTCGGGCATGGCGGGCGCATGATAACCCTGCCGGGCGCGGCCCCGCCCGCGGCTGCGCGTCAGAGCACCTAACAATACGGTGGCACAGGCGTCTCGCCTGTGTACGCACCCGCCGCGGCGGGTGCAAGGACAGGCGAGACGCCTGTCCCACAACGAATGACTTATTCTGCGGTTGCGCTCAGAAGTTGAACGCCGACAGCAGCGAGCGGAACAGGTCGCCCACGAACGTGCAGACCTGGCCGAAGTCGTAGTTGAACCCCAGCAGCAGGCCGAACTGATGAAAGGCGCCCGCCATCGCGGTGCAGACGGGGTTGAAGAAACTGTTGAACTGGTCGACGGCCGTCATGGTCGTTCCTCCTGGTCTACAAGCCCGGCGCCGAGTCCGCTGACCGCTTCAACCGGACGCGCCGAATGGATTATACCGTACGAGACCTCCCCTGCGCGAAGTCGATAATGTCGGTGCGCAAGACGATCGTCGCCGGGTGGTGCCGATGGAGCGGGCCGACCTGTTCCGTCACCCGCGGCGGCACGGAGGGCGGATACGGCCCAAACCGCCGCAATTGTGGGAGCGCGACACGCAGCGGTCAATCCGCTCGTTCGCGGTCCGTCGAACGCACCACGAGTTCCCATGTAGCAACGCTGAATTTTTCGTCAGAACGCCGCCACGCCCGTGATCTCCCGGCCGACAACGAGTTCGTGGATCGTCTCCGTGCCCTCATAGGTGATGACCGATTCGAGGTTCAGCATGTGCCGGATCGGGCAGCGCTCCACGCTGGTGCGACGGCTTCGGCCGCACCGTTCCGCGCGCGTCGCTAAGCCGCGCCATTTCAGATGGATGACGCAGGTTTCGACGTGGCGATCGAAGCGCGGAATCGGAGTTTCGGATGGCCAATCGGACAGCCCGCGGCCGACAATCAAGGTCAGCTCCGACGGAATGACCTCATGGTCGAACGACATGGCGCAGGGTGGGACTTGACATAGCAAGGGAATTGCGATACCATACAAATACCGAACGGAGCCACGATGGACCGCCGACAAATCGCAGCAGTTTTGGCTCTTGAGCGCCTTTCCATTCCGCTGAGGTTGGACACGTTCGAATATCGCCTGCTCGCGCAAAAGGTGCTTTACCTCGCACAAGCAGGTGGACTGGGAATCGGATATCCGTACAGTTGGTACCTCCGCGGGCCCTATAGCAGCGCATTGACGCGAGACTTGTTCGCGTCGCAGGCCGACCCCGCAAGCATGGAAGACGTCACACAGAATTGGAAACTCGACGACAATGCCGGTGAACGCCTCGACAGGATCAGAAAATTGCTACAGCCGCCCAAAGGCATCAGGCTTTGGGATTGGAGCGAGTTGCTTGCTTCCGTACACTTCCTCATTGATAGGAAGCAGGCTGCACAGGACACCGAAGAGATTGAAAGGCGACTGAGGGCGTTTGGCAAGAATTTCTCACGGCGAGAAGTCGAGGATGCATTTGAGTGCCTCAAGGAATATAGCCTCCTCAGATAACCCCGAAAGCAACCGTGGCGTCGTCGACCCAATCCACGGAACAATCAAGCCTCACGCGGACGAATGGCGGGTAATCGACACCGCGTCATTTCAGCGTTTGCGCCAGCTCAAACAACTCGGACTCGGATATCTCGTTTATCCCAATGCAACGCACACGCGCTTCGCCCACAGCTTGGGCGTTTTCGCGGTCATGTGTCGTATTCTCGATATCGCGAAAAACAAACTCCCGCTCAAAGAGCAACAAGTCAAAGACCTGCGGCTTGCGGCACTTCTGCACGACATTGGCCACTACCCGTATTCCCATTTGATGGAATTAGTTGATGCCGTCCGCTTGCCAGAGGAGTATCTTGCCGCAAATCCACGTACACTACGCCTAGAAGCAACGGAGCAATACCCTGACCATGAAGAGCTTGGCAAGATCATCGTAACCGAGCAGGCAGATATTCGGGATGCAATCGGTGGAATTGATCGCGCCGAAAGAATCGCCGCGTTGTTCCGACGTGACCGGGTCGCTGATCCCCAGTTAAGCAAGCTCTTACACAGCAGCTTGGACATTGATCGGCTGGACTATCTTCCGCGAGATGCGCGGGCCGCAGGCGTCCCGTATGGACGAATCGACATCAACTATATACTCCAGAACGTTAAAGCGAATCCGCAGGGTGTTATCGGCATCGACCCGAAGGCTCGTCTTGCCGCCGAGCACTTCCTATTGGCTCGTTATTTCATGCAGCGCACCGTCTACTACCACAAGACAACGTTTGGGTTCGAGGAGGCCTTTCGGCACCTGATCCGCCGCTGTCGCGACATCGATGCTGAAAAGTACGGTTTGCCGGCCAACGGAGCGGCGGTTCGACAGATCGCGAAGAACCGGGCTGGCCTGTACGAGTTCACGGATTCCTTTCTGGATAGTGTGGCGCAACGCGCGTTGGCCGCCGACGATCAGATCATTAGGTCGCTCGCGCACGCGATCGTTTATCGCCACCCGCCTTCGCTGTTGCGAGAAGCAGTCGCCATTTTTGAAAGGACCAATCGGGACGCGCAAAAGCATAATGCGTGCGAGGCTTTTCTGGCTGCCATTCGGGCTCGATTGCCTGCTCTGTCATCGACTTTCAACCTACCGACAGGCCAATTCCTTATAGCGGAACCTAAATCGCTTACTTTTGAAAAGCGTGGCAGTACGATTCGACCACAGGATTCTGACAAGCAGCCCACCGCAGAATGGGACGAACTCATCCGGCTGATCCCGGACGATGGATCCGAGCCGATCATACTGGTGGACGATCCTGGAAGCCTCCTACACGGCATCGCCGGAAAGACCTGCCGAATTGTCAGACTGTACGTCGTGGATACGGACGAGGATCGCGTGAGGAGGCTCAAGGAAGAAGTCAAGTCCTGGGGCTGATGATGCGGCGCAACAACGCGACCGGTATACGCGGGCACTGTCAAAACGCCGCCACCCCCGTGATCTCCCGCCCCACGATCAACTCGTGGATCGTCTCCGTCCCCTCATACGTGATGACGCTCTCCAGGTTCAGCATGTGCCGGATCGGGCAGCACTCCACGCTGATGCCCCCCGCCCCCAGGATATCCCGGCACTCCCGCGCCACGTCCAGCCCCATCCGCACGTTGTTCCACTTCGCCAGCGATACCTGTGAATGATGCATCGTCCCCGCGTCCTTCATCCGCCCCAGTTGCAGCGCCAGCAGTCTCGCCGTCGTGATCCGCCGCACGCAGTCTGCCAGCCGACGCTGGATCGTCTGCGTGTGCGACAGCGGCTTGCCGAACAGCACCCGCTGCTTCACGAACGTCAGCGCCTCCTCCAGGCACGCCTCCGCCGCGCCGATCGCCCCCCAGCAGATGCCGTACCGCGCCTGCGTCAGGCACGACAGCGGCGCGCCCAGCCCCGCCGCCCCCGGCAGCCGATTCGCCTCCGGCACGCGCACGTTCTCGAAGAACAACTCGCTGGTGATGCTCGCCCGCAGCGACATCTTTCTCAAGATGTCGCGGCTGGAATAGCCCGCCATCCCCTTCTCGACGATGAACCCGCGCACCCCCTCATCCGTTATCGCCCAGACGATGGCCAAGTCCGCGATCGTTCCGTTCGTGATCCACATCTTGGCCCCGTTGAGCAGCCAATCGCCGCCCTGTTTCTTCGCGCGGGTCTTCATGGTGCCGGGGTCTGACCCGCCGTCCGGCTCGGTTAGCCCGAAGCAGCCGATCACTGTTCCGCGGTGCATCGCCGGCAGCCAGCGCTTTTTCTGCTCCTCGCTGCCGTAGGTGAAGAGGGGGTACATGCAGAGCGACCCCTGCACGGACACAAAGGACCGGATGCCGCTGTCGCCGCGCTCCAGTTCCTGGCAGACCAGCCCGTATGCGACGTTGTTCAGCCCCGGGCAGTCGTAGCCGTCGAGGTTGCAGCCCAGCAGCCCCAGTTCGGCGATCTGCGGGATCAGTTCCGCCGGAAACTGGTGCGCGTCGAACGCCCGCGCGATGACGGGCAGGACCTTTTCGTCCACGAACCGCCGCACCATGTCGCGCACCTGCCGCTCGTCGTCGGACAGCAGGCCGGAGACGTCGTAGAAGTCATGGACGGCGGGGGCGGTCACGGGCGCACTCCGAAAACTCGGTACTCGGCCGCGTCCGGTCGGACGCATCAAAAGTCGCACACAGTATAAGCCGAATCGACCCTTTCCTCGATTGGCGGGCCGGACGGCTGGTTGTTCCCGCGCGGGTTGACGCCCCGTCGTCGGCGGTCTATCGACTCCCGACTTCTTTCTATCGGCCCAGGTCGCGCAGCGCCCCCGATCGCACCCGGTCGGCCGCGCCGCCGGTGATAGCACGCGACGCCGGGGCGCCGCACAGAGTGAAGTGCAGTACCTCTCGGATTCCGTCGGCTGTCCGGGAGGAGTATCTGCGTAGGATCGCTTTCGGCGCGTCCCGACGGCGAAACTGCCGACGCCAACGCCGATCGGCCTCCGCGTACCGGCGCGAAAGACGGCCTGAACGGGACAGGTTCTTGGTGCTAACGTCACGGCTTGCGGCCGCGCCGGGGCCGGCGGTTCGCGGATCAATTCGACGGTCCTGCGAGGAGTTTGGCGGGTGCGCGGGGATCGTCAATGCGGCCCTTTCGAGTGCGTCCGGCCGCCCCGCCGGCCGTTGCGGCGATACTCGATGGATTGCACCATCAGGATATCGATGATCTCCAGTTCGTCGCGCGGCCCGTAGATGGCGGCCGTTCGGCCGCTGGGAGAAACGGCGACAAACTCGGGGTGGCGCACGTTTAGCACGCGCCCGCTGCCGAGGTGCAGGCGGAAGGGTCGGAAGGGCTGGGCCTTGCACGCTTCGCGGATCTTCTCGCTGGTCATGCCCAAAGTATATCGCGCGACGGCCCCGAAAATCGATAGAGGCGCCCACAGCGCGTCAGGCTGCCGGCTGCGTGCTCGGGCCAGTCGCGCGCCCGGTTTCAAGTCTTGATCGAATCGACCAGCACCACCATGAACGGCGAGAACACGATCAGCGGCAGCCACGCCGGCAGCGCCGGGTGGATCGCCAACGCCGACACGTCCAGGTTCTGGCAGAAAAAAGTGAACACAAAGCACGCCCCGCACACCAGCAGGCACCGCCCGCCGGCAAGGATCACCGACGGCCGCTCGCGGTTCAGGAAGTACGGGATGCCCAGCAGCAGCATCAGGACGCTGATGAGCGGCGTCGTCAGCCGCGCGTGCTTGATCTTGATGAACTCGTCGGTGTGCATGTAGCGGGCCTGAAGCCGCGTCAGGTCGCGCACGGACACGAACGACGTCCACTGCGACGCCTGCCGCAGCCGCAGTTCGTACGGCACCAGCGCCGACGCATATTCGCTGGGCTGGGCGTTCTCCGCGCCCGCCGCGTCCGGCGAGGGGCTGCCCAGTCCCCCCGTCCGCCGGGCGAGTTCGAGGTGCCACACGTTCCGCTCCGCGTCCCAGCGGGCGCGGTCGGCCCGGACGATCCCGCTCAGCCGGCCTTGTTCGTCGCGCTCGAGGATCAGCACGCCTTCCAGCGTCGACGACCGCGGATCAAACCGCACCGCCGACAGCAGCGCGTTGTCCCGGTCGCGCAGGAACCACACCGCGTACGTCCGTTTGCCCTCGGCGTCGTCGTGCCGCCGCGCCAGCCGGTCGGCGATCCGCGGAATCACCACTTCCTGGTTCACGATCCACAGCGCGTTGAGTGCCATCCCGGCCAGCAGCAGCGGCATCGCCACCCGGTAGAGCGACGCCCCCGACGCCAGGACGGCCGTCAGTTCGTTCGTCCGCAGGAACCGGCCGAGCGTGAAGCAGGCCGCCACGAGGACGATCACCCCCGACAGTTGCGAAAAGTAGTGAAAGAGGTTCCAGCCGTAGAAACTGATGATCTTGCGGAGCGTGACCGCCGCCGAGTCTCCGAACTTGGTGAACTCGTCGAGGTTCACGAACAGGTCGAGCACGACGTAAAGCGACACCATCACCGACAGGGCGATGAAGTAGTTGGTCAGGAAGGCCCGCAGCAGGTATCGGTCGAGCAGTTTCATCCCGGTCGCTTATCGCCTCAGGAACCGCGTCGCGACGAAGACGGTCCCCACCGCCATCACGACGTTGACGAGCCACATCGTGTACAGCCCCCAGATGTGCGTGGCCGGGTGCTCGGCGAGGTTCCGGCCCACGATCACGCCGATGAACACCAGCAGCGACGGAACGCAACTGATGCCGAACGCCGTCAGCACCTGCCCGCCGCGCAGCACCACGCCCAGGATCGCGCCGAGCGTCACGACCGCGATGTGGCTGGCGGCGTACGACCCGCGGAAGTGGATCACGCCGTCGATCTCGTCGCTGAGGTGGTCCAGCGCGGCGATCACCTCCTCGCGCACTCGGGCGACGCGCGGCGGAAGGTCCATCGCGTGCCGGCCGTCCAGCAACTGCTCGTCCGGGACCGCTTCGAGCCGGGCCCGGACCGTCGCGGGAACGGGCAACTCGCTGAGCCGTTCGCGCGGCAGTTTCACGGGCGTCTCCCCGCGCCGCGCCGGTTCCCGGCGGATCTCCACCCCCTCGCTCAACTCGATCTGGACCGACGGCGCGCCGGACAGCCCGGTCGATATCCGCACCGTTCCGGACGGCGCGCTCCGGATGCGGCGCCCGGTCGGACCCGACTCGACGAGCGTGACTTGCCGGAACAGCGGCCGGCCGTCGTCGTCCGTGATCGCAAACTCGCGGGCCCGCAGTTCGTAGCGGAGGTCCGATCCGGCGATCGTCCAGACGCCCGCCCCCCCCCGCGACGCGTCGATGCCGGTCACAACCTCGTCGTGCAGGAACACCTTCAGCAGCCGCCCCCGCAGCGCGTGGAGCCGGCCCGCGATCTCCGGCGCGGTGTGCGGCGCGGCGGCATAGGCCCGCAGCGTCGGCAGGTTCTCGAATCGCAGTTTGCGGTCCATCGGCAGCGGCACGGCGTACGGGCCGAGGATCTGCCCCGCCAGTTCCATGTATTGCCCGCGCGTCACGTCGAAACTGCGGACGCCGCGCAGATCGATCCGCACCTGCGGCGGCCGGCTCGACAGGTCGAACTCGATCAGCGCCTGCTCGGTCGTCCCGCACCGGGCCGGCTGGTCCTGCGCCATCTCGAGGAACGCCGCCCCCTGCAGCAGCACGTACTGGCAGTGGGCCGGCGCGTCGGGCGGAAGTTGGCTCCGCGACAGCGCGAACGCCCGGTCCGCATACAGCACCGAGTCGCGGAACGCCATGCCGCGGTTGCGCCGCAGGTTCGCCAGCAGCGCGTCCGCGATGTCCTTCTGGCCGTATCGATAGACCCGCTCGGTCAGGCCCGGAATAAAGTAATTCCAGGACCAGTAAGTAATCCCCGAAACGGCCACGCTCACGGCCGCCGCCGACGCCAGCAGCCCGTGAACGTTCATCCCCGCCGCGCGGCAGGCGTTGATCTCGTTGTCGGCGGCCGCTCGGCCGTAGGTGATGGTGGCGCTGAACAGCGCCGCGATCGGCAGCACGAGCGTGACGGAGATCGGAACAAACAGCGCGAACACCTTGAGAATGCGCAGGGCGTCGATCCCCTGGCTGCGGAACACGTTCGCCACGCCGCCCCCGAGCGTTACCAGCAGCGTCAGGCCCGCCGTGGTGAGCAGGAACGCCTTGATGAGTTCGCGGAGAAAGTAGAGGTGGAGGGTTTTGCTCATGGGTGGAACGGGGCCAAGCGTAGCAACCTCCCGGCGCAGGCGTCAACCGTTGAACTCCCGAGATTCCGCGCCCGGACCGTCTCGTTCCGCGCCGCGACCGTCAGCGAGCGGGTTCTCCGCTCCGCGCCCCGACCGGGAGAGACCGGATCACCGCGCAGTCCCCGCCCCTGTCCGCGGGCCGCTCGCCCTCCCGGCCCCGTTTTGCCCTCGCGGCGCCGACTCAGATCCCGGTCTTGTCGGCCTCCCGAGAAGTCCCTATGCTTCGCAGCCGTTCGGGGGATGCGGCGTTGCGGGTTCCGCCGGTTCGCCCGACGCCCGGTCGGGCGACGAACCGGGGACGCCGTTCGCCGGGAGACACGGCATGAAGCCGCTCTGGATTTGCGTACTGGGTTTGCTGGCGACGGGGGCGATGCTCGCGTCCGCCGGCTGCCGCGATGAATCGAAACAGCGCCGCAAGGTGGTGGCCCGCAAGGGCGTCGCCGCCGGGATCGACCTCGCCAACAACCGCGTATCGATGAAGATCCGCCTGGAAAAGACGGGCGAAGAAATCGAATATGACGGACAAATTACGCCCGAGACCGAAGTCTGGATCAACGGCGTGCGCAAGGGTCTGGCCGACGTCGTCCCCGGCGACGAGATCGAGGTCGAGGCCTACCGCTCAGGCGAGGGACTGGATCAGAAGTTCGTCGTAACCCGCGTCGCCGTGACCCGTCCCCAGGACTGGAAGAGCACCCAGCCGCCGGGCACGACCCGCCCCGCCGCGCCGCCGGACCGCGCGGAGGCGTTGGCCTCGCCCGTGCCGGCCCTGCCCCGGCCCGCGACCACCCAGCCGGTCCGCACGGCCGAATCGCCGCCCCCGTCCGCGCCCGCGCCCGAGGACGTTCAGCGGCAGCGCGAACGATTGATGACCGAAATCTACACCAACATCCGCGAACGGATGGACCAGGCCCTCGACGCGCGGGCGGAACTGCTCCGGGCCGGCCGGCCGCAGACCGACCCCGAGGTCCAGAACTACGAGCGCGTCATCCGCCGCGCCCGAAACCTGCTGATCGAAATCGGCGAAAACGTCACCCCGGTCGATCCGCCGCTGCTCGACGAGGTCCCCGCCACCCGGCCCGCCGCCGCGAACTGATCGGCCCCGCGGGTCCGGCGATTACTTTCTCGCGGCCACGAAGCACGTGAGCGTAATCAACTGAAAGACGCCCGCGGCCAGCAGTCCCACCACCGCCCCGTCGCGGTCCTCCAGCGCCGCGTACAATCCCCACCCCAGCGCGCAGATGGCGAAGGCCTGCGACACCGCCCCCGCGAGTTTCGCGCCGGAAAAATCGGCGTGCATCGTCCCGCGGCGCAGCGCCCGAAGTTCTTCCAGGATTTGCGACAGGATCTGCTGCGGATCCATCGGTGAATCCTCCCCGCTACCCGGCGGCGCGCCGCGGACTTCGCCCGTTGCGGCCGCCGGTCGCGGACGGCCGCCCCGCTCGCCGTCGCCCAGAATCAGGTCCGCCGCCTCCGCCAGATCGGCGGCCCGGTCGTCGGCGGTCGTGGGCTCGCCGGCCCGAACCCCGACGCGGATCGTGCGGCACCCCACCGCCGTCCCCGCGGCCACGTCGCGCTCGGCGTCCCCGATCATCCACGAGTTCGCCAGGTCAAGCGACAGTTCCTTCGCCGCCAGCAGCAGCATCCCCGGCCGCGGTTTGCGCAGGTCGCTGTCCCGCCGATACTCGGCCACCACCGCCTCCGGTCCGTCGAGATACGGACAGTAATACAGCGCGTCGACTCCCGTGCCCCGTTCCCGCAGCAGGTCCTGCATCCGCCGGTGCACCGCCGCCAGTTGCTCCTCGCGGATCAGCCCCCGCGCCACGCCCGACTGGTTCGTCACGACGACCACGTAATATCCCGCGCCCCGCAGCCGCGCCACGGCCTCCGCCGCGCCTGCCGCCAGCCGGACGCCCGCCGCGTCCGCGAGGTACCCGCTGTTCTCAATCAGCGTGTTGTCACGGTCGACGAAGACCGCTCGGTTCATCGCGCTGCGCTCCCGCTCCGGTCCGCCCGCGCGCTTACGGCGCACTCTGTTCGATCAGGGCCTGCCGCAAGAGCGGCAGCAGCAGTTCGTGGTGGCCGATGATCTCGTGCCCGCAGCCGGCGGCGACCGGCCGCCCGATCACGTTCTGCCCGGGGCGGTACTGCCGCGTCATGTCCAGGTTGACGGCCCGCAGCCCGTCGAGGTCGTGCCCGAGATTCCGCGCCACGGCGACGGCCTTGAGGAACACCTCCGGCAGGACGACCGCCGACCCGACGTTGCACCATACCCCGCCGGGCTTCCCGCGCGGCGCGGCCATGCGGCAGACCACCGCGCACGCGATGCGGAAATCCAGCCCGCTCGCCGCCCCGAGCCGCCCGGCGTCGACGTTCGGATGCACGTGGATCGTGTCCGTGCCCAGCGCGACATGCACCGTGGCGGCCGCCCCGTGTTCGTGTGCGGCCGCGAGAATGCTGTGCGCCGCGTGCGGCGCGCCGCGGCGGCGCAGCAGGTCGCCCAGTGCCGCGCCCAGCCCCGTCTTCGTGACGACGTCCGGCAGCGCGAGGGCTTCGGCGAAGAACTCCGCCGTCTCGCGCACCATGCCGAACCGCCCGTCGCGCAGCGTGTCGGAGACCTCCTCGCTCGTCTCGCCGAACAGCGCGAGTTCCACGTCATGGATGGCCGTCGCCCCGTTCAGCGCTACGTCCGTGATCAGCCCGCGCCGCAGCAGATCGACGACGATCGGCGAACACCCGACCTTCACCACGTGCGCGCCCAGCGCCATCACCACCGGCCGTTCGGCCCGTCGCGCCGCGAGGATCGCTTCGACCGCGGCCCGCAATTGCGTCGCGCCCAGGAAATGCGGCAGGGCCGCCCACCAGTCGCCGAACGACGCGCCGCGCGGCGGCAGCCCGGCCAGGCCCTCCACCGCCACTTGGTGCGCGCGCTGCCCGATCGACCAGGTCTTGAGTCGCGAAAGGTCCACGGGTTGGCGGGACGGCGGGTTCATGAATTCGGCGTGTCGGGCTGATCGACGCGCGGCGCCAGTCGGTTGATCGCCTCGCGGAGCATCATATCGTCTTCGGGCGCAAATTCGACCTCCACCCGCAACGCCATCAGCGGCACCATCGCGTCCGTCCACCGGCCCGCCAGCCGCACGGCGTCCTTCTCGGTCGTCAGCAGCACGTTGGCGTCGAGATGCGCGGCGACGCGCGGCAGTTCCTCGACCTCCTCCGCGCTGTACTCGTGGTGGTCGGGAAACTCATACGCCGCCAGAACCCGGACGCCCAGGCCCTCCGCCGTGCGGACAAACGCGCTGAATCGCCCGATCCCCGCAAAAAGCACCGCCTGCATCGCGTCCGCCTCGACCTCCGGCACCGGACGGCCCCTGAGATCGACGAAGCCCGCCGCCCGATGCCGGCACGCCAGCACCGGCTTGCCCCCGGACAGCCGGTCCAGATCCGCCCGCAGTCCCGCGCGGCCCGCCTCGTCCAGCGCGTCGCTTCGCGTCACGATGACGAGATCGGCCCGTCTCAACGACGCCGGTCCCTCGCGCAGCAGCCCCCGCGGCAGCAGCCGCCCGAATCCCAGCGGCAGCGTCGCATCGACCAGCACCACGTCGAGATCGCGCGCCAGCCGGCGATGCTGAAAGCCGTCGTCCAGAATCAACACGTCCGCGCCGCCCGAAACCGCGCGCTCGGCCGCGGCCGTCCGGTCGGAATCGACGATCACCGTCGCCTCCGGGCAGAGCCGGGCGAGCAGCCGGGCCTCGTCGCTCTCCGCGCGCCCGCCCTGAATCGAGCCGAAGGGCGACCCCCTTCCGCCCTCGCTCGTCAACGGGGATTGGTCGGGCGGCGGACGCGGTCGGTAGCCCCGCGTCAGGATCGCGACGCGCAACCCGCGCCCGATCAGGTGCCGCGCCACCCAGACGGCCGTGGGCGTCTTTCCCGTCCCGCCGACGGTGAGGTTCCCGATCGAGATCACCGGCCGCCGAACGCGCAGCGCCGCGCGACGAATCGTCGAATACCACGCGTTCCGCAGCGCCACGACGACGCCGTAGACCAGCGACAGCCCGTGCAGTCCGGCGCGCAGCAGTCCCGCGACCGGCCCGCGCGTCCGGCCGCTGATCAGGTCGAAGTATCCGTTGCGGGACGCTCGCATGGCCGTCCGGGGCCTCGATGCCGCGTCGAGGATTGACGCGCGCCGCGCGGCAGAATACAGTCCCGCGCGGCCGGGGTGGAGTACCGCCGGTGAAACGGTCACGCGGCTCGGAATTCGACATGAGAAGCGGCGCGGCGGTCGTGGGCCCGTCCGCGGTTCGGCGCGACGCGCGGCGATCGGTGCGGCGCGCCGCGTGCGCGGCCCTGGCCTGCGGCCTCCTGGGGTCCGCGGTCGGCTGCGACGCGTCGGCGCGGCGCGGCGGCCCGGTTCGCTTCGAGGGTCGGACCGAGCGCTTCGCCGGCGTCACGGCGGCGACGGCGTTTGACGCGGCCGAGTTCGCCCTGCGCCAGTGGTTCCGCGTAGACCAGTCGCGCCCGGACGAAGGCCTGCTCACGACCTTCCCCTCCGAATACGACGAGCGCGGCGGCACCGGCCGCATCCGCGACGACGCCGTTCGTTTTCCCAACCGTCTCCGTCGCACCGCCACCGTCCGCGTCCGATCGACGGCCGACGGCGCCGCGGTCGAGTGCGTCGTCAAGCGCGAGCGGCTCGACACCTCCGACCACCGCGTCTTCGCCCATGCCCGGACCTTCGACGACCTGCCCAACCAGACGCCCATCACCGCCGAGGCTGCCACCACCCCGCGAAAGAACGAGGTCTGGACCGACCTGGGCCGCGACCGCGCCCTGGAGATGGACATCCTGCGGACCGTCCGCGAGCGCCTGGCGGATCAGACCCCGACCCCGATCGAGTAGCCCTCACCCGCGCCCCCGGCCCCTAGCCCTTGCGGATCGGCACCGGCCGGCGCTCGTCATCCACCGCGACGTAGGTAACTTCCGCCTGCGTCACCTGGACCCGCTCATAGGGAGGGTTCCACCGGTCGGCCCAGACCGTCACCCGAACCCGCACCGACGTCCGCCCCACCCCCAGCGTCTCCGTGCAGAAACTGAGCACGTCTCCGACGAACACCGGCCGCTTGAACTGCACCGCGTCCATCGCCACCGTCACGTACGCGTGGCCGGCGTTGTGCCGGGCCTCGATCGCGCCGGCGTGGTCGATATGGCTGAGAATCACGCCCCCGAAGATGGTGCCGTGCGCATTGGTATCGCGCGGCATCATCATCACGCGGAGCGCCGGCCGGTCGCAAACGTCGGGGCGGTCGGTCATATGGGTTGCGATGGTATCATAACCCCTTTCCGGCGGACGACACCGCGCCGGAGGTCCGAACGTTAACCGATGACGCCTCCACCGTCGGACCCGTTTGACGGCGCCCCGCGCCGCTGTCGCCGATGCGGTTACATCCTCGAGATGCTGGCCGCCCGCTGCTGCCCGGAATGCGGCGAGCCGTTCAACCCCGACGACCCCGCCACCTATCGCCTGGACCGGCCCGCCGAGCGCCGCGCCGCGGACCTCGTTCGCATCCTCACGCTCGGTATCGTCTGCTTGCTGCTGCTGCCGCTGCCCTGGTGGCTTCTGACGGTCTACGCCCCGGCGGGCCGCGGCTTGGGAGCGACCTACCTGGCGGTTGTTTCTTGCGCCGCGGTCTTATCGGCCGGTTTATCCGCCCGGGGCCGGGTCTGGTTCGGCCTGCTCCCCGTCCTTCCCGCCGCCGGAATCGTCGCCGCAATGGCCGTTTCCGTCGGCGATCCGGGGTCGCTGATCGCCCTGGCCGGCGGTATTATCGCCGGCGCGTTCATCCGGGCCGCCGGTTCGGTCCCCGGCTGAACCGTCGACGGCGGCGATGCGCTGTCGCCCTCGTCGAACGGTTGCGGCTTGAAGCAGTTCGCGCCTGCCGCAGCAAACTGCGGGCCTCAGCCCGCGCGTCCTGTCCGCCGGCGTGATCCCGGCGCCGCGCAGAAGGTAGAGACGGCCATGAAGTTGCCCAATTTCCGCCTTTACGATACCCAGGCACGTTTCGCGACCTATCTCGGGCTCGTCGCGGCGATCATGCTTCCGCCGCTGGCGTTCTTTGTCTTCCGGCACTATCGGGAGTCCATCATCTGGTATCACCCGAATCCGCAGGGTCTGGCCCGGTTCCGCGTGCCCCTGATCTACATCTTCGGTGCGGCCAGCGTCGGCGTCGGGTTGCTTGGAGGTCTTCTGGGCTTTAACAGTCTCGGCCAGAAACGAAACGACCGGCAGGGACTCTCGTGGCTTGGCCTGGCCCTGGGCGCGCTGAGCGTGACCCTTGGCGGCCTCATGCTCTTTGCCTGGCTGAAACTCAAGGAAGCGATCATTACCTGAACCGGCCCGCGGCGCCCGGCAGAGTCCCGCCGGTCCGCGTTCGGCAAGACCTTCACCGTGCCCCCGCGCCCGCGCCGTCGATCCGTCTGGCTCAACTTGTTGCTGCCCGGCTGCGGTCTGATCCATGCCGGACGGGATCGCGCGGGCGTCGCCTACGCCGCCGCCTTCGTCGCCTCCGCCCAGATCGCCCTGCTCGGCTGGCTGGTCGCGCCCGCCGCGATTCCGCTTCGCCTCACGCTCGCGGCCGGCGCCGCGGCGATCGTCATCTATTCTGCCGCCCAGCGGGCCCTTTGGCGCGGGGCCTCTTAGCGTCGCGTTTCTCACCCCCTGGGAATGAAGCGGCACAAGAACCGGGTTCTCCCCCGACCGGATCGCAGATCGGCCGCTACGCCCGTCGCCGCCGGTTCCGCCGCGCCCGCGCCAGCAGCCGCCGCGCCACCCCCGGCGACACCAGTCGCGACAGCCGCCGCGAGTCGGCCCCGCCGAACTCGACGATCTGACGGATGAGCGTGCTGCTCGTCAGCGCGTGCTGGTCGCTGGTCATCAAAAACACGGTCTCGATGTTCCCGGCGATCTGGTTGACGCTCGCCTGTTGAAGTTCCGACCCCAGGTCCGACGAGTCGCGGATGCCCTTGATGATCGCCGTCGCCCCCTTCCGCTGTGCGAAGTCCATCGTCAGTCCCGGGTAGGTCTCCACGCGCACGTTCCTCATCCCCATCGTCAGTTCGCGCAGCATCGAGACCCGCTCCTGCTCGCTGAAGAACGCCTCCTTCTCCGGGTTCCGGCCGACGGCCACGATCAACTCGTCGAACAGGCGCCGGGCCCGGCGGATGATGTCCAGGTGTCCGTTCGTCGGCGGGTCGAACGTCCCGGCGAACACGGCGATCTTGGGTCGGCGCACGGACATGCCGCCTATTCTGGCGGGCCGACGCCGTTCCGTCGACGGACAATTCCGCGCCGCCGCCCGCGCGCTCCCGGCCGCCTGCCTTCTCGCCGGGATAGAATCCGCCGGATGTCCCTCGTCCGCCTGATGCGCGAGATCCGCTTCTCGATCGACCGCGACTGGGCCGCCGCCGCCCACGGGGCCGAGGGCTTCGAGCGGGCGCACCCGGTCACCAATTCCTGGGGCGGCTGGCCCTCCGCCGTGGGGATCGCCCCCTACCTGGTCCTGCGGGCCGGCCTGTCCGGACCGCCCGACCCCGTCTCCGGGTACCTCGTCAACATCAAGCAGATCGACGTGCTGTTGCGCGAGCACGCGATCCCGTCGGCGGCCCGCCACCTCCGCGAATTCGGCGTGCGGGCCACGGGCGAGCGGCTCGTGCAGGCGGTCTGGACGGGCGTATGCCCGCGGGTGCCCGCCCCCGCGACGCTCGACTGGCTCGAACTCCGCGTCACCCCCTTCCTGCACGTCCGCATCGAGAAAGGAGCGACCGACATGGTCTCCGTCACCCAGATGTTCGAGTTCTCCGCCGCCCACCGCCTCCACGTCGATCGCCTCTCCGACGACGAGAACCGTCGCCTCTTCGGCAAATGCAACAACCCCGGCGGCCACGGGCACAACTATCTCGTCGAAGTGACCATCTCCGGCCCGCCCGACGACCGCACCGGCTGCCTCATGCCCCTGCCGCGCTTCGAACAGGTCGTACAGCGCGAAGTCATCGAGCGGCTCGATCACCGCCACCTCAACCGCGACGTCCCGCAGTTCGCGGCCCTCAACCCCTCGGTCGAAAACATCGCCGTGGTCATCTGGGGCCTGCTCGCCGGCCGGCTCGACCCCGCCCGCCTCGCCTCCGTCCGAGTCTGGGAGACGCCTAAGACCTACGCCGAGTACGCGGGCGGGAGCGACGCGCCGCCTCAGTAACCGTCCGCGAACACCGGAACGCTCACTCACGCTTCCCGTCTCGTTGTGCGCACACGAGCGATATGCGCCTCGTCGTGCGCGTCAATCTCATCACGAGTCGCGCCGCGTCACCTCGCGTCCGCGAGCATCGATCAACCCGGACCGACTCAAAGTCCCTCCCCCTCATTTCGCCGGGCCGCTCGCGGCCCGCTCTTTTGGCACGGGCGTCCCGCCCGAAGAACCCTGTGGCACCGGCGTCCCGCCGGTGCCGCTGGTGCAAGCGTGTCTTCTCGCGCCCTATTCGGCTCGCATCCGGCTCCCACCACGAGACGCGCCGCGTCACCTCGCGTCCGCCCTTCGCGCCTCCGACTCCCGCCCTCGGAACGCTGATCCAGATATCCATTCGGAAACGCCGCGCCGCCGCGCGACCGCGTCACGGCGCGCCGGGCGATTTCGCCGCCCGCCTTGGCGGGCGCTGAACCGGCCCGCGGATCCCGCGCGCCGCCCCGCCGGGTGGCATGGGCGTCTCGCCCGTGAACGCCGACGCCGCGCGCCGAAGCAAAACGAGTTTCAGGGAAATTCAGGCAATTTCGACTTCCCGCGCAGAAATGGACCCCAAACACCC
>Ga0187893_10006453_pt1 | contig 20074 bp, 11 predicted proteins | sample MA1701074metaG_FD_139574 | JGI IMG/M metagenome (GOLD analysis project Ga0187893, IMG submission 139574) | White microbial mat communities from a basaltic lava cave in the Kipuka Kanohina Cave System on the Island of Hawaii, USA - MA170107-4 metaG ...
GCTTTCACGTCAGTCAAAGGCCCCATCTGCGTTTTTAGCACCGAACTTTTGGTTGCCGCGCCACTAGCTGCGCCGAAAGGCTTAGGCACTGGAGGGTCCATCCCAGCAGATTGAGCAGACTGCGCTTGCCGCAGCTTTTCGAAGAGCTTTCGCTTCTCTAACGGAAGCCCGGCAATTCGTTCATCGAGATTGTTCATGCAACACCTGCCGCGCATCGCTCAAGAGCTTTGCGAGTGATCGAATTGTGGGATATCGAAACAGATCCAGCATTGAGACTTCGGTTTCAAACTCCTCGCTTATCCGCGCGCTCAGCTTGATCATCAGCAAAGAGTGACCTCCAGCCTCGAAGAAGTTGTCATCGACACCCACTTGATCGAGACCGAGCAGGTCCTGCCAGATCACCGCAAGGGTTTTCTCCAGTTTCGTCTGAGGAGCCACTACGCCGTACCCGGTCGTAGTTCCTAGCGCAGGTAGGGCCTCGCGATCGATTTTTCCATTTGCATTGATCGGAAAAGCCATGAGGGGCACAAACGCCGACGGAATCATGTGGTTAGGCAATTTCTCCTTCAGGAAGCTTCGGAGAATCCGTGACAATCTTTCTGCGGAGTCAGCTTCCAACAAATCATTGTTAGAAGAAACACCGGACTGGTTTGCACTTGACTGCTCATTTGGGACTACATATGCGACTAGCCGATCGTCTCGACAAACCACCAAACTCTCATTCACAGCCTCATGCTCGTTGAGCGCGAACTCAATTTCGCCGAGCTCGATTCGGAAGCCCCTGAGCTTCACTTGATGATCGACCCTTCCAAGAAATTCAAGGTTTCCGTCATCAAGGCGCCGCACCAAATCCCCCGTTTTGTACAGGCGCGTCGCGGTGTCCCACGGGCTGGTTATGAAACTCTGAGCGGTCAATTCGGGGCGACCGAAATAACCACGAGCCAAGCCCTCTCCGCCGATGTACAACTCGCCATGAACACCAACTGGAACTGGGTTGAGATACCGATCCAACACATGCACTGAAGTGTTGGCGATGGGAAGTCCGATCGGCGGGGCCGCCTGCTTATCGTCTGAGTTAACTTCGCACCAGGTTGTGACCACCGAGTTTTCAGTCGGTCCGTAATGGTTGTACAAACGGAACGGCAAGTCCTTTGGTGGCGGGCGGCGCAGTTTGTCGCCGCCGGTTAACAGCGCCCGAAGTGAGACATTGGCCGGCCAAGGTTCGCGAAGGACATTCTCAGCGATGGGAGTTGGAAGGAAGCTAAGCGTGATACCATGTTCAACCATCCATCGTGCGAGCTTGTGTGGGGTTGCTCGTGTTTCTTCGTCGGGAATATGAATACTGGCTCCAGCAGTGAGATACGGCCAGACTTCCCAAACCGATGCATCAAACGCGGGACTTGCCACCAACGTTGCTCGATCGTCTGCCGTCACCGTATAGGTCCGCTGGTGCCATATCACTAGGTTAAGTAAACCGTGATGATGACTCTCTACTCCTCTTGGTTGACCGGTGGAACCGGAAGTGAAGATCAAATACGCAGTGCTTTTCGGATCGACGCGATGTAGCGAAGAATAATTAGTGTTCTCAAACGTGGGCAGGCTGCGGTCAAGACATACTGTCGGCTTTCCGAAAGCGGGAGCGCATTCAAGGAACCGCTCTTGAGTTAACAGAACCGAGGAATTTGAGACTTCCAGCATGAAAGCCAACCGCTCTTTCGGATAGGCTGGATCAAGCGGAACAAAAGCGGCACCTGTCTTGAACACAGCCAATGTGCCAATCACCAACTCAGCAGAGCGGTCTGCGAGAATGGCGACCAACGAACCCGGCCCGACACCTAAATGGCGTAGGTATACCGCAAAATCCTCCGCGATTTCGTTCAGCTGACTGTAGGTAAGCTGCCTGGCTTCGCTAGCCACCGCGAGTGCATGAGGATTCTGTTTCACCTGCTTCTCAAACAAGTGGTGCACACAGGTGTCACGGAAATAATCAGCGGCTGTTTGATTCCATTTGAGCAGATGCCTTTGCTCTGTGTCGGTTAGTATAGGGAGTGTGGAGATACGCGCGTCCGGGTTATTAACGATGCCTTCGAGCAGTACGCGTAAATGATCTACCATGCGCGCAATTGTGGCGGCCGCGAACAGATCCGTGCTGTATTGAAAATGACACATGATGCCTTCGGGGGTTTCACAAGCGTCGAAGGCGAGGTCGAAAATCGCGGTTCCTACCTCTACGGGCAACAGTCGCGCTGGAAGTTGTTGGCCTGCCACCGAATCCGGGCGCTTAAACAACTGAAACGTCACTTGAAACAACGGATTTCGGCTTGGATCCCTCTCGAGCTGGAGTTCTTCGATCAGTTTTTCGAACGGCACACTTTGATTGGCGTATGCTTCAAGGGCCGCCTCGCGTACGCGTCGCAGAACATCTCGAAACGAGGGATTGCCTGAAAGATCCGTCCTCATCGCCAACATATTGACGAAGAAGCCAATCAGACCTTCGATCTCACTGCGCTCCCGATTGGCGATCGGCGCTCCTACCACGAGGTCACTCTGTCCTGAATACCTATGCAACAACGTCTTGAACGCGGCTAGCAGCGTCATGAATAACGTAGCGCCTTCATCGCGGCCGAGCGCAGTGAGTGCAGTCGAGAGCGAAACCGGGAGCAGAAACGCGTGCGTCGAGCCACGAAAACTGGATACAGGTGGCCGAGCATGGTCCATGGGGAGATTCAGGGCCGGCACATTTGCGAGCTTTTTCTTCCAGTAGCCCAACTGGCGCGCTAATACGTCTCCTTGCAGCCACTTTGTTTGCCAGACCGCGAAATCGGCGTACTGAACACTTAGTTCGGGCAGGGGCGAAGGCTGACCGAGATAAAATGCAGTGCAGAGTTCGGTCAATTCCCGCGCAAAGACGCTCATCGACCACCCGTCGGAGACTATATGGTGCATGCCGAGCAGAAATACATAATGTCGATTGTTTAGCCGTAGGACAGTGGCACGCACGAGCGGATCAATGACCAGATTATAAGGACGTCTTGCTTCTTCGGTCGCGATTCGCAGCACCTCTTCTTGGCGCTTCGGTTCTTCCAGATCGGAAATATCGAGGACTCGCAGCCGCAAAGTCATGCGCGGAGCGACGATCTGCACTGGTTCCCCATTGACCTCATTGAAGTTTGTGCGCAACACACCATGACGACGGACAATCTCGTTTAGCGCTCGGCTCAACACGTCCAGATCAAGTGGCTGGTCGATATGGATGGCCATGCTCGTGTTGTAACAAGGATTCCCTGGCACCAGGCGCTCCAGAAACCACAGGCGTCTCTGCGCATAGGAGACCGGAAAAATCCTGGGCGTCGCCTGCTTTTCGCGCACGAGCTGCGCGAGCAATTCTCGTTTCTGTGAAACTGAAAGCTGGTCGACGCTTTGTGTATGAGACACGTTATTCATGCCAAATGGTTTTCTTATTTGCTAGCGTACAGAACCATTGGGATATTTTCGTCGGCTATCGTGTCGAATTTCTTGGCGAGAGTGCTGACTGTCGGAAAGCGAAAAAGGTCTGTGACGGAGAGATCTGCTCCCAGCGTCTCGCAAACCCGCTCATGCAATCGCACCACCAGGAGTGAATGCCCACCCAAGTCAAAGAAATTGTCGTGCACGCCAACGGTTTCGACGTGCAACACTTCCTGCCACAGACGCGCAATCTGTTTCTCAACGTGCGTGCGTGGCGGGATGAAATTGCTCTTGGACGAGAGGCACTGGCCCGACGGTGAAGGAAGTTTTTTTCTGTTGACCTTGCCGTTCGGCGTTAACGGCAGAGCATCCAGCAGTACGATAAATGAAGGCACCATGCACTCAGGCAACCGCTCGCGCAAATACTCGCGCAACTCTGGTACCAGTCGTCGGATGGCATCATTCCGTTGAGGCTCTTGCGTCCAGGCACGCAACCTCTCACCGGTGCTCCCTTGCCAGCCATCCACGATCAGAGGAGAGCCTTCATGTTTCTGACACAGCAACACGTCGAACTGGGCTGCGTTCCCCGCAATAGACCAACCCACGTGTACTTCATAGTCAGTAGTTTCTTCGAGGGCCCAAATCGTTTCGGGGTCAATACCACGCTCGGTCAAGCAGTCCTGTTGTGCGCGCCACTCACCCACCGTCGCGGGTCCACTTCCAGCCTGGAGCCAGGTCACTGCGTTGATCGACTCCCACACGCGTGCGTTTGGCACGCCGCGCACTATCAAAGCGTTGAGCCGGCAATCGCGAATGATTTCCGTGAGACCTCGGACACTCCTTATGTTCTCCCAATGCACCTCATCAAAGGATGCTGAGCGCTTAGTGCTGTTGCCGACCTCAATCACGACGTCGTAACGGAAGCACGTCAACTCGTTGGTAGCCCACCCACGCTTGAGTTGTACTTCCACCGCAATCGGGTCATTTAGGTTTAGCCGCAGTTGTTCGAAAAAGGCCGGCGCGACCAACAACTCCTGCTCTTGTCTCAACCGACACGCCACACGTGTCGCGAGGTCCTCGGGTAGGTCAGCATCGTCTGCACGGACCGCTTCCACCGATGCTTGAAACGCTTCACCTAATTCGAGATGGCGAACATCACCAACGAAAACGAACCCTCCACGCCGCACCGCTTGCATGGCCCCCCTTAACACGCGCTCTAAATAGGCGGCGCTTGGGAAGTACTGAATCACCGAGTTGAGTACGATTACGTCGAACGATCCTGGCTTCACACCGCTGAAATCATCTGCGGCCGCTTGCCACAGTTTCGTTCGTGATCGTAAAGGACCCATTTGCGCATCAACGTAGGCGATCGCCTCTGCCGAAATATCTGTCGCGCAGTACTTGCTACAACGCGGTGCCAGTTGGAATAACAGAAGGCCTGTGCCGCAACCAATCTCAAGGATTCGTTGCGGTTGGAGCGCCAGAATCCGATGGATCGTCGCATCCACTTGTTCCCGCATCTCGTCGGCCGGAATAGAATGTCCTGAATAGCTGCTGGTCCACCCGACGATATTGAAAGCAGGGTCGGACGGCGAGGTAGTGTGCTTGTAGATTTGATCGTAGGCTGCCTGCCAACGCTTGACATGTTGAGCATCCCAATCAGTAGTAGCCGGGGGATCTCCCCGCCACTCAGCCTTGGGGACCGCGTATGCCACCAGGCGCTTGTCACCTGACGAATCGCAGACTGGGAGTACCACACTGTCGCGCACTGAAGGGTGGGCCTTAAGTACCAACTCGATCTCGCCGGGTTCGATCCGAAAGCCGCGCACCTTCAGCTGATCATCCATACGGCCCAGAAACTCAAGATAACCGTCGCTCCGATAGCGCGCGCGATCGCCAGTGGCATACAACCTTCCACCAAAATTGTGGCTAAACGGGTCCGGAACGAACTTCAGAGCGGTCAGTGCGGGTTGATTCAGGTACCCCCTGGCTACTCCGGCGCCACCGATATACAACTGCCCCGATACTCCGATGGGCACTGGCTGGAGCTCCTCGTCGAGTACATATGTGTCGCAGCCTTCGATCGGAAATCCGATGTGGATGCTCTCCGAGCCATTTAGTTCGGCGATCGTCGACCAAATGGTGCCCTCAGTAATCCCATACAGATTGAACACTCGTCGTCCGGCGGACCAATCGTCGACGAGTGTTTGCTGGGCAGCTTCGCCTGCCAGGTTCAACAAGCGCAGAGTTGAAACCGGCTCGTATGGCGTCGCTGCGAGTGACGAAGGTGGCAGGGTTAAAACTGAAACGTGGCGCTCCCGCAGAGTGCGCAACAAAGGCGGACCGGGCAGTAGTTGATCGGTTGAAGATAAGAGAAGAGTTGCACTTCCGAGGATAGACATCAACATCTCAAAAATCGATGCGTCGAAACCAAGAGATGCAAACTGGAGAACACGATCGCCAGAGCCTATGCCGAAGCGCCGCACCTGCTCTTGCAGCTACATTCACTGCGCCGGCGTGCTCGACCAACACTGCCTTAGGCGAGCCACTCGATCCAGATGTGTAAATCACATAAGCGAGATCGTGTGGTCCTAAATCGCTTAGTCCGTTAATGCCGAGTTCCTGCGTTATATTGGCTTCTTCTTCGTCAAGACAAACGACACGTCCTTTGTGGCCCGCTATCAGTTGGCGCCATTCCCTTTTTGTGATCACTATCGGAGGACTTGCGTCAACGAGGAATTGCTGCAACCGCTCACGCGGATAGTCAGGATCCAACGGTAGATAAGCGCCACCCGCCTTCAGCACACCAAGCAGAGAGATCACAGTTTCCGCCGTACGACCTGTGCACACGCCGACGATCGTTCCCCGGTTAACGCCGAGCTTCCTAAGATAGTTAGCGAGCTGGTTGGCTCGGCTGTTGAGGTCGCCGAAGGTAAGTTCGACCGTCTCATCAATTAATGCCGTCGCATCAGGCGTGCTCGCGACTCTTTGTTCGAATAACTTATGGATGCAACTCGTCGAAGCTGTCTGGCCGCCACGGCTCCAGGCAAGTAAATGCCCGCGTTCTGCTTGTGTCAGCAATGGCAGACGCGAAATCTCGCAATCCGGGTCGGCTACTATCGCTGCTAACAGAACGCAATAGTGTTCCGCCATGCGCCGAACGCTTTCAGCTTTCCAAAGCGTGGTGCTGTATTCGAGATAGCCGTCGACGTGAGTTCCATGGTCAGAAAGATCGAGCCGCAGATCGACCTTGGCTGTTCCGAGGTTGACTTGACGACAGTCGGGCAGACTGTTGGATTCAGGTCCGCCCCAACTTGGAGCACTGAATAACTGAAAGGCAACCTGAAATAGCGGATTGCGGCTCAGGTCACGCTCAGGTGCTACCTCCTTGACCAGTCGCTCAAACGGAACTTCCTGGTGATCGTATGCCTCGAGAGCGGTCTTTCTTACCTGCGCGAGCAGTTGCCGGAAGGTCAGACTGCCTGAGAAATCCGTGCGTATCACTACCGTGTTGGCGAAGAATCCGATCAGGCCTTCTAACTCTTTCACTGACCGATTAGCAATCGGCATGCCCACGGGTATGTCGCGCGAACCGCTGTAGCGATGCAACAACACTTGCCAGGCTGCGAGCAGTGTAATGAATAACGTCGCTCCCTCGCGCCGGCCGAGTGCGCCCAACTCTGCAACCAACTTGCGTTGAAGTCGAAGCTCAATGCGATCACCCTCAGGACTGGGCAGCGCCGGACGCGGCCAATCGCATGGCAGTTGCAATATTGGGAGATCTGCCAACTGTTTTTTCCAATATCGCAGCTCTCGATCAAACTTCTCCCCTTGAAGCCTTTGCCGCTGCCAAAGTGCAAAGTCGGCATAATGCACAGGAAGCTTTGGAAACAGCGAAGAGTCGCCGGCTGACAGAGCCTTTTCGGTGGCCGCCAGCTCGCGGATCAGTAACCACAGCGACCAGCCATCGCAGACAATGTGGTGAAGGGTGACGACGACTGCCGATTCCGCCTGAGTATTCAACAGCACCGCCCGAATCAGCGGCCCGCGCTTAAGATCAAACAAGCGCTGGCCTTCAACTCTGCCGATTCGCTCCATCTCTTGATCCAAAAGTTCCGGCGGCACGTGACAGAGATCGATCTCTCCCACAGTTATAGTGAGGTCCGGGGCAATCAGTTGGATGAGGCGATCGTTAACCTGGTCGAAAGTAGTCCGCAGTACCTCGTGCCGACGGATAATTTCATTCAGACTGCGCTCGAGGACAGCGCGCTTCACCGCGCGTGAGAACCGAATTAACCTTGTTTCATTATAAAGTGGGGTTTCGGGTAGCAATCGGTCCAGAATCCACATACGCTCCTGCGCGAACGACATCTCTGTCGATCCGACACACATCCGCGGTGCAAGCTTCAACGGTAGTTCTCGCCGGTGCAGCATCCGATCGAGAATCTGACGCCTGCCCGAAGACAGTCCGGCCATTCGTTGTTCCCAAGCACCCGTGGGCGACTGTTGAAGGTTTCTCATTAAGGTGTGCGATGGAAAACGTTAAGCATTAGAGGCCTTCATCTTCAGGCCGTCATCCGGCTGGGCTAGCAACGCCGCCACTTCGTCGTCGGAAAGCTCTTCAACCATCCTTAACATTTCCTCGGTCCGAGTTGCTTCGTCTTCTTCTGCCTGACCACTGGCTTTCATTTCCGCCTCGATCGTTGAGGCCAGTTCATTGATGGTTGGTCGCTCGAACAACCGCTGAGCCGAAAGCTCGACATCAAAGGCGTCCCGCATTCTTGAGATCAGTTGGATTGCCAGCAGCGAATGGCCACCAAGCTCAAAGAATTTGTCGTAGATGCCAATCGGAGTGACTCCCAGAATCTGCTCCCAAATCTCGGCAATCGTTTTCTCAATATCGTTTCTTGGAGCCACGAATTGGCTGCTAAGGTTGGGACGGGAATGCGTCGATGCGGGCGCGCTTTGAGGTGCAGCCGCCGCTTGCCGAACAGATTCAAGCCGGATCCACTTGTCGATCCGTTGATTCAGATCGGTCGTCGAGACCACGATCTGTTCCGGCGCAAGTTCGAGAATCCGCCGCAGACACTCCACGCCCTCGGCAGGGTAAATGAAGTCGGCCAACTGTGGGCCACTCTGCTGGCCAGCCTGCTGACCGGGAAACTGCCACGCGTCCCAGTTGATACTGATCCAAGGTACATTGGTTAACTGATTCTGATGCGCCGCGAATGCATCCAGAAAGATGTTGGCCGCGGAATAACTGAGCAGGCCAAGGCCACCCAGTACGCCCGAGATGGATGAGAGCAATAAGACAAAGTCAATATCGCACCCGTGAAACAGTTCTTCGAGTATCATCAGGCCGTACGCCTTAGGGCGAAACTGTTGGGTACCCGCGATGTGGTCGGTATTTCTCGCGTCCGTGAAGGCGGTACTTGAGGTATTACCAGCCCCATGAATCACACCATTAATAGTTCCAAAATGGGAGTACGCTTGAGCGACGGCCGCGGCCATCTGTTGCTTGTCTGACGAGTCTGCTCTCAGCACGAGCACCTCCGAGCCCATATCTTCGAGCTTGAGCAAACGGCGGATTTTGCGATTCACGCTGTCTTCCGGAGATGCACCTAGACGTTGTTCCCAATCCGCTCGTGCTGGAAATTCTGAGCGTCCGATCAAGACCAGTCTAGCCTGAACGCTCGCCGCAAGCTCCTCGGCAAACTCGAGACCAATGTTCCCGAGACCGCCAGTGATCAAATAGACGCCGTTTGGCCTCAGCCTCTGGGACTCACTTGCGGCCGGGCCGAGCGGGAAGGTCACAAACTCCTGAACCCAGCGCTGCCTACCCCGATACGCCACCACTGGATCCAGAGAACCAGAGTTGAGCTCCGAGATAATGTCTTCAGCGGCATTGTCAGGATCGTCTGTCCAGTTTCCTATGTCGACGCTTTGGAAATGGAGATTCGGAAACTCCTGCGGCAGGACTTTGCAAGCACCCAGCACAGTGCTTTTGGCAGCGCACACCGGGTCATCTTCGGAAACAGCGTGTAGTTGATTTGAGATAACACCGACCCTTATTGGGCTCATGATGCCATTCTTATCGAGCGCTTGCGAAAGGGAGATCAGACTATCGAACCCGGCTGACTGGTGACTCTCAAAAGCTTCGACCGAAGCTTCGGTATCTGCGGGCGCGGCAGTCCACAAGTGAACTATGACGTCGGGCGGTCCAGTTTCTGCATTTACCTTTTTAATCAATTGCTCATAATCAGCCATCTTGTTCTGGTTGATCGAAGAGCGCCGTCCTTCAAGCACAGCAAACTTCTCACCCGGCTCAACAATCGAAACTTTGTTACCCGATCTTTCGAGCGAGGCGCCCACTTTCTTTCCAAGATCTCCACTGTCCGAAAAGATGAGCCAGCCCTTTGGCTGATGGTTGGTTTCACTCAGCGCGAGCATCCTCGATTCCCATTTCGGCTTGAAGAACCAGTTACGGACGTCGCGTGGCTCCGCCGCTGCCTCGCTCTTCCGCAAATTGTCTGCTTCCACCGGACCTATCCAGTAGCGCTGCCGCTCGAATGGATAAGTTGGCAGAAATACGCGATGTCGTTTTTCGTTCTGGAAGAAGGCTGTCCAGTTTACGGAGACGCCGTTTAACCAGGCCGCTCCCAACGTCTTCAGGAAAAAGGCTTCGTCTGATCCTGTTTCCTGAGGAGCACGCAGGCTGGAGAGAACGACGTTGGGCTGGCTTGCGGTAGCAACCTGCTGCCGAGCCAGCGTACTTAGTGTTTGGCCTGGTCCAACCTCCAACAGAATAACTTCGGGATACTTCATCAGTTCGGCCACGCCGTCGGCGAATCGAACTGTCTCGCGCAGATGCCGGCCCCAATAATTGGCATCAACCGCCTCTTCCGGAGTTATCCAGGTGCCAGTCAGATTGGATAGGTAAGGAATCTGCGCTGGGCACCGGCCAGTACGCCGCACGCGTTGAACGAGAAACGGTACTACCGCGTCCATCATGCTCGAATGGAACGCGTGTGAAGTGTGCAAGAGGCGCGCGTGAACGCCACGCTCGGACAGTTCTGTAGCCAACCTTTCAATTGCCATGCTGGGGCCCGACAACACGCAGAGCCCGGGAGCGTTTACTGCCGCTAGCGATACTTCGTCGTTCAGAAATGGCTGTGTTTCTACCTCGGAGAGTGAAACTGCCAGCATTGACCCTTCAGGCATCTCATCCATTAACCGCCCCCGGGCCACCACCAGCTCCAATGCATCTTCGAGTTCGAATACTCCGGCAAGACACGCGGCAACGTACTCGCCGATGCTATGCCCGATCATGCCGCTCGGAACGACACCGAAACTCATCCATAGTTTCGCCAACGCATACTCCACCGCGAACAGCGCCGGCTGAGTCATGGCAGTTCGTTTTAAGGATGCCGAAGCCTCTTCTCGCTGGTCTGGTGACGGGTATAAGAGGTCTCGAAGATCTAATCCCAGTTTTCCATGCAACACTTCGCAACACCTGTCCATTTCAGTCCGGAAGGTAGGCTCAGATCTGTATAAGTCACGCGCCATGCCGACGTATTGCGAGCCCTGCCCCGAAAACATAAAAACGATGAGCCGGTCCTTTGACTCAGTAAACTGGCTCAGCATACGTAGTGGATCACCCGACTTGAGCGCGGCCGCGGCGGAAAGAGTATCGGTTGTAGGGGTCAGCAAAACGCGGCGGTGGGGAAACGCCCGTCTGCCGACTTGGGTGTAACTCACATCAGCCAAATTCAACTCTGGATGTGACGTAAGGTGGTCTGCAAGATTCTGGGTGGCGTTCTCGAGCGCGTTGGTGGTTCGCGCCGACAGGAGTAGAAGTTGATAAGGACGGGACGCCCCTGAGGGTTCGCGCACTGGAGCCTGCTCGAGCACAACATGAGCATTTGTTCCTCCCACTCCGAACGAACTCACCCCAGCTCGTCGCGGCACGCCGTCGGTCTCCCACGACCGCAGTTTTTCATTCACAAAGAAAGGGCTGTCGGCAAAGTTAATCTGCGGGTTCGGCTTCTTGAAGTTGATACTCGGCGGAATCAAACCATGTTCAAGCGACAACACTGCCTTTATCAATCCGGTCACGCCGGCAGCAGACGCCAGGTGGCCGACATTGCTCTTAACTGAGCCGAGCGCGCAGAAGCCTTTCCTGTCTGTCTTCGCTCTGAAGGCTTGGGCGAGTGCCGCCACCTCAATCGGGTCGCCGAGCAACGTGGCCGTACCATGCGCTTCTACATAACCAATCGTGTCAGGTGTGATTCCCGACATCGCCTGGGCCATCGCAATCGCGTTGGCTTGACCCTCAATGCTGGGCGCGGTGTAGCCGACTTTCAACGAGCCATCGTTATTGAGCGCCGCCCCTTTAATCAACGCATGAATCATGTCGCCATCAGCAAGCGCGTCGGACAGCCGTTTGAGGAGTACCATTCCTACGCCGTTACCAACCACTGTTCCCTGACCTTCGGCATCGAAAGTGCGGCAGTGTCCATCCGGCGACAAGATGCCCCCGGCCTGGTAGTAGTAGCCCTGCTTCTGGGGCACAGCTATCGAGACACCTCCGGCCAGTGCCATGTCGCAGGAGTGACTCCACAGGCTTTGGCAAGCCACGCCTACGGCTACTAAAGAGGTCGAGCAAGACGTCTGGATAGCCATGCTGGGCCCCTTGAGATTCAACTTGTAGGAGACTTGCGTCGTGAGGTAATCCTTGTCGTTTCCAATAAGAGCCATAGGGCTGGCAGGAGTCATCGGATCGAGATAGGTGTAGACCTGATACATGTAAGTACTCATATCGCATCCGCCAAACACACCAATTGGGCCGGGATAAGATTCAGAGTCGTAACCGGCGCCCTCCAGGCACTCCCAAGCGCACTCCAAAAAGAACCGTTGCTGTGGGTCAATGGCTTCAGCATCTCTCGGGCTATAGCCGAAGAACACTGCGTCGAACTGCTCGATGTCACTAAGCACACACCCGGCATTTACGAACCCAGGCAGCTTCGTATAGGAGAGGTCAACACCTGCGGCTCTTAGTTCCTCGTCGGAAAAACGTGTGATCGTCTCAGCGCCATCTTTGAGGTTCTTCCAAAACTCCTCAATATTCTTCGCTCCCGGAAAGCGGCCCGTCATTCCAATTACCGCAATGCTTTCAACGGCGGCTTGGGATTCTGGATTGGTCATGATGAATTCTCCTTTTCTGCGTGCGCATCGTCACCTGCGTTTAGCTTTCGCCAACCACGTTTCCCGCTAACTGGGCAATTCCAGTAGATTTGCCGCCAATTGCGTCCGCCAGCATGCGGACTGTCGGATACCTAAACAGATCGAGCACTGATAACCTCGTGATCGAGGTCTCCGATAATTTGCCGTATGCCTGGACCATGAGCAGCGAATTCCCGCCAAGATCAAAGAAGTTGTCGTCAATACCGATTTGCGGGACTTGCAGTAACTCGGACCAAACCCTGGCAATTTTCTGTTCGAGTTGAAGCGGCGGTGCAGTTTCTTGCTCGCGGACGACTGCACTGTACCGGCGCAAGTCTTCACGAACTGCTTCCATCACCGCGAATTGGGCTTCCCTGATAAAGTAGAAATGATTTCCGGGGAATATCCTCAACTGGAAGCTGCGCGACGTCTGCATCTCCCATCGCTTCAGATGCTCCAGTTGCACGCGCCCATCGTGTTCGGCGCCATAGACTGATATCGGAGATTCGAGCGGCGGCTCATCCAGATATTGATATGTCTCGCTTAATGTTAGATCCGCTCGCAAAGCCGGCATCATCAAAGAAATAAGCTCGGGCTGGTTGAGAAGTTCCTGGGTGATGCCATCAAATCGTTTCAGCTCTTCGAGCAGAAGATCAGTCGGCTGCGTGTGGAGTGGAGGATCTGGGTCGGGAATTTGTGGGGCGCGCGCGGCAGAAACGATCAGCATCGCCGGTGCGGGCTGATTCTCACGACGAAGTTGTCGCGCCAATTCAAAGGCGATAAAGGCACCCATGCTATGTCCGAAAAATGCATAGGGCGGCTGAAGCAATCTTCCGAGTGCCTCAGTAAGCGCTTCCAACAATTCGAACATCCGGGTTATGGGAGGTTCGAGCCATCGCCCCTCGCGACCTGGCAAGACAATTGGATACACCTCTATCTGTGGCCTCAATTCGGTGGTCCAACGACGGAACCCCGAAGCGCCCCCGCCGGCATGGGGAAAGCAGAACAGGCGAACAGCGCCGTTGCTGCCAGTAGGCATGGAAATTCCGTTAATCCAATCGGTGGTAGCCGAAGATTTGTTGGAGGACATTCTCGTATCCCTTTAAAGATGAGTAATGAGTACCAACCGCGGCCTTCGATTAATTAACCATCATTCGAGACTGCCGGTAACTATTAATTAATTTCAAAATTTGAAATTGACTTATAAGCGAGTAGTTCCTGCTAAAGACACCACTGGGACAGAAGGTATGACGCTTCATGATCAAAAATGGTCCTTAACAGTTACGCTTGAGTGAACAAGGCGGATGAGTCTGAGGCTAGACTCTTACGGGCGGTCACGGATTTCCCCTCGTCTTCGAGAAACCGTTCGGTAGTCTGTAATGTCGCTAATTCACCCTACGTTTTTTAAGCTAATCACCCAAAAAGTACGCATCGTTTGTTTAAGACTAAGGACCCTTTCTTTTCGGAAAAAATAAACGACGACACTCCAGGAGGCCAACCTCTAGCAGTCTCAAAAAAATCAGAAATCGATCAGCCCGGCTTGCTAAGGCTATAGACCGGTATCGTTCCTGGGAAATACGTGGTTAACACGTGACCCTCAACACCATGCCCCTCATAGCCGTGCGCAGCAGCTTGTTGAGCTTCGACAACTGAGGTTGTCAACAACGAATCTCGCTGCGCAGAGTCATCAAGCCGCAAGAGTGGGGTTAAACCGGCGATTGGCGTCGAAAAAACGTAACAAGCCACGCTATCGAAGTTGAACTGGTCTTTTGAAATTGCGTCGAACGCCTCTGGAACTGACGTCGTGTAAAGCTGTTTTCCTTGCGGACCGGACAGTTTCAACAGCGGCAATGTACCGGGCAGTGAGAAAGGCCACCCGTAAAAGACAACACCATCGCTCTTAAACCCTTGGGTGCCGATCGCTTGGGCGAGCTCAAGAATCAAACTGGTATACAGGTGCCTTGCGTTGCCCGAGGCGCCAGGATATAGCTGAAGCACAGTAGCAATGTCCGCTGGACTGAGCCCGTTTCGCTGTCCAATCTGTTGACCGCCGAGTGTGACTATAGTGTCGCGGTTATTCGAACTGAAAGCCCTTGCCGGATAGTGCATGATAGAGTCATAGTCGTAAGGGCCGACATCATCACCATCTGTGATGTGCTGATCAAAATTATGTTCCATGCCTGGGAGAATATTCTCCCAGGCAATGTGCACAAATTGATCTCGATCTTCCCGGCTCTGCTCGTGCCAAAGGCCCACGGTGTGGCCAATCTCGTGAATTGCCTGGCCGAGGGCGCAGCCGAGTCCAATCGAAATCACTTGAGGCCCCCCCTGCATCCCGACCGCAGAGAAGCATCCATCCCTAACTTCGAACGAAACGTAGTTAGGATGATTGATTGCGTTAAAAGGGGTTCGCAACGTGAACCGGATGCTAGTGTTCTGCTCCCAATGTTGAATGGCTTGTTGCACAGTGGCTTCTATGCTTGGATCGGCGATCTCGTAGGGAATCAAGCCATTTGGCCATCGGAAGCGTTGTCCGGTAATTACGACCCCATTCTGATTGGCCCGCGGGTCATTGGCGCGGCCGCTTGCACTCAGGTTTGTGCGCAGATTGATTGAGTCCGCTGCGGTGCCTGTCCTCTTGAACCTTTCGATAGGACCAAGATAAATGTCGCCTTCGAATATGGCTGATCCATTGACGTCGGCCACTCTTAATTTCTTTACGTTAAACCCGACGATACCTGACACCAGCCCGTCATGAGTGTCAGCCGAGCTCCTGAACTCTCCAGCCCCGACGACCTCGTTCCTCGCTGGAATCTTTGCAGCTTTAGAATCATTCGTCTCTTCCGCGCTGCCTTTACCGGAAGTGACTGACCCGCTCTTCCCGCTCTTTTTGGGTGGGTCACTGTCGGGTGTATCCGGCGTTGACGGTGGCGATGGCATCACCGTTCCTCCATTTCTATGACTTTGTTAAAAAGCTACGGTTAGAGCGAGAGGGTCCCGCTTGGTCGGGTCAGCTAAACTGAAAAATAACCGCACATACTAGGCTATTTGCCAAGCCAAGCCGGTAGCTGGATCCAAAGCGAAAACGGCACCTGTCGGGTCAGCGGAATAAATTGTTCCCGAGGCATCCGCGGCATATGTGTAACCCGTATTCAGATCTGACGCGTACGTGGCACCTGTTGCGTCGGAGGTATAGACCATACCCGTGGCATCAGCTGCATAGGACGTTCCAGTGTTTGTGTCGGCCGCATACAACCCTCCCATCGAATCCGCTGCATAAGCCACACCGCTTGGATCAAAGGCATAAGATGTCCCACTCGGATCAGACGCGTAGACCCCACCAAGCGGGTCTTGGGCATAGACGGTACCTGACGGATCAGCGGAAAAGACGTTTCCGCTGGGATCGGCAGCATACACACTGCCAGACGCATCCGATGCATAAGCCACACCGCTCGGGTCATACGCAAATGATGAAGAAGTGTTCGGATCAGACGCGTAAAACCCACCTAGCGCGTCAGAAGCGTAGACAACTCCATTTGGGTCCGCAGCTATCGTAGTTCCGCTACTTGGATCAGTAGCAGACACATTGCCCTGAGGATCGCTCGAGAAAATATAACCACTGGCGTCGGCAACAACTGTTGTTCCGGTGGTTGAATCGAATGAGACTCCCGTTCCGGTCGTTGGATCGAATGAAAACCCTATCCCGGTGGTTGGATCTTGTGACGAAAACATTTCCTCCTCCTTATAGTTAGGATAGTTAGGCGAGGTTGATATATGGCGATCTCTGCGGCCTATAGGACGCAGAGACGTTAATTTGGGAATTGTAGGAGGCGCAGAACCTAGGCGCTAACGCCGCCTTGCGTCAATCTCACTTTACGTGACCATCGTGAACTCTGCCTGATCGACTGCCGAGCTCGAAACACTTAACGAATGCTCGATATACTAGATCAAACCCTCTCAAAGTCCAGCGCTTGATGCGCCAGTTGCGCCAAATGCGTTAATCTCGCTTGGGTTTGGTTTTACGATTCGTTCTTTCCTTCCATTCGACTCTGTAGGTAACCTGTTAAAGTTGGAAGATAGATTTCGTACCTTCTCCCAATCGCAATGGCTTTAACCGCCCCGCTCTCGATCCAGAACTGAATCGTTCGACGTGAAAGCCCGGTCACCTCAGCAGCATGAGCGGTATCGCTGAATATCTGCTCACGTTGCTTCGTAGGTGTAGAAAGGTAAATTTTAAGTAGTTCTTTTTCGCTAAGATCGCCTTCTTGAGGCAAGACTGAGGTGTTCGACATGACTTGGCGGTCCTCCTGTAATCCGCACCTTACGGGGCGCCAGCTCACAAATTTTGATTCTACTAAAACCGAGTCTGAAGATTGGTCTAGTTATCACTTAGCCCGTCGTAATCTGACAACGGGTGACAAGTGGACACCAAAGCCGGAAGGGCGACACGGGCTCAAAGGTAGTACAGCGTAACCGCATCATATTGGTGTGTTCCTATTTGTTAACGCTGGCGGGAAGAGGACTCTCGTTACGCTTGGAGTTAAGACTCCTCGTCAACGTTCTGTGAAGTCCACCGGCTGAAGCCGGTAAGAAGCTGTCTTTAGAACGAGGCGGATGCTAGCTCTAAGTCCAGTTCGTTGTCAACCACAATTATTAGAGACCACAATTATTAGAGCATTTATTAGCGCACGATATTTCAGGTTTAGAGAATGGTGGCGTAATTGAGTTTGAGTTCTACTTAGGTACAGCCAGCGACAGGCGCGAGAGTTTAGCGGCGATGGACTTGCTGATGAAGGTCGGCTAGGCGAGGCCGTTCGTCTGCTTTCCCTTATTCAGATGAAGAAGCGTGAGGTAGGGGCCCTCCCAGAGCGAACCGGAAGAGAGAACTATCTGGCAGATATGGCTGAACTCATGGCGCACCGCGAAGTCATCGCCACCGTGCGTGCGCTTCGTGCTAAGAGCGTTCCGCTGCCGCTCGCGGATTTTGAATCCGTGTATCTGAACCTCCTATCTGGTATCTACGAAGACCTGGAAAAGACTCTTGAGCAGGCCGAGGACCAACTGCAGTGGGTCCTCTTCAACCCAACTGCGGCCTCTGAACGTCGACCACTTCTCTTGGCCAATCTTGCCAGCCTCGTCGCTGCCATCGGCATACTGCTCCCCGACAGCCGCGCGGCAGCGCTACGATCGGCTTCGCCCACAACCAAGACCGTATGTGCGACTGCGGCCCTGCTCTCGGGAGATGTCGCCTCGTGGATTCGCAGCCAGCCCTCCGTAGGCGAAGAGTCCATCACGGACTGGTTTCTCTATCGCCTATCTGAATCGGTGATTTGGATTCGTTATCTTCCGTTCACGCGGCGCGAAGAGGGCACCATGACGGGAGCGGACTGGGAGTGGTGGTTGATCGGCGACTCACAGTCACTAAAGAATTAATATAACCTGAACACTTGGGTGACGGCAGCCGCGTTTAACTACGAATGCAGAATAATTTCGGCTTCCTTCATTCCTATAAATCTCCGTACTCAATGGCGTAAAGAGAGAGGTAAGCTCCGGTTGCGGCAATTAACCCAATCCTTAACGGCATCAAAGTCCTTCAGACCTAATTCCCATCTTTAGGCTTTTCAATTTCACGCTCGCCCGACGTGTAATAGGTTGTAGTCGCCATTATTGCGAATGCCACTTTGTTAAGGATCGCCTCTCATAAAGCTTTTCGACCAATCGAGCATAGGTGGTGTTATCTATCGTTCCCCGCGTTTTTAGAGCTTCTAGTTCCAGCAAGTCCACGAAAAATTGCGCCCAACTGATCACTGATAGCGAGATCAAGGCAAAGGCCGTATTGCGCTCGGCCATCGTCGAGCAACATGCGGGACGCATGAACGAAGCGTTACGCATTCACACTGACTACGCGCCTTTGTTTCAGAAGATCAATAACCAAACGCTCAAGGGCAGCTACCATAATGATCTCGGAGATGTGCTTGTATATCTTTGGGAGTCGGAAGGACCAACAGCCTACCTTCATCGCGCCTTAGATGAATACGACGCCGCGAGTTATCACTTTGATCAAGCGCAACACCGACGTTATCGCGCCAATGTCGAAAACAATCTCGGTTGCCTGTACTACAAGATCCATTTGTGCAAGGAGGCGCATGGACATCTGGATCGCGCTCGGCGCATCTTTACCAGCCTCAAAGACAAGGCCGCCATAGCGCAAGTTGATGAGACTCGCGCCCGCGTGTTTCTCCAAGAGGGACGTAACGCTGAGGCGGAAAAAGTTGTCCGTTCGTCTGTGCGAACTCTCGAAAAGACCGACATGCCATCGCTATTAGCCCAGTCACTGGCCACGCACGGAACGGCTTTGGCTCGGATGGGAAATTACGGCGTGGCGCTGGCTGCTTTTCGGCGCGCTATTGCCCTGTCTCAACAGACGGGTAATCTTAACCGCGCTGCGCAGACTGCGCTGAGTGTCTTTCAGGAGATGGGAGACCGCTTATCTGCATCCGTGCGGAGAACTCTGATTGCTAGGCGGACGCTGAACGACGAAATACAAGCACTCGAGCATGAGTTGATAAAAACATGCGCTTGAGGCGTCTCAAGGCAAGATTACTTATGCCGCTCGTGATATTCTCGGCATCACGTATCAGGAATTAAGCTATTTGTTGAAAACCAGACATAAGGATTTATTTCATTTGAGGAATCCCGTGCGCCGCCGCCCGCGTAAAAGCAAGGCGTGATCGCGCTCTGGCTGGGGCACGAATCTGTGGAAACAACACAGATGTACCTGCATGCGGATATGCGTTTGAAAGAGAAAGCGCTGTTGCATACTACCCCGCTCGGAGTCAAACCCGGACGATACCGACCTGATGACAAACTGTTGGCCTTTCTGGAGGGCCTCTGATTATGCCGAATCATATTGCAACGCGAGCCCCGCCAACAGCGAGTTCCAAGTGTGGTGTCGGCATAATCGGGGAGTCGGCATACGTTCGGCACTAGGTTAGCCGATGCCGGCGTTGATGTAGTGAAGATCAAAGAGTTGATGGGACAAGCCTCGATTGTGACGACGATGCGTTACATTCACGCGACCGATCAAGGGAAGCGTGGAGCGATTGTGGTGTTGTCAGAGTATCGACAGAGGCATCTACGCACAGATGGTCGCAAGTTTGTCACAAGCGAACCGCGTCAACCTCTTCCATCAACTCTAAGTGGTTGAATTGATTGGTGGAGCCGAGGGGGATCGAACCCCTGACCTCATGACTGCCAGTCATGCGCTCTCCCAGCTGAGCTACGGCCCCATTTACCAAATGAGCTAACCGCCCCATTTACGAAAAAGGCTTATCTACAAGAGGCTTATCGTAAACGCTTCGTTGCAGACTAGCCTAGCGTTCGGAACCGAGTCAAGCGACGCCCC
>Ga0187893_10006454_pt1 | contig 20074 bp, 25 predicted proteins | sample MA1701074metaG_FD_139574 | JGI IMG/M metagenome (GOLD analysis project Ga0187893, IMG submission 139574) | White microbial mat communities from a basaltic lava cave in the Kipuka Kanohina Cave System on the Island of Hawaii, USA - MA170107-4 metaG ...
GCGACGCCGCCGATGCGAGTTATCGCCTTACGCCGGCCTGCCGCTTTCGGTCTTTTCTTCATGGTTGTCTCCGTTCGTCGGCCCGTCACACGATAGTCGCACGGCCGCCGCCGAAATCGACAGAAGCACGGCGTTGGCCAACTATGCGCGCATGCGCTACTCGAAGCGCCGCAACTCGTAATCGCGCAAAGGGATCTCCGGTTGGCGGCCAGTCACTAGGTCCGCGACGACTTTCCCGCTTGCCGCCGCCATGCTCCATCCCAGATGTCCGTGCCCCGAGTTCAGGACCAGATTGGAGACCGAGGTTTCGCCGAGGATGGGCACACCATCCACCGACATCGGCCTGAGGCCCGCCCAGGGCTTCAGATCGATTGAATCGTCTTGCTTGACGAGATTCGGGTAGACCGCATGGAGCAGGCGAACGAGATTCTCGATGCGGGAGGGCTTGATGGAGAGATCAAAGCCTGCGAACTCCGCTGTTCCCCCCACACGCAACTTGGCACCCAGAGGCACGACCGCCGCGTGCAGGCGATCGTCGATCACCGGAACGGTCGGACACGTGGGCCCGTGGCCCATTGGCACGGTGATGGAATAACCCTTCGCGGGTCGCACCGGCAGACGTACTCCAAGCGGCTTGGCAAGGCGCGCGCTATGGCTCCCCGCGGCAAGCACGAATACGTCCGCCTCGAGTGCAGCGCCGTCGTCCGTGATGGCGGCCACGATCCGCTTGCTGCGGCGGCTCAGCGCACGAATCTTCGTGCAGAATCGGAAGCGAACACCTTCCGATGCCGCGATTGCCACAAGCTCTTCGCAATACCGCCGGGCGTCTCCGCATTCATCCATGGGGTAATGAATCGCACCGGCGAGCTTCGCGGCAGTCAGCGCGAGCGCAGGTTCGACCTCGAGCAACCGATCGCGGTCGAGTTGCAGGAAATCCAAATCGAGTAACTCGCGATGTCGCGCCGCCGTGTGGGACGCGTATCGAAGGGCATCGACATCGCGAAATATGCGCAATGTTCCACGCGCGCTGTGATCAAACTTCAGGCCCGTCTTCGCCTGGAGCTCATGCAAAACGTCGAGGTTGTACTTGGCGAGGACGACGTTCTTGCGGAAATTGTCGAGGAAGGATTCGTCGTCCGAGCTCCGCAGGAATCGAATTCCCCAACCGATCAGCGACGGAACGGCGCGAAGCCGGAGCAGCATCGGCGCATCTTCCCGGCCGATCGACTTGATCAGCATCCGTCCGATTCCGGGAGCATTCCAGGGGTCGGCGAGGCTAGGTGTCAGCAGCCCGGCGTTCGCGAAGCTGGTCTGCTCTCCCGGGCCGGACGAGCTCTCGACGACTGTGACGTCGAGATTCCTCTGTTGCAGGAAGTACGCCGTGGAAACTCCCATCAGGCCGGCGCCGATCACAAGGACGTGCACGTGGAATCCCAACCCACTTGCGTTCTGATGCTTCGAAGACTCTTCAGCGACCTTTGCGCTTGGCGGCCTGCTGGTGCGCGTAGGTGGCCGTCGCGAGGTCCTGCGCGGTATTGCCCAATGACTTGTAGGCCGTGATCTCGCTGGCGTTCGTCCTCCCCGCGATCGAGCCTGTCAGAACGTCCGCGATCTCCCCAACGATATGATCCGGTGTCAATGCTCCTTCCGCGATCGGGATCAAGAGCTCTCCGGCCTCGCGCAAGGCAAATTCCCGGATTTCGACGAACACCCTCGCCCTGCGGATCGCTTCGGTATCGACTTCCCGCGTGGTCGGACTGAATGCACCGACCAGATTCATGTGAGTACCTGGTTTCAGCCACTTGCCTTCGAGAACCGGCGAGGCGCTGCTCGTGACCGTACAAACGATGTCCGCCTGCTGCACCGCCGATTGCGCGTCCTCCACGGCGAGAATCTCAATGCCACTCCGCGCGGCATTGCGCTCAGCGAACGCCTGCGCCTTTTCCCTCGAGCGTCCCCACACGAGAACGCGCCGTAGTGAACGCACGGCCTGCATCGAACGCAAGTGATATTCGGCCTGAACGCCGTATCCGAGGAGTGCGAGAGTCGCGGCATCCTCGCGCGCCAGGGCGCGTGTCGCCATGCCGCTCGCGGCGGCCGTCCGAATGGCCGTGACAGCGGCAGCGTCGACCACGGCTCTGGGCTCACCGGTCGCACCGTCAAACAGGATGATCAAACCCTGAATCGCCGGAAAGCGCGTATTTCCCGGAAAAAAGCTGATGAGCTTTGCGCCGAAGGTCTCCGGATGGCGAATCCCGCCCGGCATCACGACGAACGCATTTCCGGAATCGCCCAGGGACACGACGCTGCGCAGCGGCAAGGACGCTTTCCCTTGCTGCACAGACACCATCGTGGCGGCCATCAGGTCGATGCATGCCTCCATGGACACGAAGTTTTGGACGGCATCATTCGAAAGAATATCGAGCGCCATTGGACTATCCATCCTTCGACTCGAGGCGAGAATACGTTAGGGCGCAGAATCCGGCGATGCTCGAAGATGAATCGATCGCCTGATCGCGAACTCACTCGGCCATTACGACCAGGCGGATTGGGATCGGCAGCTCGGCAAGGCCGAGCCGCCGAATCCCTGACACGCAACGGAACTGCCGTCGACCGCGTCGGTCGCCGGCGGTTACTCGACGACGTTCAGATCGAACTTGCCGTCGGCTTCCTGATAGAAAACCGCGCCTTCCTTGGCGTCTGAGCCAGTCGCGCGGCGGGCGCCTCCCGGGATGAACAGGTATTGCCCAGCGGTCACCCGTATTTCCTCGCCCTTCTCGGGCTTATAGATGTAGGCGCCCTTCACCACGGCGATTCGGAGGTCGTTCGTGTGCGTGTGGAGCGCAACGTCGATGCCGGCCACAAACTTGGTGAATGCGGCATGCGGTCCATTTTCCGGGTCGCCCCAGAGCGTCGCCCGCGATGCGCCCGGAGTCAGCTCCGCGTAACTCGCCGTCGCAGAATTCACATGGACGACGTCCTTTCCATCCTCTGAAATAGCCACGCCGAGCGACGCCACGATGGCGAGAGCGCCCGTGGTCGCAGCCACGCGAATGATTCGCTGCATTGTCGTTCTCCCTGTTGGTCAAGAAGCCGGGGATTGTACGCTGACTTCTTGGCCGCTTTGCGATTCGTAGATACGACGCACCGCCGCCATCGTATCCGCCTCTTCAGCCCGCTTGTCGTCGCGATAGCGTTTGACCCGCGCGAGGCGCAGCGCGAGCCCGCCGGGATAGCGCGGACTTGCCTGCAAGTCACTGAAGGCGATTTCCACCACGAGCTTCGGACGCACGTAGATAGTCCACTCGTCGCGACGCGTTTCGCGGGCGAGCAACTCCTTCGTCTGCCACGCAAGCATCGCGTCCGTGAGCCCCTTGAAGGTTTTGCCGAGCATGACGTACTCGCCAGTGTCCGGATCGAGCGCGCCGAGATGCAGGTTGGAGAGCTTGCCCGTGCGGCGGCCGTGGCCCCATTCGGCGGCGAGCACCACCAAATCCAGCGTGTGCGCACGTTTGATCTTGAGCCAGCTCGCGCCGCGATTGCCCGCCTCGTAGGGCGCATCGAGTGACTTCGCCATCACGCCTTCGTGTCCGGCCGCAAGCGCCGCGTCGTAGAACGCCTGTGCCTCGGCCGCGGACGAGGTGATCAGCTGCGGAATGTGCAGCGGCTCGGGCAATGCTTGCGCGAGCGCGCGAAAACGTTCGCGCGCCGGTCGGTCGGCAAGGCTCTCGCCCCCGTATCGCAGGCAGTCGAAGAAAAAGGCGCGCATCGGCAACTCGGCGCGCAAGCGCTCGACGTCGAGCTTGCGGCCGAAGCGGCGCATCGTGACCTGAAACGGGTGCGGCCGGCCTGTAGCGTCGAAAGCGAGCGCTTCGCCGTCGAGGATCAATTCGTGCGCGGGAAGAGTCCCCACGAGCTCCACGATCTCCGGGATCGCGGCCCCGATCTCATTCAGGCTCCGAGTATAGATGCGCACCGTGGTACCGGACTTGTGAACCTGGATGCGCGCGCCGTCCATCTTCCACTCGAACGCGGCTTCGCCACCGAGCTCACGCAAGGCATCGGCGGCATCGGCCGCAGTCTGTGCCAGCATGGGGGCGACCGGCGAGAGAATCTCGAGCTGAAAGCTCGCCAGGCCGGCAGTCCCCTCGAGCAATGCGGCCTGCGCCACTGCGCCGACGCCGCGCGCGTACATCATCGCGCGGCGCACCTGGCTCGCCGGCACTTCCGCCGCGGCCGCGATGGCATCGACCATCACGCCGGCGAGCGCGCCCTGGCGAAGCTCGCCCAGCAGCAGGCGCATGAGAAACTCTCGCTCGGCCTGCGTAGCCCGCGAGAACAACTCGCGAAGAGCCGAAGCGCGCCGCGTGCTCGCGCCGCTGCCGCGCAGAGCCGCAATCTCTGCGATGCCGCGGTCGACCTCTGCGATAGACAGGGAGGATGTGCTCGCTGGCGAGCCGGCGCTCGCCTCGCGCAGTGCCGCGTATCCGACGCCGAATCGTCGCTGCGGCGCTTCTCCGGAAAGGTACTGAACACCGATCTGGATTTCGGCCGGTTCGAGTGACCGCAGGAATGCCGCCAGCTCGCGAACTTTCGCCAGGCGAGCAGATGAAGCGCCCACGCGATCCGAAGCCTCGACCAGACTGGCCAGCAGCGTCATACCTTTCCGGCTTCCTTTCCCATGGATCGCCTCCCAGGCAGATAATGGAATAGTTGATTTTCCGGTGCGAGCGGCGCTGTGGCGAGGGCCCCATGAATCGAACCGACCGCGAGCTCGGCGTGTCGCGCTCGATTACGCGGCGCGATTTCATTCATGACATCGGCATCACTGCGCTCGGACTGACGCTGCCGCTGCCGTCATTCGCGGTGCCGCCGGGCGGTGGCGAGCTCTACTACCCGCCCACGCTCACGGGGCTGCGCGGCTCACACCCTGGCTCCTTCGAGGTTGCGCACGCGCTCGCGCGCGAGGGCAAGCGCTTCGACAACCCGCTTGCGCTCGACGAGCACTACGACTTGATCGTGGTCGGCGGCGGGATCAGCGGGTTGGCGGCGGCGTATTTCCATCGCAAGCTGCACGGCGCGCAAACGCGGATCCTCATCCTCGACAACCACGACGACTTCGGCGGCCACGCCAAGCGCAACGAGTTCCACCAAGGCGGCCTAATGCGGCTTGCCTGGGGTGGCACTGTAAACATGGAATACGAGTCGTACAGTAAAGTGGCGAACAGGCTCATACGTGATCTCGGCATCGACATTCCGCGCTTGCGCGAGAACTTCAGTTTCAACTGGCTGTGGACGGAGGGCAACCTGCAGCCGGCGCTCCTGTTCGACCAGACACGCTACGGACGCGACGTGCTGCTGCGCGGCGTAACGCTGGATGGCGGGGAACCGAGAGTGCTTGCCATGCACGTCGACGCGTTTCCGCTGCCGGAGGCCGCACGCGCAAAGCTCAAGGCTTTCCTGCTCGCGCGCGGCGATGTGCTGACGGGACTGTCGCCGACAGAACGGGAAGCGTACCTGCACCGCACGAGTTACACCCGCTTCCTCCGTGAGCGCTTCGAACTGCCGACGGAAGCAACGCAAATCTTCAGCAACGCGCCGGCGGGGTTATGGGGCCTGCCGGCCGAGAGTCTCTCGGTCACGGAGTGCCTGCAGTCGGGGCTGCCCGGATCGCATGTGCTGGGTGCGTCGAGCGAGTCCGAAACGGACGTGTACGACGTTCCAGTGGCGATGTTCCCGGATGGCAACAGTTCGATTGCGCGTCTGCTCGTGCGCTCGCTGATCCCGGAGTCGTTTCCGGGAATGGCGGCCGATGCGGATCCGTTTCGCATCGTGACCGCGCGGCTGGACTACGCCGCGCTCGACCGGCCCGGCTCTCCAGTGACGCTGCGGCTCAATTCCACGGCGGTCCGCGTCGCCAATGCCGAAGACGGCGTGGGCGTCACCGTGGACTACGTGAACGACGGACGGCTGCTGCGACTGCGCGCGAGCCAGGCCGTGCTCGCCTGCTACAACGCGATCGTGCCGCACCTCGTGTCGGATCTTCCGCCACCCCAGAAGGCGGCGCTCGCACAGTGCGTGAAGCGGCCCATGCTGGTGGTCAATACGCTCCTGCGCAACGGCCACGCGCTTCGGAAAGTCGGCATCTTGGGCGCGCAGCTACCGGGAAGCATCCTGCAAAACATGTTCCTGGTGACCGGCGTCAACGTCGGCGATTACCGCCCCGCATGGCGGCCCGAGGATCCCTGCATCATGCAGGCATTCGCCGGCTTCGTTGCGGAGCGCCCCGAGAGTATGAGTATCTCGAACCAGAACCGCGCCGCGCGCGTGCGGATGCTCGGCATGCCGTTCGAGGACTACGAGCGCGAAGTGCGCAGGGTGCTGAACGCCATACTGGGCACCGGCGGATTCGACGCCGCGCGTGACATCCTCGCCATCACGGTGAACCGCTGGCCGCACGGTTATGCGCGCGACCACGTCGACCTGGAGGACGCGGACTGGAACATAGAGCCGCCTCCCGAGGTCGTCGGACGGCAGCGCTTCGGCAACATCGCCATTGCCAATTCAGACGCCGGCGCGGATGCCTATACGCACGTCGCGATCGACCAGGCGTGGCGGGCGGTCAACGAGCTGGCGGCCGGTGGTCAGGAGGCAACGTAAACCACCATGAGTGACCCTCTTTCGTTGAGCTGTCCCTACTGCGGCGAGGTCGTGCATCTCGTCATCGACGAGGGCGGCGGCAGCCCGCAGTCATACGTAGAGGATTGCCCGGTGTGCTGCCGCCCATGGCAAGTCGACGTCATTCACGATCCGGAGATCGGCTGGACCGCGACACTGCAGACGTCGGACGAGTAACTCCATAACGTCGCATTGACCTGATTTATTCATGTCGCAGAGCGCTGCTTTCCGGAACATCCCTCCGTTGAGCGGGTAATACCGTTGGTGATACCATGGCCGGCATGAAAGTTGCAATTTCACTGCCAGATCCCGTGTTCCGGGCCGCCGAGACGTTGGCGCGCAGGCTCCGCAAGTCCTGCAGCCAGCTCTATGCCGAGGCGATTGCCGAATACGTAGGCGTGCGGGGCGCAAAGGCGCTGACAGCCAGGCTGAATTCCGTGTACCAGAAGGAGCCTTCCAGCGTCGATCCGGCGCTGAAGTACGCTCAACTCGAGCGGCTGAGTCGTGAAGCGTGGTGAGTTCTGGTGGGCAACGTTGCCGCCGCCCTCCGGCACCGGGCCAGGATTCCGGCGACCGGTACTCGTCATCCAGTCAAACCCATTCAACGAGAGCCGCATTTCGACAGTGATTGTCGCGGTGATCACGTCGAACCTTGCCCTGGCCGACGCACCCGGCAATGTCCGGACAGGCAAAGCCGAATCAGGCCTGTCCAAGCCGTCGGTCGTGAACGTCTCGCAGATCCTGACCATTGACAAGGCGTTGCTGACGGACCGAGTGCGCCTGCTGTCCGCGGCCGCCATGATGCGCGTCGACAACGGCCTGCGGTTGGTCCTTGACGTGTGATGACGCTCCGCCATTCTCTTTATCTTTCGCTCGTGCCACACAACACTGCGGACGTCGGACGGGTAACGCACTCCGCAGGCGATCGGTGTCGAACTTTCGCCCGGCTGTACGACTAAGGAAATGTAGCAGCGGCGCAAAAGGAGACACCCGTGAAGATCACCGTCGAGACGGCTGTCAAGGCCAGGCTGAACGAGGTCTGGGACGCCTGGAACAACCCGGCGGACATCCAGCAGTGGAATGCCGCCCAGGACGACTGGCACACGAGCCAGAGCAGCGTGGACTTGCGCGAAGGCGGCAAATTCAGCTCGCGCATGGAAGCGAAGGACGGCAGCGCGGGCTTCGACTTCGAGGGAATCTATACCCGCGTCGTGCCGAAAAAGGCAATCGACTACCGGATGAGCGATGGCCGCGAGGTCAAGGTCGAGTTCGTCGAGCGCCCCGGCGAGGTGCTGGTGAAAGAAACGTTTGACGCGGAAACCGAAAACACACCGGAGCTTCAGCGTCAGGGCTGGCAGGCGATTCTCGACAACTTCGGGCGCCACGTTGAGGCGAAGGGATAAGCCGAACGATAATTCGCAAGCCAATGACGACCACGACGCGCAATCGAACGGCTTGCCTCCTGCTGTGCCTGGCCGCGGGCTCCGGCGCGACGGCCCTCGCCCAGCAGTACCAGCCCTACACGACGCCCAAGATCACCGTCGAACAGTACGCTCGATACGCGGAGGAGGTGAGAGAGACCTACGCGTCCACGGCGGAGATCCTGAAGGGCCAGCACCTCATCGCGTTTTCCGACCTGCGCACACGCACCTTCTACATCTTCACGACCAAGGACCATCCCGCTCATCCGGCGTGGATCACGCGCCAGATGTTCGAGGATGGTGGCCAAGTGCGCGTGCGGCAGATTGGCTACTTCGCCGGTTCGGAAGCCGAGTTCGGCAAGCTCTTCCGCGAGTACCAGGGGCGGAACCAACAACTGATAGAAGACGTGCAGCGACGGAACCAGTAAGTCGGCGCCGATCCGCTCGCAAATTTCGACGCTGTGCGCAATATCCGGTTGCGGGTAAAGCTGGATGCTGCGCTTGAGGTCATGACGGCCCCGAACCAAGTCACCGATTCATAAAGCGCATTCAGATCTTGCTTGGGATTTCGAACCAGGTGATGGCGCTGGCGCGTGAGAGAATGCTGCCACCACGCGTAAGATCGTCCTGAGACTCCAATGAACAGGCTCATCCTCGGACTCGCGGTCTTTTTCGGCGTCCATTCGATTTCATTGCTGGCGCTGGGCTGGCGCAATCGTGTCGCCGAACGTCTGGGCAGTCGGGCCTGGCAGGGTATTTACTCGGTCGCTGCGCTGCTTGGGTTCTACCTGCTCGTCACCGGCTTTGGAGCCGCTCGGGCATCCGCCGCCGTGTTGTACGTATCGCCGCCGTGGTTCCACTACATTGCGGCGCTCCTGATGCTGCCGGCATTTACGCTCGCACTCGCCTCGGTGCTGCCCGGGCATATCCGGGCCCGCACGCAACATCCACTGCTCCTGGCGACCATGCTTTGGGCTGTTGCGCATCTCCTGACCAACGGAAGCGTCGCCGACCTGCTGCTGTTTGGCAGCTTTCTCGTGTGGTCTGTCGCGGTACGGATATCGGTCGAACGCCGTCTGGCGCGCCCGATGCGCGCTCTGCCGGCGTCGACGGCGAACGACGCGATTGCCGTGGTCGGTGGACTCGCGCTCTACGCGATTTTCATTCTCTGGTTGCACGCCAGGTGGATCGGCGTGCCGGTGCTCGCGCCCGGAGCCATCTCCATGTGAGTAGCCCTCATCGAGTCTACGTGCGCGGTGCCAAAGACCAATGGCGACAGAATCGCGCGCATGGTCCGTTTCATCGTTACCTCCGACATGAGCCCGCTCAGCGATTGCTCATTCGCTCGATGGCCTTTGGATAGCGAGCCCCTTGGATCCTGATCCTGGAGGCGGCGCTTTCGATTTCCCGGAGATAATAAACGCCAACACTCTCAATGCCTTCACGACGCACGGCCGTTTTTATCTCACCTTGACGACGACCTTGCCTTTTGCTCGTCCCGTTTCGACATACGCCATAGCCTCTTTGGTCGATTCGAATGGAAAAACCCGATCCACTACTGGGCGTATGATCCCGGAATCGATCAGAGAACCAATCTCCCGTAGTTGGTCTCCGCTTGCTCTCATGAGCAGAAATGAATAGCCGACGTGATGGCGTCTTGCTTTTCTCCTGATTCGATAGCTTAGAAGACGAATTACCAGACTCACGATCCAGGACGAGCCAATGTCTTTTGCAAAATCGGGATCAGGTGGACCGGAAATCGAAATGAGTTTTCCACCAGGTTTTAGCACTAGCAGGGATTTTTCGAGCGTCTCTCTGCCGAGACTGTTCACGACCACATCGTAATCATGCAGGATTGTTTCGAAATCCTCCTTCCTGTAATCGATAGCGATATCTGCACCAAGGCGTTTCACCAAGGCGAGATTCGCTGTGCTCGTCGTCGTCGCTACGACCGCGCCAACATGTTTCGCCAGTTGAATGGCAAGCGTTCCTACACCACCGGAGCCCGCGTGAATGAGAACTTGTTGCCCTTTCTTTAGATTCGCTCTTTCAATCAGCGCTTGCCAGGCGGTCAGGCCGACTAGGGGGATGGAAGCCGCTTCTTCCATGGTGAGTTCTTTCGGCTTAAGTGCCACGTCATCTTCTGTGATCGACAAGAATTCCGCGAAAGCACCGATTCGACCTTGATTTGGCCTCGCATAGACCTCGTCGCCGGGCTTGAATTGCCGCACTCGAGATCCGACTCGGACCACAACCCCAGCGGCCTCATTGCCTAGAATGAGCGGCAAGCGATAGGGCAGAATTCGCTTGAACTCGCCGTTTCTGATTTTGGAATCCAGAGGGTTTACACCAGCGGCGTGGATCTGGACCAATACGTCATCCTCCCCCACCTTCGGGTCTGGCATGTCGCCCGCCCGCACACGATTGGCGCCTCCATAACCATCGGCGATAAATGCCTTCATTGATGTTGGCTCTCTTGACGTTCGCCAAAGACTTGCTGCGTGAGTCGCAAGTTTTTTCGAATGCCTGCGTCCACCAGGCCAGCGGGCGCAAACCTGCGAAGCAATCGCAGGCGGCTCGCGCGGCCACCGGCGGCGTATCGGAGTTTCGGGTGAGCCGCCGTGGCGGCCGTTAGCACCGTCTGGGCTACGACGCCCGGCTCGTCTGCCTCCTCGATCAGCTCCGTCATCCTCTTGCCGACGGCCGCGCGAACGTCGCGATACTCATCGAGCTTGGAGTCGGGTTGCAGCAGGTTCGCGTCGAACTGCGTCCTTGTGTTCGCGGGTTCGATGACCGAGACCCGAATGCCCCTGGTGCGCAGCTCATGGTCGAGCGATTCCGAATAACCCTCGACCGCGTGCTTGGTTGCGACATAGAGCGCCATATACGGCATCGGCAGGAACCCGAATATGGAGCTGATGTTGATGATGCGACCGCTCCCCTGACGTCGCATGTGGGGGACGACGGCGCGTGTCATCCGGACGATGCCGAAGAAGTTTGTTTCAAAGATCGATCGGGCCTGCTCGATCGAGCTCTCCTCCGCTCCCGCCGGGGCGGTGCTGAAACCAGCGTTGTTCACGAGCAGGTCGATGCGGCCCTCCAGCTGAATAACTTCGTTGACGACGGCTTCGACTGACGCATCGCTGGTCACATCGAGGGTCAGCATCTCGAACGATCGCTGGCCCGCCTGGGCTCGCCGTCTGCTGGTGCCGTAGACCCTGTAGCCACCGCGAGCGAGCCGCTCCGCCGCTGCTTGGCCGATGCCTGACGAGGCGCCTGTCACGAGCGCGATCTTTTTTTCGAGCTTAGCCATGTGTTCCTCCTGAAGACGCGGGACGACCGCCTTATACATGATGACCATCATCATTGTGGTATTATATGACGATCATCATGTATACTGTCAAGCGGAAAGAACGTTAGGAGATCAGGATGAAAGTGAGCAGGGAACAGGCGGCCCAGAACCGGGAACGGATCGTCGAGGCGGCAGCCCAGCTATTCCGCGAGCGGGGCTTCGACGGGATCGGCGTCGCGGATCTGATGAAAGAGGCGGGCCTCACGCATGGCGGTTTTTACGGTCACTTCTCCTCGAAGGAGGATCTGATCGCGGAGGCGTCTGCCCGCGCGCTGACGCGCTCGCTTGCGGACTGGAGCACGCTCCGGGATCGTGCGTCAGGTGATCCGCTGTCCGCGGTCGCCGGCGCCTATTTGACCAACAGCCATCGCGATAATCCGGGCGCGGGTTGTCTTCTGGCGGCGCTCGGACCGGACGTGTCGCGACAGGGTCCGCCAGTGCGGCGCGCTGTCACCGGCTACGTGCGTTCCGCTGTCAATTTTCTGACGAAGCTGGTTCCGGGCAAATCGGGAGCCGCAAAACGACAGAAGGCGATCAGCACCTACGCAACATTGGTGGGCGCCATGGTCATCGCACGTGCGGTCGATGATCGGGCACTTTCACAGGAGATTCTAGACGCCGGCCTGGCGTCTGTTACAGCCCGAGCTGGCCCACGACAGCACTCGGTCGAGTGCCGCCATTGACGTTCTTGAAGTTCACCCCGTCGTGGTCGTCGCCTTCGTCCGGGGCGTCCGGGTCCACGATGCACCGCGTCGATCGCCAGCCTCCGCTCGACTGGGGCGGATGTTCTTGTTGTGGTGGAAGGCGTTGTCGGGGTCGTACTTGGCCTTGACCTCGGCGAGTCGCCGATAGATGTGATCGCCATAGGCCTCCCGAACGCGACCGGTGTCGTCGTCGGAATCAAGAAAATTAACGTAGACGCCGGCGGCGCGGTGTGATTCGAGAGCTTGGAGAAACCGCCGCGCCCAAGCGGTCTCGGCGGCGGCGTGCTCGGCGGACTCGTCAGGGAGCCACACGCCGTCGATAATAATGTTGTGGGTCACGTCGCGACCGGCGTAGGCGGTGGCGTCGTGGGGGACTCGGGCGACGGCGCCACCCAAGTGGAACATCGCGGAGTACGACCGCGGCGAGCTGGCGGCGTAAGCGTGGTCGAAGATGACGGCAATAGCGTCGTCGGAGAGACCGGTGAGGTTCGTCGCCTTCCAGTAGTAGTGCCACCCGTGGAGGACGGTGTCGTCGAGGCCGCCCTGGAAGGCAACGTACGGCGACGGTGCGAGCAGGTCCACGAGCGGCGTCCCGAACCGGCGGAGGGCCCGCACCGCACGCTCGCCGTCTTCGACGGCGCCGGCGTAGCAGCAGGCGACGGCGATGGCCGGCCGCCAGTGCAAATCCTCGGGGATGATCGGCAATGGGGGGACGGTTCCGATCCTCACGACGCTGCCGAGTTCGTCGGGCGCTTCGGCGGCGAAGTCCCGGTAGAAGCGCAGCACGTCGATGGTGTCGTCGGCCGCCCAGAAGACGGGTCCGGCCATCACGGTCGGGCCGACGGGATGCAGAGCGAACCGGAACGAGCTGACGACGCCGAAGTTGCCGCCGCCGCCTCGCAGCGCCCAGAACAGATCGGGATTTTCGTCGGAAGACGCCCGGACGATGTTGCCCTCAGCGGTGATCACCTCGGCGGCCAGGAGGTTGTCGACGGTGAGCCCGTATTTGCGCATGAGGAACCCGAGGCCACCACCAAGGGTGAGCCCGGCGACGCCGGTGTGGCCCACGATGCCGCCGGTCGTGGCGAGACCATGGATCTGCGTCTCGCGATCGACGTCGCCCCAGAGCGCACCGCCCTGCACCCGGGCCGTGCGGCCGGCGGGGTCCACCCACACGGCCCGCATCGCCGAGAGGTCGATGACGATCCCGTCGTCGCACACCGCGGTGCCGCCCACGTTGTGGCCGCCGCCCCGTACGGCGATCTCCAGGTCATGGTCGCGCGCGAAGCGCACGGCCGCGGCCACGTCGGTGGTCCCGCTGCATCGGGCAATCAGCCGGGGGCGCCGGTTGACGGCGCCGTTCCACACGGCTCGGGCGGCGTCGTAGTCGGCGTCGTCAGCGGTGATCAGCCGACCACGGAACCCGTCGATCTCCATCGCGATTTCCTCCTCTTTAAGGCCCATCGCACCACCGTGCACCGCGTCTGTGAAGTCTAAAATCTGGACTTCACACCCGAAGGCAGGCGCGCGACACTGGCATCGTGCGGACGTATGGCCAGTACTGCCCTATCGCTCGTGGCGCCGAGATCTTCGCCGAGCGCTGGACGCCACTGATCATCCGCAACCTGTACCTGGGCTGCGGAAACTTCAGTGAGATCCTGGAAGGCGCGCCCGGGCTCTCCCGCACCCTGCTCTCACAGCGTCTCAAGCAGCTCGAACGGCTCGCGATCGTCGAGTCGACACCCAAGCCCGGCGGGCGCGGGTGTCACTATGAGCTCACGTCCGCGGGTCGCGATCTCTTCAAGGTCTGCGGGACACTCGGTGAGTGGGGTGCGCGCTGGCTCGAGATCGCCCCCGAGCACCTCGATCCTTTTGTGACTCTATGGTCGATGTGCAACGCGCTCCGACGAGACCGGCTCCCGCATCGACGCGTCGTCATCCGCTTCGATTTCACCGGCCGCCCCCGCATCGAGCGGTACTGGCTGCTGATCGAACACGGAGACACCGAGATCTGCAAGACGAACCCCGGCTTCGACGAGGACCTCTACATCACCGCGGAAGCCGAAGCCTTCGTCAAATGGCACGCCGGGCAGCTCACCTGGGCCGAAGCCACCCGCAACCGCCGAATCCAGCTCCACGGTCTCTCGTGGATCGTACGAGCCTTCCCCACCTGGAACGCCCGCAGCGCCTTCGCCCACATCAAGCCGCTCTCCCGGACCGCGGCGAGCTCGGCAGCCTGATATCACTGTCGATTCAGCTGGTGGCGCAGATCATGCGGAACATGCGAAGCAACCGAGCGGCCGGGCTTCCCGTCAGAGGCTTTGCATCGCGAGCTCGAAGTTTCCGCGGTAGCCGTCGCCGTCCTTTGCCAGAGGCACGGTCAGCGCCTTCAGCATGCTCCTGTCGCCGTGAAGCACGAGGTCACGCTCGGGCGAGAGCGGATTCGGACCGCGAGCGGCGTAGGCGCCGCTCGCGAAGACGGCGCGCTCGATCTTCTCGTCGAAGAACAACTGCGTGTCATGCGCGGTCCATTCCGCGCCGCCGGCGACGGCGCGCAGATGAATATGGGGAACGCGGGCCGTATACCATCCGGGGAAAATGGTCGTGAAATCGACCATACCCCTTTCATCCGTCAGCTGATAGCCGCGCAGGAACATCTGTCCGCGTGTGTCAGGGCCGTCGCCAACCGGCCGCAACGTAGCGTGGTCGAAAACCATATTCACGACGTTGGAATAAATCCCGGCCGCGTCGCATTGCCAGATTTCGACGGGAATGCCCGCCATCGCCTCGCAGGAAAAGTCGTTGACGACCTTGACCGAAAGCTTCAGCGGAACGCCGATCCTGTCTTCGCGGATGTCGGCGCGCAGGGGGCTCAGCGTGCGAAACGGTCCTGGGGTTGTGCGCAGTGTCGCCTTGCAGGCTTTCGAGGGCATCCTGAGGCTGGACTCGATTTTCGCGAGCGCCGCACCGCCGAACGCTCCGCCGAGCACCAATCCGCCAGCCGACGCAATGAATCTCCTGCGGTCCATGGCATCCCTCCCGCTATGCGGGAGAATTTTGCGCCCGCCGGCGCGGCGAGTCTAGGGCCATGAAACCGCGTGCCGTCAGGAGTGCGCGCGCATTGTCAACCACTGCGCATAGAGCTCTGGTCGACGATGCTTCAGGAACAATTGGCGGGCATGTGACTTCGTGGTCGATGCGAGATCGACCTCGACGTACAAGATTTCTTCCGTGCCTCGGCCGGCTCGGGCGATGACGACGCCATCGGGCGCGCACACGAAAGATTCGCCTGCGAACTCGAGGCGGTCCTCCCGACCGACGCGATTGCAGAGAGCCACGTAATAGCCGTTCTGGAATGCCGCGACACGCATTTCGCTTTCATACAAGCCCTCGGGCCACTCGCCGACGGCACCGGCCTGCGGAACGAGCACGAGATCGGCGCCGGCGAGCGCGAGGGCGCGCATGTACTCGGGAAAGTGGCGGTCATAGCAAATGGCCACGCCCACATTGCCGGCGCGCGTGCGAAACACCGGCGCGCCTTTGTCACCCGGTGTGTAGTAGCCCTGCTCGTGGAAGCAGGCGTAGTCGGTGATGTGCACCATGCGCGTGACACCCAACATCGCTCCATCAGCATCAATTACCGGCGACGAATCGAAGGTGGCGGTGTCCTGACGCTCGAACAGGTTTAGCACTACGACGATGCCGTGCTCCCGCGCTTTCTCGGAGAACGCGCGGACCATCGGGCCATCCAACGGCTCCGCAAGGCTGCGCACATCGCCGGCCGCAGGATGCTGCGGATGAAACCACTCGAAAGCGAGCTCCGCGTAGCAGGCCAGCCTGGCGCCGTTTCGGGCTGCTGCTTCGAGGTTCGCGAGCCCACGCGCGATGTTGATCTGTTTGTCTCTGGTCGCGCGCTGCTGGATGAGAGCGATCTTCACGCGGGGCTACTTTACCTCATGGATACTAGGCTGATGCCGCGCCTTGCCCGCCCTGAAGACATCGGGCAGGTCTATCGGATTTACATGGATGAGCGGGTGATTCCCTATCTCGGCCATGATCCTATGGACCTCGAGGCTTTCCGCACCGTCTTCGACGGCCAACTGGCGGCGGGCAGGTTTTACGTTGTCGAACGCGAGGGGAAGGTCGCCGGCTTCTATCGCATCACGCTGTTCGAGGGACGGGCGCGGCATGTCGCGCAGCTCGGCACGCTGGCGGTCGATCCGAAGTTTCAGGGTTCGGGCCTTGCCCGAGACATGGTTGCGAACGCGATCGAGCAGATGAAGACGCTGGGCGTCAGACGCGCCGAGTTGCAGACGGAGGCCGACAACGCGCGCGGCCTCGCCTTTTACCGCAAGATAGGATTTGAACAGGAAGGCGTGCAGCGGCGAGCCTATCGGCGCGCTGGCGAAAACGCTGATGTCGATGAAATCCTGATGGTGCGGTTTCTCGACTAGGCCAGGCAATTTCCCGCGGCGTTTCCAGGCATCCGCAATCGGGATATCGTTCAGTGCAGATTCAGTCCGGGACGCAGATCATGCGGGCCATGCACAGCAATGGAGCGGCATGGCTTCTCGGCATTATGGCAATCGCGCCACTCGCGGCAGGTTGCGCGGGGACGCCCGTGGCGGCGCCTGTGGCATCCGAGCCGGTCCCGGCGACCAGCGACGTGCGCGGCCCCATCGCACAACTTGCGCTTTCGATGGTCGGCGTGCAGTACCGTTACGGTGGCGCTGATCCGAGCGAAGGCTTCGACTGCAGCGGCCTCGTTTACTACACGTTTACGTCGAACGGCCATGACGTGCCACGCACGTCGCGGGAGCAGTTCGACGCGGCGCAAAAGATCCCGCTCGCGGAGGCCGCAGAAGGCGACCTCGTCTTCTTTCAGGATCAGGAAAAGCTCTCGCACGTTGGCATCTACCTGGGCGACGGCCGGTTCGTCCATGCGCCGTCGAGCGGCGGTACCGTGAGCGTCGCGAGCATCGACGCACCTTATTATCAGCGCCACCTGATCGCGGTTGGACGCTTGCTCCCCTGAGGTCGCTAACTGATGCTGCCCGCGAACCGCTTCGCAATCTGTTCGCGCTCGAAAGCGTCCACGACATAGTCGACGAACACTCGCGTCTTTGCCGCCAGCAGCTTGCGGCCGGCATAGTAAAGCTGAATCGATCCGATGTCGGCGTACCACTTCGGAACCAGTCGGACCAGTGTGCCAGCCTCCAGGTGCAGCAATGCATCGGGCACGGAGAGCATCGCCACACCCAGTCCCAGCAAGGCCGCGCGTGAAATCGCCGCCGGGTCGTTGAACACGAGGTGCTCGCGCATCTCCACTGCCATCTGCCGGCCGGCGACGTCGCGCATCACCCACTGACGAATGCGCCCCGTGCGCGATGAGCGCATCTGAATGCTATCGAAATCGCGCAGACCGCCAGGATCCACCGGTTTCCGCTTGCCTTTGAGGTAAGCGGGCGAAGCGACGGCGACGATATGGGCCGGCGCAAGCGGCCGCGACACCAGGCCGGGCGTGAGCTCGAAACCGCCGCCAATCGCCGCGTCATAGCCCTCCGCGATCAGATCGACCTGACGATTCTCGAATCGCCAGTCAAGGCGGATGCGCGGATAGCGCGCCAGGAATCCCGGCACCAGCGGCAACACATAGTCCATTCCGAAATTCAGCGGCATGCTGATCTTCAGCAAACCACCGGGTTCATCGCGGTCGGTTGCGACAGCGGCGATCGCAGCCTGCACGCCTTCGAGATGCGCGCGCACGGTCTCCAGGAAATTCTCGCCAGATTCGGTGAGCGTGAGCCGACGGGTGCTGCGATGGAACAAGCGCACGCCCAGATTGCGCTCGAGCATGGCCACATTGCGGCTCACCGCGGCGGGAGTCAGGCCAAGCTGACGTGCCGCTGCAGAGAACCCGCGGCACTCCGCGCTTCGAACGAATGACTCGAGATTCGCCAGGCTTTCCACGATTGGACCTTCAATCAATGCTTGAAACTGAATTAAACCATTACCAGCTACCGACAGTCGAGTCCGGATTCCAGATTGATGCCGCCCAAGGAGAGAAACCAACATGACCATCGGCATCATCGGCGCAGGCAACATCGGATCCGCGTTTGCGCGTGCCCTCGCCCGCGCCCGGATCCAGGCGGTCATCGCCAATCGCCGCGGCCCCGAATCATTGCGTTCCCTGGTCAGCGAACTCGCCCCGATGATCACGGCTGGAACGCGAGAACAGGCAGCCAGCGCAGACATCGTGCTGGTCGCCGTGAACTGGTCGAAGCTTCCCGCCGCGCTCGAAGGCCTGCCGGCATGGAACGGGCGCATCGTGATCGATGCCAACAATCCGATCGAGCAGCCGCTGTTCCAGCCGGCCGAGCTCCACGGTCACGTCTCGAGTGAAGTCTTTGCCGATCTCGTGCCAGGCGCGAGGGTGGTCAAGGCATTCAACCACCTGCCGTCTCCACTGCTCGAGGCAGATCCGCGCGCCGAGGGCGGCCAGCGCGTGCTGTTCTATTCCGGTGACGACGCGAACGCGAAAGCGGACGTCGCCGAACTGATCGAGCGCCTCGGCTTCTTCGGCGTCGACCTGGGTCCGCTCGCCGTGGGTGGAAAGCTCGCGCAGTTCCCGGGTGGACCGCTGCCTGTGCACAACCTCGTCAAGTTTTGATTGAACCAACTCACTGGAGAACCGACATGACCCGCGCCGCCAAGACCGGTCTTGATGCCCTGCTCACACCTGAAAATAGCGTAGTCGTGCTGATCGACCACCAGCCGTTTCAGTTCGCGAACCTGCACAGCCACGAACCCTCTATGGTGGTCAACAATGTTGTCGGACTGGCCAAGGCGGCCAAGGCTTTCGGCGTCCCGACCATTCTCACCACGGTGCTGGAGGAACGCGGCGGCTATCTGATCAAAAGCCTGCAGGATGTTTTCCCCGAGCAGAAGCCGATCAACCGCACGTTCATCAATACCTGGGAAGATCGCCGCGTCGTCGACGCGGTCAAGGCGACCGGTCGCAATAAGCTGATTCTTGCTGCGCTATGGACCGAGATCTGTCTGGCGATGCCCGCGATCCAGGCATTGGGTGAAGGCTGGGATGTCTACATCGTCACCGACGCCTCGGGCGGCGTGACGGCGGAGGCTCACGACATGGCTGTGCGCCGGATGGTGCAGGCCGGCGCGATCCCGATCACATGGATGGCGGTGACGGGCGAATGGCAACGCGATTGGGCACGCGAAGCGAGCGCGCTACGCGCGGCGGAAGTCCTGTCGATGCATGGGGGCGGTTCCGGCATTGCATTGGCCTGGGAGCTGCAGCTGCTTAAGACAGCGAGTGGCGCGTAAGGAGTACGCCGGAATCTACGCCGGTCGCGGCAGGACAAAATTACCGGTTGCGTTCGGCACCAGGTCGACCATCCGCGCGACGGCGTCGATGTTGATGGGACCGTAGACGTGCGGAAACACGGCGTTCCGAATGAAATCCGGTATTCGGCCGGTCGAATGCGGCGGCTCCCAGCGCACGGGAGACTTGAGCCGGGCGGGGTCGATGACGAGGAGCACTAGCCCGGACCGCCCTGAAAAGAAGGCGTTCGCGATCAGCAGGACCTGCTCGGGCGTCGAACAGTGAATGAACTTGTGGTCATCGAACTCCGGCGAGAGGAACTGGCCGCTCGCCTGCGCCGCCTCCCAGGCGGCACGCGTCGTGATGTGGCAAATCATGGCGCCATCTAAGTAATTTCCCGCACCGCACGCAACGCGGCTTCGACCTCGCGCTCGTCGTTGACGAGACTCGGTGCGAGCCGCGCTTTCGAGATCTTGTACGGCGAGGTCGATGCCACGACTTTGCGCGCGTGAAGCTTGTGCACTGTCTCGCTGGCGCTCTGCCCTTCCACCTCGAAAGCGATGAGGCCAGCGGA
>Ga0187893_10006455_pt1 | contig 20072 bp, 23 predicted proteins | sample MA1701074metaG_FD_139574 | JGI IMG/M metagenome (GOLD analysis project Ga0187893, IMG submission 139574) | White microbial mat communities from a basaltic lava cave in the Kipuka Kanohina Cave System on the Island of Hawaii, USA - MA170107-4 metaG ...
CAGTTCCAGCTTTGGCTTGCTTCCTGAACGGTGTTTGGTATGGCCATGTACATGATGGCCCACTTCATGAGCCAGCTAGGTCAGCGTAGCCCATTTGTTTTTAGTTAGCTTATTCAGCCAATCAATATATTCGGGATTATAAAGAATATATTTTTTCCCGTGTGAGATAGAAGCTTCCAGGTTTGAAACATTTGCTTCTTTTAATTCAAATTCATCTTCAAGGCCGCTTATTCTTAAAATCTCTGATAATAATTGCGAAGCAGCAGGTACTTCTATCGGCAAATTATAAACCGGAACCTGTTTAATATTTCCATTTGATCCTGCGTATAAATTAAGGGGATGACAAATGTGAATAACAACAGCAAGGATGGTAAGCAGACAGATCTTTTTCATGAAAAAAGGACTTGGATTTTTTTAGTGGTTATTCAGTAATGTTTTCAAAAATAGCTAATAAAGACTTATTTTCTAAATGCTTAAAACAAAATTTTAGTATAAAAAAACCAACATATTATTCAATTTCTAAATGAAAATTTTTAAAAATGAGTAGGTTTTTCTTTCCCAACAATGTGTAAACCTCTCCCCTCATGCTGTGGCAGTAATGCCTCGCTTGTAACCGGCATTTTTTAAAAATCTTTTGTGTGCAAAAAGGATTGCCCTCCCCGTAAGGGTGGCATAGTTGTGGCAACATAGCTTTCGTTGCCATCATCACGGAATTTTTAAATCTTCAAAATCTTTCTAATTATGAAATTCAGAAATCTTATCGCTGTGGCAGCAATAGCCGGTTTAGCTGCATGTTCTTCTCCTTACAAAGCCACTGATACCAGCACAACAGGCACCACTACAACAGTAACGGTACCGGCAACGATACAAACAAGTTTTACCACGCAATACCCAACCGCTGCCAATGTAGTATGGTCAAAATATGATGCGGCGGTAACAGTACCCATAGATTGGGAAATGGCAGGATGGACTACAATGGATGAAAATGACTACCTGGTGAGATTTGATATGGATAATGAAAATTATTATGCGTGGTACGATAGTGATGGCAATTGGATCGGCTCAGTGTATGTAGTGAAAGACCATTCTGGTTTGCCCGCCCCTGTTACAACTGCCATAAATAACAAATATGCTGGTTATACCATCACCAATGTAAACAGGGAATTTCAAAAAGACAGAATGGCTTATGAAATTGAAATGAAAAAAGATGATCAAAAAGTAAAGATGCTTGTTGATGCCGATGGTAATATTATTAAGGAAAAAGTAAAAACAGTACAACAATAAGGACTGGCCAAAAGAAGGAGGAAATAAATATTTTCCAAAAAATAAACGTGTTTGATTTATCAGACACGTTTATTTTTTATCTGCTTCAAACTTAGATAATGATGTTGATAAATATTGAACCCGATGCGGATACTTTAAAATCTTTTCGATAATTTTTTTTATTCTGCAGGATTGGATATTTTGGCGCTTTAAAAAAATAACCACCATGTACTCTGTGAAATCTATCTTCTGTTCTGCTGCAGCCCTGTTCTTTCTTTCCTGCAACAGCCAAACCAATAAAACCTGGACGGGTAAGTTTGTATATACCTACTCAGGCGGTATCAATGTGTATGAATTTAAAGGCAAAAAAAAATAAAAGCGTTTTAAAAGAAGGCAGACAGCCTTTTGTTGCACGAAGCGGAGAAATCTATTTTGTAAATGAAGCTTTTCCCAAGCGGCAATCACTGATCCGCAAAAGCAATGCGTCTTTTACACAATTCAAAAATGTATTGGATATGAGCAGTGATAATTCCCAATACAAACAACAACTGGAAGATTATAGTGTGATCCGCGGCACCGGTATATCTGCTGTACTGGATAGAATGGCCGATCCGAAAATTTCACCCGATGGAAAATATTTATCCGTTACCATCTTTGGTTACCCGGGCCAGGCATTTCCAAAAAATTGTGTTGCAGTATTTGAGTTGGCAACCGGTCAACTAACCACAAAGTTTGATGATAAATATTACGGCAATTGGTTACATGATGGAAGATTGCTCATGAGCGGCTCATATAAAACGGTAAGTAGCGATGGTAATATTTATCATTCATCATCACCCGGTATTTTTATTACCGATGCCGCCCTGCAAAATCCAACCCGCATAGATGAAGGTCTTGATGATCCGGCTCCCTACCACGCAATACCAAGTCCCGATGGAAAAAAAATTGCTTTTATACTTAACGATCATGTCTGGGTAATGGACATCAATGCAAAAAACATGAAACAACTCACCGATGCAGATAATGACAATATCGAAACCTTTCCAGCGTGGAGCCCTGATGGAAAAAATATTGCATGCTGGAGCTACAAAACTTTTGAAAAAAGTTATTTTACAGCCATCGCCATCGTACCTGCTAACTCTTCAAAGCCCATCGTTTTAAGCAATAAAGCGGCGGTATGGCCGAGGGATACCAAAAACTATCGCATCAGTGGAGGCAGCAACCAGTTTAGCTGGATAAAATAATTATTGCTTTGTTTTATCGCTTCATCACATTTTTGGCCGTAATCTTCAGCGATACCGGCCATTTTTGTTCAAAAAACAAACTGATCTCCATTATTCTGATGAAACTTGTTCAATAGCATTTATAACGGACAGCGAAATAAATAACCAAAGACAACCAATGATAAATCCTGCCAGCACATCGCTGGCATAATGCACCCGTAAATAAACTCTGCTGTATCCAATCAGTATGATCAATACAACGAGAAAAGTTGCCAGTGCAAATTTTAACCAATCAATGCTCACTGATTGAAGAAGGATATACAACAGCAATCCATAAAATGTAACCGACATGATGGCGTGGCCGCTGGGAAAACTCAATCCTTTAGCGGCTTTGAGCAAAGGAGAAAGAGGCCGCTTTCGCTGAAACAAATATTTCAGCAGAAACATTAATACAAGACTGCTTAACGATATAGCCGCAGCACGAATGGAAAACCAGCCTTTATCTGGAATAATGAGGAAATAAAAAATTAGAATAAGATTTGCCGGTATGAGGAATTGATGCTTGCCCAAAAAAGTAATGAACAGCATAAAGCGGTTCATCTTTGAATTGACCATAGGTTTAATGCGATCAAAGATGGCGAGATCAACCGGTTTGTATCTACTCATCGGCTTCCGAACCAAAAATACCAGGATAGCAACAGCGAGAGCAAACAGAAACAGCGAAAACAACAAGTGCATTGTTATTAATCCTGCCATTTCCCAAAATCCGGCAGCTAAAACTATCATACGGGAAAATATGCAAAGAATATGCGAGGTTTTAACCGGCCTGATTCACATTTTTTTTATGAAACTTTCACAATGGAATATTTCCATGTTTTCTTCTTGGCAACTTCACTACTTTGTTTTCAAGCATTGCAAAAGCCTTGATCAGTTTCTTTCTTGTTTCTTTTGGTTCTATCACTTCATCAATAAAACCTCTTTCGGCAGCAAGATATGGTGTAGCAAATTTTTCAGCATATTCTTCTTCTTTTTCTGCAAGCTTTTTTGCCGGATCATCTGCTTCGGCAATTTCTTTTTTAAATATAATTTCGCTGGCTCCTTTAGCGCCCATCACGGCTATCTCTGCAGTAGGCCATGCAAAATTCATATCGGCGCCGATATGTTTTGAATTCATTACATCATAAGCGCCGCCATAAGCTTTTCTTGTAATTACCGTCACACGGGGCACAGTAGCTTCACTTAATGCATACAATAATTTAGCGCCATTGGTAATGATTCCATTCCATTCCTGGTCAGTGCCGGGCAAAAATCCCGGAACATCTACCAATACCAATAACGGAATATTAAAGCAATCGCAAAACCGTGTAAACCTTGCTGCTTTTTTTGAACTGTTTATATCCAGCACACCAGCAAGACTCATTGGTTGGTTGGCAACAATGCCAATACCTCTTCCTGCCAGTCTTGCAAAACCCACCACCATATTATCGGCATAAGCTTTATGTATTTCAAAAAAAGAATCTGCATCGCAAATACCTTCAATCACCAATCGCATATCATAAGGCTGATTGTTACTTTCAGGAATGATATCTTCCAATAACATTCTTGTTTCATCATTTAACTTATAAGGAATTTTTGGCGTGGTATCTTCACAGTTCTGCGGTAAATAACTTAATAACTTTTTTATTTCTTCAATGCATTCTATATCGTTGGCTGCAGTTAAATGTGTGACCCCTGATTTAATGGCATGTGCAGAAGCGCCACCCAATTCTTCAGAGCTTACTTCTTCATTTGTTACTGTTTTTACAACGTTTGGTCCCGTAACAAACATATAACTTGTATGCTCCACCATCAATGTAAAATCAGTCATGGCTGGTGAATAAACAGCCCCGCCGGCACAAGGCCCCATGATAGCTGATATCTGCGGAATAACACCTGATGACAAAACATTTCTGTAAAAAATATCCGCATAGCCGCCGAGTGATCTTACACCTTCCTGTATTCTTGCACCACCTGAATCGTTCAAACCAATCATCGGCGCACCCATCTTCATAGCAAGATCCATCACCTTGCAAATTTTCTCTGCATGTGTTTCTGATAAGGCTCCGCCAAATACAGTAAAGTCTTGTGCAAAAACATACACTAATCTGCCATTGACAGTTCCATAACCCGTGATCACACCATCTCCATAATATTGCTGATCTTCCATTCCAAAATCTATTGTGCGATGCAGCACCAATGCACCGATCTCTTCAAACGAACCTGGATCCATCAACAGGCTGATACGTTCTCTTGCCGTGAGCTTTCCTTTTTTATGCTGCGCTTCATTCCTGGCAGCGCCACCACCCTGCTTTCCTTCTTCTATCTTTTGTTTTAATATCTCTGTTTTTCTTTCTTTCATTACCTAAATTATTTTTCCATTAAACGATTAGTCCACCGGGTGGGTGTTGATGGCACGGGTTTTATTTCTTTTTGTTCTTTTAACCAATATTTTAATGCAACAATAGAAGCAAGTTTAGCCTGCTCTTCTTCTTTCGTCACCAATTTCTCCGGTGTATAATGTTTCTTTATAAAATGCGTATCAAATCGCCCCGAGATGAAATTTTCGTTTTCAAATACAAACAGGCCAAAGGACAATGTAGTACTAACTCCTTCAATTTTATATTGGCGTATAGCATCTTTCATTTTTTGAATGGCATCCATCCTGTCTTTTCCATGTGTCACCAGTTTAGCGATCATAGAATCATAATAAATAGGAATATCCATTCCTTCTGTATAACCATCATCCACTCTTATTCCTTCACCTTGTGGGTTGTGATATTTAGTGAGTTTACCAATAGATGGAAGAAAATTATCCATCGGATCTTCGGCATACACTCTTAGCTCAAGAGCATGACCATTTATTTTTACATCATCCTGTGTAAAAGACAGCTTCTCTCCTCTTGCAATTTTAATTTGCTCTTCCACCAAATCAATTCCTGTTATCATTTCGGTAACGGGATGCTCTACTTGCAAGCGGGTATTCATTTCAAGAAAATAAAAATTGAGATTTTCATCCAATAAAAATTCAACCGTGCCGGTACTGGTATAGCCGCATGATTTTGCTACCATCACGGCAGCTTCGCCCATTCTTTTTCTCAATTCAGAAGTTAAAACTGATGATGGCGATTCTTCTATCACTTTCTGATGCCTGCGCTGAATGCTGCATTCTCTTTCAAATAAATGAACTGTATTGCCATAATGGTCAGCTAATACCTGTATCTCAATATGTCTTGGTGAAGCAATATATTTTTCAATAAATACAGAGCCATCACCAAATGACGATTGTGCTTCGCTGGCTGCCCGTTGAATTTGTTCTTCCAGGTCTGATTCTTTTTCCACTACTCGCATTCCCTTACCGCCGCCACCAGCAGATGCTTTGATAAGAATAGGATAACCAATTTTAGCAGCAACAGCCTTTGCTGCTTTGACATCTTTAATAGCTTCATCAATTCCAGGCACCATGGGAATATCATATTTCTTCACTGATTCTTTAGCCGCCAGCTTTGAACCCATGATGCGCATGGCTTCTGCGCCGGGGCCAATAAATTTTATACCGGCTTCTTCCACTTTCTTTGCAAAATTTGCATTCTCACTCAAAAAGCCATATCCCGGATGAATGCCATCAACATTTAATTGTTTTGCAAAAGCAATTATTTTATCAGCATTAAGATAAGATTGATTTGATGGTGCAGGCCCAAGACAAACTGCTTCATCAGCAAACAACACATGCGGCGCATTTCTATCCACTTCCGAATAAACTGCTACAGATTGAATACCCATTTTCCTGATCGTTCGCATAACTCTTAAAGCGATCTCCCCACGATTAGCAACTAATATTTTTTTCATTGATAAAACTTAATTGAACATTGATGCATTGGATATTTAGCATTAAACATTTTATTCGAATTTCAAACTATTACAAATTCTTATTCCAACTCCACCAGCACCTGCCCCTTTTCAACCGCCTGCCCCGCCGCCACAGCAATTTTTTTAATTCTTGCCTGCGTATGTATCATAATGCTGTTTTCCATTTTCATTGCTTCGAGTATCAAAAGTTTATCACCTTCATTCACTTCCTGTCCATCAGTAACATTTATTTCCAATACCAGCCCCGGCATGGGAGCTTTTATTTCTTTAATGGCTTTGCCTGATTTTTTACCAAAACCCATTTGGTCCAGCGCCTGATCAAGCTCGTCTTTTATTTCAATGAAAAATTCATTTCCTTCCAGTTCTATTTTTAACTTTTTTCCAGATGTATCAGCATCAATGATCTTTGCATTTACACAGCGGTGATCTGACAAAAGATTCATTTCTGTGGGAGATATAAAAAAAAGATCGGCCGTTTCAATTTCTTTTTCAGTAAAAGAAAATAAAAAATTGTTGACCTTAACCTGGTAAGTCTTATCGGTGGCTGGCATACGCTGGATTATCCTGTAAATTAAGAAATCTGAAACAGGAAATAGAGCATTAATTGAGAAGCTGTTTGAATTAGTATTAAAAATTCATTGATGGGATAAAAAAAGATGCCATGAAAACCGAACGCACAAGAGTCGCCGACGATAAATGTCGGGTCTGACGACTCTGACGAGTATCAGACTCCGTCAGAGATGCTGACCGTAGCGTCAGCATGCGACGCAACAGGCGATGCCATGAATCCCGATAGCTATCGGGAATGTTGCTGTATCAAAAATAAATACTCAAAAAGATTCTAAGGCAATGCAGGTTTATCATGTAAATGAAGAGAGCAACTATGATAATTTTTTGGCTTCCTGATCACTACTTCTTCCAAATTGGAATCAAACACCCATAACAACACCGGCTTCTTGCTGCTATCAATAATTTTTGACAAGGATAATAGAAAATTATCCGAAACAGCAGGACATCCCTCGCTGATGCATGCTGGCGCAGCATTTTCTTCGTCAGGTATGCAGCCCATTGAATGCAATACAATGTTTCGCTTGTATGCATTGTCATTGGTAGTATCTAGCCCGGTCATGCGATAAGAGTTTCCGTAAAAGCCCTTGTATTTATTGGTGATCTTGTACTTGCCCAGTGATGTGCATTTACTGTTTACAATATTGGAGTATTGCTTGTCATATTTTGAAACGCCTGATCCGCGGCCCTGGCTTACAAGACCGCTTTGTTCTGCCTGCATAGATGAAAGATTCACCACAAAAAATCTTTTCTTGCCTGAAAGCACTCCCATGTTGACAAAAAAGGCATAGGCAGTATCATATCCTTCAGCAATAGCATATTCTTTTAAAACTGTTGCATAAAGCATAAGCTGTTCGACCGGGTACTCACTGATTCCTATATCTGCTTTTGAACATTCAGGATAAGTAAAAGATGTGCGCCGGAAACTAATGTCAGCAACGTCGGGAATATTTAACTTATTTGTGATTGTGTTTTTTCTTTCATCAATACCTCCTGGAAAAAAATATTGTTCTCTGGGAATAAAAATTTCGGGAAAAGAAAAATAAAGAACAGGATTGATCATCTCCGGTTGGATAGGCGCAGCCAAATATTTTTTGCTCAGCATACGAGCCGTCTCTTTGTCCTGTATGTGAAATGAAAAGTTTTGCTGTGAAGACAAATTGATCTGCGCTGAAAGAGAAAAGTTGACTGCCATGAAAAGCGGCAACAAAAGCTTTTTCGCACAGGCATAGGTTATGCCTCTCTTTTTCATGTTAACGAGGTAAAAAAGTTACAGAATGAAATACAGGACGTTTACCAGGGTGTCCAGACCATCATGGCATTCACAGCGGCTGTAATCAATAAAGAAGATGGGATTTAAATCTGTGCAGCAGTATAAAAATAGCCTGTGATTTGAAGATATGCAAGCTTTAACCAGCTTTTTTTATCTCAAGATTTTCTGATAATTCAAACAACGCTTTTCAAATAAGAAATATCTCTAAAAAGAGCACTTTCAGGAAAAATTTTCCTCACCTTCTTATTTTTTATAGCCTATTGAATTTAAATCTAAACTGCTGATGTTATTGCAATATCCCGCAGGGCATGAAAATTGTCCCTCAATATCTGAGCATAGGTTTATCCAAACATTTTATAACGATCTTAATCACCTCTTATGAAAAAGAAAGCAAAAGACCGGCACCTTGATATTCCATCAGAGGCCAACCGGGATAAACATATCAACTTTGCCGCTCTTGAAAACAGGGACACTGATCCGGCGGATCAGCCGGCTACAGGTAAACTTGCCGCAAGCAATAATGATGACTCAAAAGAAAATAGTAACCCAAATAAAAGAGATAAAGGCATTGACAACGATGATACAAGAGGCGGCAGCTAATTAGCTTTACTGCTGCAATTGCTGCATTTCTTCATTCACTACCCGCAGTGCTTGCTGACGTAATTCGCTATTGCCTTTTGTCATTTGATCAAGCAGCAATTTGCATTCCTCTAAAAACACTGGTGCAAAATCGCTGTCCTGACCTGCTATTGCTTTGCAATTATCCATGATGTCGGCATACTTGATCGTTTGCGCATCGGCGCTGCTGTTAGCAAGCCTTTCAGCTTCTTTAACCCTTCGTCTTTTCCTGTTCAGCCTGGGATAATTCTTTTTTGTATAAACATCGGTTAGCTCCGTTACCAATTTAAGTGTTGGTCCCACATCCACCTCACTCATTACTGATAACAGATAATCTTTGAGTTCCTCGCTGCTGACTTCAGTATCTTCCAATACATCATGCAACAGCGCAGCAGCCAATACCGGAGTGGAAGCAGAATATTTTTGACAAGTTTCCATCACTCTCACCGGGTGAGCAATATACCGCTCCGGTGAATATTTTCTTAGCTGATCACCATGAGCTTTATCAGCAAAATCTTTTATTTGTTCCAATACTTTATTCACAACAGAAACGAAGCAATTTTCATGCTTGTATTTTAAATGGTTTAATCGTTGAAAAGGCATCTGCTAACCATCTATTAAACTCTCTTCTTCTCCGCAAGATTTTCCGAATCCTGCCACAACACTTCAGCTTTGGTGATCCATGAAAAACCAAAAGCTTCGAGAGAAATAGCTTCCAGCCAAAATACAAGATTATACTTTTCACTTGCTTCGGGCAGTAAAAAAATGCTGATGGGCACACCGGCAATGCAAACTATCATGATAATACCGCAAACCAAATAGGCTTTATTACGATTCTCTTTTTTCTTCGTTATCCGTTTTGACGGATCGGTTTTGCGAAATAAGACGAGAGAGAAAAATATAAACACACCAAATAAAAGCAATGCAAAAACAAAATGCATGATGTGAACCCAATTAACAGGTGAAGTGGTAGGAAAAAGCGCAACACCCAATGCAGCAACACAACCGACATTGGCAGCACGGCTGTCTATACGTTCGGGGCCTTTATAAGAAAAAAGAAAGAATCCAAGTGCAAATAAAATTCCTACCAGTATATCACCCGCTATGCCTTCATCATAATAATCGCTTATAGAAAATTCGATTTTCATCGAACTCTCATTGATAAGCTGGCCTATTACCATCAACGATGGAAGAAAGATACCGGCTGAACCAATCAGTTTGCGCAATGTGTAATACGAAATGATCTGGTACTTGTTCTTGTCGTGGCTGTCAGTTGGTTTTGATGTGTCTTTTCGCATATAAAACTAAATGTTGAATCGCAGGACGCAGCTTATTGCGTAGTTGCAGATTTATCATACTAATATAGTCAAATATGCAGAGCGGTTATACTTCCATCATCGCAAAGAAAGACCGTTTATTTGTCATGACAGTGAACAGCTCCAAACAAGATGGCTCCCGCAGTTTGTTTTAATACAGGTAAAAACAAAACTTTTGACAAAGGGCATACTGATAAAATCAGCATGGCTTGTCAGGCTGATATCGCCGCTAACAAAAGCTTCGATGGATGAAGTACTGAATGATTCCCAGCCCGGTTGAACAGCTTGCGGAGTTTGTTCTGAAGTTCTCCTGATAGAAGCCAACTGTTCAACTAATTTTTTTAAAAGCCTGGTTTCGCTAAGGGTGGCTGTAATGGAAATAACCGGCTCTTTTCTGTTGGTTTGTTTTTTCATAGTAGTAGATTTTTAAACAGATTGGGATACGAACATGACTATAATAAATTTTGATTGCAGCATGAAGGTCGTGTGGCGTGTAGCCAGAAAAAATAGTGGACACTATCGAAAAACTGTAGTTGTTATACTACACAAATTTTCCCGACGAGTCTCCCCTTCAGTATAAAATTTATTTTCTTCCTGTAGCTGCCCAAAAAATTCCTTCGTATAAATGATTCAAAAAAGCCTCATCACTAAACACAGCAGGTATATGACCTAATGCGGTGTAGAAAGAACGTCCGCCATCATAGTTGTGATACCATGCCACAGGATGAACAGGGCTCATACCCTCTCCTTTCTTTTCGCCCCATTGCACTTTTGCATTGTATGTTGATTCATCTACCGCCAATACATAATTAAGACCCTGCACTTTTTCAGGCCCGAATTCATACCATTCATCCGTCCATGCTTTACCGCCGGCAAAGCCCTGCAAACCGGGAAATGAATTATCCAGTATTTTCAGTCTTGCTGTTTGCACAGCAGGATGAATATGAAACATACGGCCAACTAATTTGGTGTACCACTCCCAATCATACTCTGTATCCGATGCGCTGTGAATACCAACAAATCCTTTTCCGGATTGAATAAAGCGTTCCATTACTTTTTGTGCTGCTGTATCCAAAATATCTCCCGTAGTATTTAAAAATATCACCACTTTAAACTGCTCCAGGTATTTATCTGTAAATCCCCGTGGATTTTCAAACAACACCACATCAAAAAAATTTTTGACTCCAAGTTCTTTTATAGCCAAAACACCATAGTGCAGCGATTCATGATGCCATCCGCTGGTAGTAGTGACCAATAATGCTTTGAATTGTTTTTGCTGTGCAATCGTGCTAATAAATAAACCGAACTGCAGAAACAGGAAAAGTATAAAATGTCTTCCGGCTTTCATGTTTTATGGTTTTAGATGATTATTGCAATGAAGATAAATGAATATGCACTTCAAACCCAAATCCCTATCGAAATTTCTCTATTCGAAATCACTTAAACCCCTCCGGTGGAGAGAATGCAGAGTCCCTTAGATGCAGCAGCTAAGAATTCAACGCTGCGAAATAAAATCAAGGTAACAGGATGAAAGAATATTGTGTAATTATTCCTTTCGTATCTTGACCCTGCATGCAATCATTTACGGAGATACTTCAGGGTTATTCAGCCATCAACCTGCTTTTAATATTTTTTGCTTCATTTATCATCGGGCTTGCCAAAGCCGGAGTGAAAGGCATTGATATGCTCAATGTAACTATCATGGCTTTTGTGCTTGGTGGCAAAGCTTCTACAGGTATTGTATTGCCATTGCTTTGTGCAGCTGATGTTGCCGCAGTTCTCTTTTATCGCCGCCATGCCCAATGGGATCATTTCTGGAAGCTGATACCATGGATGGCAGCAGGCATTCTGCTGGGTGTATATGCAGGGAAAGATCTTGACGAAAATGTTTTCAGAAAAATAATGGCTGTTATTGTTATCGTGATCGTGATCATCATGACAGTGATGGAACTAAGAAAAAGAATGAGTGTACCTGCACACCCTGCATTTATCGTGGGCACTGGCCTTTTGTGCGGATTCACTACTATGCTGGGCAACCTCGCCGGTGCATTGGCAAATGTTTATTTTCTTGCCATGCGTATGAGCAAAAATGATTTTATCGGCACGGCAGCATGGCTTTTTCTTGTGATCAATTTTTTCAAATTGCCTTTCCAGGTTTTGTTTTGGAAAAATATCAATACAGACAGTTTGAAAACTGATCTTGTTTTGTTGCCGGCTTTGGTTTTGGGATTTTGGATAGGCATATTGATCGTAAAAAGAATAAAAGATGATAATTACCGGAAGGCTGTTATTGTATTAACACTGATAGGAGCTATTACCATTTTTTTAAAGAAATGATTAATCAACAGTAAGGCCAGATCAAAACATGAGGGTCAAACGGGAACGTCAGATATAAGTCACTATTCTTTTAAGTACTGGGAGTGAGAAGCAGGGATATCTTCTTTGTTTGTAAAATCTGTAATAAAATTTTTGACCTCTGTTTCCTGGTCTGTCTTTTTAATCTTGATAGCGTCATGTATTTCCGCTAATGTGTGTTTGCAGTGAGCAAATTCTTCCCCACTGAATATGCCGCAGGCCATTAATCTTGTATATATTGAAGTATGTTTTGCAAGCAGATCAATTAGGATTTGCAGTTCGAGTTTATTGTATTCAGGCATTGGAGTATCGGATTAGATCGGGATTAGTCTGCAATTACTATGCAAAACAGCATATCATTTATTCGTCATGTAAGATTGCTAAGAAGTTTAAGAGATTGCCATCTCTGCAAGAACGTCAATGAAAAAATGACCACTCCTTCATTTCCTCATACCAAATAATCCTGCTATTCTTAGTTCAATGAAGAAGGGCAGATAGAAATCTGCCCCGTGCTAAAAATCCAATATCCTATGAAAAACTGGTGCGCCATAAGCGCATCAACAAATTAACCGCAATTCAAATACCATTTTATTCGATAGCGTCTGGTTTGGAAACGTTTGATTGCTTTCTTAGCTCTATTTCCCGCTGTATTTGCTTGAGATCTCCTTCACTTTTGTTGAACTGTTCGAAAGTAGCGCCGTTTGCAATTAATTGAGTGTGATTCTCTGTGTGTTCAAGGAGCAGATCAAGTAATTCGATAAGCTCCATTTTTTTTAGGTCATGCATAATTTTTGGTTAAAAGCTAAGGGAGTAATACAAAAATTATGCATTGTTTATTGGCCTTAGCGGCCAGGCACAATGCAGATAAAATGGGGCCAAAAATCCACAAAAACTACAAAGGCGGGTAATAAAAGGGTATATTGATAGGATAATGCTGTAGAGTCGCATTGCATTTGCATTTGCATCTACAGCTTCCTGCCTTTTGCCAGTTTATTTTTAACTAAATAATCATAGCTCTCCTGTAAGGCTTCAAATACATCAGCGTTTGTTTTATCCATTTCAACGATCATCCACTCTGTATTTCCGCCGGCAGCTTTTACAATTGAAGTAAAATCCTGTGCACCTTTGCCCACTGCTACCATCGGATCAGGATTATCATCGGCCAGCGAATCATTCCATTTAGCCGGCCCATCTTTGATATGCAGAAATGGTGCTCTTTTCCCAAATTTTTTAACAATAACGGAAGGATTATGTCCCGCTACTTTTACCCAATAGGTATCAATTTCAAAAAAAATATCCTTATCAAGCAATTCCAGCAACACTTCATAAACATAGCGTTTACCTACTTTATTTTTGAATTCCCACCAATGATTATGAATGCCAAATTGCAGCCCGTATGATTTGGCAAAACGATTGGCTTCATTGTAAATCGCCGCCAATTGTTTTGTTCCATCCAGTGTGCCATAACGAATATCTTCAGGCCAGCCATGCCATATCATTTTTTTGCAATCCAGTGCTTCCGCAGTTTCCAGCATAGCTGCTTTATTCTCACCAACCGGCAATTCAATATGCGCTGATGACACCATCAGTCCCGCATCTTTGATGTGTTGGGCGGCTTGCTTTACTGAAATATTTTTTGGCCAGAATGCGGTTTCCACTGCTTCAAACCCGATATCAGCAATTCGCTTCAATGTACCTGCTATATCTTTTTCTATTTCTTTTCTTACGGTGTAAAGTTGTACAGCAATTTTTGCAGGTTCTTTTTCAAAGCTGCTTTCTCTGAAAGCCGGAAGTATGGCTGCTCCAGCAATGCCCATACTACTCAGCTTCAAAAATTCTTTTCTGTGCATACAATCGGGGTTTTTATTAAATCAGAAGCCACTATAAAATTAAGAAGAATGAGAACTAAGATTTTCAAGATTAGAAGGATTATGTGGAAATAATGAATTCCCAAAACCGACGCAAATAACAAGTAACAGTATTACAAGCTCATTTTCACAAAAATCTTTCAAATCCAATTAATCGTAGTTTTAAATTTACACTTTTATGCAAAGACCTGTCAGAAAAGGAAGATGGCTGCGCCGCTTGCTGCGAACATTGATCGTATTGATCGGCGTCATTATCATAGCATGCCTCGTGTTCGATCATTATATGCAGTTTCGCCGGTCGGATGAAGATCTGAATAAAATATTTGCAGAACAAAATATTGATGCGAGCATTCATTATTATACTACGCATGGAAGAAAGTTGCGTTATGTAGCAGCGGGGCCTGATAGTCTCCCTACTTTATTATTTCTGCATGGCTCGCCCGGCTCGATAAGTTATTATAGCGGCCGCTACAAAGACAGCTCTCTCAAAAGTAATTTCAGAATTTATGCTGTTGATCGTCCGGGTTATGGTTATTCAGGTTTGGGTGATCCCGAGCCTTCTATACAAAAGCAATCGGAAATGATAAGACCGTTGCTTGATAGTTTGCATCACGCAACACATCCAATCATTGTTGTTGGCAGTTCTTATGGTGCTTCTGTTGCGTGCCGTTTGGCAATGGATCACCCTGAATTGGTGGATGGTTTAGTATTGACCGGCCCGGCAATTGGCCCCGGCAGAGAAACTTATTTTGCCATCACTCCGGTGATAGAAAATTGGTCAATACGATGGTTTATTCCACGCATCTTCCGCTCGGCCAATACAGAGAAAGTGCATCATAAAGAAGAGTTGGAAAAAATGCTGCCTTACTGGAAAAATATTCGTGTACCTGTTTATTACCTGCAAGGCGCCAATGATGATATTGTTGATACATCCAATGCAAGCTTTGCAAAAGAACAATTGGTAAACGTTCCCTCGCTGGAAATAAAATTTTTAAATGGCAGAAAACATTTGCTTGCACGGTATGAATGGCAGGCGATAAGACAAGCTATCCTTGATGTTTATAACAAGGCAAAAAATGGAAACGGGCAAATATTGACAAAACATTAAAGCAGTATTGTCATTTCTTTCTCATCACCCAATAAACTCCTTTCACATTTGCCTGCCACCTGGGCAACATGCTTACAAGAATGATCTCTTCAATCAACTCAAGTATGGTAACAATAGCCGCTGCATAAAATAAGATCATAATAGGCTTTTCAGTAAAAAACACAAGCAATAAAAATATACCCTGCAGTAAAGCTGCTGCCTTTGCAAGATAAGTGTGAAAGATTGTCATCCTTTTATACCGTATTAAAGCGTAGCTGACCTGTATAAGAAACAAAGAAAAAATTATAATGAATGTGATCTTTTCCTGCTTGATAAAAGATGCTTTTGTAACAAATAAACCAATGATGGCAACAAGCACGGTAAGATCATCGCCTGTAGAATCGAGCCTGGCACCCAATATGCTCGTCACTTTAAATTTTCTCGCAAGAAAACCATCAATAAGATCTGTAAAAAAACTTACGCCCAGCAGCCATTTAAACATATCAATATGACCAGTAAAAAGCAGTATCAATAAAAAGGGTGCGGTAACTATTCTGTATAGCGTAATGCCATTGATTATATACCAGGCTTGTTTGTGTGTTTTTTCTTTCACCAGGTATTTTTATTTCTGTTTCATAAATACCCGAATGTAAGACTTTAGCCGACAGCGGCGGAATGAGGCTGGCAAAAAGTTAATCAAGAAAATATTTGAATTAATTGAATAAGCTTAATTACAGGCCTTAAACTGATGCCATGCAAACAGGACGATGAAGGGTGCGACGCAAGGAACGATGCAATGAAAATATATCGCTGGCATCAAAAAAAATATACCCCTAAACAATTAAGCCCAAAAAATTATGCTTTATCAAACTGTGCCAAATTAAGTTTGGGATCAAATTGCTGGGATGAACGCATCATATCATCCCATTTCATTTCCTTTCCTGACATTGCAGTTTCTCTTCCCAAAATGGCGCTAAGTGTTGACGCTGCACCGGAAGCTGCTTCATTAAGATATTTGCCTGTTTCAATGCTGGTGATAAATGTTTTTTCTTTCATTTCATCTGCATCATGCAATGAAGAAAGAAACACACCCGAAGCTTGTTGTTGAGCTGTCAACTCACCGCCTGACTTAGCAATGCCAGAATCCCACTCATTATCTCCCTTGATAAATACACCACCGCTGTAGTGTGCTTCTGCTATTCCTTTAGAGCCAACAAACCTGCAACAAACATCGCCAAAGCTGGGGCCCACTTGTGTTGAATGAAAACTTACATTGATATTGCTGGGATATTGATACAACACCTGGTAATTACTCCATGCATCGCCAATAGCAGGACGGCCTTTGTTTCCACCGGTTCCAATAGCTTTGATGGGCTGAGCTTTAAGAGTCCAGTTGCAAACATCAAGCATGTGAATGCCCTGGTCGAGCAATATGCCTCCCGACAATGCATGAAAATGATAATGATTGCGAATGCGGAATTCATCAGCCGAAACATTTTTCAAATCATTCACTTTAGCGCCGGATGAAAAATAATAAAGCTGTGCATTGATAAGATCGCCAATATCACCACGCTGAATTCTTTTTACCATTTCAACATAAGGCGTAGCATGCCTGATCTGGAAACCGATCACTACACTTAGTTTTCCATTCAGCTTTTCGCCTGCCTGTTGTATTCGTTTACATCCAGCCACATCCGTTGCTACCGGTTTTTCACAATACACATGCTTACCTGCTGCAACGGCTGCTTCCATAAAAGCTGGATGCGTGTATGCAGGAGAAGAAATCAAAACAGCATCCACGTCTTTCAGTTCTGACAGTTTTTGATATGCTTTTGATCCCTGGAAAATATTAGCAGGCGCAATAGCAGGAAATCCTTTTGCCGCATTTAATTCATTTAGTTTCGGCGCCATTGCTTTCAGTTTATCTTCAAACAGGTCGGCCATCGCAATGATATTTGTATTCGTATGCTTCGACATGGAAGAAATAACAGCTCCGCCCCTGTTGCCGCAACCGATGATGCCTACCCTTATAGCAGAATTGGCTTTGGTTCCAAAAACAATCTGTGGCTTTAAAATAATAGCGGCAGAAATGGCGGCGCTGTTTTTTAAGAATGAACTCCGTTTCATGATGCGATGTGTTTTATTGTTAACGATAAAACGAACTGAAAGAATCAATCTTTATCCTGCTAAACGACACCAGGAAAAAACTTTGTGTGCATTGTGTCTTCGTGAGAAACTGAAACACTATACTTTGCCACTATTGCTTAATACACCCATCTGCGAAATCTCTTTCCAAATATCTTCTGCTATAACTTCAGGCTGACGGTTACCATCAGTTTTATAAATATTCTCCTGCAGTTTCAAAAGATCAAATGCTTCCAGGTATTTTTCTCTCACCTGGCGAAGATTATCCACCGATTCATAAAGCTCAATGATATTTCTGCCTTTATTCAATCGTTTCATACTTACTTCCGGAGAAATATCAATATAAATGTTCAGATCAGGGCGAAGCAATTCGGCGCTTAATGAATTAGCCTGTATCACCCATTCCATTGGCATGTGAACACTGTGGTATGCATACGAAGAAAAATAATAACGATCAGTAATAACAGTATATCCTTCTTTCATTTTTTTTAAAACACCATTTGTTTCATTCAGCAAATGATCGAGCCGGTCGGCAACATAAAGTGCAGCGATTGTTTTATCATGGGCTTCCATTTTATGTTTAAAAATATCCCTGATCATTTTACCAATGGGACTATCTGTGGGTTCGGCAGTGAGATACACCGAGTGACCAGCTTTTTCTAAATTTTCGGCTAATAGTTTTGCCTGGGTACTTTTTCCACAACCATCTATTCCTTCGAATGCTATAAAAAGATTTTTTCTCATGCGGGCAAAGATAGCAAAAGGATGTTGAGTGGTTTCAGAGGTTTAGGATGTTTAAAAAGTGTAAAAGGTTAACACAACCTATGAAACCTCTTAAACCTTTTAAACGACAACAAACATCAATATGCCTGCGCGGTCCATTGCAATGTTCCTGTATTGCAACCAAGATTATTAATGTTCATTCTGAATGTGCCGGAGGCGTTGTCACCATCAATGGTTGCAGACAAATCAAAACGCCAGGCAGTAGCACCACCATCCGGCGGTTCGCTGACGTGATCATTCACTTTATTATCAACTAAAGTAAAATAACCTTCGGGGCCGGCAGCTCTAAGCATTTCTAATTTTCCATCGCAACGCCAGTAGCCTTTGAAGGTTAGGTTCTCCAGTTTTGTATCATCAGCACTTACATCAAAAAAAATGGAATCGCCTTTCATGCCGCCGGTCAGTGCACCTCTGAAATGCCGGGCAGCAAATTCTGCTTTTGTATTATTATCAACATTAGCAGCATTACCCGATGCAGCAATATTATTATTATTATTATTGTAAGTCGGTGAAGTAGCGTTATTGCATGCAATCAAAATAGAAGCCGCTAAAAGAGAAAAAGCAGTTTGTAATATCATAAAGTACGTTTTGGGATAAAGATAGCCGTTGAAAGGGAAAAACCAATATCTCTTAAACTTTGTTCTAATTCCAGACCCCGATGCTTGCATTATTTATTTATTTCTGATAATTTGTGATTTGAATTCAACCATCCAAATGAAAAGTTATTATATCCGCCAGGGCGATAAACGACAAGGCCCCTACTCCATCGAGCAATTAAAGCAAATGCAAATAAGTCCGGCTATGCAGGTTTGGACACAAGGTTTGAAAGAATGGATGAATGCAGGCGAAATTCCAAAACTACAACAAACACTTTTTTCTACAGCTACGGTTTCTGAAACAAATAACGGGCATCTTAATTCTTCAACAGAAAAAGAGAGTGCTGCAGGTAAGAATTGGAAAACTATTGTTGCTGTAGCAGCCTTGTTCGTCACAGCTATTCTTATTTTTAAATTGCAGGATTCACCAATTGAGTTTCCAAAAGTTGACACCTTGGAAGCAGAAACTGTTGATCAATCTGTCAAACCACCGGCGAGGGCAGAAAAGTCAATAAAGGAAAAAGAAATGAATGATCCTGCAGCATATATCAAAGCAAAAACAAGCTGGCATAAAAATTTGATTGGAGAAACGGTTTTAACAGGCAGCCTGCTTAATACTTCTGCACTAACCAGTTTTAAAAACCCGGTGTTGCTGGTGACATGGATTTCGAAAACAAATACAGTTATAGGTACAAGCCGCTATCCAATTTATGAAATGCTTAAACCTAAAAAGTCCATACAGTACAAGCTTAAAGTAAAAGCTCCATATAAATACGCCGACGTCAACGTTTCAGTTGAATCAGCGAAGTTCGTAAAATAATAAAGCACTTTCTTATTCGGCTGCATGCCTGAATATCTTTTTTGGCAACAACCTGCGTATGAAAAAATTTTAGCAAGCCGTTTAGAATAGTTTTATATTTATTATCTCATACCCCGTGTAATCTCCATCCCTGCCCTTCTAATTATTCATCTTAAAATCAAAATCAATGAAACAGATCAAACCTATCAGCTTGCTGTTTTGCGTTGCGTTGACATTGTTTTTGATCTCCTGTGGCGGCGAAGGCACCAAAGG
>Ga0187893_10006456_pt1 | contig 20069 bp, 16 predicted proteins | sample MA1701074metaG_FD_139574 | JGI IMG/M metagenome (GOLD analysis project Ga0187893, IMG submission 139574) | White microbial mat communities from a basaltic lava cave in the Kipuka Kanohina Cave System on the Island of Hawaii, USA - MA170107-4 metaG ...
CGTGGGGCTGCGCCCCGGCGACGTCGATCTCGACGCGTCGTACCTCACCTGCACCGGCAAGGGCGACAAACAGCGCATCGTCCCAGTCGGCGACGAGGCGGCGACCTGGGTGCGGCGGTACCTCCGCGACGGCCGCGGCGCGCTCCTCGGCACGCGGCGCAGTCCGCGCTTGTTCGTCAACGCGCGCGGAGGCGGCCCGGGTCTCACGCGGGTCGGCTTCTGGAAGATCCTCAAGGCCTACGCACGTCGCGCCGGCCTCAAGGCGTCGATCAGTCCGCACACCCTCCGGCATTCGTTCGCGACGCATTTGCTCGAACGGGGCGCCGACCTGCGCGCGATTCAGATGATGCTCGGCCACGCGGACCTCTCGACCACCCAGATTTACACACACGTCCTCGAGCGCCGCATGCGGACGATCTACGACAGGTTCCATCCACGAGCATGACCATGGGCGCTGGGGCGAGGGTGCGACGGTGCGACGTGCGAGCGTGCATCGATAATGCACCATTGCACTCAGCCTCGCACCATCGCGCCGTCGCACCCTCGGACACACCCTCGGACGCTCGCCCCCTCGCCCGAGCGCACCGATGAGAAGAGTGATCGCCGTAGTCGTGACGGGGTTGGGCGCTGCGTGGTATCTCGCGCTGCCGCCGCGTGCGCCGGCTGAGGCTGCGGCGACAGGGGAGTCTCAGCTCGAGCTGCGCGGCGCCATCCACGTCCATACCAATCGCTCCGACGGCACCGGCACCGTCGCAGAAGTGGCGGCTGCCGCCGCGCGCGCCGGACTCCACTTCATCGTCTTCACCGACCATGGCAACGGTACCGGCGAGCCGGATCCGCCGCAGTACCGGGAGGGCGTGCTCTGCATCGATGCCGTCGAGATCAGCACCTCAGACGGCCATGTCCTGGCGCTCGGGATCCCGCAGGCGCCATATCCGCTTGGCGGCGACGCGCGCGACGTCGTGGAGGACGTGGTGCGGCTTGGCGGCTTCACGATCGCCGCGCATCCGGTCTCGAACAAGCCCGACCTCGACTGGCGCGACTGGACCGTCCCCATCGACGGGCTGGAGTGGCTGAATGGCGACAGCGAGTGGCGTGACGAATCGGCGTGGACGCTGGTGCGGGCGTTCTTCACCTATCCGGCACGCCGCGTCGAGACGATCGCCTCGCTGCTCGACCGCCCGACCGCCGTCCTGCAGCAGTGGGACATGCTGGCGCAGCAGCGTCGCGTCATCGCCGTGGCCGGCGCCGACGCGCACGCCCGCATTGGCCTGACCCAGCAAGAGCCGTACGATAACACCCTGTTCCTGCCGATGCCCGGATACGAGCGGATGTTCCAGCTCTTCTCCAACGTGATTCCCGACGTAGCGCTTGGCGGCGACCCGACAGCCGACGCCCGTGCCGTGCTGGCTGCCATCCGCGATGGGCGCAGCTACTCGCGCATCGACGCGCTCGGCCGCGAAGGGGGATTCGCCTTGACGGCGGCCGCAGGGAAGTTGCCTGCCACGCTGCGCGTCGACGTCCAGGGTCCGTCCGATGCGCGTGTGGACCTCTGGAAAGACGGCGTGGTCGTGGCGGCCGGGGCCGCCAGCGGATTCGAACATCCCGCGGAGACACCCGGCGTCTACCGCGCCGAGGTGTCACGGTCCGGCGCGCCAGGCGAGCCACCCGTGCCGTGGATCGTTTCCAATCCGATCTACGTCGGCCGTGAACCCCCGGCGCAGCCCGCGGCGCCGCCGCGGCGGGCCGTCACCGCCACGGTGCCGCGCTACACCGACGGCGCGGCCGACGGGTGGACCATCGAAACGAGCCCTGCCTCGCGCGCCGCGCTCGACGTCGTCAAGGGATCGCGCGGCACCGAGCTGGCCCTCCGCTATGCGATCGGCGGCGCCGCCTCGTCTGGACCGTTCGCGGCGCTTGTGTTCACGCCAGGTCCAGAACTCGCTCGCGCCGATCGGCTGCTGTTCTGGGCTCGCGCCGATCGGCCGATGCGGCTGTCGGTCCAGCTGCGCGAGCCGGCAGGGGAGGCCGGCTACCGCTGGCAGCGCTCGGTCTATCTGGACACCGAGCCGCGCGAGATCACGGTGTACTTCGACGACCTCCGGCCCGCCGGCATGACGCCGGGCGACCTGCCGACGCTCGCCAGCGTCGAGTCCGTCCTGCTGGTCATCGACACGGTGAACACGCCCCTCGGCGGCAGCGGCCGAGTCTGGATTGACGATGTGCGGTACGCACGGTAAGCTCGCGCCAGATTCCGGGACAACTCACGGCGAGCGTCGAGGAGGCCGCGCGCCCATGCAGGCAGGGGAGACCGTATCCCACTACCGGATCCTGGAGCAGGTCGGCGGCGGCGGCATGGGTGTGGTCTATCGGGCCGAGGACACGCGGCTCGGGAGGCCGGTCGCCCTGAAGTTTCTCCCCGACGCGCTCTCGCAGGACCGCCAGGCGCTCGAGCGCTTCAAGCGCGAGGCGCGCGCCGCCTCCGCTCTCAACCATCCGAACATCTGCACGATTTACGAGATCGAGGAGGCCGACGGACGGCCGTTCCTCGCGATGGAGTTTCTCGAGGGGCACACGCTACGCGACCGGCTCCGCGGCGGCCGCCCCGTCCCGCTCGATTCGCTGCTGGAGATCGCCGCGCAGGTGGCCGATGCGCTCGACGCCGCGCATACCAAGGGCATCGTCCACCGGGACATCAAGCCTGCGAACGTCTTCGTGACCACGCGCGGCCACGCGAAGATCCTCGACTTCGGCTTGGCGAAGGTGGACCGCATCGCGGGGGCCGACGCCGCCGTCCCCGCGATGTCGCAGATGGCCACCGAGGTCCCTGAAGAACACCTGACCAGCCCGGGAACCACGATCGGTACGGTCGCCTATATGTCGCCCGAACAGGCACTCGGGCAGGAGGAGATCGACGGCCGGTCAGATCTCTTTTCGCTCGGGGTCGTGCTCTACGAGATGGCGACCGGGCGGCTGCCGTTCCAGTGCAGCACGTCGGCCGGCATCTTCAACGCCATCATCAACAAGCCGCCGATTCCCGTGGGCCGCCTCAACCCGGAGTTGCCGCAGCAGCTCGAATGGATCATCAACAAGGCGCTGGAGAAGGATCGGAAGCTCCGCTACCAGAGCGCCGCGGAGCTGCGGGCGGATCTCGCGCGGCTGAAACGGGAGACGGAGTCGGGCCGCGCCGCAACCGCGACGTTGACCGGGATGGGCACGCCGCGACCGCGCTGGCAGTCGCCTTGGTTCGGGAGCGCCGCGGCCGGACTCTTCGTGTCTCTGGTCGGCTTTACCGTGTGGACCCTCATCTCCACACCGTCGACCGCATCAGCGCCTGTAATGCGCTTTGCGATCGCACTCCCGCCTGGCGATCGTCTTGCGGGAACGGGGATAGACCCGACCGGTCAATCGGCCTTGACCCTGAAGGTCTCACCGGACGGCCGATATATCGTGTATGCCGCCACGCGCAGCGCCGTCGCACAGCTTTTCCTGCGGGCGATTGATGACCCGGCGGCGAGACCCATCCCCGGTACCGAAGGGGCGTCAGACCTCTTCTTCTCGCCGGACAGCCGATGGTTGGGGTTTGGGGCCCGAGGCGAACTGAGAAAGATTTTGATCAGTGGAGGAGTCCCCGTGCGCCTCGGCGCTGGGTCCTTCCAGCCCGGAGGAGCCTGGGGGAGCCAGGCATGATCGCCTTCCCCGCCTTTGCGTCAGCGTTGCTGCTCGTTCCTGACGCGGGCGGCACAGGACAGCCGCTGACCCGTCTGGAGAACGGAGAGGCCGGGCATCGGTGGCCGGATTTCCTGCCCGACGCGAGGGCCGTGCTCTTTGACGCCTACGGTGCCGACTTCACGCGGATTGCGGTTCATTCCCTCGAGACTGGGGAACGCCGCGACCTCCTCTCCGGCGATCCGATTGCCGGCCCCACCTATCCTCGCTACGTCCCCTCCGGACACCTCCTGTAGGCGCAGCAGGGAAACCTGATGGCTGTGCCGTTCGACATCGGCCAGCTGCAGATCACAGGCGCCTCGGTTCCTGTCGTGGAAGGGGTGCGCACCCGCTTCGCCGGCAGCGCGCACTACGACGTTTCCGACACAGGGACTCTGGTCTACGTATCCGGAGATGCACCCCAACGCCAGCTCGTGTGGGTCGCGCGCAATGGTGCCGAGCAGCCGGTGGCTGCACCGGCGCTCGCATACGGTACGCCGAGAATCTCCCCGGACGGTTTGCGTGTGGCCGTCGAGCTCGACAACCAAATCTGGCTCTCCGATCTCTCGCGAGACACGCTGACGCGGCTGACATTTGAGGGGAGCGTGAACCAAACCCCCGAGTGGACGCCGGACAGCAGGCGAGTGGCGTTCCGTTCGAATAAGGAAGGACCACCGGCCAACCTGTTCTGGCAGCTCGCCGACGGCAGTGGCGGGCTGCAGCGGCTGGCCGCCGGCGAGAACACCCAGAATGCGACTTCATGGTCCGCGGACGGGCAATTTCTCGCGTTCCAGGAGATTCACCCCAAGAATCTCCGCGATATCTGGGTCTTGCGGATTGGTGAGAAGAAGGCGCAGCCGTTCCTGCAAACACCGTTCAAGGAGGGCGGTGCCAACTTTTCGCCCGACGGTCGATGGCTGGCGTACGTGTCCAACGAATCCGGTCGGCCGGAAAATCTTCGTCCAGCCGTATCCCGGTCCGGAAGGGAAGTGGCAGATTTCGAGCGACGGCGGCACGGAGCCATTATGGAGTCGCAACGGGCGCGAGCTGTTCTACAGGAGCGGCACCAGGATGATGGCCGTCGCGGTGACGACCCAGCCGGGCTTCTCCACGGGCAAACCCATCATGATCTTCGACCGCACTTATGCCCTGTCGGAGTTTCCGGCGGTGAACCACGCGTACGACGTCTCGTCCGACGGCCAGCGCTTCCTGATGGTCAAGGACGTCGAGTCGGCCGCCGCCGCGACGCAGATCAACGTCGTCGTCAACTGGTTCGAGGAGCTGAAGCGGCGGGTCCCGACGAATTAGAGCACTTTGAGCTCGGGCCAGTCGAGCGCGTAGCCGAATGCGCGTTTCACTTCGTGCTCGCGGCCGCTCGCCAGCTCGCCAATCCGCTCGCCAAGCCGCGCTTTCGCCACCACATGCACGTTGTCGAAATTGACGACGGACGGCCGCTGCAGTCCTTCTCGCCGTCCAACGCTCAGTTCCTGAGGGATGCCCCGGATCGTCGATGTGACTTCCGCGACAATGACTTTGTTGAGATACACATAGCCGGCAGTGCGTGTCAACAAGAGAACGGGGCGGCGGCCGATCCCTGCCGGGAGGTTCGCCCAGCGAATCTCGTATTGTTTCATCGACGGGATCGCCGACGAGGCGACTTCGGACGTCGCTCCCAGACGTCTGGATCGACGTCCGTATCTGCGGCGGAATCAGGCTGCCGCCCATACGCCTCGGCGGTTGCCCGCTCCTCCAGCTCCCAGAGCGCACGGCGGACCGCCATACGGATGAAATCCGAGCGTCGTCGGCTCCGGCCCGGCGCCACCTGCTCCAACTTCTCCACCATCTCGTCGTCCAGCTCGATTAGGAGCGGCTTCATATACTCAATTATATAGAAGTCTAGGGCCTTCTAGGGATCGCACTGGACGGAGAGCGGTCGCGCGGCGCGCGACAGTCCGGCTCAAGCCCCGTACGCCACGTACGTTCGTCGGGATCGGGTCGGGCTAGGCCGTGGGTCGCACGCGGAGCGCCGCCAGCACCTTCCCGTAGAACTCGTTGAGCTGGTCGTCGCGAATCCAGCGAATGACGACGATCAGATCGTTCTCCCAATCGATGTAGACGTTGTTCGGCCCGTTGCCGACGAACCGCACGCTCGATTCCGGCGTGGCGGGCATGGACTTGCGCCCGGTGTTCAAGTACCAGTTCATGTAGCCGTACTGATTGTTCACCTTGCCCGGTGTCCGCGCCTGCGTGATCCACTGCTCGGACACGAGCTGGCGATCCCTCCAGCGGCCGTTGCGCAGGAACAGGTACCCGAAGCGCGCCATGTCCCAGGCGCTGATGAACATGCCGCCGCCCCAGTGACCGCCACCGGAGACTGACTGCACGCGCTGGCCGTTGACGTTCACCCAGGAGTTCTCGTACCCATGCCACTGCCACGTGGAGGAGGCGCCGATCGGCTCCATGATCGCCTCCCGCAGCACATCGGGCAGCGGACGCCGGAAGACGTGGAGCAGCGCCAGGGCAAACGCGTTCACGCGCGCGTCGTTGTACTTGTAGCGCGTGCCGGGCTCGTACAGCGTGCGATTCGGCCACTGCGTCGGTTCACCTTCGGGACGATCGGCCCAGTCCGGCTTGCCCCACATCGTGCCCTGCCAGTCGCTCGTCTGCCGCAAGAGATGGTCCCAGGTAATCGGCTGATTGTGCGGCGCCTCGAACAGGTCGATGCCTGGCGGCATGTAGCCGCGCGCGCGATCGTTCACGTCCTTGATCAGCCCGCGCTGCACGGCCAGCCCCGCGACCGTCGACAGGAACGTCTTCGTCACGCTGTGCGTCATGTCGACGCGGTCCGGGTCGCCCCACTGCGCGACCAGAGAGCCGTTGCGGATGATGAGGCCGCTGACCGGTCCGCGCTCCTTCATCGGCCCGATCGGCGTGTCGAACGGCTCGCGCGCTCCGAACGTCGTCGCCTGATCGATCAGGAGATCCTTCGGGCGCGGCGTCTCGTTCGCCATCGCAAACTTCACGGCCGCATCGAGGAGCGCCGGATCCATCCCGACGTCCGCCGGCGCGCGGCGCTCCCACTGATGCGGAGGAGGGAAGTAGGGAGCAGCCTGACGGGCCTGGGCCTGCGGCTCGCCGAGAAACGGCGCGACGACGAGGGCAGCCAGGGCGAGATGGAGCGTGCGGATCATGAATGTCTCCTCGTGGTCCGGCTGAAGCCGGACACTACGTGCACTCCTCGTGGTCCGGCTGAAGCCGGACACCACGTGCACGTCGTCCGGCGAACGCCGGACGCTGCCGACGGCGTGAAGTATACGCCTACGTGCGGACGGTGAGCAGGAGATACCCGGCGCCGGCGCCGAAGAGGACATTTGGCGCCCACGCGGCGAGCGCCGGCGTGACGAGCCCGCCGGTACCGAGCGCCGCGAAGACGCTGATGGCCACCCAATAGCTGATGGCGAGGACGATGCCGACCCCGATGCCGTACATCGCGCCACGCCGGCCCGTCGTTACCGCAAACGGCACGGCGAGCAGCGTCATCACGATCGTCACGAACGGGAACGAGACTTTGCGCTCGAGCGCCACCAGTTGGGGGCTGACGTCGAAGCCGGTCGCCTGGAGCCGCGCCGTATAGTCGCGGAGCTGCGAGTAGCTCATGAAGCGCTCGTCCGGCGGCTCGGTCCCGAAGTACGCGGCCGGTTCGAGCGAAATCTCGGACGCGGTGAACGGCGCGAACGTGCGAATTTCTCCGTTCGGACTGAGCTCGCGCGTCCAGCCCTGCTCGACCTTCCAGCGGTCGCCCTTGTCGCCGCTGCCGGTGTAGACCGCGCGCGCGGCATAGACGCGACGGGAGAGAATCTGCATCTTCTCGCCGAACTCGTAGACCGAGAGCCCCATGATCTGCCGCACCCGCGGGTCGTAGTAGTTGTAGTGGTAGATCTCGCCGTCGCTCCCAGTGATCCATTGGCGGTGCAGCACGTCGAACGTCTGCGGCGATCCGCCGCGGATGACGTGTCGCAGCGCCTCGGCGCGCCGGTTCGAGGGCCCGAGCACGCTTTCCTCGAGCAGGAACAGGATGCCGCCGGCGACGAGCGCGCCAGCCAGCATCGGCACTGCGACGCGGTAGAGGCTGATTCCGCACGCCTTCATCACCACGAGCTCGCTGTTCTTGGTGAGAAGGCCCACCGTGACGAGCGCACCGAGCAGCACGGCGAGTGGCAGGATGTAATACACGTATTGGGGCGTGGCGTACCAGAGGTACGCGCCGAGCATGCCCCACGTCGCCTGGCCGCGAAACACCTTGTCCGACAGGTCGAGGAACGCCGCAATGTAGAAGATGCCGGCCATTGCCAGCGCCGACAGCAGCGTGATGCGGGCGTACGTCGTCGCGACGTACCGATCGAGGATGCCGAGCATCGGCAGCCGCAGCGGGGGAATACCGGTCGCGCGTAGCGACGGCAGCGCGGGCAGGCGGATCGGGCGATCGAACCCGCGATCGCGCCAGCGGAACAGCAGCAGGCCCACCGCGCCGAGCACGATGTTGGGCCCCCAGGCCGCGAGCCACGGCGGGATGATGTGACCGCGCACAAGGGACTGCCCGAGCCAGAGCACCACGTAGTAGATGAAGATGACGCCGAGGCCCATGACAAAGCTCGCGAGCTTGCCGTCGCGCCGGTTGTTGACCCCGAGCGCGAGGCCGATGAGGCCGAAGATGAGGCACGCGAACGGGATCGAGAACTTCTTCTGAATCTCGAATAGCTCGCTGTGCGGATAGATGCCCTGCGCCTCGAGCTCGGCGGCGCGGGCCTGGAGCTGCGGAATCGACATCTCGCGCGCGCCGAGCGGCGGTCCCTGCCGCGGGAAGACGGTTTCCGGGTTCAGGCTGAGGAGCAGGCGGTCGAAGTGCACCACCTCGTACTTTCCCGCCTCGCTGGCCGTGTGGCGAACGGCGTCCTGCAGCACCATCTCTACGGTCCGCTGCTCGCGGTCGATGACGACGCGCCCGTGTCGCGCGAGGTAGGCGGCCGGCGTCTGGGCCATCCGGTTGTCGGCCATGAAGACGTCGGTCCAGCCGGCGCCGCCGGGGGCCAGCTCGCGCACGTAGAGCACGACGTCGGGGAAGTCCTCGAAAAAGACGCGCGGCCGCACCTCGCCCTCGGCACGCTCGGCGACGATGCCGAACGTAATCTCGCGGAAGCGCTGGTTCGCGTCGGGCACCGCGACGAGCAGCACGTACGATGTGGCGATCCACGCGAGGACCGACAGCAGCCCGACCGGCCGCATCAGCCGGAAGAGGCTCACGCCGCACGCCTGCAGCGCCACGAACTCACGGTCGGCCGAGAGGCGCCCGAAGGCGACCAGCAATCCCAGCAGCAGCGACATCGGGATCGTCAGCGCGAACGCCATCGGGAGCAGCGTCCCCATCACGCGCAGCACGACCGTGACCGGTACGCCCTTCGAAATGAAGCTCTCGGCGTACTCGATGAGATACGGGATGATTAGCATGAACGTGAAGACCAGCAGCCCGATGACGAAGGGCCACAGGACCTCACGAATCACATAGCGATCGATGATGCGCATCACTTCAGTGCGAAGGTGCGAGGGTGCGACGGTGCGAGGGTGCGTCCGACGGTGCGACAGTGCGATGGTTCAGGAGGCACAGCGCACCCTCGCACCCACCCTCGCACCCACCCTCGCACCTCGCACTCTCACACTATCGGACGCACCCTCGCGCCCTCGCACCCTCGCACCCTCGCACCGTTCATTATGACCCGCGTCGCCTTCCTCTGGCACATGCATCAGCCCTTCTATCGGGACCTGGTCACCGACGAGCACGTTCTGCCGTGGGTACGGCTGCATGCGCTGAAGGACTACTGGGGCATGGTGGCGTTGCTCCGGGAGTTCCCCGCGGTCAAGGCGACATTCAACCTGGTGCCGTCGCTCCTCGTGCAACTCGAGGCGTACGCGCGCGACGAGGCGCGCGATCGCCATCTGGAACTCAGCCTCAAGCCCGCGACGCAGCTGACCGACGAGGAGCGCGCCTTCTGTATCGAACAGTTCTTCCACGCGCACCGGCCGCGGATGATCGATCCGTTTCCGCGGTACCGTGAGCTTCTCGATCTGCGCGGCAATGGGGCGATCAGCGCCCACGCGCAGGCGTCCCTGTTCTCGACCGACGACCTTCGCGATCTGCAGGTCTGGCACAAACTGGCATGGGTCGACGCGTGGTACCACGACCATGACGCGCGCGTCCGCGGACTCCTCGACAAGGGGCGCCGCTTCACGGAGGACGACAAGACGACACTTCGCGCTGTGGAACTGGAGCTCCTGCGGAACGTGATCCCAGAATATGCTGCCGCTGCGGCCCGCGGGCAGGTCGAACTCTCCACCTCGCCCTTCTATCACCCGATCCTGCCGTTGCTCTGCGACACCGACGTCCATCTGCGGGCGCACCCGCACACGCGCATGCCGCGCCAGCCATTCCGGCATCCGGAGGACGCCGCCGAGCAACTGGCCCGGGCCGTCGCGCTCCACGGACGTCTGTTCGGCCGCAGCCCGCAGGGCCTCTGGCCGTCGGAGGGTTCGGTGTCGGACGCGATGGTCCCGCTCGTCGCCCGGGCGGGTTTCCGGTGGATGGCGACCGACGAGGAGATCCTGGCGCGATCGCTCGGTTCGGCATTCACGCACAGCGGCGACGGCCACGTCGAACAGCCTGAACGGCTGTATCAGCCGTACGCGGTCGGGCCAGTGGCCTGCGGGTTCCGTGACCACACACTCTCCGACCTGATCGGGTTCACCTACGCGTCGTGGTCACCCGACGGGGCCGCCGACGACTTCGTCTATCGGCTCGTCACTGCGGGCCGTCGCTATGCGGCGCGAACCGATGGGGGAGAGGCCACGATTTTCGTCATTCTCGACGGCGAAAACGCCTGGGAGCATTACGAGCGCCAGGGGCGTCCGTTCCTGCGGGCGCTGTACGGCCGGCTCGCGGCGCATCCCGAGATTCGGACGGTGACGATGACGGAGGCATGTGCGGCGCCCACAGAGACGCTCCCATCGATTGCCGCCGGTTCCTGGATCAATGGCGATTTCTACATCTGGATCGGGCATCCGGATGACCATCGCGCGTGGAGCCAGCTCGCCGAGGCCAGGCAGGCGCTGGACGCCGCGGCCACCTCCGCAACCCCCGACGCGCTCGCCCGGGCCCGCGAGGAGATCCTCATCGCCGAAGGGAGCGATTGGTTCTGGTGGTATGGGGATGATCACTCGTCTGAGCACGACCTCGCCTTCGACGACCTCTTCCGGCGTCATCTCCGCAACGTCTACCGTGCGCTCGAGCGACCCGTGCCCGAAGAGCTGTTTGTCACCAACATCACCACGGATCCGCCGGCGCTGCCGGTCGAGCCGCCGACCGGCTTCATCGAGCCGATCATCGACGGCGCGGTGACGCACTATTTCGAGTGGATCGGCGCAGGATGCGTCGACGCTGGGCGCGCGGCGGGGACGATGCAGCAGGCCGGCGATCGGGCGGCAATGGTCACGCGGGTCGAGTTCGGGTTCGACCTCCAGCATCTCTTCGTGCGCGTAGAGACGGCCGAGACGATGCGCGACCTGCTCGAGCGCGGTGTCGACCTGCGTATCCGGTTTCTCAAGCCGGCAGGCGTCCGGGTCGTCATCCCGCCCGGCGCCACCGATGTCCGGCTCGAGCAGCATGCGGCGGCAGACGCCGATTGGCGACCGCGCAGGTGCGCCGGGCTGACGGCGGCGGTCGATCGGATTCTGGAAGTGCGGATTCCCTTCAGATGCCTTGACTCGCAGGCACCCGAGCGGGTGGCGTTTCTGGTGTCGCTCACACGCGAAGGCGCTGAGCTCGAGCTGCATCCGCGTCACGGACCGATCGAGATCGAGGTCCCCGACGAACGGTTTGCGTCACGGAACTGGACGGCGTAGCGCGCACCGGGGGGCGCGGTCGCGTTTCGTGACGTTTCGCGCCGTATGATCGCTACGTCGTATAAGATACGTTATGTTAACTAAACACCGACGCGAGCGAGCGTCCCCTTACCGGGATGATCGCAGCTCTCTGAGGATGTTTTCCAGTGCCTCGATGATGTCCGCTTTGTCCACGCGGCTCTTGGTGAAACTGAGACGCAGCTGGAACGCCTTACTCGGCGCTCGGAAAGCGAACACATAGGGACGGGGTCGTAGCGCGCGCCCCTTCGTCGTCTCCGCGCGGACATCTTTCCGCGTGACTGCGCCCTGGGCCACCATCTTCTCGACGAGCACCAACATCTTCGCTGGCGTCGCCTGGCGGACAATCTGCAGCAGCGTCGACTTCGAGGTAATGTCGGCCAGCCGACAAAGGTTCCGCACTTCCTCAGGCATGCTGTTCAGCGCGAGCGCCTCGGTGATTGCCGTGCGCGACTTGCCGAGCTTCCGCGCCATGTCTTCGTGTGTGTAGCGGCACTTCTGCGCGAGCTGTTGCAGCGCCTCGGCCTCCTCGAACGCCGTCAGATCCTTGCGCTGGAGATTCTCAATGAGCGCGAGCTCCATGACCTCAGCGTCGTTGGCGTGCCGCTCAATCACCGGCAGCTCGCGCAGGCCGACCTGGACGGCGGCGTGGTACCGCCGCTCGCCGGCGATGATCTGGAACCGGCTGCCGCGCGGGCGCACGATCAGCGGCTCGATGACCCCCTTCTCCGCGATCGACGCCATCAGCTCCGACAGGTCCCCCATCACCTGGCGCGGCTGGTCGGGATTCGGGTCGAGCAGATCGATCGGGACCATGCGACCGACGGGCGCCCCTGCGGAGGCGGCCAACGCCTCAACGTAGTGCTCGTCGTGGCGCATTCGGACGATATTAGGCAGTCCGCGCTTCGACACGTTCGATGACCTCCTCACACAGGCTGTAGTAGTCGGTAGCGCCGGTCGACTCGGGCGCAAAGGTGAAGATCGACTCTTTGTAGGCCGGGCTCTCCTCGAGACGTACGCTCTTCGTGATCACCGTCTTGAAGACCTTCCCGCCGAACACTTTCTTGATCTGGGCCCGAATGTCGCGCGCGAGCGCCGTCCGTTTGTCGTGCATCGTGATCACGACGCCGAGAATCCGCAGCGCCGGATTGGGCCGTTGCCGCACTTTCTCGATCGTCTCCAGCAGGTCGTCGGTCCCTTCGAGCGCAAAGTAGGACGATTGAATCGGGATGAGCAGATGGGTCGCCGCGACCAGCGCATTGACGGTGAGCAGGCCGAGCGCCGGCGGGCAGTCGATCACGATGTGCGCGAACTGCCCATCCACCTGACTGAGCTTGTCCTTCAGCTTGAAGTGCGCATCGAGCTCGCCGATAAGGCGCGCCTCGAGCTTGGCCAGGCTGATGCGCGCGGGGGCGATGAACAAGTTGGCCACCGGCGTTGACTGAATGACGTCGGCCAGGCCACACGACGGATCGGCAATGGCGTCGTACGTGCTCCGCGTGATCGCGCCATGATCGAGGAACGAGATGCTGCTATTCGCCTGCGGGTCGAGATCGACGAGCAGCGTCTTCCGTCCGCGCATCGCCAGGGCGGCGGCGAGGTTGACGGCGGTGGTGGTCTTTCCTACCCCGCCTTTCTGGTTAGCGATGGCAACAATCATTTACCCGAGCGGCTATCTTGTGGTAATGCGACGGCGCCATTCTAGGGATTGTGGAAGAATCAGTCAAATCCCAAAAAACGCAACTCCCGATTTCCGGGTCCTCAGCCGAGTACCGACGGACGAAGAGTTGGGAGATTGGATATCGCGCAGGGGCGGAGCTGGGAGGTCAGGATGTCGGCCGGCCGACGTTCACATCTTGTATTTCCCGAGGTCCTCTGGATCCAGGCTCTCGAGCCATTTCTGAAGGCGATCGCTGTCGGCGCGCTCGGAGGCAAAGTCGATCGTCTTCGCGTTGTCGATGACGGTCTCCTCCACGAGGATCGGCGATCGCGTCCGCAACGCGAGCGCGATGGCGTCGCTCGGCCGCGCGTCGACGACGACGCGCTCCCCTTTCACGGTGAGATGGATGATGGCGTAGAAGGTGTTGTCCTTCAGGTCGGAAACGACGACGCGATCGACACGGCCGTCGAGGTCGGTGATGATGTTCCGGAGCAAGTCGTGTGTCATCGGCCGCGGCGTGCTGATGTTTTCCATCTGCAGCGCAATGGCATTCGCCTCGAAGATGCCGACCCAGATCGGAAGGACCCGCTCGCCATCCTTGTCCTTGAGGATCACAATCGGCATGTTGGTGATCGGATCCACCATCAGCCCCTTGATCGTCATCTCTATCAGCATTGGTCGTCTCCCGCCGCCCTTTTGTCGGCCGGCCGACTTACGCACGTTCCACGCGTTCGGCTTCGCCCCATAGGCTGTTCGGCCCGGTGCGGCGAATCGCAACCGGGACGGTGCGCCCGATCCACGCGGTTTCGGGTTCCGGGTTCAGAGGTCCGGACGGCACAGGGAAGTTCACCACCGTGTTTCCACTCGTCCGCCCCGACATCTCGCCGTCGCGCCGGCGGCTCGCGCCGTCGACGAGCACCTCGACGGTCGTCCCGACGGCCCGCTCGTGGAGCCGCGCCTGAATCGCTCGCTGCTGCGCCTGCAGCGTGACGATTCGCGCCGTCTTCTCCCCTTCGCTCACGTCGTCCGGCATTCGCTTCGACGCGAGGGTGTTCGGTCGGACCGAGTACTTGAACGAGTAGACGCTGTGATAGCGCACGGCTTCCGCGAGCGACAGCGTCTGGTCGAAGTCGTCCACGGTCTCGCCCGGAAAGCCAACGATCATATCGGTCGATAGCGCGACGTGCGGAATGGCCTCCCGGATCCGCTCCACGAGGTCGAGGTACTGCTCGCGTGTGTAGCGCCGCCGCATTGCCTGCAGCACGCTCGTGGACCCAGACTGCACCGGCAAGTGCATGTGCTTGCACACCTTCGGGAGATCGCGCACCGCCTCGATAAGGCGCACGCCCGTGTGCCGAGGATGGGGGCTCGCGAACCGGATCCGCTCGATGCCGCACACCTCGTGCACCGCCTCCAGCAGTCCGGCGAAGTCGCACCGGGGATCGTCAGGCGCGTGATAGTGGTTGACGATCTGCCCGAGCAGCTGAACCTCGCGCCGGCCCGACTCGGCCGCCTGTCGGACCTCGGCGAGGATGTCGGCCTTCGGCCGCATCCGCTCGTGTCCTCGAGTGTAGGGCACCACGCAGAATGCGCAGTAGTCGTTGCACCCCTCGATGATTGTCACGTAGGCCTTCACCGGATCGCCGCGGCGCGCAATGCCGAGCGGGAAGCTGACGTCGTCCCATGGCGCGATGTCGACCTCGCTGAACGGCGACTGCGCCGCCTTGTCGACCAGTTCCGGGAGCATCTTCAGCCGCTGTGTGCCGAGCACGACGTCGATGATGTGGCCGTTCGTCTTTCGCAGAAGGGCCTCGCCCTCTTGCTGCGCCACGCAACCGGCCACCGCCACGAGCGGTCGCCGCCCTGTTTCCTGTTCGAGCACCCGCAGCTCACCCAGTCGCGTGTAGAGCTTCTCCTCGGCGTGCTCGCGGACGCTGCACGTGTTGATCACGATGACGTCGGCGTCGCGTTCCTCCTCAGCCGGCTCGTAGCCGGCCTGCTCGAGCAAGCCGGCCATGCGCTCGGAGTCGTGCACGTTCATCTGACAGCCGAACGTCTCGATCAGATATTTCCTGGCCATGTCTTCAGTGCCGCCGTAGGTTTCGCCTTTCGCTTTCGCCTTTCGCCAGACCCGTCTTCGACAAGGTTAGCATCTCGCTAGCCGTCGCACGCGCCTGGTCGCTGATCACCGCGCCGCCGATCATGCGCGCGACCTCCTCTACGCGGCCCGTGTGGGTCAGTCGCTCGACGGACGTGACGGTCCGGCCTCCCCGCATATTCTTGTCGATCCGGAAGTGCGTGGCGCCGCGCGCCGCAATTTGCGGCAAGTGGGTAATGCAGAGTACCTGGAAGCGATCGCCGAGCGCGCGCAGCCGCGTCCCCACCACCTCTGCGACACGGCCGCCGATGCCGGCGTCCACCTCGTCGAAGATGAGCGTTTTGCCCGGCGCGTCGCCGGCCGTCAGTGTCTTGAGCGCAAGCATGATGCGCGACAGCTCGCCCCCCGATACGATACGCGCCAGCGGCCGCAGCTGTTCGCCCGGGTTCGGCGATACGTAGAACTCGGCGCAATCGACGCCGCGCTCGCTCCACTCCTCCAGTCCGAGCTCCTCGGGGTTGAAGCGCACCTCGAAACGCGTCTGCGGCATCGCCAGTTCGCCGACGAGCGCCTCCACGGCGCGCGCGAACCGCCCGGCCGGATCGCGGCGGCGGCGCGAGAGGTCGCGCGCGGCGGCGAGGTAGCGGTCGGTTGCGGCGCTCAGCGTGCGCTGCAAATCGTCCAGCTTCTCCCCTGCTCCCGTCAGCAGCTCCCGCTCGTGCGCGAGTGCGCGCCCGCGCGCCATGACGTCGTCGAGCGTCGGCCCGTACTTGCGCTTCAGCCGCTCGAGGAGTGCCAGACGATCCTCGACCTCTTGCAACCGCTCCGGCGAGGCGTCGACGCCGTCGGCGTACCGGCGCAAGAAGAACGCCAAATCTTCGAGTTGTCCCTTGATGCCATCGCGCGCCTCGACGTACGGTGCAAACTGCGCGTCGATCGTTGCTAACTCGGCCACCCGCTTCCAGACGCCCGCGAGGCCGCCGAGCACTGCGCCGTCGCTGTCGTACAGCGCCGCATAGCTCTCCTCGCACAACCGCTCGATCCGCTCGGCGCTGGCCAGGACCTGCCGCGTGGCCGCCAGCGCCTCGTCCTCGCCAAGCGTCGGCGCCGCTTTTTCGATTTCGCCGAGCTGGAAGGCAATCAGATCGAGCCGCGCGGCCTTTTCGCGATCGTCCATTCGCGATCGCTCGAGCTGTTCGCGCCCATCGCGGACGACGGTCCATGCCTCGGCGACACGAGCGGCGCGATCGCCGAGGCCCGCGTACTCGTCGAGCACCGGAAGATGCGTCAGTGGATCGAGGAGCGCCTGATGCTCGTGCTGCCCGTGCAATTCGACGAGCCTTGCGGCCAAGTCGCGCAGGGCACCGGCGGTCGCCAGCGCGCCGTTGATGAAGGAGCGGCTGCGACCCTGATTGGTGATCTCGCGCCGCACAACGATCTCGGCACCACCGGCCTCGAGCGGACTGGCGGGGGTCTCGAAGATGGCTTCGATGGCGGCGTGGGGTTCGCCGGTGCGCACCAGATCGCCCGAGGCGCGAGCGCCGAGCAGGAGCCCGACGGCCTCGACGACGATCGACTTCCCCGCTCCCGTTTCTCCTGTCAGCACGTTGAAGCCGGGGTCGAACTCGACCTCGACGGCTTCAATCACCGCAAGATTGCGGATGCGGAGGAAGCGGAGCATGCGCGCGGAACTCTCATCGTATCATATATTTGACAGCACCCTGGGCCCGTGCTAGGCTGGCCTGTCTGCGCCTCTCCCAGCGGCGCGCGTCCGATCGTTTCGGAGGCTCCGTTGCACACGCGTGGCGCGCTTGTCCTCGCCCTGCAAGTGCAGGGTGATGGAACTCCGTTTGCCGGGACTGACGGCTTCATCCAACTCATCGCCGACACGACGCCAATCAATCAGGCGGTCCTGGCCATCCTCGTGATCTTCTCCATCGCGTCATGGGCGATCATTCTTCAGAAGTGGTGGTCGTTCCGCGCCTCCTCGCGCGACACGGCGCGTTTTCTGGACGTCTTCCGGCGCAGCACGAAGTTCTCCGAGGTACAGACGGCCTGTGCGTCGCTCACATCAACGCCGCTGGTGGGCGTCTTCCAGGCGGGTTATGCCGAGATTAACGCGCAGTTCCGAGCGAGCGGCGCCGGCAATCCCGCACCGGCCAATCCACCGAGTGCGGCCGGACGTCCTACCCTCAAGAGCCTCGACGGCGTCGACCGCGCGCTCATCCGTGCGGCGACCAATGAGATTGCCAAGCTCGAGCAGCGCATGACGTTTCTCGCGACGACCGCGAGCGTCACGCCGTTCATCGGGCTGTTCGGGACGGTCGTCGGAATCATGATTGCGTTCCAGCGCATCGGTGCGACCGGCTCGACCAATCTGGCGGTGGTCGCCCCGGGCATCAGTGAAGCGCTCGTCGCCACCGCGGCCGGGTTGTTCGCGGCGATTCCGGCGCTCGTCTTTTACAATCACTTCACGCATCGCGTGAAGGAGTTCTCGGCCACGATGGACGACTTCGCGCTCGAGTTCCTGAACATCGCCGAGCGCAACTTTACATAGTCGGTATGACTGTCGGGCGAGCGTGGAAAGCTGTCGTAGTCGCCGGTCCGCCTATTGAAACGGTCCAGTAGATGCCAAAGGTCGTCGCATCCGCACCGAACGCAGGCGGGCGCCACCAGCGCGGGCGGCGCGCCAGCCCGACGCTCTCCGAGATCAATGTCGTCCCGCTCGTCGACGTGATGCTGGTGCTGCTCATCGTTTTCATGGTGGCTGCACCGATGCTGCAGCGCGGGATCGAGGTCAACCTGCCGGTGGCGAGCCGCTCGCAGGAGATTGCAAGCGACCGGGTCTTTGTCGACCTTCCCGTTTCTTACCGGGCAGACCGGCGCGTCTTCATCGACAAGGAGCCGGTCCGGCTCGATTTTTTGGCAGAGCGCGTGAAGCAGATCATGCTCAACCGCTCGGACAAGCTCGTCTACCTTCGTGGCGACGGCGAGGTGAGCCTACAGGAGCTGATGGAGGTATTCGACCGGCTCAAAGAGGCGGGCATTCAGAACGTCGGGATCATCTCGAAGTTGCCGGGCGAGCCGTGACATGCAGCTGACCGAAGTGACCGACGTGCTCGCTGCGCGCCGCCAACAGCCGGAGAAGTTCGGACGGATGGTCGTCTGGTCGGCGGCGGTGCACGTCGGTGCCGTGGCGCTCCTCCTCTTCGGGCCCTTCGACTGGCAGCTGGTTGCCGATGAGCCGCCGCGAACCGTGATGACCATCAGTCTCGCCGGCGCGCCGGGGCCACGCGCCGGCGGCATGACGCCGACGGGCGGCCGCGCCGTGCCGGCGCCAACGCCGGAGAAGCCACGCGCCGTGCCGCCGCCCCCGCCGAAACCGCGGGCGATGCCCTCCCCGACCGCGCCGGTCCGGCGGCCACAACCGAAGCCGCAGCCCAAGCCGGAGGTGGAAGAGCCGCAGCCGGGCGTGACGCGGACCGAAACGGGCGCCCGCGGACAGGGATTCGGCCTCGCGACCGGCGGCTCCGGCGGGAGCGGCGTCCAGCTCGACGTCGCCAATTTCTGTTGTCCCGACTATATCGAGCAGATGGTGACGCTCATTCAGCGCAACTGGCAGTCGAATCAGGGCGTCTCCGGATCCACCCTCATGCAGTTCACAATCACACGGAGCGGATCGATTCAAGGGGTACGGATCGAGCGGCCGAGCGGCTTCGTCGCGCTCGACCTCGCCGCCGAGCGGGCGCTCTTGCTCACGCGGCTGCCGGAACTGCCGCTGCAGTTCACGAATCCCACGCTGACCGTCCACCTGACATTCGAGTACGGGCGATGACGATGAGACATTTCCTGACCGCACGACTGAACCCTTCAGGCTACCTGCTCGCGGCAGCGATGGCAGTAACCGGAGGGCTTCAGCCCTCTGGCGAAGAACCGCTGGCGGCCCAGCAGCAGCCCTCCGAGGTGGCGGTCGTCATCACTGGCGATCCGGGGACGCCGCCGCGCTATGCGGTGCCCGACTTCATCCCGTTGACGCCCGCCGCGGCTGAGGTCGCGAAGACCGTGGCGCAGGTGCTTTGGGACGACCTCGCGTTCGAGCGCGAGTTCTATCTGATTCCGCGCGACACCTACTCCACCATTCCTGTGGCGCGGTCGCCCGATCAGGTGCCCTTCAACGCCTGGCGCGAGCTCGGCGCTGACGCGGTCATGTTCGGCACCGTGGCACGCACCGGCGACAGCGTGCGCGTCGAAGTCCGTCTGTTCAACGTCCGCACCCGGCAGTCGGTCTTCGGCAAGGAGTACACCGGCTCCGCGGGCAACCCGCGCTTGTACGCGCACACCATTGCCGACGAGATCCATCAGCAGCAGCGCGCGCTGCGCGGCGTGGCGCGGACCAAGCTCGCCTTCACCTCGGACCGGAACCGCGAGCAGATCGTGGGCACGATTGAGAGCCGCGACGTGAAAGAGGTCTACATCTCGGACTACGACGGCGCCAACGTGCGTCGGATCACGACCAACCGGCAGCTCAATCTCACGCCCGTCTGGTCGCCTGACGCGCGCGCGATTGCCTACACCTCGTATCGCCGCGGCTACCCGGATCTCTTCGTGGCGCTCATTTACCAGGGCGTGCAGGAG
>Ga0187893_10006457_pt1 | contig 20067 bp, 20 predicted proteins | sample MA1701074metaG_FD_139574 | JGI IMG/M metagenome (GOLD analysis project Ga0187893, IMG submission 139574) | White microbial mat communities from a basaltic lava cave in the Kipuka Kanohina Cave System on the Island of Hawaii, USA - MA170107-4 metaG ...
ATGATGACCGACCGCGGGCGAAAGGCGGCGTGATGGTCAAGCCGGCCGAGTGATTTTGAAACCGCCGATGAACGTCGATGTACCGAGTTGAACGCGGTCGGTTATATCGAGATGTAGGGGCGGCCCCGCGTGGCCGCCCTCGGGCCCTCGCGCGATGGGCGGGCGACCACGTGGGGTCGCCCCTACGCATTTGTTCAACGACCTTCAACTTGGGGATGGCATGGCCGAGGTGAGACGAGAGGCGGGAGCGACGGCGCGGCGGGATTCGATCGACGCGATCGGCATTCTCGCGCGCTTCGCGCCGCTCATCTTCCTCCTCGTGCTGATGACGGCGTTCGCCATCGCCGAGCCGAAGTTCCTCAGCTGGGTAAATCTCTTCAACATCATGCGGCAGGTCTCGATCTACGGCCTGCTGGCGGTGGGCATGACCTTCGTCATCCTGACGGCGGGCATCGACCTCTCGGTCGGGTCGCTGCTGGCCTTTGCCGGCCTGGCGGCGGCGGCCGTGGCCAAGGGCGGGCTCGCCAATCGATTCAGCGTCGGCGCCGGCACGGAAGCCGTCGGCTATGGCTGGGAACTGGCGCTGCTGGCTGCCCTCGCCATCGGGCTCGCCGGCGGGCTCATCCAGGGCGTCGCGATCACCAAGCTCAAGGTGCCGCCGTTCGTGGTCACGCTCGGCGGCATGTCGGTGTTCCGCGGCGCGGCGCTGCTGTTCGCGGAGGGCGGGCCGATCAGCGGCTTCCCCCGCGACTACACCTGGTGGGGGCAGGGGCGCATCGGCCCGGTGCCGATCCCGGCCATCATCTTCCTCTTCTTCGCGACGCTGGCGCACATCGTGCTGCGCTACACACGCTTCGGCCGCAACGTCTACGCCGTCGGCGGCAATCCGGAGGCGGCGCGGCTGTCGGGACTGAACGTGCCCTGGATCATCGCCAGCGTCTACGTGATCATCGGCTTCTTCGCCGGGCTCGGCGGCTTCGTGCTGTCGGCGCGACTCAATTCGGCGGAGGCGGTGGCCGGGCTGCAGTACGAGCTCACGGTCATCGCCTCGGTCGTGATCGGCGGCACCAGCCTGTTCGGCGGCATCGGCACGATCTTCGGCACCGTCGTCGGCACCATCCTGATCGGCGTGCTGCTGAACGGCCTGGTGCTGATGAACGTCTCGTCCTACATCCAGCAGATCATCATCGGGGTGATCATCGTCCTGGCGGTGGCGTTCGACACCTTCGCCAAGTCGCGGCGCCGGCGGGCGTGAGAGTGGTGCGGCAGGATATTGTTCACGCGGAGCCGCGGAGGACGCGGAGGATATTGAGGTGAGGCATGCCAATCTGCGAACCTCCCACCAGCTGGTGGAAAGATTCTCTACTTACCGCGTCTCCGCGCCTCCGCGTGCAAGAATCCCGCTGGCAGGTGCGCGATCGGGCTTATCAAATTCACGGCGTCATTCCGGCTCAAGCCGAGATCCGGCGTCGGAGACACTGAGCCAAGCCTAGCAAACAGCTGTGTCTATGGATCCCGGCTTTCGCCGGGATGACACCGAGTAGTTGAGACGGTGTATCTCACCTGATCGAATGACGAAACGATTCAGCGATCGGCCGCGCAAACTCGATTCGTAATACGCGCTTCTCAGATGCTCTGGTCGAGGTGGTCGTTCCAGATGCGGGCGCCCTCGTCGTGGCTGTTGACGCCGAGGAAGAAGGCTTCGCCGAGGCCGGCCAGGTTCGGGATTCCCTTCGGTGCCTGGAACTTCGGACGGTGCACGGCGAAGCGGCCGGATTTCGCCGAGCGGTAGGGAACGACGATCTCCAGCGACATCGGGGGCGGGCCGTAGTCGCGGATCGCCGCCATCAATGCGTCGATGCGGCCCGAGGGCAGGCGCACGAAGCCGTCATAGATGAAGACGGCGCGCTCGGCCTGCTCCGGATTCGTCTCCAGCCAGGCCTGACCGTTCTCGACGGCTTTCTGGATCTCGCCCTCGATGCGCATCACCGTGCGCTCGCCGTCCTTCACATAGCCGATCATCGGCGTCAGCGTGTCGCCCTCGGAGACGCTCCAGATCGCGTGCGCCATCAGGAAGCCGGCGAATTCCTCGGCTTCGGCGAAGGGCGTCGGCGGCGAACCGTTGCCGTTGCCCTTCATGCGCTGAGCAACCTACTCGTGAGCATCGTCCCACCCTCAATCTTCCCGCGCGTCCGGGTCGACGAAGAAACCAGAGTCAGAGCTTGGATCGAGCGCCCGCAACTTCAAGCGGCGAAGTATTTTCGCCACCAACCGGTCTGCTTCAATGCCACCGCGAACGTGAAACGCAAAGCCCATGACCTCCTCGTCATCACCGAGGTTCACTTCAATGGTGTCGCCACTCACCCATTCGCCAGGGCCGTCGGAAGCCGCAACCCTCAATCCAGGCAGATCGATCCTGCCCCAGGCAGGGTCCGCGAAGTCTGCGTACGGCGCGATCTCCTTGATTGCGGCGATGACATCCGCGCGGCGAAGGTCGATCGCCTGCGGCTCGAAGTCGTCGGGGATGTCGTCGACTGTCGTGACGCCTGGCGGAAAGTCCTGGACGAGGATGTCCCGACTCATCGCGCTACATCATGCCGCACGGTTAGCCGCTGAACGCCTGAATGCCGGTTTGCGCGCGGCCGAGGATGAGGGCGTGGACGTCGTGGGTGCCTTCGTAGGTGTTGACGGCCTCGAGGTTCATGACGTGGCGGATGACGTGGAACTCGTCGGCGATGCCGTTGCCGCCGTGCATGTCGCGGGCGGCGCGGGCGATCTCCAGGGCCTTGCCGCAGGAATTGCGCTTGAGCATGGAGATCATCTCCGGCGCGGCTCGATTTTCATCCTTGAGGCGGCCGAGGCGGAGGCAGGCCTGCAGGCCGAGCGTGATCTCCGTTTGCATGTCCGCGAGCTTCTTCTGGATCAGCTGGTTGGCGGCGAGCGGGCGGCCGAACTGCTTGCGGTTGAGCGTATAGGTGCGGGCGGCGTGCCAGCAGAACTCGGCGGCGCCGAGCGCGCCCCAGGATATTCCGTAGCGGGCGTTGTTGAGGCAGCCGAACGGGCCCTTCAGGCCGCGGATCGTCGGGAAGGCGTTCTCCTCCGGCACGAAGACGTCGTCCATGACGATCTCGCCGGTGACGGAGGCGCGCAGGGAAAATTTTCCTTCGATCTTCGGCGCCGAGAGGCCCTTCATCCCCTTCTCGAGGATGAAGCCACGGATCTCGCCGGAATCGTCCTTCGCCCAGACGACGAAGACATCGGCGATCGGCGAGTTGGTGATCCACATCTTGCTGCCCTTGAGGGCGTAGCCGCCATCCGCCTTCTTTGCGCGCGTGCGCATGCCGGCTGGATCGGAGCCGGCGTCGGGCTCGGTCAGGCCGAAGCAGCCGACCCACTCGCCCTTGGCCAGCCGGGGCAGGAACTTCTGGCGCTGCGCTTCGGTGCCGTAGGCGTGGATCGGGTGCATGACCAGGCTCGACTGCACGCTCATGGCCGAGCGGTAGCCGCTGTCGACGCGCTCGACCTCGCGGGCGACCAGGCCGTAGCAGACATAGTTCACGCCGGCGCAGCCATAGCCCTGGATGGTGGCGCCGAGCAGGCCGAGCGCGCCCAGCTCGGTCATGATCTCGCGGTCGAAGCGCTCGTGGCGGTTGGCCTCGAGCACGCGCGGCATCAGCTTTTCCTGCGCGTATTGCCGCGCGGTATCGCGGACCATGCGCTCGTCCTCGGTGAGCTGGTCGTCGAGCAGCAGCGGGTCCTCCCACTGGAACTCGGGACGGCTCGATTTGGCCTCTGCGGCCTTGGTGGCGGCGCGCTGAGCCTGGGTCATCGCGGTCTCCTGGATTGCCCGGAACGAATGAACGTTAGATAGCACGCACAGCCTGGCAATCCCAGCGACAACCCATATCGCGAGGGCGATCTCGCGCCCAGCAGGGCCGCGCCATTTTGACCTTGCCGGCCACCCGCCTCCAAGCTACCGTCGCGGGCAATCGAGAAAGAAAGCTGGATGGTTGGCAACCATCCAGAACGCACCACAGGGACAGTAGACCCAAGGAGATGCAACTCCTGAGTCGTTTGCCCGGAAAACCTGGGCGGTTGAATTCTTTGCTGTACTTGGCTATCGGGGCGTCCGCCTTTCCACAAAGCGGACGACCGATTCCGTCTGGGGCGCCGAGTTAAGGGAGCCGATGGCGTATTTCCTGCAGCAGTTGATCAACGGCCTCACCCTGGGCGCCATATACGGCCTCATCGCCATCGGCTACACGATGGTCTACGGCATCATCGGCATGATCAATTTCGCCCACGGCGATATCTATATGATCGGGGCCTTCCTGTCGATCATCGGCTTCGTTGTGTTCACTTCGATCGGCGTTTCCTATGTGCCGTTAGCCCTTGTCCTAGTCTTGCTGCTCTCCGTCTGCCTCACCGCCACCTACGGCTGGACAGTGGAGCGAATTGCGTATCGTCCCTTGCGCGGTTCGACAAGGCTGGCGCCACTGATCTCGGCCATCGGCATGTCCATCTTCTTGCAGAACTACGTGCAGCTGCTTCAGGGCGCGCGGAACAAGGTGCTCCAGCCGGTTATTCCCGGCGGCATCCCGGTGCTGAAGACGGAAGGCTTCACCGTGCAAATGAGCTATCTGCAGATGGTGATCATCTTGCTCACGGTCGCGCTCATGGCGGGCTTCACGCTGCTGATCGCCCGCACGCCGCTGGGCCGCGCCCAGCGAGCCTGCGAGCAGGACCAGAAGATGGCAGCGCTGCTCGGCGTCAACGTCGACCGGACGATATCGCTGACGTTCGTGATCGGGGCCGGACTCGCCGCCGTGGCCGGACTGATGGTCACCCTCTATTATGGGGTGATCGACTTCTATATCGGCTTTCTCGCCGGCATCAAGGCATTCACCGCCGCGGTGCTCGGCGGCATCGGCTCGCTGCCCGGCGCCATGCTTGGCGGCCTTCTCATCGGCCTCATCGAGGCGATGTGGTCCGCGTACTTCTCCGTGGAGTACAAGGACGTTGCGGCGTTCGCCATCCTCGTCCTCGTGTTGATCTTCCTGCCGACAGGGCTCCTCGGCCGGCCGGAGGTGGAGAAGGTCTGAGATCATGGCGGTTCAGGCGCAGGCGCTCCGCAAGGGCTTCGACGTCACGCCCGTCCTCAAGGAGGCAGGCATCGCCGCGTTTCTCACGGCGGCCTTGACGATCGGCCTTGTCGGGTTCGAAACCGCGGACTTCGGAAGTGGTCTGACCTATACGACACGGTTTGGCGCCGTCGCGTGGGCGATCGTTATCGTGTCGCTTGGCCGCGCTGCGCTGGCGCTGATCCGCGCCGGACAGGCACTCTCGGCGCTGGTCGGCAGTCTCGTGGCCGCGAGCGCGTGGACCCTCGTACTGCTTACGATCGAGCCAGATTCGCCGCTTGTGTGGCTGAGGCCGTTCTCGCATCCAATCGTGAACTGGACAGTGGTCATCGCCGCGCTCATCGTCGCTCTGCGTGCCGTGGTCGCGCTGCGCCGACACAAGACCGCGGTGACGATGTCCGAGCGTGACCAGGCGATGGACCGCGTCGGGGCAGGGATCCAGCAGGTCGCGCGCTGGGTCGGACCGCTGCTTGCCGTGTTCGCGCTCGCGCTGCCGTTTCTTCCGTTCTTCGACAATCAGCGCATGATCGGCGTCGCGACTGTCATTCTCATTTACGTAATGCTGGGGTGGGGCCTGAACATTGTTGTCGGCCTCGCCGGATTGCTCGATCTCGGTTACGTGGCGTTCTATGCCGTTGGCGCCTACAGCTATGGGCTGCTGGCGCAATACTTGGGCTTCAGTTTCTGGATCTGCCTGCCGTTCGCAGGTCTGATGGCAGCGACGTTCGGTGTCCTGCTCGGCTTCCCGGTGTTGCGATTGCGCGGCGACTACCTGGCCATCGTCACACTCGGGTTCGGGGAGATCATCCGGATCGTGCTGCTGAACTGGTGGTGGTTCACGGGCGGGCCGAACGGCATCCAGAGCATACCGCGGCCGTCGTTCTTCGGCCTGCCGTTCACTGCCAGCCCGCCGGAGGGGACCGAGAGCTTCAACACCTTCTTCGGCCTCGAGTTCTCGTCGATCCACCGCATCATTTTTCTCTACTACCTCATCCTGGTCCTGGCCCTGATTACCAATGCCTTCACGCTGCGTGTGCGACGGCTGCCGCTGGGACGGGCCTGGGAGGCGCTGCGCGAGGACGAAATTGCTTGCCGCGCCCTGGGCATCAATCCGACCAATACGAAGCTGACGGCGTTCGCATTGGGTGCCATGTTCGGCGGTTTCGCCGGGTCTTTTTTCGCTGCGCGCAACGGCTTCGTCAGTCCCGAAGGATTTACGTTCATCATCTCGGCGACGATTCTCCTCATCGTCGTGCTTGGCGGCATGGGCAGCCAGCTCGGCGTCGTTCTCGCGAGCGTTGTGTTCGTAAGCATGACGGAGTTCCTCCGCGGGTTCGAGCAGTACCGCATGCTGTTCTTCGGGGCCGGTTTAATCGCCATCATGATCTGGCGGCCGCAAGGGCTGCTCGCCCATCGCGAGCCAACGATCCGGCTCCATTCCCGCGCTGACGCGAGGGCCCTGAAGTGAGCGACGGCCTTCTTGCGGTTCCAAGCGGTGTCCGCCCGCTGCTGACCGTCGAGCACCTGAGCATGCGGTTCGGCGGCTTGGTGGCCGTCGATGACGTCTCCTTCGTGGCCGGCGACGGCGAGATCACCGCCATCATCGGCCCGAACGGCGCCGGCAAGACGACGGTGTTCAACTGTCTCACGGGCTTCTACAAGCCCACGGTGGGCCGGCTCACGCTGGACGGCGCGCGGGGCAAGTTCCTGCTCGAGCAAATGGCAGGCTTCAGGATCGCCCAGCAAGCCGGCCTCGCTCGAACCTTCCAGAACATACGATTGTTCCCCGGCATGTCCGTGCTCGAGAACCTGATCGTGGCCCAGCACAACAAGCTGATGCGGGCTTCGGCGTTCACGATCGCGGGCCTGCTCGGCCTGTCGGTGTATCGCAACGCCGAGCGGGCCGCGGTCGAGTTGGCCCGGTACTGGCTGGACAAGGTCGGATTGACGGCGCAGGCGGACTGGACGGCAGGCAATCTGCCCTATGGCGGGCAGCGGCGACTGGAAATCGCGCGCGCCATGTGCACCGGGCCGATCCTGCTCTGCCTGGATGAACCGGCCGCCGGTCTCAACCCACGGGAATCATCGGAGCTGAACGCGCTGCTGCTCGCCATCAAGCAGGAGCAGAGGATCGGCATCCTGCTGATCGAACACGACATGAGCGTGGTCATGGGCATTTCCGACCACATCGTCGTGCTCGACTATGGGCGCAAGATTTCGGACGGCACGCCGGAGGAGGTCCGCAAGGACCCGGCGGTCATTCGCGCCTATCTCGGCGAAGATGAGCGCGCGGAATTGCCGCCGGAAGTGGCTGCCGATCTAGCGGTTGCTCAGGACGGACGGCGCTGACCATGCTGAGCGTTTCAGGCGTGCACACGTTCTACGGTCACGTCGAGGCGCTCCACGGCGTCGATCTCAACGTCGACAGGGGCGAGATCGTCGCGCTGATCGGCGCCAATGGGGCCGGCAAGTCGACATTGCTGATGACGGTGTGCGGCAGTCCCAGGGCGCGCCAGGGACGCATCATGTTCGAGGGCGAGGATATCACGCGGCTGCCGACCTATGACATCATGCGACGCAGCATCGCCCAGGTGCCGGAGGGTCGGCGGATCTTTCCACGAATGACCGTGATCGAGAACCTGCAGATGGGGGCCTCGACAGCCGATCCGGCACATTTCGACAAGGATCTCGAGCGCGTGTTCACGCTGTTCCCGATCCTCCGGCAACGCCAGCAGCAGCGTGGCGGTACGCTGTCCGGCGGCGAACAACAGATGCTCGCGATCGCCCGCGGCCTCATGAGCCGACCGCGCCTGCTTCTGCTCGACGAGCCGTCGCTCGGCCTCGCGCCCCTTATCGTCAAGCAGATCTTCCAGGTCATCCGCGACATCAACGAGAAGCAAGGCGTCACGGTCTTCCTGGTCGAACAGAACGCCTATCATGCGCTGCGGCTTGCGAATCGGGGATACGTCATGGTCAATGGCCGCATCACGCTCTCCGGGCCTGGGCGGGAGCTGCTTGCGAATGCCGAAGTGCGCGCGGCCTATCTCGAGGGCGGGCACGCCTAAGGCGGAGAAGGCGATGGACGCACTGTTCGGGACATCGAATCCGGCGCTGATCGTGTTCGTGAAGCTGCTTTGGTGCGGCGCAGCAATCAAGACCGGCCACGTAATCGCCGACTCCTGGCGACCGGTTTGGCACAACCTGATGTACGGCGCGCTTCTCGGCGTGGCCGACCGGCTGCTGGGCTTCATGCTCCTGCGGAGCGAGCTGCTTTCGGTGACCGGATATCTGCTCGACGCCGCGGTTTTGATCGCACTCGCGCTTGTTGCCTATCGGGCGACCCAGGCCCACAAGATGGCGAGCCAGTATCCCTGGCTCTACGAGCGCACGGGCCCCTTCGGCTGGCGGGAAAGGATGCACTAGATGCCCCTTGAGGCTGTTGCTGTCCGCTTGTCCGGTGCTAAACTTCGGCCAGCTAAGCCGGTCGTCGGCGTAGCGTGTTCGATTGTGCGCCCGTCTTGCTTTAACAGCGGGCGCTCCAAATAATCACCAGGGAGAAAATCTCATGCGGAAACTCACTCTACCGGTGGTCGCGGCCCTCGCGGCGGCGGCGTTGACCGCGTCGCCGGCAAAAGCCCAAGAGATCGTCGTCGCCACGGCCGGTCCGATCACGGGCCAGTACGCGTCCTTCGGGGAGCAGATGAAGCGGGGCGCCGAAATGGCGGTCGCCGACATCAATGCTGCGGGCGGCGTCATGGGCAAGATGCTGAAGCTCGAGGTTGGCGACGATGCCTGCGTGCCGGAGCAGGCTCGCTCGGTGGCGGAAGACCTGGTCTCCAAGGGCGTGGTGTTCGTCGCCGGGCATTTCTGCTCGAGCTCGTCGATTCCCGCCTCCGAGGTCTATGCCGAGAACAACGTGCTCCAGATTACTCCGGCCTCGACCAATCCGGCGCTGACCGACGGCGCGGCGGAGAAGGGCTGGATGAACATATTCCGCACCGCCGGCCGCGACGACGCGCAGGGCCTCGTCGCCGGCAAGTTCCTGGCCGAGCAGTACGCGGGCAAGAACGTCGCGATCATCCATGACAAGAGCACATATGGTAAGGGCGTTGCGGACGAGACCAAGAAGGCCATGAATGCGGCGGGTCTGCAGGAGGTGATGTACGAGGCGATCAACCAGGGCGACAAGGACTTCTCCGCCCTCGTCACCAAGATGAAGGACGCCAAGATCGACGCCATCTATGCCGGCCTCTATCACACCGAGGCGGGGCTTATCATCCGTCAAGCACGCGAGCAGGGCCTACAGGCGCAAATGATCGGGGAAGACGCCTTCGTGACCAACGAGTTCTGGACCATCTCCGGCGACGCGGGCGAGGGCGTGCTGATGACGTTTGCGCCCGATCCGCGCAAGTTCGAGTCGGCGAAGGCGGTCGTCGACAAATTCCAGGCGCAGAACTACGACCCCGAGGGCTATACCCTCTACACCTATGCCGCCTTCCAGGTGTGGGCCGACGCGGTCAAGCAGAGCGGCACGACGGATCCCAAGACGCTGGCGGGCATCATGCGCAAAAACGCCTACAAAACCGTCCTGGGCGACATCAAGTTCGACAGCAAGGGTGACATCGTCAATCCGGTCTACGTGTTCTACAAGTGGTCGAAGGGTAAGTACGAGGAAATCCCGGGCATGTAGCTGCGCGTTTCGTCGACGATGCAAACAGGCCCGGCACCGTCATCGGTGCCGGGCCTTTTCGTTGGGGCCGTTAGATCAAACGGAGATCGCGAGGTCGCAGTCGCACCCGTTCCGGGCGGTGTGCCAGGCCTACTGAAGCAGTGATGACTACCGCCGTCCGCGCTTGCGGCGGCCGCCGGTGCGGCCGAGGCCGATCTTCTTGGCAAAGGCGGAGCGCTGGGCGGCGTAGTTCGGTGCCACCATCGGGTAGTCGGCCGGCAGGCCCCATTTCTGACGATATTCCTCCGGCGTCAGGCCATAGGCGGTGCGGAGGTGGCGCTTCAGCATCTTCAGCTTCTTCCCGTCCTCCAGGCAGACGATGTAGTCGTCATGCACCGACTTCTTGATCGGCACGGCCGGCGCCAGCGGCTCCGCGGCGCCGCCGCCCGATTGCAGCCCGACCAGCGAAGAGTGAATGGTCCGAATGATTTCCGGCAGCTGCGCGGCGGCCAGCGAGTTGTTGCTGACATAGGCCGCCGTCACTTCCGATGTCATACGCAGTAATTCCTCAGCGGAGATCTTTTCAGCTTCCGGCATCTTCTTTGTCCTTTTGGCTTGGCTCGATGAGAAAATCAAAGGAGAGCAGAAATAACGGCGGCTCAATGACATACCGGGAATCGTCTGTCAATTACAAATGAAGTCGCTGAAGAAGACCGGCAAATCTTGATTGATCCGGGTATTGCGGCTCTGCTTCGCAAAAGATCGGCGAATGCTCGAAATTCCTGGTTTTGAAGCGGCAAATGATCGCCGCCGCGGCCGGGACCGGGGGATGCCCGGCCGATGACTAGACGGCCCGACCGCAAATGTTCGCCCGTCGGCGCGTTTCCCCGGTCTTGGGGCGGAAGTATTGCCGACGGCCCATATATGGTGTCTTATCGTCATTGGTTCCCCGAGATATCCGACCCCCGTCCGATGGCCCTGGCCCATGTCTGAGGAAACGATCGCCATTGCGTCCGACCATGCCGGCGTGGAGATGAGAGGCGCGGTCAAGGCAGAGCTGGAGGCGCTGGGGCACCGCGTGCTCGACCTGGGCACGCAAGGATCCGACTCCGTGGACTATCCCGATTTCGCCGACGCGGTGGCCGAGGCGTTGCGTCAGGGACGCGCGTCGCGCGGCGTCCTCGTCTGCGGCACCGGCATCGGCATCAGCATGGCCGCCAACCGGCACCGGCATGTCCGCGCCGCCGTCTGCCACGATGCGACGAGCGCCCGCCTGGCCCGCGCCCACAACGACGCCAACGTTCTGGCCCTCGGCGCCCGCCTGATCGGCATCGAGGCGGCGAAGGATTGCGTGCGCACCTTCTTCGCCACCGCCTTCGACGGCGGGCGGCATGCCCGCCGCGTCGCCAAGATCAGTTGAGCGGTTCCGACATTCCGGCCACCCCTGCAGAAAGGAATGCCCCGTCGATGACACAGCCCGCCGTTGCCCCCGCGTCCGATGGATTCTTCACCGCGCACCTCGCGCAGGCCGATCCCGAGCTGCATCGCTCGCTCGTCGAGGAACTGCATCGCCAGCAGGACCAGATCGAGCTGATCGCCTCGGAGAACATCGTCTCGGTCGCCGTACTGGAGGCGCAGGGCTCGGTGCTGACCAACAAGTACGCCGAGGGATATCCGGCGAGGCGCTACTATGGCGGCTGCGAGGCGGTGGACATCGCGGAGTCGCTGGCCATCGAACGGGCCAAGAAGCTGTTCAGCTGCGCCTTCGCCAACGTCCAGCCGCATTCCGGCGCCCAGGCGAACCAGGGCGTGATGCTGGCACTGTGCCAGCCGGGCGACGTCTTCCTCGGCATGTCGCTGGCGCACGGCGGACACCTGACCCACGGGGCGCCGCCGAGCCTCTCGGGAAAATGGTTCAAGCCGGTGCAATACGGCGTGCGGCGCGAGGATGCGCGCATCGACTATGACGAGGTCGAGCGGCTGGCGCGCGAGCACAAGCCGAAACTGATCATCGCCGGCGGTTCGGCCGTGCCGCGCATCATCGATTTCCCGCGCTTCCGCAAGATCGCCGACGAGGTCGGCGCCTACCTCATGGTGGACATGGCGCACTTCGCCGGCCTGGTGGCGGCAGGCGTGCATCCAAGCCCGCTGCCGCATGCGCACGTCGTGACGACGACGACGCACAAGACGCTGCGCGGGCCGCGCGGCGGCATGATCCTGTCGAACGACGAGGAGATCGGCAAGAAGATCAACTCGGCGATGTTCCCGGGATTGCAGGGCGGGCCGCTGATGCATGTCATCGCCGCCAAGGCCGTGGCGTTCGGCGAGGCGCTGAAGCCGGAGTTCAAGACCTATGCGCGCAACATCGTCGAGAACGCGCGGACCCTGGCGGCGACGCTGGTCGAGGGCGGGCTCGACATCGTCACCGGCGGCACCGACACGCACCTGATGCTGGTCGACCTTCGGCCGAAGAAGCTGACGGGCAAGGCGGCCTCCGACAGCCTCGAGCGCGCCGGCATCACCTGCAACAAGAACGGCATTCCCTTCGATCCGGAGAAGCCGACCGTCACGTCGGGCATCCGGTTGGGGACGCCGGCGATCACGACGCGCGGCTTCGGGCCGGCGGAGTGCCGGCAGCTCGGCCAGATGATCGTACGGGTGCTCGACGCGTTGGCAGCGAACGACAACGGCGCGGTTGAGCAGGCCGTCCGCAAGGACGTGCGCGAGCTGTGCCGGCGATTTCCGATCTATCATGGCCTGAAATAAACAAAAACGCTGGAGACACAGGGAGGGGTGGTCATGCGTTGTCCGTTCTGCGCGAACGAGGACACACAGGTGAAGGACTCGCGGCCGACCGACGACAACGCGGCGATCCGCCGACGGCGGCAGTGCCCGAACTGCGGCGCCCGCTTCACCACTTTCGAGCGGGTGCAGCTGCGCGAGCTGACGGTGGTGAAAACCAACGGCCAGCGCGAGCCGTTCGACCGCGACAAGCTGCTGCGCTCGATGCAGATCGCGCTGCGCAAGCGGCCGGTCGACCCGGAGCGGCTGGAGCGGGTGGTCAACGGCATCGTCCGCCGTCTCGAAAGTTCCGGTGAGAGCGAGATTCCGACCTCGGTGATCGGCCAGATCATCATGGATGCGCTGTCCAGCCTGGATCAGGTGGCCTATGTGCGCTTCGCCTCGGTCTATCGCAATTTCCGCGAGGCGAAGGATTTCGAGGAGTTCGTTGGCAAGCTCAGCAGCGAAGCCGGCTGACGCGTCCAAGCTGCAGCCAGAGGATCTCGGCCATATGCGGGCGGCGCTGGCGCTGGCCGCGCGCGGGCTCGGCCGCACCGCGCCGAATCCGGCGGTGGGCTGCGTGCTGGTGCGTGAGGGGGCCGTTGTCGGGCGCGGCTGGACGCAGCCGGGGGGACGGCCCCATGCCGAGACGGAGGCGCTCCTGCGCGCCGGCGATGCGGCGCGCGGGGCCACGGCCTACGTCTCGCTGGAGCCCTGCGCCCACACCGGCAAGACGCCGCCCTGCGCCGAGGCGCTGGCTACGGCGGGCATCGTCCGCGCCGTTGTTGCGATCGAGGATCCCGATCCGCGGGTCTGCGGCCGCGGTGTGGCGCGGCTACGCGACGCCGGCATCCGCGTCGATGTCGGTGCGTGCGCGGCCGAAGCCAGTGCGCTCAATGCGGGCTTCTTCCTGCGCGTCGCCCAGGGCCGGCCGCTGGTCAGCCTGAAGCTGGCGACGTCGCTCGACGGCCGCATCGCCACGCGCAGCGGCGACAGCCGCTGGATCACCGGCGAGGCCGCGCGCCGCCGCGGGCATCTCCTGCGGGCGACACACGATGCGGTCATGGTTGGCACGGGCACGGCCCTGGCCGATGATCCCGAACTGACCTGCCGGTTGCCGGGCTTGGCCGATCGGTCGCCGGTGCGCGTGGTGCTGGATCGCACGCTGCGGCTGCCCGAGGCGGCGAAAATCCTGGCAGCGAAGGGTGTCTCGACGTGGATCGTCGCGGCCGCCCCCGGCGACGCGGCGCGGAAGACGGCCTTGGAACGCGGGGGCGCGCAGGTCATCGACGTGCCCGCGGTCGATGGCCGATTGTCCCTAAAGGACGCGCTGCGGGCGCTCGGCGATCGCGGCATCACGCGACTGCTCGTCGAGGGCGGAAGCGCGCTCGCGGCGAGCCTGTTGGAGCAAGATCTCGTCGACCGCATCTACTGGTTCCGCTCGGCGGCGATCGTCGGCGGCGACGGCCTCGCCGCCGCGGGGTCGTTGGAGGTTGAGCGATTGGCCGACGTCAAACGCTTCGAGCGCGTCGATGTCGAGACGCTCGGCGCGGATGTGCTGGAAACCTACCGGCGATCTGGATAGCGGGCACAAAGACAAGAATGATGTAGGGGCGACCCCATGTGGTCGCCCTGTATCCGTCGCACGATGGACGGGCGACCACGTGGAGTCGCCCCTACGGCGTTTGGGCATCACGATCTGCCGTTGTAAACGCCGGGGGCGGCACTAAGGTGGCGGCCATGTTTACCGGTATCATCACGGATCTCGGGCGCGTGCGGGCGGTGGCGCAGGGTGCGATGACGCGGCTCGAGATCGAAGCGACGTATCCGACCGAAAGCATTGCGATCGGCGCCTCGATCGCCTGCAGCGGGGCGTGTTTGTCGGTGGTCGAGCGCGGGACGGGGTGGTTTGCGGTCGAGGCGTCGGCGGAGACGCTGTCGAAGACGACGCTTGGCGAGTGGCGCGCAGGCACGGCGGTCAATCTCGAACGGCCGCTCAAGCTGGGCGACGAACTGGGCGGGCATCTCGTGCTCGGCCATGTCGATGGCGTCGGTACTCTGGCCGAGCGGCGGCCGGACGGCGGCAGCATCCGGCTGGCGTTCGACGCGCCCGCCGACCTGGCCCGCTTCATCGCGCCCAAGGGATCGGTGGCGATCGACGGCGTCTCGATGACGGTGAACGAGGTGGCCGGACGACGCTTCGGCGTCAACGTGATCCCGATCACGCAGCGCGAGACCACTCTCGGCGCGCTAGTCGCCGGCGCGCGCGTCAACCTGGAAATCGACCTGCTGGCGCGATACGTTGCGCGGTTGATCGCAAAGGATGCCGAATGAGCGAAGACCGCAGAGCGCATGTCTTGATCGTTGAGGCGCGGTTCTATCCGCAGATCTCCGACGAGCTGCTGCGCGGGGCAACGGCCGCGCTGAGCGCCGTCGGGGCGACGTTCGATCGCGTCGAGGTGCCCGGCGTGTTCGAGATTCCGGGGGCGATCCGCATGGCGGTCGCGGCGGCGGGCGAGCGCCGGACCTATGACGGCTTCCTCGCGCTCGGCTGCGTCATCCGCGGCGAGACGACGCACTACGACATCGTCGCCAACGAGAGCGCTCGGGCCCTGCAGGAGCTGGTGGCGGAATTCGCGCTGGCGCTGGGCTTCGGCGTGCTGACTGTGGAGAACGAGGCGCAGGCCTGGGCGCGGGCGCGCGTCGACAAGAAGAACAAGGGCGCCGAGGCGGCGCAGGCCTGCCTCGCCATGATCGCTCTGCGGCGGCGCCTGATGGCCGCGGCACCGGCCAATTGATGACCGCCCCCCCGGACGACTCGGAGAAGGATGTCGGTGCCGTCGTTTCGCGCCGTACGGCCCGCCTGGCGGCGGTGCAGGCGCTCTATCAGATGGCGATGACCGGCGCCGGCGCGGACGCGGTGGTGCGCGAGTTCCTCCGCCATCGGCTCGGCCCGCAGGCGAACAAGACCGCTGTCGGAGGGGCCGATCCGAAATTGTTTGCCGAGCTGGTGCAGGGAGTCGCCGCCGCCGGCGACGAGCTCGACGACATGATCGCGGCAGTGTTGAGCGACCAGCATGACGTCGATCGGCTGGAGACCGTGCTCAAGGTCGTGCTGCGCGCCGGCGCGTTCGAGCTGGCCAACCGTTTGGATGTGCCGGCGCCGGTGACGATCAAGGAATATGTCGACGTCGCCGAGGCCTTCTACGACAAGAAGGGCACGAGCCTGGCCAACGCGGTCCTGGACCGATTGGCCCGCGCCCTGCGGCCGGAGGAACTGGAGGACCGCCCCGGTGGCCGGACGCCCACTGCCGGGTGAGTTCGAGCTGATCGCGCGCTATTTCGCGCCGCTGGCGGCGGGAAATCCCGGCGCCGCCGGCCTCACCGACGATGTCGCCGCGCTCGAGATCGGGTCCGACGAGCAGCTGATCGTGAAGAGCGATGCGATCGTCGGCGGCGTGCATTTCCTGCCCGACGATCCGCCCGACCTGATCGGCCGCAAGCTGCTGCGCGTCAACCTGTCGGACCTGGCGGGGAAGGGGGCGCGGCCGCTCGGCTACCTCATGACCTGTGCCTTCTCGCCGGAAGTCGACGAGCCCTGGGTGGCCCGGTTTGTCGAAGGCCTGGCGGCGGACCAGAAGGAATTCGGTCTCAGCCTCCTTGGCGGCGATACGACGGCAACCCCGGGGCCAGTAACGCTCTCGGCCACGGTGCTGGGAGCCGTGGCCCGGAACCGCCTGCCCCGGCGCAGCGATGCGCGCGACGGCGACACGATCCTGGTGTCCGGCACCCTCGGCGACGGCGCCCTGGGACTCGACGTCCTCAGGAATCGGGTTCCGGATGTCGATACGGCGGGACGCAGCTATCTCATCGACCGCTATCGCCTGCCGCAGCCGCGGCTCGCGCTCGGCCGCGCCCTGGTCGAGGCGGGAATCGTGCATGCATCGATGGATGTCTCCGACGGGCTGCTGGCCGATCTCGGTCACATCTGCAGCACCTCCGGGCTCGGGGCCGACATCGAGTGGGCGCGGCTGCCGCTCTCCGATGCGGCGGCGCAGCTGGTGGCGCGAGAGCCGGCCCGGCGCGAACGGATCGTCGCCGGCGGCGACGACTACGAGCTGCTGCTGACCGTGTCGGCCGGCGACGTTGCGGCGGCCCTGGCATCGGCCGCGCGCACGGGCGTTCGACTGGCGGCGATCGGCCGCATGCGGACCGGCAGCGGCGTCCGCATCGTCGACGAGCAGGGGACGGAGATCAGCGTCGGACGCATCGGTTACCAGCATTTTTGACCATATCTCGCCTGCGCGTCGAACCCGCGTCCTTCGACAGCTCAGGATGAGGGGAAATCTTACCGGCATAAAGAACAGCCCTCACCCTGAGCCTGTCGAAGGGCGCACCCTGCCGATCCCCGTCTCCCACAAGAATCTATTGATGGGACGCGCTGGCGCCGTGTTTTCGCGTCCTAGGGAACGGGTTGCATGACCTAGGCGGTTCTGGCATTTTCCGCGCCGTTTCGCACTGCGGCAGGGGGCTGCGGCGGCGCGTATCCGATTGCGCCCATGTCCTTCCGAACAAGAGGATAGCATCGTGACTGGTCCACTTTGGATTGTAATCGTCTGTGGCGTCATCGCCCTCGCCTATGGCGTCTTCCTGATCAACTCGGTCATGGCCGCCGGCACCGGAACCGACCGCATGCGCGAGATCGCCGCGGCCGTGCAGGAGGGGGCGCGGGCCTATCTCAACCGGCAATACATGACGATCGGCATCGTCGGCATCATCGTCGGCGCAATCCTGTGGGCCTTCCTCGGACTCTACGTTGGCATCGGTTACTTCATCGGCGCGATCCTGTCGGGAGCGACCGGCTATGTCGGCATGAACGTTTCGGTGCGCTCGAACCTGCGCACGGCCGAGGCCGCGCGCCAGGGCCTGCAGCCGGCATTGACGCTGGCATTCAAGGCCGGTGCGGTCACCGGGCTTCTCGTGGTCGGGCTCGCGCTGCTCGGCGTCACCGGCTACTACATGATCCTCCTCGGCACGGCGCTGGAGACCCGCAAGATCCTCGAGGCGCTGGTGGCCCTGAGCTTCGGTGCGTCGCTGATCTCGATCTTCGCGCGTCTCGGCGGCGGCATCTTCACCAAGGGTGCCGACGTCGGCGCCGATCTCGTGGGCAAGATCGAAGCCGGCATTCCCGAGGATGATCCGCGCAATCCTGCCGTCATCGCCGACAACGTCGGCGACAATGTCGGCGACTGCGCCGGCATGGCCGCCGACCTGTTCGAGACCTATGCGGTGACCATGGTGGCGACCATGCTGCTCGGCCAGATCTTCTTCGCCGACCTGGCGCAACAGCAGATCATGATGACGCTGCCGCTGCTGATCGGCGGCGTGTGCATCCTGGGCTCGGTGGCCGGCACGTTCTTCGTGAAGCTCGGCAGCAGCAACAACATCATGGGCGCGCTCTATAAGGCCTTCCTCGTCAGCGCGATCGTGTCGGCCGTCCTCATCGCCGTCATCATCGGCTGGCAGGTCGGCTTCAGCGCCACGGTGCAAGCGGGCACCCTCGCTGTCAGCGGCTCGCAGCTGTTCGGCTGCGCCGTCGTCGGCCTGGCGGTGACCGGCCTGCTGGTGTGGATCACCGAGTACTACACCTCGACCGCCTACCGGCCGGTGCGCAGCGTGGCCAAGGCGTCGACGACCGGCCATGCGACGAACATCATCCAGGGCCTGGCGGTTTCGATGGAGGCCTGCGCCCTGCCGGTGATCGTCATCTGCGCCGGCATCATCGTGGCCTATGCGCTGGCGGGCCTGTTCGGAATCGCCCTGGCGGCAACGACGATGCTGGCGCTGGCCGGCATGGTGGTCGCGCTCGATGCCTATGGGCCGGTCACGGACAACGCCGGCGGCATCGCCGAGATGGCCGACCTGCCGAAGGACGTGCGCAAGACGACCGATGCGCTGGACGCCGTCGGCAATACGACGAAGGCGGTGACCAAGGGATACGCCATCGGTTCCGCCGCTCTCGCCGCGCTGGTGCTGTTCGCGGCGTACACCGAGGATCTCCGGCACTACTTCCCGAACCTGCAGGTCGAGTTCCGGCTGCAGAATCCGTATGTGGTGATCGGCCTCTTCATCGGCGGAGCGCTGCCGTTCCTGTTCGGCGCCCTCGGCATGATGGCCGTCGGCCGCGCCGCCGGCTCGGTCGTGATCGAGGTGCGCCGCCAGTTCAAGGAAATTCCCGGCATCATGGAGGGCAAGGCGAAGCCCGACTATGGCCGTGCCGTCGACCTCCTGACCAAGGCGGCGATCAAGGAGATGATCATCCCGTCGCTGTTGCCGGTGCTGGCGCCGATCATCCTCTACGTCGTGATCGCCGTCGTCGCCGACCAGACCGCGGCGTTCACGGCCTTGGGGGCGATGCTGCTCGGCACGATCGTGACGGGCCTCTTCGTCGCCATCCAGATGACCTCGGGCGGCGGCGCCTGGGACAACGCGAAGAAGTACATCGAGGACGGCAACCACGGCGGCAAGGGTTCCGACGCGCACAAGGCGGCGGTCACCGGCGACACGGTCGGCGATCCCTACAAGGACACGGCCGGCCCGGCGGTGAACCCGATGATCAAGATCACCAACATCGTCGCCATCCTGCTGCTGGCGATCCTCGCGGCGATGTAGATCGAAAGGCAGGCGACAGGAGCCTGTCGATGCGGTAAGCAACCGATTCTGGGCGGTATGGAGTATCGATGTCCCATTACTGCGTTATCGTCGGCATCTGGACTCAGCTCGCATACCCCCAGGCGCGTCTTAAAATGCGTCACCCTCGACTAGGATCGGACCATGAGGGACAAAGTCGCTGTCGAAGTTCTTCTTTCCACGCCGCTGTCGAAGGTCGGATATGCGCACATACTCTGACCTGGATAGCCTCACAAAATCGGACAGCTCCCAGAAGCCCCACACAGGCCCATCGGACTCAGTCGTAACTGGTCTGACCATCGGATCGGGATGCTTACCCTGATTGTTTGCATCTACCCATCGAACGAGAGTTCCTCTGAACGTAGCAAACTTGTCGACGAAGAGCCCGTCGTGGCCAAGTTCGGGACGCGACGCATACACCAGTGTTGCCAGTCCGCGGCATAGGCGTTCTTTCTCCAATCGCAAGAATAACTCCTTGGCGTCGCTCGCGAATGCGACGCGACCGCGCTGTGAACAAGTTTCCAATGCGGCGTCGAGATGGATACACGGAACTGGAGCTAGAAGTCCTACACCCATGGCGCAAGTCTCGCATAGTGCAAAGCGACTCCGATGCATCCTGCCGGCGAATGGTTGAAAGCCAAGCCTCTCATTGCTCCGCCGCCACTAGTCCGAACTTTGCCCATGTTTCGAGGCAAGTGCTTGAGAGCGTTGGCGATTGGCTCTCTGATGTAGTCATAAGATTGACGAGATTATCTTGACATAGGCGAGGCGCAGTGATTCAAACTG
>Ga0187893_10006458_pt1 | contig 20063 bp, 23 predicted proteins | sample MA1701074metaG_FD_139574 | JGI IMG/M metagenome (GOLD analysis project Ga0187893, IMG submission 139574) | White microbial mat communities from a basaltic lava cave in the Kipuka Kanohina Cave System on the Island of Hawaii, USA - MA170107-4 metaG ...
TCCCGACACCGCCGACTGGATCCGCGTCTATCTCGAAGGCTACAAGCGCAGGACCGGCGCCACCATCGTGCTCGCCTCGCACAACATGACCGAGGTCGAGCGACTCGCCTCGCGCGTGATGATGATGCGCGCCGGCCGCATCGTCGACGACGGCGCGCCCGCGTCGCTGCTGGCGAAATACGGCCGCCGCAATCTCGAGGAAGTGTTTCTCGACATCGCGCGCAACCGCGCGCCGGATGAGCCTCTGCGCAACCGCGTGCCCGATGAGGCGCCGCGCAACCGCGCACCCGGCGAGACGCCGCGCGAGGCCGCGCAATGACGGACCGGACGATCAATCGCGCCGCGCATCGCGGCTGGACGTTTGCGGGCTCCTGCCGGCGCATCGACGCGATGCTGCTGCGGCACCTTTACATCCTGCGCCGCTCCTGGCCGCGCATTCTCGAGATCACCTACTGGCCCACGATGCAGATGATCATCTGGGGCTTCCTCTCGAACTTCCTCTACGACCGGACCGACTGGGTCGCGCGCGCCTTCGGCGTGCTGCTGGCCGGCGTGATGCTGTGGGACGTGCTGTTTCGCGGCCAGCTCGGCTTCGCGGTCTCGTTCCTCGAGGAAATGTGGGCGCGCAACCTCGCCAACATCTATGTCAGTCCGCTGCGGCCGGCAGAGCATGTCGCGACGCTGATCTGCATGAGCATTCTGCGCGGCGTCATCGGACTCACGCCGGCGAGCGTGCTGGCGATCTTCCTGTTCCACTTCTCGATCTACGATCTCGGCCTGCCGCTGCTCGCCTTCTTCGCGAACCTGATCATGCTGAGCTGGGCGGTGGGCCTCGTCTCGGTCGCGCTATTGATGCGCTACGGGCTCGGCGCCGAGAGCCTGATCTGGTTCATCGTGTTCCTGCTGGCGCCGATCAGCGCGGTCTATTATCCGGTCTCGGTGCTGCCGGACTGGCTGCGCGCGATCGCGATGGCGATCCCAGCCACCAGCGTGTTCGAGGGCATGCGCGTGGTGATGTTCGAACACCGGTTCGACCATCATCTGTTCTGGCAGGCGGTCTGGCTGAATTTCGTCTATCTCGGCGTCGGCGGGCTGATCTTCGTCTCGGCGCTGCGCGACGCGCGCCGCCGCGGGCGGCTGTTCCAGGTCGGGGAGTAGAGCGGGTCGCAATTTTTCCCTCTCCCGAGCTGCGGGCGAGGGTGATCGCGGCGCGTGAGCGCAAGCGATCGGGTGAGGGTCCTCCGATCACTCGGTTCCCCCTCACCCTGCTTCGGGTAAGGCGCGGCTTCGCCACGCCAACCCTGCGCATCCCTCTCCCCCAAGCAGGGGCGAGGGAACGTTGGACTATTCCGCCAGCTTCCCCACCAACGCCTTGCGCAGGTCGCGTGTGACGCGCGTGTCGACGGCGAGCCGTTCGGCACCGGCGAGCCGCGCGAAGCGATGCACGCCCGCGCGCAGCGCGTCGGCCGGCACCGGCGCCATCAGCTCGATGCCCGTCACGCGCAGGGTCGGCACGGTTTCGTCGCGGTCGATCTTCGCATCGACGAGGCCGGCCAGCCGGTCGCGCCAGAGCATCGGCAGCGCGAAATAGAAGCGCCGCCGGTGCGCCGGCGTGTAGGCCTCGAACTTGTAGTCGTGGCCGAACAGCGCGCTGAAGCGCGCGCGATCGAACAGCAGATTGTCGAGCGGCGCCGCAAAGCGCAGCGTCTCGCCCGGGTCGCGCGCGGCCGCATCCCAGCCGGCGGCATCCTGCGGCCGCGACCAGCAGATTTCGTTCTCCTGTTCGGTCGCGACCGCCGGCTCGGCCAGCTCCGGCAGCAGCCGCGCCGTAACCTCGCGCCAGTAGGGCAGATTGCCCCCGCGCCAGCTGCCGTAATGCAGCGCCGCGCGACGCGCGACCTGGTCTTCGGTTGCGATCTTCAGCACCTCGAGCGCCGAATTGACGATGAACCGCTCGTAGTCCCGCTTTTTCGGGCGCGCGCGCCGCGCCAGCTCGGGCGTCGCGCGCTCGGTCAGGTCGAAGACGCGCTGGAAGCCGCTGGTGCGGCCGACGATCTGCACGCGGCCCTGGTAGAACAGGATTTCGAGCGCGCGCGTCGTCGCCTTCATGGTGTTGAAGCCGCCCGCGACCTGGTCGGACACGAAATCGGCCGGTGTCGCCGGCCCCTTTGCGCGCAGGTGCCGCAGCACGCGGCGCATGACCGGTTTCATCCGCTCGAGATCGCCCGCATCGGCCTTCGAGCGATGGTCGAAGGCGTGGTTGAGCATCGGCAGCCAGTCGCGCCGCGTCGCGAAGATCGGGTAATGCGTCTCGCGCAGCGCCGCCTTTCCGTAAAGCAGGTCGTAAAAACCCTGCGGGCCGGCGCCGGTGCGCGCCGCCCAGACGATCTCGTGGTTGCGCAGGCCGGTGATGCAGATCGAATCGATCTGGATCATGCCGAGCTCGCGCGCGCGGTCGGCCGCTTCCGCCGCCGGCCAGTAATCGCCGCGCAGGCCGAGCCGGTCGAGCAGGAAGGCGCGCAGCTCGGCATCGGAAACCGCACGCGCGTTGGAAACCGTGCGCGCCTTCATGTCGGGCGCCGTTTGCTGACGCCGGCCTCGGCGAAGGTCGCCATGCCGGTGTGACAGGCGACCGAAGCCCGCAGCAGCGGGATCGCGAGCGCCGCGCCGGACGCTTCGCCGAGCCGCAGGTCGACATCGAGCAGCGGGCGTTTCTCCATCGCGTCGACCAGCCGCCTGTGGCCGGGCTCGGTCGAGAGATGGCCGACGCGGCAATGATCGAGCGCGCCCGGCTGCATCGCATGCAGCACGGCGGCCGAGACCGTCGAGACGAAACCGTCGAGCAGCACCGGCACGCGCGCCATGCGCGCCGCGATGACCGCGCCCGCGATCGCCGCCATCTCCTGGCCGCCGAATGCCGCCAGCATCGAAAGCGGGTCGGGTTTGCTGCCGGCGGCGCGATGACGCGCCAGCCCCTGGTCGACGACCGCGATCTTGTGCGCGAGCGCAGCCCCCTCGACGCCGGTGCCGGGCCCGACCCATTGCGCGCCGTCGCCGCCGAAGAGCGCGGCGGCGAGCGCCGCCCCCGCCGTGGTGTTGCCGATGCCCATTTCGCCGAGACAGATCAGATCGATACCCGGCTCGACCGCCATCATGCCGTAGGCCATCGCGCGCGCGCAGGTCTCCTCGTCCATCGCGGGGCCGGCGGTGAAATCGCCGACCGGCCGCTCGACCGCCATTTCGTAGACGCGCAGCTCGGCATCGGCGATGCGGCAGATCTGGTTGATCGCGGCGCCGCCGGCAATGAAGTTCCGCACCATTTGCGCGGTGACGTCCGGCGGATAGGCCGAGACGCCGCGCGCGGCGACGCCGTGGCTGCCGGCGAAGACGGCGACGCGCGGCCGTTCGATCGTCGGCGGGCATTTCGCCTGCCAGGAGGCGAGCCACTGCACCATCGTCTCGAGCCGGCCGAGCGAGCCGGCCGGCTTGGTGAGCTGGCGGTCGCGCTCGATCGCCGCGGCGCGCGCGGCTTCATCCGCATCCGGCCAGCCGGCGACGATACGCCTGATCTCGTCGAAGCCGGTCGGCACCGGCGTGGCGGCGTTCACGCGCGCAGCTCCGCAAAGGCGCGGATCGGCATCGAGGCGGCGCCCGCGACCTTCACCGGCACGGCATAGAAACGGAACGCATGGCCGGCGAGCGTCGCGAGGTTGCGCAAATTCTCGACGATCAGCACGTCGTTGTCGAGCAACCAGCTATGCGCCGGCCGTTCGGGATCTTTTCCGTTGTCGACATTCTGCGTGTCGACGCCGAAGAGCTTCGCGCCCTCGTCGATCAGGAACTGCAGCGAACGCCGGCCGATGAAGGGCGGGTTGCGATAGAGCGCCTCGCCCCAGTAGCGATCCCAGCCGAAGCGCACCAGCACCGCCTTGCCCGCGACCTCGATATCCTCCGGCAGCGCCGCCTCGCTGCCCGGCTGCTGGCCCGAGAGATCGACCAGGATGCCCGGCAGCACGAGCCGGTCGAGCTCGAGCTGCGCGATGTCGCGGCCGCGGCGCCAGCGCACATAGGGGGCATCCAAGTAGGTGCCGAGCGACGTATGCAGGCGCAGTTCGGTGAGCGTGAACTCGACGCCGTTCGCATACATCGGGCGCGACTGTTCGTGCGTCAGCGCCGGCGCGACCGACACGGAAGCCTCGATGCGCGCGCCGTCGGGCAATGCGAAGGTAAAGCCGGGCATGCCGGGTTCGAGAACATGGCTCAGATCGACGAACTGGCTCATCGCTGGCGTCTGGTCGAGGGGTTTCGGCGGACCGGGGAATCCGCTCTAGAATCGAATCGTCGGGGCCCCTTATATACGGCCCGACGGGCGGAACCTATGACGGGACGCGCAACGCTGCCATGACGGACCAGGACCAGCCGCCGGCGCCGGAGCCGGTATCGAACAAGGCCCTGTGGCTCTCGCCCGTCGACTGGGTGACGGATACCGGGTTGCTGCTAAGACTGCTGACGCGCCTGCCGGCGCCCGCCGCCGGGCCGGTCGTATTCGGCGGCCGGCTCGCGCGCGCGCTGCGCACCATCCCGCTGGTCGGCGCGATCGTCGGTGCGATCGGCGGGCTTGCCTATGTCGTCGCGCTCTGGCTCGGGCTGGCGCCGGCCATCGCCGCCATCCTGGCGGTGCTGGCGACGCTGGTCGCGACCGGCGCCTATCACGAGGACGGTTTCGCCGATACCTGCGACGGGCTCGGCGGTTCGTTCGATCGCGAGAAGAAACTCGCGATCATGCAGGACAGCCGGCACGGCACGTTCGGCGTCGCGGCCGTCGTCACCACGTTATTGCTGCGCATCGCCGCGCTCGCAACCATCGCCGATCCCATGCTCGTGGTGACGGCGCTGATCGCGACGCACGCTGCGGCCCGCGCCTTCCTGCCCGCCGCGATGCTCTGGGGCAATCCGGCGAAGAGCGACGGCCAAGGGTTCGCCGCCGGCAAGCCGGAACGCGCTTCGGCCTGGGCCGCGCTGGCGCTCGCTGTCATCGTCGCGCTGATCGCGCTCGGCTTCGTCGCGCTGCCGGCGCTCGCGGCCGGCGCGGTCGCTGCGTTTGCGATGTTTGCGATCGCGCGGCGACAGGTTGGCGGCTATACCGGCGACGTGCTCGGTGCCATCGAACAGGTCGCGGAGATCGCCATGCTGCTCTGCCTGGCGGCGCTGCTGTGAGCGACGACCGGAAGATCACCGGCAATCGCGGCGCGCTCGAACGCACGCCGACACCCACAGCGACAGAAACGCGCTGGTGGTGGATCCGCCACGCGCCGGTCATCAATCCCGGGAACCGCATCTACGGCCGCGGCGATCTCGATGCCGACTGCAACGATGCCGCGCTCTATGACGGACTGGCGGCCATGCTTCCGGACGATGCGCTCTGGCTCGCGAGCCCGCTGCGGCGCACGCACCAGACGGCCGCCGCCATTCATGTCGCCGACGGGCGTCACGAGCGCGCCCGGCAGCCGCTCATCGAACCCGATTTCGTCGAGCAGGATTTCGGCGACTGGCAGGGTCTCTCCTGGGCCGAGCTCGAGGCGCGCGACGAGAAGCGCTATCACCGGTTCTGGCTGGCGCCGGCGCACCAGGCGCCGCCCGGCGGGGAAAGTTTCGATGTCCTGGTCGGGCGCGTCGCGGCCGCGATCGCGCGGCTGACGAACGCGCATGCCGGCCGCGACATCGTCGCCGTCGCGCATGGCGGGCCGATTCGCGCCGCGCTCGCCTTCGCGCTCGGTATCGATGCGGAGCGAGCGCTCGGATTCGCGATTGCCAACTGCTCGGTGACGCGGCTCGATCATTTCAGCGACCCGAACACGCCGGGCGGCATCTGGCGCGTCGCGATGGTCAACCAGCTGCCCGGGCGGGTCCGCCGCCGCTAGGAGAGCCGCAGCGGACGCACAGTTTTGCCACGGCGGGCCTCCCGGCCCGCTCTTGCGCGAGCGGAATTCGCCCCCGATTTGCCAAATTCGGACCCTAGACTTATCCATGAACCGGATCGACGGAACCGCACCCCCGAGTCGCCGCTGAAGTCGACCGGTGTCGATCCCCGGCGATTGTCCGGCAGCCCCAGGAGTAACGGACCGATGCTGCACACCGTGCGAACACAGGCGTTTGCGATCAAACAATCCGTCGCGGGCATTCTGTTCGCCGCGGCGCTGGCGATCGGCGCGATTGCAACGGCGACCCCGGCCGCGGCGCTCACGAACGAACAGGAAACCGTCGAGCGCGCGCGTCTCACCTTCGAGAAGCTGATCGCCGATCCGGAGTTCAACCAGCTCCCCTACTATGTCGGCAAGGCGCGCGGCCTGCTGATCTTTCCCGAACTCGTGAAAGGCGGCTTCATCGTCGGCGGCGAAGGCGGCACCGGCGTGCTGGTCGTGCGCAGCGATACGCTCGGCTGGAGCTATCCGGCCTTCTACACGATCGCGGCGGGCTCGATCGGCCTGCAGATCGGCGGCCAGGTCGCGGAAGCGGTCTTCACCGTCATGAGCGAGAAGGCCGTCGATGCGATTCTCGACAACCAGTTCAAGTTCGGCGGCGACGTGTCGGTCGCGATCGGACCGATCGGCCAGGGGCTCGAGGCCTCAACCACGACCAACCTCGATGCCGACATCTACCAGTTCGCCAAGACGGCGGGGCTGTTCGGCGGCATGTCGTTCGAAGGCGCCGGCATCCTCAAGCGCGATTCCTACAACGAGGCCTACTACGGCGCCGGCGCCACGCCCTACGGCATCGCAATCGAGGGCCGTTTCTCGAACCCGAACGCGCAATCGCTGCGCGACGCGCTGGCCCCGTACTGAGCGGGCGCCGACGCGTAACGCGGGGCATTCTTCGGGCATGGGCGCGCGTCGTCGCAACGGATCCGTCGGCGCGCGTGCCGGACGTCTTGCAGCCATTCGCACCACGGAGGACGACGAGGCGCTGCCCTTCTGGAAGCGCAAGCGCCTCGACGAGATGTCGCGCGCGGAGTGGGAATCGCTCTGCGACGGCTGCGGCAAATGCTGCCTGGTGAAGCTCGAGTACCTCGACACCGGCGAGATCGAGCATTCCAACATCGCCTGCCGCCTGCTGGACCTGAAGAGCTGCCGGTGCTCCGACTATCCCAACCGCCAGAAGAAGGTGAAGGACTGCCTCAGGCTCACGCCGCGGCAGGTTGCAACCATCAAATGGCTGCCGAAGAGCTGCGCCTACCGGCTGGTGCACGAGGGGCGCGATCTCTACTGGTGGCATCCGCTGGTCTCGGGCGATCCGGATACGATCCATGTTGCCGGCGTCTCGGTGCGCGGCCGCGTGGTGCGCGAGGCGATCGGTCAGGAGCCCGAGGATCACGTCGTCGACTGGATCGACGACAGCGGCCTCAAGCGCCCGCCGCGACGCCGAAACGCAAAGAAGCGTTAGGTCATAGCCAACAGCTTGCCGTTGGCGCAGGTACCGAAATTTAGTAATATTTGGTATCTGCGGAGTTGAACATCATGACCAAAAACACCAGTATCTCGCTCAGCGACTACCTTGAGCGTTTCATCGATCAGCAAGTCGAAAGCGGATGTTACGGCTCGGCCAGCGAGGTCGTGCGCGCCGGACTTCGCCTGCTGGAAGAACATGAACGAAAGATCAGGACGCTGCGACAGGCACTGATTGACGGCGAGAACAGCGGAGATGCGGGGACACTCGACATCAAGCGCATCAAGACCAAGGCGCGCCGACAGACGCGGTCGGCGTCTTGACGCGGGAAATCCGCAAGACCGTTCTCGCCGAAAGCGACCTCGTCGAAATCTGGCAGCACACGTTTCAACGATGGAGTGCAGCCCAGGCCGACCGGTATCCGGACGAGCTGGACTTCGGCATCCGTCAACTAGTGGACAGTCCGCAGATGGGCGCGAAACACGACAACGTGCGACCGGGCAATCGCGTTCCGTTCGTCAACAGCCACGCAATCTACTACACGACCTCAAAAAGTACTGTTCTCATTGTCCGTGTGTTGCACAACCATTCAGACTCCGACCGACACCTGTGACGCGCTTTGTCGGAATGCGATGACAATCCGAGCAATCAGGCTGGCACGATATTGAAGCGAGTGCGATGCGCAAGCGCTACGACGCGAAGATCAGCGCCTTGTCGCGGAAGGATTTGAACTCGAGCGCGTTGCCGGCCGGATCCTTGACGAACAGGGTTCCCTGCTCGCCGACCTCGCCCTTGAAGCGCACATGCGGCTCGATCAGGAAGCTTATGCCGGCCGCGCGCAGCCGGCCGCCGAGCGCCTCCCAGTCGGGCCAGTCGAGGATCGCACCGAAATGCCGGACGGGCACCTGGTCGCCGTCGACCGCATTGGTGTGTGCGCCCCCCGCTTCCTCCGGCTTCAGATGGGCGGTGATCTGGTGGCCGAAGAAATCGAAGTCGATCCAGGTCGGGTCGGTGCGCCCGACGCGGCAGCCCAGCACCCCCTCGTAAAAGCGGCGGGCGGCCGCGAGATCGTCGACCGGAAAGGCGAGATGGAAGGGCGGCATGGCGGCCATAAAGCGTGTCTCTCCCGGAGCTTGGCGGCCGCAAGGATCGGATAGCAGGATCGCTTCGGTCGCCCCAGATTGCCGCTATCGCGTAGCATCGAGGAAGGGTTCGGGCAATGTGGCGGGAGACGGATCGGGCGATGGCCAAGATCGAAGCCACGGAGAGCAGGGCGACAAAGGCGGTACCGGCCGCAGGCCGGACGCTGCCCGACGTGGCACCGGCGGATGGCCGTACCGCGACCATCCGGCGCGCCTGCCGTTTCATCGAAGCCGCGGTCGCCGGAGGCGAGGCGCTGACGCTCAAGGCGCTGGCCAAACATTGCCGGCTGAGCCCGTGGCACTTTCAGCGCTCGTTCCGCGCTGCGATGGGCGTCAGCCCGCGCGAATATGCCGACACGCTGCGCATGGGAAAGTTCCGCAACGAATTGCAGAAGGGCGAGGGCGTGGCGGCCGCGACCTACGGCGCGGGCTTCGGCTCGTCCAGCCGGGTCTACGAGCGCGCAGATGCCGCGCTCGGCATGACGCCCGCGACCTATGCGAAGGGCGGTGCCGGCGCCCGCATCGGCTACGCGCTGGCCACATCGCCGCTCGGCCCGCTGCTGGCGGCGGCGACCGCGAAGGGCATCTGCTTCGTCGCGCTCGGCAAGCCGGCGCCGGCACTGGTACGCGCATTGCGGGAAGAATTCCCGGCCGCCGATATCGAACGCAGCAACGGCGCGATGGCAAGCGCACTGGCCGCCATCCTCGCGCATATCGAGGGCGAGGAGCCGGCGATCGACCTGCCGCTCGACATCCGCGCCACCGCCTTCCAGCGCCGGGTCTGGTCGGCGCTTCGGACGATCCCGGCCGGCGAGACCTGGTCCTATGCGGAGCTGGCGGCCCGTATCGGCAGCCCGGGCGCCCAGCGCGCGGTCGGCCGGGCCTGCGCCACCAACCCGGTCGCGCTGGTGGTACCCTGCCATCGCGCGGTCCGCGGCGACGGCGGGCTGGGCGGTTACCGCTGGGGTCCCGGCATCAAGCGGCGGCTGCTCGACGGCGAGACCGCGGGCAAGGTTATCCACAGGAAATAATTCCTGCCCGCGGGCCCGCCGCTTGTCGGTTTCGAGGCATCGCCGCTATAGCAGCGGGATGCCGAAAACGCCCGCCAGACCCGCCGGACGGCGGGGCAAACGGGGAGCCCAGCAGGCCCCCCGGAAGTCCCGAAAAGCGCCCAAATCCGGGCGCCGCCACACCGCCGTGCGCCAGTTCGACGGGCAGTTCCTGGCCTTCGACGAGCGGCGGATCCCGCTGGTCTACCGGCAGGATCACCGCGCCCGCACCATCATCTTGCGATTCGACCGCGAGCACGGCCATCTGGTGGTGGTGCTGCCCAGGCGCACGACCCCGGAAGCCGGAAGGCGCTTCGCGCTGCGCAACCGCGACTGGATTGTCGAGAACGCGGCGCGCCTGCCGCGGCCGGTGCCGTTCGCGGCCGGACGGGTGATCCCGTTCCTCGGCCAGCCGCACCGGATCCGCCACTGGCCGACCGCGCGCGGCGTGGTCTGGATGGCGGACGGCGAGATTCATGTCGCCGGCCATGGCGACCATCTGGCGCGGCGCGTGCAGGACTGGCTCAAGCTCGAGGCGCGGCGCGAGATCGCACGGCGCGCGCACGAGAAGGCCGCCATGATCGGCAAGACCATCCGCCGCATTTCGCTCAAGGATCCCAAGACGCGCTGGGGCAGCTGCTCGCCCGCCGGTTGTCTTTCATTCACGTGGCGCCTGATCTTCGCGCCGCCGCACGTGATCGACTATGTCGTCGCGCACGAGGTCGCGCACATGAAGGAACTCAATCACGGGCCGCGTTTCTGGCAGCTCGTCTCCGAGCTGACGCGTCACGAGAAGAGCGCGCGGCACTGGCTGCAGACCGAGGGGCTGCATCTCCATCGCTACGGCCGGGCATAGTCGCTTGCGCCGACGCGGCTCCGGCACGGGCGATCTTGCATGACCGGCTATCGCCTGCTCGGGCGCGACGAGCCGTCGCCCTTCGTCGTGCATCGCCCCAACGGCCGCTCCGATCTTTTCCTCACCTGCGATCATGCCGGAAGACGCATCCCGCAACGGCTCGGCGATCTCGGTCTGCCCGCCGCCGAACGCGCGCGCCATATCGCCTGGGATATCGGCATTCTCGAAACCACCAGGCTGATCTCGGACCGGCTCGATGCGACTTTGGTCGAGCAGGTCTATTCGCGGCTGGTCGCGGACTGCAACCGGTCACCCGACATGCCGAGCTTCATCGCGACGGTCAGCGAGACGACCGGGATTCCCGGCAATTGCGACCTGGCGCCGGAAGAGATTGCGGCGCGCATCGCCGAGATCCACAAGCCCTATCACGACCGGATCGTCGAGCTGCTCGATGGGCGCGCGGCCGAAGGAAAGCGCAGCGTGCTGATCGCGATGCACAGTTTCACGCCGGTCTTCAAGGGCGCGGCGCGGCCCTGGCAGATCGGCCTGCTCTATCATCGCGACCGGCGCGTGGCGGATATTCTGAAAGAGCTGCTTGCGGACACGAGCCTCACCGTCGGCGACAACGAGCCCTATGCGATCACCGACACCTCGGATTACGGCATCCCGGTGCATGGCGAGCAGCGCGGCATTCCGCACATCGAGATCGAGTTGCGGCAGGATCTGATTGCGACGCCCGACGGCCAGCGCGAATGGGCCGATCGTCTGGCGCCGATGTTCGAGGACGTGCTGCGGCGGCTGCCGCGCTAACATGGCAGCGAGACGGGGGGTTCCGATGATCGATCCGCAGAAGCCCGACGAGCAGCGTTCCGTTGCCGTCGGCGCGCACAAGGTCGTCACCTACAGCTACGGCACGGGCGACGAGGTGCTGTTCCTGCTGAATGGCGGGCCGGGCCTGCCCTGCAACTATCTGCGCGATCCGCTGGTGCCGCTCGCCGAGGCGGGCTATCGCGTCGTGACCTACGACCAGCTCGGCACCGGAAAGTCCGACCAGCCTGCCGATCCCGCGCTCTGGACCATCGAGCGCTATTGCGACGAGGTCGAGCAGGTGCGCCAGGCGCTCGGCATCGCGCGCATTCATCTCTTGGGACACAGCTGGGGCGGCTGGCTCGCGATCGACTATGCGCTCAAATATCCGAATGCGCTCAAGTCGCTGGTGCTGTCGAACACCAGCGCCGATATGCCGCATATGATCGAGGAGCTGAACCGGCTGCGCCGTGCGCTCGGGGCCGAAACGCAGGCGATGATGCTGGCCTACGAGGCCGAGGGGAATTACGAGCATCCGGAATACAAGGCGGCGATCACCCTGCTCTCGTACCGGCATGTCTACCGGCTGCGCGATCTGCCGGAATCGGTGCGCGCTTCGATCGAGCACGAGAACCACGCGATCTATTTCGCGATGCAGGGGCCGAACGAATTCCACTTCACCGGCAATCTCAAGGACTGGAACCGCGTGCCGGACCTGCCACGCATCAAGACGCCGACGCTGGTGCTGGTCGGGCAGCATGACGAGCTGACGCCGGCCTGCGCGATGCGGATCCAGCGCCACATGCCGAATGCCGTGCTGCACGTGTTCCGCAACAGCTCGCACATGGCGATGTACGAAGAGCCGCAGGCCTATCTGGATGTCGTGCGCGCCTTCCTCGACAAGAATCGGGGATAGCGCGAGCGCGACCGATCCTCGTCGATTGTCGAATCAAATCTGTCGATGACGTAGTGTTCCCCGTCCCGCGCGTCGCGGTCGGCCGCGACCGATCGCGGCCTGGCATCCAGAGTTTCAGAGGCTCGCAACCGACACGGCAACCCCGGATCGCCGATCGAGTCCGGCGATGACAGATTTGATTGAAGCGCAGGAATTTCACCGCAGAGACACAGAGATCGCAGAGAAACCGATCTCTTCTCGTTGTCCCCTGCGACCCTGTGATTCGATCTTTTGCTCGTCGCTTGTATCTTGCCGAAGGCCGGGCGGCATGGAATGACCGGTGCGGTGGCAGGCGGACGATCGATTGCCCCTTGGGTGGATAGAGCCCGCGGTGCGTTCGATTCTTCGCCTGCCGGTCCATCGAACCCGGACAGTCGCTTGGGCCGCAGAGCGAGCCCGCTTGCGCAAGGAAGGGATCGAATGGACGCGACCTATGTCGGGATCGACGTTTCGAAGGAACGGTTGGACGTTCATGTCTTGCCGTCGAACCCGGCCTTTGCCGTCGCGCGCGACGGCAAAGGCATCGGCGAGTTGTCGGAGCGCCCGAAGACGCTGTTGCCAACGGCTGTCGCTGTCGAAGCCACCGGCGGCTTCGAAACCGTGGTGGCAGCCGGCCCCGGCAGCGCGGGTTTGCCTGTCGCGATCGTCAATCCGGCCCAGGTGCGGGCCTTTGCACGCGCGCTCGGCAAGCGAGCCAAGACCGATCCGCTTCGACGCCGAGCGCCGGGTCATGCCGTCCGCCACCGGCGAAACCAAGCGTGTGCGTATATCCATCGCAAGAGGTCGCGTCATGCAGGCTGGCCTCCGTCACCAGCCTGCATCTTGAGTCGCAAACCGAAACCCGTGGGAGTCCTCCGCGATTCACTCAGATGAAAAAATGCTCTAACATCGCGCTCCTGCCCGCCGCCTTTCCCGACAACCGAATCCGCAACCCACCGGCCGTGCCGATCGACAGGAGTGGAGCATGTGGGAAGATCTCATCCTGTTCATCGCCGTTGGCTTCGCCGCGCAGATCATCGACGGCGCCGTCGGCATGGCCTACGGGCTGACCGCCAGCTCGGTGCTGCTCAGCACCGGCGTGCCGCCTGCCATGACGAGCGCCAGCGTGCATGCCGCGGAAGTGTTTACCACCGGCATCTCGGGCGCCTCGCACTGGAAGGTCGGCAATGTCCGCTGGAACCTGGTGTGGAAGCTCGCCCTGCCGGGCATGATCGGCGGCGCGACCGGCGCCTACGTGCTGACGCAGATTCCCGTCGACATCGTCAAGCCCGCGATCAGCGTCTACCTCGTCGCGATGGGCGGCTGGATTCTCTGGCAGGCGCTGCGACCGCGCACGCCGGGCGATGCGCCGCCGCGCCTCGTCCCGGTGATCGGGCTCGGCGGCGGCTTCGTCGATGCGATCGGCGGCGGCGGCTGGGGACCCATCGTCACGACGACCCTGCTCGGCCAGGGCAGCAAGGCGCGCTACACGATCGGTTCGGTCAATGCGGCGGAGTTCTTCGTCACCCTGACGATCTCGCTCACGTTCTTCGGCACGGTCGGTCTCGAACTCTGGCCGATCATCGTGGGCCTGATCATCGGCGGAGCCATGGCGGCACCGCTTGCGGCTCTTCTGACCAAACATCTGCCCGACCGCGCGCTGATGGTGCTGGTCGGCACCGTCATCGTGCTCCTGAGCCTGCGGACGATCCTGCATTCCCTGACCTGACCGGCGGCGTACCGGCACGGTTCCAAAAACCGCTGGCGATATAAATGTCCTGTGCGATAGTCGCCGCGAGAACCGGCCCGCGGGGGACAGCGCCATGGACATGAACACCTACAACGCCACGATCAAGTTATTCGGCTCCGAATGGAGGCCGGAATTCGAAAGCGAAGAGAAGCTGACGAAGCTCTGGGGCCGGAACTGGGGCTGCGACAACGATGTGGGACAGATCCGTGCCGTGCTCATGCACCGGCCGGGCGACGAGTTCAAGGTGATCGACCCGACCAAGCGCATCGAGGAGATCGGCTCCTACGGCGACATAACGGAAGGCTGGTACTGGCAGTCGAAGCGCATCCCGCCGCTCGCGGAACTGCAGGCGCAGCACGATGCGCTCGCCGCCATCCTCCGGGCCGAGGGCGCCGAGGTGATCTATGTCGAAGGCGTCACGGGCGGGCGCTTCAAGTCGGTCTATACCCGCGACTCGTCCTTCGCGGTCAAAGGCGGCGCGATCGTCTGCCGGATGGCGCCGCGCATGCGACATGGCGAAGAGCTGCCGGTCACGCGCACGCTCGCGAAGCTCGGCATGCCGATTCTCCGGACGCTGCACGGCACCGCGATGATGGAAGGAGGCACCTTCGCCTGGCTGAATTCCAGGAACGCCGTGATCGGCCGAAGCATCCGCGCCAACGACGAGGGCATCCAGCAGATCGCCGAGGTGCTGAAATGGCAGGGCGTCGAGCTTCATGTCGTCGACCTGACCGGCTACGACATCCATATCGACGGGTCGCTCTGCATGATCGACGTCGACCTCGCGATCGTGAACCCGTTCGGCCTTGCCTTCACGTTCCTTCAGAAGCTGAAGGAGCTCGGCATCCGCACGATCGAGATCGGCGCCGAAGACAATGGCTGGATCGTCAACTGCCTGGCGGTGCGGCCAGGCCGCGTCATCATGCCGGCCGGCATCTCGCCGCGGACGCGCGAGCGGCTCGACAAGGAAGGCGTCGAGATCATCCCGCTCGACTACGAGGGCGTGCAACTCAACGGCGGCGGCATCCACTGCTCGACCTGCCCGCTGATCCGCGATTCGGTCTGAGCCGGGGCTGCGATGAAGCGTCCGATGCGGGCACGTCACACGATGGGTGTGTCGAGCCCGCGCGGAATGCGCTTCTCAGGATCGTAGAACGGCAGCGCGATGATTTCGCCCGCAACGTTGTCCGGGCCGCAGGTGACGCGCGTGCCGACCCAGTCGCCGGGTTGATCGAGCCGCGCATAGCCGACGCCGCAGCCGAGATAGGGCGACCAGCCACCGGCGGTGGTGCGGCCGATGCGAACGCCGTCGCGCTTCAGCTCCATGCCCGGTTCGAGTACGCCGGCGGCACGCAAGCCCAGCAACCGCGACCGCCGGTCGGCCTTCTCGAGTGCAGCACGGCCGATGAAATCGTCCTTCGTCAGATCGACGAAGGCGCCGAGCCCAGCCTCGAACGGCGTCAGGGTCGGATCCATGTCGACGCCGTTGTCGAGAATGCCGGCCTCGATGCGGCGAATGTCCATCGGGGCCATTGAACAGAAACGCAAACCGAACGGTTCGCCCTTGCCTAAAAGATGCTGCCAGAGCGCCTTGTGGTCGGCGGTTTCCGGCACGTAAATCTCGAAACCCAGTTCGCCGGTCCAGCCGGTACGCGTGATCGGCAGCGTCTGACCGCCCATCGCGACGGTCGCGGAATCGAAATAGCGGAACGGATCCGGTGCGCCGTCGTCGCAGACGGCTTCGAGGATTTTCAGCGCATTCGGACCCTGCACCTGCAGCACCCAGTCGGCTGTATCGCGGATCTCGACGTCGAACCCGGGCTGGTGCGCGCGCAGCCAGGAAAAAATCTCGCCGTCCGCCAGCACATAACGGAAACGATCTTCGGCAAGCCGAATCAGCACGCCATCCATCAGGATGCCGCCATCCTGGTAACAGATGAGGCCGTAGCCGCAACGCCCGACCTTCATCGCCGAGATTTTTCGCGTCATCAGATGATCGAGAAAACGCCCCGCATCCGGCCCGACGAACTCGATCGGATGCTCGACCACGTCAAACAGGGTCGCATTGCGGCGCAGATGCAGATATTCCGCCATCGTGTCTTCGCCCAACCAAGCCGGCGAGAGGTGCCAGCTATAGGCGGCGAAAACGGCGCCGGGACCGATGCGGTCTTCGTAGAATGGAATGAAAGGCGACGGGCGAAAGCGGGCGCCGATCGACGCACCGATCGGAATCGTGCGCCCCGGCCGGCTGGGCCGGCGGGCGAGTAGCGCGTCCTGCTTGCGGGACATCGGCGACCTCACAGGTTGGTTTCGCGATAGCCGCGGCTCACGACGGCGGAGATGCGCGCCTTGAGCCACCCGGTGTCCTTCGCACGATCGCCGAAGCGCAGCGGCGCGAAGATCGAGGCATCGAAGGTCGGCTGCGTGCCCGCCATGTCGTCGGCGATCAGCCGGCCGGTCGCGGCGGAGTAGGTGACGCCGCCGGAATTCATCGCGGTTGCGACATAGAGACCGTCGAGCGACGGCACCGGGCCGATCAGCGGCATGTCGTCGGGCGTGAAACTCTCGGGTCCGTTGACGAAGCGCCGGATCGGCGCCGTCTCGAGCGCCGGGAAGATGCGCGCCGCCTTCTCGAAATAGCCGGCGATCTTGTCCCAATCCTCGCCGAGCAGCGTGAAGGCGAAGGGTTCGGGAAGATCCTTCGCGGCGATGGTGCGCGCATCCTCGTCGAAGAAGCCGACCAGCATGCCGCCGACTTCCTCGCGCCCGTAAAACAGATCTTCCGGGCAGACGAAGGACGGCGTCTCGCGCGGCAAACGCGGCTGGGTGTCGGCGATGACGTAGAAATGCTCGGTCGCCCATTGCGCGATCGTCACGTCGACCGGCAGCAGCAGGTCGCGCGACCAGAGCCCGGCCGCCATCACCACGGCATCGGCCTCGATGAAACCGGAAGCGGTTTCGACGCCGGCGATCCGGTCGCCCTGCGTACGGATCGCAACGACCTTGGTGTTTTCCACGATCTTCGCGCCGGCCGCGCGCGCGGCCTTGGAATAGGCGGCGACCAGATCGGCAGGATTGAGCCGTCCGGCGAGCGGATTGAACCAGGCGGCGGCGATCGCATCGCCATCGAGCAGCGGATGGAGTTTCGCAGCCTCCGCGCCGGTCACCATGCGCGCGGCGACCCCGCGCTCGGCGGCCGCCGACTGGTAGGCTTCGAGGCCGCGGATGGCGTCGCTGCCGTGCGCGAGGAACAGGCGTCCGGTGAAGAGCCAACCGGTATCCTGGCCGGTCTCGCGCTTGAGACGTTCGAACGCCTCGAACGCATAGAGCACCAGCGCGTCGTGGCTGGCGCCCGGCCGCCAGATCAGGTTGCCGGCGGAATGCCAGGTCGTGCCGCTGCCGAGCCGGTCGCGCTCGAGCAGCGTGACCTCGCCCAGTTTTCGTTCGGCCAGGTGCCAGGCGACGCTGCAACCGACCGCGCCGCCGCCCACCACCACGATGCGTCGCGGCATGTCCGTCCCCCCGGATTGGCTCGAGATATGAGCGCGCCGCGATGGCGCGCGTCAATCACCGCGTGCCGATGGCGTGCGTCAATCATCGCGTGCCGAAGGCACGCCTCCATCGACGTCGTAGGGCGCGACGTTTTCCTGTTCGCTCGAATCGTTGCGGGCGACGATCGCCTCGGCGGTCTCGCTGCCGATATTGACCGGCTGGTGCGGCACGTCGGCCGGAATGAAGAGATAGTCGCCGGCCACGTTGACGACCTTCTTGGCGAGCCCCTCGCCGTAGCGCGTCTCGATCTCGCCCTTGAGCACGAAGATCGCGGTCTCGTAGCCGCGATGCGAATGCGGCTCGGCGCGGCCGCCCGGCGGGATCACGACCTTGTACATCGAGATGCCGCGCGAACCGCAGGTGCGCTCCGAGATGCCTTCGAAGAGATCGAGTTTCTGCCTGTTGGCGAAGGCGTCGCCGCTGCGCACGGTGACGAGGTCGCGCACCTGCCTACTGCTTGAGCTCATGGGCGCGCGCCTTCATGTCGGAAACCGTGCGCTCGGCCGCCAGCCGTTCCTCGTCGGGATGACCCTCGTACCAGCCGAGGAAACCGCCATGGCTCTGATAGCCCATCAGCCGGCGTACCGTCTCCGGGTAGGTATCGGCGATCTCGCGCGGCACCATCAGATAGTGGTTCTCCTCGTGCCGCAGCCAGCCGAGCGAATAGGTGTTCACCAGGCCCATGCGCGCGCGGTTGCTGCGATTGGCGCCGCCGCCGTGCCAGGAAGAGCCCATGTAGAACAGGACCGAGCCCTTGCGCATCGGCGTCTGCACGCCATCTTCGGCCGCCGGCGGCCAGGACTCGCGACGGCGGTGGCTGCCGGGCACGACATGCGTCGCGCCGTTCTCGATCGTGAATTCGTCGAGCGCCCAGTTGGCGCTGATCTGCCATTCGGTGCCGGGTACGCGGATCGGATAGATGCCGTCGTCGCGATGCAGGCGCTGCGCGTCTTCGCCCGGATGGATCTCGATGCCGGTGCAGCTGCCGATCTGGTAGTTGGCGCAATGCGGCAGCAGGATCGCATCGGCCATCTTCATCACGTAGGGATGCCCGATCAGCTCGGCCGAGCGGCGCGACTTGGCGAGGATGCCGGAGATGCGCAGCGTCTTGTAGCCGTTGAAGTCGTTCTCGGTCTTTCGGCCGTCATTGTCGAAGTAAGGGCGCAGCTCCTCTCGAACGGCATCGCAGAGCTCGGTCGGCACCAGCCGGTCGACGATGACCGCGCCGACGCGCTCGAAGCTCTTGAGCACGGTGTCGAAATCGTCGGTCGGCTGAAAGGTCCGGATGTCCATCAAGCCACTCCCGCTGTCCCAGCCGCAGCCGCCGTTTCGCCCGTCGCTCTGGCAGGGCGCCATTGTCGCCCGCCGGGCGGCATCCTGTCCATCGAGGGGGCGCTACCGCCCCGCCGGAGCGGACACTGGCCAGCCGATACGGGCGGGCGACGACGACGGATGCGGCGTCGACGTCAGGCGGTTGCCTCGGCCTTCTCCATGCCGATCTCGGCGAGTGGCATGCCGTCGCGATCGAGATGCGCCGGGATCTCCGGATACCAGCCCAGCATGTTGTTGTGCGTCGCATAGCCCAACAGGCGCTGCACCGGCTCGGGATAGCTGCGCGCCACGTCGCGCGGCACCGCGAGATAGTGGTTCTCTTCGACGCGCAGCCAGCCGAGCGCATAGGTGTTGACGAGGCCGATACGCGGTTTGTCCGCGATGTTGGCGCCGCCGCCGTGATAGGTACGCCCGAGATAGACCAGCAGATCGCCGCACTTCATCGCCGCCTGCGCGACCGTCGAGAGATCCCAGCTCTTGCCCTCGATCAGCGCCTCGAGATCGGCCTCGGTCATCTGGTGACTGCCGGGCACGAGACGCGTCGCGCCGTTCTGCTCGGTGAACTCGGTCAGCGCCCAGAGCGCGCTGATCTGCCATTCGACGCCGTTGATGCGCATCGGGTAGATCGTGTCGTCGCGATGCAGGCGCTGCGCCTTCTCGCCCGGCCAGATCTCGATTGCCGACGCGGAACCGAGCCGATAGGAGCTGCAATAGGGCAGCAATATGTCGTCGGCGAGTTGCAGCACGATCGGGTGCGCGATCAGGTCGGCGGCGGTGCGCGATTTCGCGAGCACGCCCGAGAGTCGAAGCGTCGTGAAACCGTCGAAGTCGCTTTGCTGCTTCGTCCCTTCGGAGTCGAAATAGGGTCGCAGCTCGCGCGCCACCGTATCGGCCGTCTCGACCGGAACCGCCCCGCGGATCAGAACCGCGCCGTGTCGCCGGAGCGCGGCAATGATCTTTTCAACGGGCGTATCGGCGGCGAATGTGCGAAGCGAATGCTTCCTGGCGGTCTTGGCGTTCAAGTCTCGGGCCTCCTTGTTGTTGGGTTCTCCGTTTGCAATAGAAGGGCGCGCCCGTGAAAGCGCTCCCGACACCCGATTGCGGCTGGCAAGGGAATGAAGGCGCACGTATGCGCCGTCGTTCGTATCGCTAGGAATTATAGCATAATTCGCCGATTGCGACGGAAGCCAAAAAATCA
>Ga0187893_10006461_pt1 | contig 20060 bp, 20 predicted proteins | sample MA1701074metaG_FD_139574 | JGI IMG/M metagenome (GOLD analysis project Ga0187893, IMG submission 139574) | White microbial mat communities from a basaltic lava cave in the Kipuka Kanohina Cave System on the Island of Hawaii, USA - MA170107-4 metaG ...
CGCCCACGAGAAGCTGTCCGAGCATCTCGCGCAGCACGGTCTGAAGCAGACGCGGCAGCGGGAAGCGATCCTCGACGCGTTTCTCGCCACCAAGGGCCACATGACGAGCGAGGAGCTCTACGCAGCGGTCCTGCACACCGCGCCCGACGTCGGTGCGGCGACGGTGTACCGCGCGCTCAAGCTGTTCTGCGAGGCGGGCGTCGCACGCGCGCACCACTTCCGCGACGGCGTCACGCTCTACGAGCGCGAGGGACACCACCACGATCACCTGATCTGTCAGGGCTGCGGGGCGATCGTGGAGTTCGAGCGCGAGACGATCGAGGAAGAGCAGCGCAAGGTCGCCGCCGAGCACGGCTACCAGCTGACCCAGCACCGCCACATCCTCTACGGGCTGTGCCCGAAGTGTCAGAAGAAGCAACGCTAGTCCGGCAAGCGCGCGTCAGCGCGCGCGCAGCGAGCGGAACGCGAGCGTAGCGGCGGGTGGCGCGCGGCCGTCCGCGCGCCGGGCCCCGCTAAGACTCGCCGCGCGGCGCGTTCGCGAGCTCGTTCCGGTCGCCGGGGCGGATCGGCAGGTGGGCGGCGAGGATCTCGCCGCAGGCGCGTATGCCGTCGGCGAGCCCGTGCTCGGCGCGGCCCTCGCGGATGCCGGCGACGACGCGCGCGACGACGACGTCCCAGGTGCCGGCCTCGACCCGCGCGTGGATGCCGCGATCGGCGAGCACCACCACGCGGTGCTCGAGCAGCGAGACGAAGATCAGGATGCCGGTGCGCCCGCTGGTCTCGACCAGACCCGCGTCGTGGAAGGCGAGCGCCGCCGCGCGCTCGACGCGGCGCTCGAGCACGTCGCCGGGCACGAGCGCGCGCAGCAGCGCGGGCCGGCCCAGCAGCCAGGCCGCGGCGACGAACACACCGAGCTGTGTCGGCACGAGCCAGGGCGCGAGCGCGGGGTCGAGGAAGAGCGCCAGCGCCCCGGACGCGAACGCGAGCAGCGCCGCCCCGCCGAGGCGCAGCTCCGCGTAGGCGTCGCTGCGCTCGACCACGGCCGGCACGATCTCGCCCGAGGTCGCGCGCTCCGCCTCCTGGACGACGGCCGCGATCGCGGCGGCCCTGCGCTCGTCGAGCAGCTCGGCGGCCTTCATCTACCAGCGTCCCGAGGCGCCGCCGCCGCCGAAGCCGCCGCCGCCTCCCGAGAAGCCGCCGCCCCCGAAGCCGCCGCCGCGTCCGAAGCCGCCACCGCCCCAGGTCATGCCCGAGCGCCCGCGGCGCCCGACGCGCGTGCCGCCGAAGGTCGGCGAGAAGAACAGCCCGCGCACCAGGAGCATCGCCAGGATGAAGCCGATCCAGAGCAGCACGACCCACGTCGACGGGCGCGCGCGGCGGCCCTGCGCGGGGAGCGGCAGCTGTTCGCCCGAGATCACGTCGAGGATCGCGCGCGTTCCGGCGACGACCCCGCGGTCCATGTGGCCCGCGCGGAACTCCGGCAGGATCACGTCGCGCACGATGCGCGCGGCGAGCGCGTCGGGCAGCACGCCCTCGAGTCCGTAGCCGACCTCGATCCGCACGCGGCGCTCGTTCGGCGCCACGGTCAGGATCACGCCGTTGTCGAGGTTCTTCTGGCCGACCTTCCACGCCTCGGCCGTGCGCAGCGAGTAGTCCTCGATCTCGAGCTCCTCGAGCGACGGCGTGACGTGCACGACCACCTGGTGGCCGGTCGAGCGCTCGAAGTCCGTGAGCGTGCGCTCGAGCGCCTGCTCCGACTGCGCGGGCAACAGATCGGCGCGGTCGAGCACGTGCGCACGCAGCTCGGGGACCTCGAAGCCGCGCGCGTCGCGCGCGGCCGCGGCGAAGCTGAGCGCGAAGGCGAAGGCGCAGAGCGCCGCGCGCACGGAGCTCGCGCTCAGAACTGCACGGCGGGCGGCTTGTCGGCGCCGGCCGTCGCCTCGAAGGTCGGCCGCGGCTCCACGCCCAGGATGAAGCGCGCGGTCAGGTTGGTGGGGAAGAAGCGCACGAGCTTGTTGTACTCGGCGACCGACTCGACGTAGCGCTTGCGCGCCACCGCGATCCGGTTCTCGGTGCCCTCGAGCTGCGCCTGGAGATCGCTGAACGCCGCGGTCGCCTTGAGCTCGGGGTAGCGCTCCGCGACCACGAGCAGCCGCGACAGCGCGCCACCGAGCGAGCCCTGCGTCTCCTGGAGCTTCTTGAACGCCTCGGGGTCGTCGAGCACGCTCGCGTCCATCTTCACCTGCGTCGCGCTCGCGCGCGCCTGGATCACGGCCTCGAGCGTCTCCTTCTCGAAGTTCGCCGCTCCCTTCACCGTGCTGACCAGGTTCGGGATCAGGTCCATGCGCCGCTGGTACTGGTTCTGGACCTCGGCCCAGGCCGCCTTCACCGTCTCGTCGGCGCCCTGGATCGTGTTGTAGCCGCAGCCGGAGCTCGCGACCAGAAGCAGCCCGAGAACGCAAGCCATTGAACGCTTTGGGTTTTTCATGGCCGCCCAGGGTATCCGACGGACCCTGCGCAGGGAACCGGCAGCTTCTCGTAATTGATTTTCATTCTCATCCGAGGCAGACTCGCGGCCCGATGATCGTGTGCAGCTGCTACGCCGTGACCGACCGGGACATCCGGCACGCCGCCTGGTCGGGCGCGCGAACCGCCTGCCAGGTTGCCGAGCTGTGCGGTGCCGGATCCGGCTGCGGCGGCTGCCGCGAGACGGTCCACGAGCTGCTCGCCGAGAGCCACGGCGAGCGCCACATGCACACCGCGCGCCTCACGACCGTCGTCGCCGAGGCCGTCCCCGCCTGAAGCCTTGCTACCCTCGCGCGGATCGGAGGGGTAGGTGCAGCTCTCGCGCCTGACGTTGCGCGCGCACCTGGTCGACGAGCTGCTTCCGCTCTGGGCGCGGCACGGGCTCGACCGCGAGCGGGGCGGGTATTGGAATCGGCTCGGGCCGGATCTCGCGCCGCGGCCCGACGGCCACAAGCGGCTGCTCGTGCACACGCGCCAGCTGTTCTCGTTCACGCGCGGCGTCGAGCTCGGCGGCGGCGAGGCCGCGCGCGAGGCGGCGGCGCACGGGCTCGCGTTCCTGCGCGAGCGCTTCTGGGACGCGCGCCACGGCGGCTGGTTCACCACCAGCGACGAGGCGGGCGCGCCGCTCGACCGGCGCAAGGATCTGTACGGCCACGCGTTCGCGATCTTCGCGCTCGCGCACCACGCGCGCGTGTTCGGCGAGCCGGCGTCGCTGCGCCTGGCGCGCGAGACGCTCGAGCTCTTGCGCGCGCGACTGCGCGATCCCGTCGCGGGCGGCTTCTTCGAGGGCGCGAGCGAGGACTGGCAGCCGCTTCACGGCCCGCGCCGCCAGAACCCGCACATGCACCTGGTCGAGGCGCTGCTCGAGCTGGACGAAGTCGCGCCCGACGCCGGCGCGCTCGCCGAGGCGAACGCGCTGGTCGGGTTGCTCGCCACCCGCTGGCTCGACGCTCGCACCGGCGCGCTGGTCGAGCACTTCGATCCGGGCTGGCAGCCGCTACCGGGCGAGGCCGGCCGCGCGATCGAGCCGGGGCACCACTTCGAGTGGGCCTGGCTGCTCGATCGGCTCGCGGCGCGTGAGCCGGACGGACCCGCCCGCGGGCTCGCCGATCGCCTGCTCGCGTTCGGGCGCCGCTGCGGCGTGGATGCCGACGGCGGCGTGTTCGATCAAGTCGACCGCGAAGGGCGGCTGCTTCTTTCTACGAAACGCCTCTGGCCGCAGACCGAGCGCGTGAAGGCATTGGCCGCGCGGGCGCGCGGGAGCGGGGCCGGCGATGCGACCGCGCGCGCCGAGCTCGAGGCGGGCTTGCGCTATTGCTTCGCGCGCCACGTCGATCCGAAGACGCGCGGCTGGCACGAGCACCTGGCTCGCGACGGGCGCGTGCTCTCGGACGCCCAGAACGCGACCAGCGTCTACCACGTCGTGCTTGCGCTCGACGAGGCAAGCCGGGCGCTGGACTAGCGCTGGGCTAGACCCTGCGGCGACCGATGTCGCGGGAGCAGAAGTTCCCGACCAGGGTGACCTTCCCGGACTCGATCAGGTGCTGGATCGTGGCGACGACTTCCTCGTCGGTATCGGCCTCGTCCGCGATCGCGCAGACCAGGTCGAGGAGGGTGAGGGTCTCGGGCTGGCTCGGCTCGGGCATCTCCAGATTCGCCGGCGTATCCAGGTGCGGGACTGCGTGCGCGAGCAATGTCATCCGGAACTCCCCTCTGCCTCTGGCAGAAGAGCAAGCATCAGACGTGCCAACATGAGTCATACGCACGAGACTTGGCGAACTGTGCGGATATTCGAGCCTGGCGACAGTGTCGCCGGCGGCCTGCAGGGCTCGATGTGGCCCGAATCCGTCAGCCCGGTGACGGTTATCGTCAACGCCCCGTCGCCCGTCGCTAGCGCTGCACGCTCGACCAGCGCGAATCGCCGGCGCGAAAGATCAGCACGCGGTGGGGCAGGATCAGCGTCACCGAATCGTCACCGAGCGTGGTGCGCTCGGGATCCTCGCCGGGCGTGAGCGGGTACGGGATGAAGCCGCTCGAGAGCGGCGAGAACGCGACCGCGCGGCGCGGCGTCACGACCACCGCCACGTTCTGCTCCGCGATCAGCTCGACGGGCCGCTCGCCGGGCCCGAGGCCGAACTCCTGCCAGGCCGCGATCTGCGGCGAGAAGGCGACGATGCGCGCGGGGAACGCGGCGACGATCAGGCGGTCGCGCACCTCGAGGTCCTGGTCGCTCGGCGCGCTCTCGGACACGCGGTAGCGCAGCTCCACGAAGTTCGCGGCGCGCGCCTGGGTGGCGAGCAGCCGGCGCGACGTGACCGCCACCCCGACGTTCCCCTGACTGCGCAGGGCGATCACCGACTCGCCCAGGTCGAGCTTGGCGAGGATCGCGGCGAAGCCCGCGGCGGTGACGGCGATGATCTGATCGTCGACGTGCGTCAGCGTGACGCGGTCCTCGGGCCGCAGGCCGATCTGCGCGGCCGCGACGACCGGAACGATCCACAGCCACGCGCACAGCCCGACGAGTGAGCAGGCTCTGCTCAGAATTTGTCCTTCAGCGCGCGCACCGCGCCGAGTACGTGAACCGGGTCGGCGGACGTGTCGGGGAGCTGCTTGCGCACGCTGGCGAGCAGCTCGGGCGACGTGGCGCGCAGGAACGGGTTGGTCGCGCGCTCCTCGCCCAGCGTCGACGGAACCGTCATCTCGGCCTCGGTCGCGTCGTGCCAGTCCTGCGCCGCGTGCGCGCGGCGCGCCTTCACCGCCGCTATGCGCGCGACCAGCGCGGCGTTGCCAGGCTCGAGCGTCAGCGCGAAGCGCAAGTTCGCCTCCGTGTACTCGTGCCCGCAGTAGACGAGGGTGGCGTCGGGAAGCTTCGCGAGCTTCACGTTGAGCGCGTCGTGCATCATCTGCGGGTTGCCCTCGAACAGGCGCCCGCAGCCGCCCGCGAACAGCGTGTCGCCGCAGAACACCGCGCCGGGGAACACGTAGGCGACGTGCCCGCGCGTATGCGCGGGGATGAACACGACCTCGGCCGCGAGCCCGCCCACGGACACGCGCTCGCCCTCCTCGACGCCCGTGGTGAAGCCGGGAATGCGCGCGGAGTCCGAAGCGTGACCGACGACAGGCGCGCCGAAGCGCTTGGCGAGCTCCGGGTTCGCGCCGCTGTGGTCGAGGTGGTGGTGCGTCGACATCACCTTGGTGACGCGCACTCCGAGCTGCTCGACGCGCGCGATCACGGGCGCTGCCTCGGGCGCGTCGATCACGGCGGCCTCGTTCGAGGCGGGGTCGATCACGAGGTAGGTGTAGTTGTCGCGCAGCGTCGGGATGCGTTCGACTCGCATCGCGCGATTCTACCCGATCAGTGGAATCGGACCTCGAGCTCGACGCACACGAGCTTCTGCAGGCGTTCGGCCAGGAGCGCGCGCAGCTCGGGCGAGTCGCCGCGCGCGACGTGCAGCTCCGCGCACAGCCCCGCGACCGAGACCAGCTCGACCTCCGCGCCCGGCGGCAGCCGCGCGACGATGCTGCCGAAGAGCACCGCTTCCACGCGGCGCAGGTTCTCGGCTTCGCTGCGCGTGCGATTCGCGCGCTTCTGCGAGTCAGGCAGCGGCTCGCCGCGCAGGTCGGCGAGCAGCTCGGCGAGATCCGGCCGGCAGCTGCCGCAGCAGCCGCCCGCGCCCAGGCTCTCGGCGATCGCGTCGAGGTCGCAGAGCCCGCGCTCGCGCGCCGCGGCGGCGATGGCGCGGTCCGACATGCCCATGCAGCGACACAAGAGCCGAGGCATCGGCCCTTCTCATCGGCTCTCGGGCGTCATTCCCCGAGCAGGGAGAGCTGCCGGCCGAGCTCGTAGCGCGGATCCGGCGGCGCGGGCCGGGCCGCGAGCTCGATGCGCTCCGGGGCGCTGCTCCGCGCGGCGTCGGGCGCATCCGGACAGAGCGCGGCGAAGTCGCACCAGCTGCACAGCTTGCCGGGGCGCGCCGCGTATTCCGACTCCGCCTCGATCGTGTCGATCAGCCGCATGGTCGCCGCGCGCAGCTCGGCCAGCGTCTCGGCCGAGCGCCGCGAGCGCAGCGTGCGGTTGTGGATCAGGTAGTGCCAGACCAGCTCGACCTCCTGCACGTCGGGGTAGGTCTGCTCGAGCCCGATCTGGTAGAGCGCGAGCTGCCGGTCGCGGTCGATCGAGTGCTGTGTGGGCAGGAACGCGCCGGTCTTGTAGTCGTGAACCTCGAAGCGGCCGTCAGCGTGCGACACGATCCGGTCGACGATGCCGCGCAGCTTGTAGCGCCCCTCGCCGTCGAGCTGCATGTGCAGCGGCGCCTCGACCGCGACCGTGCGCCCGGTCGTGAACGGGTAGTGGCCGCGGTAGTAGTTCTCGAGGCAGCGCGCGCCGCGGTCCTGGTAGTACGAGCGCGGGAACTCGGTGCGCACGATCAAGACCTTGTCGTGCCAGCTCCGCTCCCAGTCCTGGCGATAGCGGTCCAGCACCTGAGCCAGGCTCGGCGGCCGTCCGTGGCGCGCGACGTGGTGGTACAGCCGCTCGAGGATCTCGTGGACGCGCTTGCCCATGAAGGCCTCGACGCCCTCGGTCTCGACCGCAAGCTTCTCGATGTAGCGGTACTTGAACTGACGGGGACAGTTCTCGAAGGACGACAGGCGCGAGTGGCTGTACTCGATCACGCTCCCCCCATAGAGCGGTTTCAGTATGCGTCCTCGGGCCGGCTTTGAAAATGCCGGGCGCGCGCGTAACCTTGCCGCGGGGCGGGGGGTCGAAGGTGTGAAGGGAGTCCCGGACGTGTCCACCTTGACCGAGTCGATCGCCAACCACCTGATCGCCAAGCGCGACCAGAACGATCCCGTGAGCGTTGCGCGCCGCCAGGCCTGCCCCGACACCGCCCGCGTGGTCGACGTGCTCGAGAACCTGCGCGCGATCGTGTTCGAGCGCACGCCGCAGGAGCGGCTGAACTCCGATCTCGAGGTCGTGCACGGCCTGCTCTCCGGGCTGATCGGCTCGGAGCTCGCGTCGAAGTTCCTCGAGCACCTGCCGGACATCCGCCACTGCGTGGGCATGGACGTCGAGGCGGCGTTCAAGGGCGACCCGGCGGCGAAGTCCTACGCCGAGGTGATCGCGGCCTATCCGTCAGCGTATGCGGTCTCGACCTACCGGATCGCGCACGTGCTCTACGAGCTCGGCGCGCCGACCGCGGCGCGCATCATGTCGGAGCACGCCAAGAGCAAGACCGGCATGGACATCCATCCCGGCGCGTCGATCGGCTGCCACTTCTTCATCGACCACGGCACGGGCGTGGTGATCGGCGAGACCGCGGTGATCGGGAACCGCGTGAAGATGTACCACGGCGTGACGCTCGGAGCGTTCTCGAACAAGCAGGGCCGGCTCGACGTGGGCAAGAAGCGCCACCCGACGATCGAGGACGACGTCACGATCTACCCCAACGCGACGATCCTCGGCGGCGACACCGTGGTGGGCGAGGGCTCGGTGATCGGCGGCAACGTCTGGCTCCACGAATCGGTGCCGGCGTTCTCGCGCGTGCAGATCACGCCGCCGCAGCTGCAGGTGAAGCAGAAGGACAAGGACTCCGAGGCCGGCTCGATCGACCCGACCTACGACATCTGACGGGTCTTCTTGGCTTCGCTCGCCTTCGGCTCGCTGCGCGCGCCCCACCGCGGGACATCGGTCCGCGGTCCGATGTCGGGCGGCGCTTGCGAGGCGCTGCCGCGGGCGGCCGCGGACAGCGCCTTTCGTGCTGCACGCTGCTCGAGCTAGGCGCGCAGCCGCAGAGACACCGGGCAGTGGTCGGAGCCGCGCACGCGGGTCTGGTGCGAGACTTTGGCGACCCGGTCGGCGAGCTCGGGGTTCGCGACGAAGTAGTCGAGGCGCCAGCCGATGTTGCGCTCGCGCACGCCTGCCCGGTTGCTCCAGAACGTGTAGTGCCCCGGCTCCGCGCAGCGGCTGCGGAACGTGTCGATCCAGCCGTGGCGCGCGAGGAAGCGCGTCATCCAGGCGCGCTCCTCGGGCAGGAAGCCGGCATTGTTCCGGTTCTCGCGCGGGTTCGCGAGGTCGATCTCCGCGTGCGAGATGTTGTAGTCGCCGCACAGGAGCACGTGCCTGCCCGCGGACCGGTAGCGGTTCACGAGCCGCAGCATCGCGGCGCAGAAGCGCAGCTTGTAGTCGAGCCGCGCGTGGTCGTGTCGGCTGTTCGGGAAGTACGCGTTGATCAGCACGAAATCGCGGAACTCCGTGCGCAGCACGCGGCCCTCGCGGTCGAACTCGGGCGCGCCGATGCCGTGCACGACCGCGAGCGGCTCCCTGCGCGTGAACGTCGCCACGCCGCTGTAGCCCGGCGTGTGCGCCGGGTGGAAGAAGCCGTGGTAGCCGTGCGGGTGGAGCAGCTCCTCGCCGAGCTGTTCGGGGCGGGCCTTGATCTCCTGCACGCAGACCGCGAACGGGCGCTGGTCCGCGAACCAGTCCAGGAAGCCCGCGCGCGCGGCGGAGCGCAAGCCGTTCACGTTCCAGGAGAACAGGCGCACGGCCGGGATCTTCAATTGACCCTCGTGCGCGCGCAACTCCACGCGCGCCGCTCGTGAAGATCGAGCGACAAGCCGATGGGAACGCATGTGGAAAGCCGCGCTGCTCGTCGTCGCGGTGGTGGTCGCGGGCCACTTCGCGGTCCGGTACCTGCGCACGAACCCGCTCGCGCCGGTGATCGAGGGCGGCGAGCTGGTGGTCGAGACCAACGAGCACATCGTGCACTTCGCGTTCGACGGCGCGTTCGAGGGCACGTACCTGGTGGCGCACGCCGAGAGCACGGACTACGGCGACCTGCCGACCAACGCCAGGCTCGAGCTGATCGGCTTCGGCGCCGCGCGGCAGTACCTCGGCGCGCACCCCGACCACACGACCTATGGCTCGGTGTCGGAGCGGCAGCTCGACAACCTGTCGTCGCCGCTGGGCGTGATCGCGGCGAACCGCGTCGCCTACGGCGACCTTCAGGTCCTGATCGACCGCTTCGAGTCGCGCGCCGGGTCGCGCGGCGAGTGGCTGTGCGCGACGCTCTCGGGCGACGCTGTGGGCGTCAGCTCGGCGACGTCGAGCTTCCGCGGCAGCGACGCGACCTCGCTGTTCAAGAGCCGGATCGGCGGCCAGCGCGTGCTGCTCGCCACGCGCGTGCGTCTGCAGGATTGCACGTCCGACTGACTACGCTCGCCTTCGGCTCGCTGCGCGCGGCTTCGCCGCTTGCGGGCTCGCTCGGGGCGGCCCTCGCTCGCCCGTCTCGCGAACCGTCAGACTCCGGGATCCCTGGCGTTGCGCAGGGCGGCGACGCTCGAGGTGGTGGAGACGCCGTAGGGGACCAGCAGCGTGAGCGCGATCTTGAACACGCGCTCGGCGTCGAGCCGGCCGGCGAGCAGGGCGTCGCCGTGGTTGATGGCGATCAGGAGCGCGCCGACCACGACCATGGTGCGCAGGGCACGCCGCACCACCGACGGCTCGAGCGCGAGTCGCAGCCACTCCGACACGGCGGCAGGATAGCTCAGGCCGGCGCGGTGAACGCGGCCAGCTTGCGCTCGAGGATCGGCCGCAGCTCCGCCGCGCGCGCTTCCTTGATCTCCTCGTAGCCGCGGATGCCCTCGGCGAGGCGCGCGATCTCGAGCGCCTCGGTCCGGTTCTCCGCGCGCAGGTGGGCCGCGAGCGTGTCGATCACGTGCTCGTACCAGCGCGCGAGCTCGCGCTCGAGCCGGCGCACGCGCGTCCAGCCGAACGGGTCGAAGGGCGTGCCGCGCAGCCGGCGCGCGCCCGCGAGCGCGGCGAACAGCGGCTCGATCCACGCGCCGAGCGCGAGCTTGCGCTCGAGCCCGAGCGCGCGCAGCAGCGGCGGGTGCAGGTGGTAGCGGAGCTGCGGCTCGCCGGCTGCATTCCGCCGCAGCCAGCGCCGGTGCGGGCCGCGCAGGAGCAGGCGCGCGACCTCGTACTCGTCCTTGTAGGCGAGCAGGCGGTACAGCTCGCGCGCCGCCGCCTCGGTCAGCGCGAGCGACTCGGGCTCGACCGCCGCCTCGGCCTCGGCCAGGCGCGCGATGCGCGCGCAGTAGCGCGCCGCGAGCCGCCGGCTCTGGAAGTCGACGAGGTCTGCCGCGAAGCCGGCGATGCGCTCCGTCACGTGGTCGAAGTCCTTGGCCAGCGTGAAGCGCCCGAGCGCCTCGTGGACCTCGCTCCAGGCCGGGCCGAGCAGTCGCACCGCGCGCTCGAGCGCGGGCTCGTCGCCGATCGCGGGCGGCTGCGCGTCGTGCAGGAGCTTCGCCGCGAGCCCGGGATCGACCGCGACGGCGCGGCCGAGCGCGACCGCGCGCAGGTTCGCCTCGACCGCGACGCCGTTCTCGCGGATCGCGCGCTCGAGCGCGCCCACCGAGAGCGGCACCAGGCCGCGTTGCCAGGCGTAGCCGAGCAGCACGAGATTGGCGCAGAGCGATTGGCCGAGCGCGACCTCCGCCAGCAGCTCCGCGGGCACGCCCTCGAGCGAGCGCGTCGCCTCGCGCAGCGGCGCGGTCAGCTCGGAAAGATCCGGCGGCACGAAGCCGGGCGAGCCGACGTCCGCGCCGGTCGGCACGTACAGCTCGTGCACCACCGCGCGCGTGCGGCCCGGATTGAGCGCGCGCAGCGCCTCGCGGTCGGAGGAGCCGAGCGGGTCGAAAGCGAGCAGCACGTCGGCGCGGGCGGCCTCGATGCGCGGGCTGCCGATCGGCTCGGCGCGCGACAGCACGCAGTGCGACACCACTTTGCCGCCGCGCTGCGCGAGCCCGGTCTGGTCGAGGTGCATCGCGTACAGCCCGTCGTGCTCGGCGGCGCGCACGAGCAGCGCATCGATCGTGACCACGCCCGTGCTGCCGATCCCGACCAGCAGGAGCTCGAAGCGCTCGCGCTCCCAGGCGGTCTCGGGCGGCGCGGGCAGCGGGAACGAGACCAGCGCCTCGAAGCGCTCCGGCTCGGCGCTCGCGCCTTCGACCGACAAGAACGCGGGACAGTCGCCGTCCAGGCACGCTCGGTCGTCGCTGCACGAGCCGGCGTGGATGCGGGTCTTGCGCCCGAGCGCGGTGTCGACCGGGCGCAGCGAGACGCACGACGACTTCACGCCGCAGTCGCCGCAGCCCTCGCACACGTCCTCGTTGATCACCACGCGCGCGCTCGGCCGCGCGAGCACGCCGCGCCGCTCGAGCCGCTGCTTCTCGTTCGCGCACAGCTCGTCCCAGATCATGACCGTGACGCCGGGGACCTCGCGCAGCCGGCGCATCGCGCCGTCCCAGCCGCCGCGCGCCACGAGCTCGAGCCGCGGCTCGTGCGACGCGAGCGCGGCGAGCTCGCGCTCGTCGCTCATCGCCACCACGCGCGCCACGCCGTCGGAGATGAGATCGCGCACCACGGCCGCGAGCGGCTTCGCGCCCACCGCGTGCTGGCCGCCGGTCATCGCCACGACGCCGTTCCAGAGCAGCTTGAAGGTGAGCGTCGAGCCGGCCTCGACGCAGGCGCGCACCGCGAGCCTGCCGGAGTGGAGGTACGTGCCGTCGCCGAGGTTCTGGAACAGGTGCGTCGTCTCGGTGTAGGGCGCGAGGCCGATCCAGTGCGCGCCCTCGGAGCCCATCGCGCCGAGCAGCCGCACCTCGCGCTCCGGCATGAGCAGCGCCATGGTGTGGCAGCCGATGCCGCCGCCCGCGAGCGAGCCCTCGGGTAGCTTCGTCGACGCGGAGTGCGGGCAGCCGCTGCAGAAGTGCGGCGCGCGCGAGGGCTCGGCCGCGTGCGCCGCCCGCGCCAGCGCGGCCTCGAGCGGCGCGAGCCGCGTCGCGAGCGCCGGCGCGTCGAGCCGAGCTTCGAGCCACGGAGCCAGGTCCTGCGCGAGCGTGCCGCCGCTGATCTCGTTGCGGCGCGCGAGCCAGGGCGCGCCGCGCTCGTCGTGCTGGCCGAGCACGCGCACGCGGCTCTGCGCGTCGTAGAGCGCTGAGCGCACCTGCTCCTCGAGCCAGGCGCGCCGCGAGTCGACCACGGCGATGGCGTCGAGCCCGGCGGCGAACTCGCGCACGCGCTCGGCCTCGAGCGGCCAGACCAGGTCGAGCTTCAGCAGCCGGATGCCGAGCCGCTCGCGCTCGGGCTCGTCGAGCCCCAGCAGGAGCAGCGCGCTCTCGAGCTCGCGGTAGAGCGACCCCGCGGCGACCAGGCCGATCCGGTCGCGCTCGTGGCGCGAGGTGATCGGGTTCAGGCCGTTCGCGCGCGCGAAGCGGTGCACGGCCTCGAGCCGCCCGAACACCAGGTCCTGCTCGATGCGCAGCACGTTGGGCGGCAGCAGGTTCGTGTCGATGCGCCGCACGGGCCGGCCGGCGGGGCTCGGGAGCTCGGGCAGCACGAGCGCGGGCTCGGCGTCGGCGAGCGAGACGACGCGGCCGGAGTCGGCGACATCGGCGACCATGCGCAGGCCGCTCCACAGTCCGGTGTAGCGTGAGAGCGCGAAGGCGAGCCGTCCCAGGCGCAGCACGTCACCCGGGTCCGACGGCGCGAACAGGGGAATGTAGGCGTGCGCGAACGCGTGCTCGCTGTGGCTCGGCAGCGACGAGCTCTTGCAGAACGGATCGTCGCCCACCACGGCGAGCGCGCCGCCGCTGCGCCCGGTGCCGACGAAGTTCGCGTGGCGCAGCGCATCGAGCGAGCGGTCGAGGCCGGGCGCCTTGCCGAACCAGACGCCGAGCACGCCGTCGTAGCGCGCGTGCGGGAAGGTCTCGACCAGCTGCGTGCCCGCGACCGCGCTGGCGGCGAGCTCCTCGTTCAAGCCCGGCACGAGCCGCACGTCCTCGCGCTCGAGCAGCTTCGTCAGGCTGCGCAGCAGGCCGTCGAGCCCGGCGAGCGGCGAGCCCGGGTAGCCGGAGAAGAACGCGCCCGTGCGCAGGCCCGCGGCGGCGTCGCGGCGGCGCTGGTCCAGCGTCATGCGCACCAGCGCCTGCAGGCCGGTCAGATGCACGCGGCCGCGTGTTCGGGTGTAGCGCTCCCAGAGCGGCGGGTCGGTCCCCAGCGTGGCGCTCATGTCTCCGAAGTTATCGGAGGAGTGGCGCGGACGCTTGAGATGAAGTTGCCTGCGCGTGCGCGCGCGGCTACTTCCCGGACAGCGGCGCCACGACCAGCTCTGCGAACTTCTCCACCACGGCCTGGTCGCGGCCCTGGATCACGATGTAGGAGAGCCCGTAGCGCTCGCGCCGCTTCTCGAGCCGCTCGCGGATCTCGGCCGCGGAGCCGGTCAGGAAGATCGGACAGTCCGCGACCTGCTCGGGCGTCATGCCGCTGTTCTTGGCCAGTGCGCCGCGCAGCCCGGACGGATCGTCCGTGATCGCGACCACGAACGTGAGCGAGTTCAGCTCGAGCTCGTCGAAGCTCCGGCCCGCGGCCTCGCAGCCCTCGCGCACCGAGCGCAGCTTCTCGTCGAGCCGCTCGGGCGCGAGATCTGCGGCGCTGTTCGGCGTGATCTTCCCTTCGGGAAGGCTCGGATTGATCCCGACGATGTCGGCATGGCGGCCGGCCAGCCGCAGCACGCGCGGTCCGCCGCCGCCGATCAGGATCTGCGGGCGTGCGCCGGCGGGCAGCTCCGCCGCCTGCGCGATGTTCTTGATCTGGTAGTGCTTGCCGGAGAAGGTGGTGCGCTCGTTCTCCCACATGCTGCGGATGATCCGCAGCGCCTCGTCGAGCCGCTCGATGCGCACGCCCGGGCGGTCGTAGGGCATGCCCGCCTCGTCGTAGTCGGTCTGCATCCAGCCCGCGCCGATGCCGAACTCGTGCCGGCCGCCGGACAGGAGCTGGATCGTCGCCGCCTGCTTGGCGTGGATCACCGGGTGGCGGTAGTCGACGTCGTAGACCAGCGACCCGACACGCAGGCGTGTCGTGGCCGCCGCGGTCGCGGCGAGCAGCGCGGTCGGATCCCACTGCGGCCCGAAGTGGTCCGGACAGAACACCGTCGAGTAGCCGAGCCGTTCGAACGCGCGCACGCGCTCGATCCAGCCTTCGGCGGGCAGCGACGACACCTGGACCGCGAAACGGAAGGGTTTGGCCATGCGTGAATCGTACCTGATGGAGCCGAGCCGCGTTCAGTCGCCGCGCTCGCGCACCTGCTCGGCGGTGATCAGGCGGACCGCGCGCTCGTAGGTGAAGTACTCCCAGCCCCACTCGACCAGCACGAGCAGTTTGTTGCGAAAGCCGATCAGCTGCGCGACGTGCACCGCGAGCCAGAGCAGCCAGGCCGCGAAGCCGGTGAACGCGAAGCGGCCGAGGTGCGCGACCGCGGCGTTGCGGCCGATGGTCGCGAGCGAGCCGGGGTTGCGGTACGCGAACGGCTCGAGCGGCTCGCCCGCGAGCGAGCGCACGACGTTGCGCGCGACGAGCTCCCCTTGCTGCATCGCCACCGGCGCCATCATCGGCAGAGGCGCGCCCGCGCGCTCGAGCAACGCGGCGTCGCCGATCGCGAACACGTCTTCGCGGCCCGCCACGCGCAGGAACTCGTCGATGCGCACGCGGCCCTGTGGGCCCTGCGGCAGACCCAGCCGGTCGACCAGCCCCGCCGCGCGCGCCCCCGCCGCCCAGATCAGCGTGCGCGCGGGGATCACCTCGCCGCCCGCGAGCTTCACGCGCTCGCCGTCGAACTCGACCACCTGCGCGCCGAAGCGCACCTCGACGTGCTTGCGCCACAGCCGCTGCGCGGTCGCCTCGCGCAGCTTCTCGGGCAGCGGCCCGAGCAGCGCGTGCGTCGCCTCGAGCAGGATCACGCGCACGTCCTTGATCTCGAGCGAGTGGAAGTCCTTCGCCAGCACGAGCCGCACCAGCTCCGACAGCGCGCCCGCGCTCTCGACCCCGGTCGGTCCGCCGCCCACCACGACGAAGGTCAGGTGCGCGCGCCGGCGTTCCGGGCTCGGCTCCTGCAGCGCGCGCTCGAAGCTGCGCAGGATCTGGTTGCGCACGTTCACGGCCTCGTCGAGGTCCTTCAGCCCGAAGCCGTTGCGCTCGACCGACTCGAGCCCGAAGAAGTTCGTGCGCGCGCCGACCGCGAGCACCAGCCGGTCGTAGCCGAGCGGCCCGGTGCTGGTCTCGAGCGCGCGCTTCTCGAAGTCGACCGACTCGACGCGCGCGAGCCGGAACTCGAGGTTGCGCTGCCGGCGCAGGATCGCGCGCACCGGGTAGGCGATGCTCTCCGGCGGCAGCATCGAGGTCGCGACCTGGTAGAGCAGCGGCTGGAACAGGTGGTAGTTGCGCTGGTCGACGAGCGTGACCGCCACGTCGGCCGAGGCGAGCGCGCGCGCGGCGCGCAGGCCGCCGAAGCCCGCGCCGACGATCGCGACCCGAGGCCGCACGTGTTCGCTCTGCTCGCGCACTCCAGGGCAAACTAGTTGACTTCGCTCGGCTGCGCCTCGCTGCGCGCGGCTTCGCCGCTTGCCGGCGCGGCCGAGGGCGGCCTCGGACCGCGCCGCTCTCGACTCGTCTCCACTCAGGCACCCAGCGCCCGCCGCCCGTTTTGGCGGGGCGCGCGGGTTCACCTACGATCCCGGGCGGATGATCGACACCGTCCACGCCGTGCAGACGCCGGAGGGCGTCGACCTCGCTCTGCGCGTGGCGGGGCCGGTGCCGCGCGCGCTGGCTTTCGGCGTCGACCTCCTGTTGCAGGGCGGGATCGCGATCGCGCTGCAGATCGCGCTGTCCGCCTTCGCCGGCTTCGGCGTGGGGCTGTACCTGATCGCGCTGTTCTCGCTGCTCTGGTTCTATCCCGTGCTCTTCGAGGTGCGCGCGCACGGCCAGACGCCGGGCAAGCGCATGCTGGGCCTGCGCGTCGTGCAGGAGAACGGCACGCCGGTCGGCTGGTCCGCCTCGGCGCTGCGCAACTTCCTGCTGGTCGCGGACTTCCTGCCGCTCTTCTATCTCGCGGGCCTGATAGCGATGGTCGCCGACCCGAGCTTCCGCCGGCTCGGCGACCTGGCCGCCGGGACGCTCGTGATCTACGCGGACGCGCCGCGGCCGCACGTGAGTCGCATTCCCGACGTGACTCCGGTGCCGCCGCCGCTCGCGCTCACGCTCGACGAGCAGGCTGCGGTGATCGCCTTCGCCGAGCGCGCGGGCAGTGTCTCGCCCGAGCGCGCCGCCGAGCTCGCCGCGATCCCGCTCTCGCTGGTCGGCGCCGACGAGCCGCGCGCGACCCTGGTCGCGCAGGCCGCGTACCTGGTGGGGCGCGGCCGGTGAGGCTCGAAGCCTTCGAGGCGCAGGGCCGCGCGCGCTGGACGCGCATCGCGCAGCTGCTCGCGGCGTTCGAGCGCGGCGAGAGCGCGAACGCGGCCGAGCTGCCCGCGCTCTACCGCCAGCTGTGTCACGACCTGGCGCTCGCACGCGACCGCCAGCTGTCCGGCGCGCTGGTGGCGGAGCTGAACGAGCTCGCGCTCGCCGGCCACCGCCTGCTCTACCAGGCGCGCACCGGCGAGATCCGCGGACTCGGCGCGTTCCTCACGCGCGACTTCCCGCGCGCGGTGCGCTCGGAGCTGCCGCTGGTCGCGGGCCTGCACGCGCTGTTCTACGGCCTGGCGCTCGCGCTCGCGCTGCTCGCCTGGCTCCACCCCGACCTGATCTACAGCTTCATCCCGCAGGAGCAGGTGAGCGAGATCGAGCAGATGTACGTGGCGTCGGACGCGCCGGTCCACGAGCCGCGCGACGCGAGCGCCGACGCGACCATGTTCGGCTACTACATCTGGAACAACGTCTCGATCGCCTTCCGCACCTTCGCGAGCGGGCTCGCGTTCGGCGTCGGAACGCTGGTCAGCGTGGTGCTCAACGCCCTGCAGCTCGGGCTGATCTCGAGCCACCTCGCGCGCGAGGGCGCGGCCGAGCCGTTCTTCTCGTTCGTGATCGGGCACGGCTCGTTCGAGCTCACGGCGATCCTGCTCGCGGGCGTGGCGGGCATGCGGCTCGGACTCGCGCTGCTCGCGCCGGGTCCGCGCAGCCGCGTGGCCGCGCTGCGCGCCGCCGCGCTCTCGAGCCTGCCGATCATCGCGGGCGCGGGACTCATGCTCGTAATCGCCGCGGGCATCGAGGCGTTCTGGTCGCCGCGTCTCGTGCCCGCGCAGTGGAAGTACGCGGTCGGCGCGGCGCTCTGGCTGCTGGTCGCGCTCTGGCTCGGTCTGGCGGGGCGAGCGCGTGCAGACTGAGCAGATCGCGGTGGTGGTGCGGCCGCGCGACGCGTACGAGGCCGTCGACCTCGGCTTCCGCTTCGCGCGCGCCGTGTTCTGGCCGCTGTTCCCGGCGCACGCGCTGGTGGTCGCCGCGGTCTCGTTCGCGCTCTACCTGGGACTGTCGGAGCGGCTGTGGCTCGCCGCGTTCGCGCTCTGGTGGCTGAAGCCGCTCTACGACCGCGTCGCATTGGCGGTGCTGGCGGACGCGCTGTTCGGCCGCACGCCGACCCTGGCCGAGACGCTGGCCGGAGTGCCGCGGCTGATCCTGCGCACGGGGCTCCTGCACTCGCTCACCTGGCTGCGGCTCTCGCCGCTGCGTTCGTTCACCGCGCCCGTGCTCCAGCTCGAGGGGCTGCGCGGGCTCGAGCGCTCGCGCCGCGCAAGCGTGCTGATCGGGCGCGACTCGCGCGCCGGCCTCGGGCTTTTGTTCGCGTGCGGCGTGTTCGAGCTGGTGCTGCTGCTCGCGGGCCTGCAGCTCGCGGCGACCTTCCAGCCCGGCGGCGCGATCGCCTCGTTCTGGACGTCCGTTCTGGCCGGCGAGGGGCCGGCGATCTCGCTGGTCGAGGCGCTCCTGTACGCGCTCGCGATCAGCGCGGTCGAGCCGTTCTACGTGGCGGGCGGCTTCGCCCTGTACGTGAACCGGCGCATCTGGCTCGAGGGCTGGGACATCGACCTCGCCTTCCACAAGCTCGAGGAGCGCGTGGCCGCGCGCGAGCGCCGGCCGCCGCTGGCACGCGCGGCGGCGTTGGGTGCGCTCCTGGCCGCGCTCGCGCTGGCGCCGCTCGCCGCGCGCGCGGACGAGAGCGCGCCGCCGGACGCGCCGGCCGCGTCCGACGCGCCCGCGCCGAGCTGCGACGAACCCGGCCCCGAGGGCGCAGGCGCGTGCGTGGCCGCGGTGCTCGCGAGCGAGGAGTTCGCGACCGTCGAGAAGATCGAGCTCTGGCTGCCGAAGGAGAGCGAGCCGGAGCCCGACGCGGAGCCGGGGCTGCTCGCGCGCCTCGGACTCTGGCTCGCCTCGCTCGGCTCGACACTCTTGCGTGTCGTGATGTGGCTTGCGCTGGCGTTCGTGGTGGGCGCGCTCGCGGTCGCGATCGTGCGCGCGCTGCGCGCACGCGGCCAGAGCGAGGCGGGCGCGCCGCTGCCGGATCCCGGCCTGCGGATCGGGCTCGACCTGCGTCCGGAGTCGCTGCCCGACGACGTCGTCGGCGAGTCGCGCGCGCGCTTCGCGGGCGGCGACGCGGCAGGCGCGCTCTCGCTCCTGTACCGCGGCGCGCTCGTCCATCTGGTTCAGCGCTTCGGGCTCGCGCTGCCCGCGAGCGCGACCGAGGGCGAGTGCGAGCGCATCGCACGCGACGCGCTCGACGCGGGGCTGGCGGGCGACTTCCGCGCGCTCTCGCGCGCCTGGGTGTTCTGCGCGTACGCGCGCGCGATGCCCGCGCCCGAGGCCTTCGCCGAGCTGTGCGAGCGCTGGCAGCCGCGGCTGCGAGGCGCGGCGTGAGGCCATCGCGACGCGCGGGCTGGGTCGCGCTGGCGGTGAGCGCCGCGACGCTGGCCGCGCTCTTCTTCTCTTCGTGCGAGAAGCGCACGATCGAGCTGCCGAGCGGCTACACCGGCGAGGCGGCGCGCAACCCGTACCTCGCGGCGCAGCGCGTGCTCGAGCGCCTCGGCACGAAGGTACAGAGCCTGCCCGACCTGTCGGCGCTCGCGAGGCTGCCGCCCGAGAACGCCACGCTGATCGTGCCGACCGCACGCCGCGCGCTCGGCCGCGCGCGCGCCGCGGAGCTGCTCGAGTGGGTCGCGCGCGGCGGCCACCTGGTGGTGGTGAGCTGGCAGCTCTTCGACGATCCCCAGCGCTCGCCGGATCCCGTGCTCGATCCGATCGGCGTCCGGCAGTACTTGAACGACTTCGCGGCGGAGGAGCCCGATGGCGAGCTGCCCGAGCCCGGGCCTCCGGCGGATCCGCCGCCCGCCCCGCGCGCGCCCCAGCCGCTGGTCACGGAGGCGAGCTTCGTCGACGACGAAGCGGCGGAGGAGCCGTCCGCGCCCGAGATCGCACGCGCTCACTTCTCCGACCGGGACGCTCCGCTCTCGGTCGAGTTCGATCCGGCGTTTCGCTTCGAGCTGGCGCCCGAGGCCGCGGAGCTCGAGGTGTTCGCGATCGCCGACGCGAACGGCGCGCACTGGGTGTCCGTGCAAGAGGGGCGCGGCTTCGTGACCGCGTTGACCGACGACTACTTCATGACCCACCCGAAGATCGGCGAGTGGGATCACGCCGAGCTCGTCTACCGCCTGGC
>Ga0187893_10006462_pt1 | contig 20059 bp, 19 predicted proteins | sample MA1701074metaG_FD_139574 | JGI IMG/M metagenome (GOLD analysis project Ga0187893, IMG submission 139574) | White microbial mat communities from a basaltic lava cave in the Kipuka Kanohina Cave System on the Island of Hawaii, USA - MA170107-4 metaG ...
CATGAGCTTGTCGGAAAAAAATGCCTTCATTTTTTTTCTGCGTGCAGCATCTTTTATGTCCACAATTTCGATTTCAGGAAGTTTTACATCAGCATAACGTGTGTTAAGCGCTACCAGTCCGTATTTTCCGGATTGCGCATTGAAATAACTTTCAATGGCAGGTGTAGCAGAGCCAAGAATAATTTTAGCGCCAGAAAATTTACCCAACATGATAGATGCATCACGCGCATGATACCGTGGGGCAGGGTCTGTTTGTTTATAGGAACTGTCGTGCTCTTCATCCACAATGATAAGGCCCAGATCAGTGTACGGCAAAAGCGATGCAGAGCGGGCTCCAATGATGACCTGGAAATGATCGGGATCAGGAAACTCTTTAAATAAAACCATTTTATTCCAGACTTCAGCGCGCTGCCGTTCATTGAATCGGGAATGATACACCAACAGCCGGTTTCCGAAATGCCTCTTTAGCCGGTTGATGATCTGAGTGGTCAGCGCAATTTCGGGAAGGAGGTAAAGCACCTGCTTTTTATTCTTTAGAAATTTTTCAATCAGGTGAATATAAATTTCCGTTTTCCCGGATGAAGTAACTCCGTGAAGCAATACTGTATCCTGTTTCAAAAAGATCTCAGAAATTTGCCGGAATGTTTCTTCCTGTGCCGGACTAAGACATGATTTTTCGATCAGGGGAGCTTCTGACTGCTCGATGAAAAATGTTTCTTCTTCAACAATTTTTAATGCATTTTTTCTGATTAGCTGATTTAAAATGGCAGAGCTGCTGTTTGCAGCTTTCAGTAGCTTTTTTTTATGAACCATATCTTTATGCGAATCCGATTTTAATTTCAAAAATGTCATCATCAGCCGGAATTGCTGGGGAGCTTTTTTTTCAAGATCATCCAGAAGCTTTTTTAAAAATTCATCATCCGCTCCATCGGCAAGCCGGATCAGTTCCACTTTGGATGGCTTAAAATTTTTCTGAAGCTCCTCCTGGTGAATCAGCATTCCTTTTTCCATCATTTGTTTTACGATCCGGACGCTGCTTTTAAGTCCTGTAATTTTTGAAACTTCATTCAAGGTAAGTTCGTCTTTGCTTTCAAGAGCGCTCAGGATGATTAACTCTTTTTCGTCCGGTTGAAAAGAGTGTGGCTCAAAATCAGGGTGAAGTAGAACAACGGTTTCGCTTTCGAGCTTTAATGCAGAGGGCAGCGCGGCCGCCATCACTTCGCCTGTGGTACACATGTAATATTCAGCCATCCATTCCCAAAACTGAAACTGCATTTCGCTCACGATGGGATGCTCATCAATGATAGAATCCAGCAGCTTGGTTTCATATTTTCCGGGTCTTTGAGAATGAATTCTGCGGATCAGCGCTGAATAAATTTTCTGTTTGCCGAACTGTACCACTGCGCGCTTTCCAGGCATTGCATCGCGCATCAGCTCAGCCGGAATTTCATAAGTGTAAAGTTGCGGCAGCGCCAGCGGGAGGATCACATCTGCAAAGTATTCCGGTCCATTCATAAAAGTCATTAATTAGAAAGCAATCCCATCACAACGCTCGTTTCCTTTTCGTTTTTTTTTATACGGAAATGTATATGCTCAATATTCAGAATAATCATTCAAAAATAATTCGAAATAAAATGAAGGAAATCTTTAGTTGTCGTTGCGGAACAGCCATCCTTTTCGATAAAACAGGTAAAGTTGCAATCCGACAATTAGCGCCATGAACAGCATCACGCCTGGATAACCGTACGGTAGAAAAAGTTCAGGCATATTGAGCGGCATTTTTTCGCCCGTATCCGGATTTTCCCTCGAAAAATTCATTCCGTAAACCCCCACTATGAAAGACAGGGGAATAAAAATAGTGCTGATGATGGTAAGCACTTTCATCACCTGGTTGAGCTTATTACTTACACTCGACAAATAAACATCCATCATGCTTGAGGTAACTTCACGGTAACTGTCCACCATGTCATTTACCTGGATGCAATGGTCATAAGCATCCCGGAAATACACCCTGGTTCCTTCGGAAATCAACGCATAATTCGAGCGCAGCACATCATTGATTTTGTCACGCTCCTGGAAAATAGTTCTGCGCAAAACAATTAGCTCGCGCTTGTTCCGTAAAATTTTATTGAGCGATGAGCGTTCCGGGTTTGTTATCAGCTCGTCTTCGAGGTCATCCATTTTATCACCCATTTTTTCGAGCAGCGGAAAAAACATATCAATGGCTGAATCCATAATGGCATACGAAAGATAATCAGCGCCCTGCTGGCGGATGTATCCCTTGGATTTCCGGATTCGTTCTTTAACCGTTTCAAAATGCTCAGTATAATTTTCGCGGATGGTGATGACTGTATTTTTCGTGAGAAACAAGCTCAACTGATCATTCACCATATCGGTTTCCGATTCGCTGATGATGCGCGAAACAAAAAACAAATGGTCGGCATAATCTTCTACCTTGGGTCGCTGATAAATATTAAATACATCCTCCATTTCGAGCCGGTGTAAACGGAAATATGTTGCCATTTGCTCAAAAAGGGCTTTGTCGCCAAATCCCCTGATGTCAAACCAGTGTACATGCGAAGGAAACTGGAGGATTTTCTTTTCAATTTCGGCAAATCCCGGTAGTTCCGCTTCCGAAAAATCATCAGCATTGTAATGAAGTGAATAAACTTTCGGTTTCAGAGCATCGGTTGGAATATTAAATGTACCTGGCGATTGACCGGGAATTATTTTCTTCCGCTTTTTCATGCGGACATTAATTTTCGGAAACGGCTTGCTGGATTTTGATTTCAATTCGAAAAATGATTTGAGGTAAAAATAAGGGATTGATCAATACCGGATATTCAATCTCCACTCAACTTTAATGAAATAAAAATTTTAAAATGCAGGTTGCTTCTTGAGCAGGAAAGCAGCTTAAACAAGCTCTTTGCTGCGTTGCATTAATTCTTCGATTTCTTCTGCTTCAATCGGAATGCTCGCCATCAGGTCTTTCGGACCGCTTTCTGTAATCAGAATATCGTTTTCAATTCTGATTCCAAGATTTTCTTCCGGTATATAAATTCCGGGTTCGCAGGTAAAAACCATTCCGGCTTTCATTGGTTCATACTTATTTCCGATGTCGTGCACATCGAGTCCGAGAAAGTGCGAAGTGCCATGCATGAAATATTTTTTATAAGCAGGCCAATCGGGGTTTTGCTTTTTAATATCCTCCTTCGAAATTAATCCGAGACTGAGTAATTCAGCTTCCATGATTTTTCCAACTTCAGCATGATATTTTTCAATGGTATTTCCGGGAACAAGCATTTTTGCTGCCGCACGAAGCACACGTAAAACCGCATTATACACTTCCGCCTGACGCTTTGTAAACTTTCCATTTACGGGAATACTTCGGGTAAGATCAGCCGCATAATTTGCATACTCACATCCGAAATCGAGCAGCAGCACATCACCATCTTTGCATTCTTGATTATTATCATTATAGTGCAGCACACATGCATTGTAGCCCGATGCGATGATGGGGTAATATGCATGGTCACTTGCGCGGTTGCGAATGAATTCATGAATTATTTCTGCCTCAATTTCATATTCCATTACACCGGGCTTAACAAATCCAAGCACACGCCTGAATGCTTTTTCAGTGATGGTGCAGGCATGTTGAATTAATTCGATTTCCGTTTTTGATTTTACTGCCCGCAGCGAAGCCAGCAGAGGCCCGCTTCGCTCAAACTGGTGTCCCGGATATTTTGCTTTCCACTCATTGGCAAATCTTAGATCTTTGTAAGGAACATTCCAGGCACAACGGTCATTTTCATTCAGATTCAGGTAAACCTGCTTTGCATGATTCATCAGCATCGGAGCGGTCATATTAAATTCATCGAGCCATAAAATGGTTTGTATGCCGGATTGCGCCCGTGCTTCGTCAGCGGTATATTTATGTCCTTCCCAGATAGCGATTTTTTCGCTCGTCTGTCGCAGAAACAGAATTTCCTTATATTGATTGAGCGGTGCATCCGGAAATAATATCAGTATGGTCTGTTCCTGATCAATGCCGGTAAGCCAGAACAAATCGGAATTCTGTCTGAACCGAAACGTTTGATCCCCATTTCGCGGCATTTCATCATTCGAATGGAAAATAGCAATCGAACCGGGCTTTAGCATCGAACAGAACTTTTTTCTGTTGTTTTCAAAGAAAGATTTATCAATCGGATCGTATTTCATTGTTTAGTAATTTTTGGAATTTATTTGTTGAATTTTAATAATGCAAAACTAAGAAAAGCCGCTTACCGTGATGTCATGTTTGGTTCAGGGGTTAAAAAATACAGGTAAATTTGTTTTCTACCTTTGGCTGCATCAATTTGTAATTTTGCAATAAGCATAAGCGAAAATGGGACCGTCATCAATGATAGTATTAGCGATTTCCGCTATTGTGTTTTCAGCGGGTGGAATTCTTGTTGCTAAACTGCTTGTAAAAGGAAAGCCAAATAAAGCCAAGGGTGAAGCGTATGAATGTGGCGTGCCTACGCAAGGACAAACCTGGATTCAGTTTCATGTCGGTTATTACCTGTTTGCATTAATTTTTTTAATTTTTGATGTGGAGCTTGTGTTTTTATTTCCCTGGGCAGTAGTTGCCAAGCAAGTGGGTTGGATTGCATTGGTTGAAGTAGTGATATTCCTGTTTATCCTGTTTCTCGGATTTCTTTATGCACATAAAAAAGGAGCGTTGAAATGGGTGTAAAAAATTTAAAGTTAAAGGTTGGAAAAAATGAAGAACGTAAAGTCTGAACCGTTTCCCGGGCAGGTGCATCAGACACCCGGAGGGGGGATTCTTGTTTCCACTCTGGATGACGTGATTAACTGGGCGCGGTCAAATTCATTGTGGCCCCTTGTTTTCGGAACAAGCTGCTGTGCCATTGAAATGATGAGCACGGCTTCCGCGAAATATGATTGGTCACGGTTCGGGTTTGAAGTGGCTCGTGCAACTCCGCGGCAGGCAGATGTCATCATTATTGCCGGAACGATTGTAAATAAAATGGCACCTGTGCTGAAACGATTGTACGACCAGATGCCCGACCCGAAATATGTTATTGCCATGGGCGCCTGCGCCACCAGCGGAGGTCCGTTTTTTTACAATACATACTCTGTTGTAAAAGGCGCTGATCATGTGATTCCTGTGGATGTATATGTGGCAGGTTGTCCCCCCCGTCCGGAAGCATTGCTTCATGCCATGATGACCTTGCAGAAAAAAATAAAAGAAGGAGGGAAGCGCGAAAAAATTACAGTGGATACATTCTGGAAACCGGATTCTAAGCAAAATTTATCAGAACATGAAATTTGAATTTTCAAAGCATGCTCTTGCTCAAATGAAATTAAGAAATATTTCCAAAGAAAAGGTAGAATCAATGCTTCGCAATCCGGGACAAATCATCACGCAGGGCAAAAATAAAATTTATCAATCCATAATAACAGAAAATCCCGATGAGAAATACTTAATCAGAGCATTTGTCAATGAAAATAAAACTCCTCCATTAATAATAACCGTTTACAGGACAACTAAAATAAATAAATATTATGAAGGTGAAATATGATAAGGAATCCGATGTGCTGTACATCAGTCTTTGCAATGACCCGATTAAAGAAAGTGATGAAAGCAAGCCGGGAATAATTATAGATTATTCCGATAAAGGCGCAATAGTGGGAATTGAAATTCTTGATGCATCTACCAAAATCGTGCAGCCCACAAAGGTTGAATATGAGGTTGCATAAATTAAATTTATTTTTTTGAATGGTATGAATAAGGATGAATTGAAAGTTGCACTTGCAGTGCTTGACAATTCGATTTCATTTGATGAATCAGGTGAATGGATTAATATGAATGTTGAATCAGCTTCATGGCTTCCGTTTGCCGGGCAATTAAAAGAAAACTCTGAGTTGAAATTTGATTTTCTGTTTTGCCTGACCTGCGTGGATTGGAAAACTCATCTTTCAATGGTTTATCATCTTACCTCCACCGCACATCGCCACTCTATTGTAGTTAAATCCAAGCTTGACAGAAGCAAGCCGGAGATTGAATCGGTTTCGCATATCTGGCGGACAGCAGAATTTCACGAGCGGGAGCAATACGAAATGTTCGGAGTAAAATTTTTAAATCACCCTGATTTGCGACTGCTGATTCTCCCTGATGGATGGGAAGGAAAGTTTCCGATGCGAAAGGATTTTGAAGACCCGGTGAATATGATAAAATTATAATCCAGATTACTACCGATGCTCGAAGAAGCAGAAACATCCACCGAAGGCGACCTGATTGTAAATATTGGTCCGCAGCATCCGTCCACTCATGGGGTTTTGCATTTGCTGGTTACGCTCAATGGCGAGACAGTAAAAAAAGTTGACCCGCATCTCGGCTACATTCACCGCTCCATTGAAAAAATGTGCGAGAGCTTGTCTTACCGGCAATTCATTTATGTCACCAGCCGGATGGATTATTTGTCATCGCATATCAACAATCACGGATGCGCTTTATGTGTCGAGAAGGGCTTGCAAATTGAAGTGCCTATGCGTGCACAGGTTATTCGCGTGCTGATGGATGAGCTTACCCGCATTGCTTCGCATTGCTTGTGGTGGGGGGCGCTGGCAATGGATGTGGGAGCGCTCACACCTTTTTTCCATGCTTTCCGCGAACGCGAAGTGATTAACGACATCATGGAACAAACCTGCGGGGCGCGGCTCACCATGAACTACCAGGTTCCGGGAGGTGTGATGTTTGATTTGCATCCCGATTTTCAGAAACAAGTAAAAGAATTTATCAAGCTGTTTAAATCAAAAATTGATGAGTATGATGAGCTGGTAACTTACAATTCCATATTCATTTACCGGATGAAAGGGGTGGGATATATTTCAAAGGAGGACGCCATTTCGTATGGCTGTACGGGACCCACTGCGCGCGGAAGCGGTGTAAGCTGCGATGTGAGGAAATTGTATCCGTACGAGAATTATTCTCAAATCAGTTTTGAAGAGCCGCTTGAAAGTGCCGGTGATTGTTATGCACGCTACCTCGTGCGGATGAAAGAGCTGAGACAATCGCTTGCCATTGTTGAGCAACTGATTGATAACATACCCGAGGGAGATTTCCAGGCAAAAACGAAAGCGGTATTGAAATTGCCAAAGGGAGAATTTTATTCAAGAGTGGAAACAGCGCGGGGCGAATTCGGAGTTTATATTGTAAGCGAAGGGGCAACCACTCCATACAGAATCCGGTTCCGCTCTCCCGGATTTTCCAACCTTTCAGCGCTTGACCACATGGCGCGCGGGCAGAAAATTGGCGATTTGGTTGCAATTATGGGAACATTGGACTTGGTAATTCCCGATATTGACAGGTAGGGGCAAATCGCACAAATTTTTACAAATTATAATTCGTGAAATTCGTGGCGGAAAATATGCTTAGTTTAGAAAAAATTACAAATGGAATTCATGTTTGGCTGAATTCTGCTTTCAGCCCATTCACTGCATTGCTATTTGAATTTCTGATTGTAGGAATTTTATGCATCACGCTCTTTGCCGTACTGGGGCTGATTCTGGTGCTGATGGAGCGTAAAGTTTCCGCTTACATGCAAATCCGGCTGGGTCCAAACCGTGTGGGACCGAAGGGTATGTTTCAGACGGTGGCTGATACGCTGAAACTTTTATTGAAAGAAGGACTCACACCCAAAGGCGCTGACCGGTTTTTGTTCAATCTCGCCCCATTTGTGGTGATGATTGCTGCCATGCTGCTGCTTGCACCTATTGCATTTGCAAAAAATTTTCAAATATGGGATGTGAACATCGGGGTGCTTTATGTTTCAGCCGTTTCATCCATCGCTGTTATCGGAATTCTTATTGCCGGATGGAGCAGCAATAATAAGTATTCACTTCTTGGAGCAATGCGCAGCGGAGCACAGATTGTGAGCTACGAATTATCAGCAGGGCTTTCGATTCTTGTAATCGTAATTCTGGTCGGAAGTTTGAAAATTTCAGACATCATTGCTTCACAGCAAACCGGCTGGTGGATTTTCAAAGGGCATATTCCGGTTTGGATTGCATTTGTAACCTTCATTGTTGCCGTAACTGCCGAAACCAACAGAGCGCCATTTGATTTGGCGGAAGCCGAATCAGAGCTTACTGCCGGGTTTCACACCGAATATTCAGGAATGAAATTCGCTTTGTTCTTTCTTGCCGAGTACATCAACATTTTTATTGTATGCGCTATCGGAGCCACCCTGTTTCTCGGAGGGTGGATGCCGTTTCACATCAGCAACTGGACCGGATTTAACCAAATCATGGATTACATTCCTTCCTCCATCTGGTTCTTCGGAAAAACTTTCTTTCTCATCTTTGTCATCATGTGGTTTCGCTGGACATTTCCCCGGTTGCGCATTGACCAGTTGCTGAACCTCGAATGGAAATATTTATTACCCATCAGCATGTTGAATCTGATGGTTGTGACTTTGATTGCCATCATGGGCTGGCATTTTTGATAATACGATTAAAGCGAATGACGAAAATTGTTAAGCTCACAGACGAAAAAATAACGAACAAAATTTTTTTGATTCGCGGTAAAAAGGTAATGCTTGACCGCGATTTGGCAGAAATGTACGGTGTCACAACCGGAAACCTGAACAAAGCCGTTAAGCGGAATTTATTGCGGTTTCCGAAGGATTTTATGTTTCGGCTTACCAAAGATGAGCTTCGAAGTTGGATATTCCAATTTGGAACATCCAATAGGGAAACAATGGGTTTAAGAAAATTGCCATTGGCATTTACAGAGCAGGGGGTAGCCATGCTGTCGGGTGTATTGAAAAGCAAAACTGCAATCAGAGTCAATATTCAGATTATCCGTGTATTTGCAAAAATGAGAGAAATGCTGATAGCGCATAAAGACATTCTGCTGAAACTGGAACAGATTGAACTGAAACTCCTGAAACACGATGGTAGCATTGAAAAGCATGAACGCGAAATTCAGACCGTATTTATAGCATTGAAACAATTATTGAATCCCAAAATATCGCCCAAAAAAAGAATCGGTTACCGGCTGGCAAACGAAAATGACTGATGTTTATTAAAGAATATCTATCCACGGTTTTTAATGCTGTCAAATCCCTGCTGAAAGGGATGAGGCGGACGGGATATTATTTCACGCATCATAAAGAAATCATTACCCAGCAATATCCGGAATACAATCCCCCGCTGGCAGAACGGTTCAGGGGCGAAGTGGTGATGCCGCACGATGAAAAAAATGAACACCGCTGCACCGGATGCACTGCCTGTGAACTTGCATGCCCGAACGGCACTATTAAAATTGTAACTAAGTTTGAAACAACTCCGGAAGGGAAAAAGAAAAAAGCGCTCGACACATTTGTATATCATCTTGAATTATGCACCATGTGCAACCTGTGTATTGTCGCCTGCCCGACCGATGCCATCAAGATGGCGCAATCCTTTGAACACAGTGTTTTTGACAGGAGTGAATTGACAAAAATTTTAAACAAGCCGGGTTCCAAGCTGATGGAGGGGGTCGAATAAAATAATAATTAATGAATTGGTAAATTAAAATTGAAAGCACAGGAAATTGTTTTTTACTCACTTGCCGCTCTTACAATCGGAAGCGGGCTGCTTGCTGTGACAACGCGCATGATTTTCCGCGCAGCTATTTTTCTTTTATTCTCGCTCATCGGCATTGCAGGAATTTATTTCTGGCTGGAATACGAATTTATTGCCGCAGTGCAAATCATCATTTATGTGGGGGGAATTGTAGTGCTGATAATATTTTCCATTTTCCTCACTCAGCAGGCAGGCACGAAGCTCCCCCCTGCATTGGAAGCAAGAAAAATATTTTCGGGACTGGCATGTCTTGCCGGATTTATGTTGAGCTGGCTTCTGGTGAAAGAACATTCATTTGCTGCAAGCACTGTTCCCCCTGCTGATACGGGCGTTTCCTCCATCGGAACCATGATGCTCGATGTTCATAAGGACGGAATGGCGCTTCCGTTCGAAGTAGTGAGCATTCTGCTTCTTGCCGCCATGATTGGCTGCATTGTCATTGCAATGAAAACAAAAACATAATCCAATTCAATCCATTTAACCGTTTTACCACCTAAATAAAATACATTTATCAGCAGTTTAAATATGTACCTGACCCACATTCTTTTTATCAGTTTAGCATTATTCTTTCTGGGAGTTTATGGATTCCTGACCCGGAGAAATTTAATCACCATGCTGATGGCGGTGGAGCTGATGCTGAACAGCGTGAATCTGAATTTTATTGCATTCAACAAATATGTGTGGCCCGGGCGGTTGGACGGTGTTTTCTTTACAATATTCATCATTGCCATTGCAGCAGCCGAAGCCGCTGTTGCCATTGCCATAATTATTAATCTTTACCGCAGCTTTAAATCCATTGATGTGGAAGATGCTGATACATTAAGATATTAAGCCATGATTCATTTATCCGTTCAAAATAAGCTTCCGGAAATAATTCAAACCTTGAAAGAGCATAAAGTAAAACGGGCTTATGCTTTTGGTTCGGTATGTACAAATGAATTTAACAGTGAAAGTGATATTGACTTGCTGATTGCATTCGATGTGGATGAACCGTTTGACGGATATGCCGAAAACTTATGGAAACTTGAAGAAGAATTGCATTCCATTACCAAGCGAAAGGTGGAATTAATTCCGGTACATACACTAAGAAATCCTTATTTCATTATGGAAGTTGAAAAAACTAAAACTGCATTGTATGAATAACGGAGTAAAAAAATATCTGTTTGATATGCTGGATGCGATTGCATTCATTGAAATTGAAACCAGGGAAATAAAACATTTTTCCAATTATGAAAAGAATGAAGTTCTGAAAGCTGCGGTGGAAAGAAAAATTGAAATTATTGGAGAAGCACTTCATAAAGCAGTGAAACTTCAACCCGATTTGGAGATTACTAACAAAGAAAAAATAATCAGTATCAGAAACCGGCTCATTCATGCTTATGATGCAGTGGATGATTTATTGATTTGGGAAATTATCACCAGGCATACCCGGTTGCTGAAAGCTGAATTGGAAAAATTACTGAATTCTTGAACTCATTTATGCAACTTAAAGTTTTATTAATACTTATTCCGCTCCTTCCTCTTGCTTCATTTTTAATTTTTGGAATATTTGGAAAAAAATATTTCAAAAAGCTTTCAGGAATCATCAGCACAGGATTTTTATTTGTTTCATGTGTATTTTCCTTGGTGATTTCTTACAATTATTTTTTTGTTTCCGGATTAAATAATGGTGTGTATCAGACGCTCGTACCACTAAAATTCACCTGGCTTGAATTTTCTCCCGGATTCAGCATTGACATGGGTATTCTGCTCGACCCCATTTCAGTGATGATGCTGGTGATAGTAACCTTCGTTTCGCTAATGGTGCATATTTACAGCATCGGCTACATGAAAGGCGAAGAGCGGTATGCTACATTTTTTGCTTTTCTCGGACTGTTCACTTTTTCCATGCTCGGACTGGTAATTTCTTCCAACATTTTCCAGATTTATGTTTTCTGGGAGCTTGTGGGTGTTTCATCCTTTCTGCTCATCGGGTATTACTACGACCGCCCCTCAGCAGTGGCTGCATGCAAAAAAGCATTTATCGTAACCCGATTTGCCGATTTGGGATTTCTCATCGGCATTCTGATTCTCTCCTTTTATGCGCAAACACTCGATTTCCGATTGCTCATTGAACGGCTTACAAACCCCGATTCGGAATATTTACTTTCAGCAGCAGCATATTATTTTATGGGTGCAAGCGCATTGACATGGGGGCTGGTATTAATTTTCATAGGGGGAGCAGGCAAAAGCGCCATGTTTCCGGTGCACATCTGGCTGCCCGATGCTATGGAAGGACCTACTCCTGTTTCCGCTTTGATTCATGCAGCTACCATGGTAGTTGCTGGAGTGTTTCTTGTTGCGCGCTTATTTCCGGTTTTCGCTATTTCATGTCCTGCCGGTTTAGATGTGGTTGCATTCATCGGAATTTTATCTGCTGCCATGGCGGCTGTGATTGCATGCACGCAAACCGATATCAAACGTGTGCTGGCATATTCCACCATGTCGCAAATCGGGTATATGATGTTTGCACTTGGAGTGGCGGGGTGGGGGTCAGAAAATATTTTAGGATATACAGCTTCGATGTTCCATTTATTCACGCATGCGTTTTTTAAAGCATTGCTCTTCCTCGGAGCAGGTGTTGTGATTCACCTTGTTCACAGCAATGAATTAAAAGATATGGGTGGATTAAAAAAATATTTGCCTGTTACTCATATTACTTTTTTGATTGCCTGCCTGGCGATTGCCGGAATTCCCCCCTTTGCCGGATTTTTCAGCAAGGAAGAAATTCTGCTTGCATCCTACCATCACAGCAAAGCGATTTACACAATCGGGTTAATCACTTCCGGACTGACAGCATTCTATATGTTCCGTCTTTATTTCGGAATTTTCTGGAATAAGCCCGTAGAACTTCACCCAAAGCACAATGGAAGTCATCATGGAGAAGGCGGAATCACATTGATTTTTCCGTTAATCCTGCTTGCAATTGGCGCTGTATTTTCGGGATTCATTCCATTCAGTCGCTTTATTTCTGCTGACGGAATTCCGTTTCAAACAGAATTTCATTTTGATTTTTCCATTCTGCCCGTTGTCATAGGATTTTCAGGTATCCTGATTGCGATGAAAATGTATAAAACCAAAAATGAGTTGCCTGAGAGAATTTCGATTTCATTGAAAGGAATTTATCAATCCGCTTACCGGAAATTTTATGTGGATGAATTGTATGTATTCATTACCAAAAAAATTATTTTCAATCTCATTGCAAAACCGGCTGCCTGGTTGGACCGGAATGTGGTGGATGGACTTATGAATCTTATCGGAACGGCATCCATGACTTCCGCAGAAGGAATCAGTGGATTACAGAGCGGAGAGGTACAGCAGTATGCAGCGGTGTTCTTTATCGGTGCAATCGGGCTGGCGGTTTTTTTTCTCTACTTATTTAATTGAATTCCTAATAAAAGTAAATAGCCAAATTCAATTGCTTTAAAAATTATGGGTGAAACAGATTTAATCATGCTGATTTATCCTATCTTTATATTTTAGTTCCGTTTTATGCATGATCCGTTTTTCAGGTTCAAACATTTTACCGTTAAACAGGACAAGTGTGCGATGAAAGTAGGCACTGACGGGGTTCTACTTGGCGCATGGGTGAATCCTTCAAAAGCGAAAGCAATTCTTGATATCGGCACAGGAACAGGATTGATTGCGCTGATGGCCGCACAAAAATGCGTGGCAGAGATTGACGCCATTGAAATTGACCGCTGCGCTTTTGAGCAGGCGGGCGAAAATTTTGCAAACTCAATATGGGGGGATCGGCTACAAGTGTTTCACTTTTCACTACAGGAATATGCTGGTATTTGCCGGAAAAAATATGATTTAATCCTGAGCAACCCTCCGTTTTATTCGGATGCATGCAGTGCTTCTACAGCCGCACGTAACATTGCCAGACATTCGGATATAACACTCAGCTCCGGAGATTTGATTTCAGGAGTATTAAAGTTGCTTGCTTCAGATGGAAAATGCTGCTTTATACTTCCTGCAAAAGAGGGAATGGATTTTATTAAGCAGGCTGAGACGAATCAATTATTTGTGAAACGCCTGACAAGGGTTAAGACAAAACCCGGCAAGTCGGAAAAAAGACTGCTCATTGAATTCGGTTATGAAATGACGGAAAGGGATGAATCGGATTTGATAATTCAGGAAGATGATTTAACATGGTCGAAGGAATATATTGAGTTGACAAAAGACTTTTACCTGGGATTGAAGAACCCTGTTGCAGATTAGCTGAGGGGAAGATTTCTGATTAGCGATTAGCGATTCGCAATTCACAATCTATGAATGCTGAAAAGAAATTGCCAGTTAAGCAGTTAAAATTTCTTTTTTAAACAAGTGCATATTCTTTCAAATCAACAGGCACTACCTGAGTAACCCCCATTTCAGCCATGGTGATGCCGTACATAATGTCGGTGGCAGCCATAGTGCGCTTGTTGTGGGTAATGATGATGAACTGGGATTCGGCAGAAAACTTGCGGATGATTTTGTTGAACTTGTCAATGTTTGCATCATCGAGCGGAGCATCCACTTCATCGAGCACGCAGAAGGGGGAGGGCTTTAATAAATAAATGGCAAATAAAAGTGCGGTTGCCGTAAGCGTTTTTTCACCACCCGATAGCTGATGAATGGACAAAGGTTTTTTGCCTTTGGGCTGTGCAATAATCTGGATATCGCTTTCAAGAGGGTCTGTTAAATCGAGAAGCAGCAGGTCACAGGTGTCTTCTTCACTGAATAGCGACCGGAACACACGGATAAAATTTTCGCGGATGCGGGTGTATGCATCCATATATTTTTCGCGGGCAGTAAGGTCAATTTCTGCAATGGTTTGCAGCAGCGATTGTTTCGCCTGAGCAAGGTCTTCTTTTTCTTTATTGATAAAATCAAAGCGCTCCTTCACTTCATTGAACGATTCCAGAGCAAGTGGGTTGATGGCACCAAACTGTTCAATCTGCAGCCGCAGTTTTTCAAGCCGCTGTTTCAACTCATCCGGATTCATTTCTTCAGTGGATTCCGGTTGCTGCAACTCTTCTATATTAATATTAAACTCCACAATGAGCCGTTCGGTAATGGAATTCAGCTTCAGCTTCAGGACATTTTTTTCATCATGAATATTCTGGATGATTATGTCCGCCTGCTCCCGCTGTTTTCTTAGCTCATGGATGTTTTTTTCTTCTGCATCAATGTCGCCTTTCATTTTGTAATAATCCGTTTCCTGCTCAGTGAGAAACTTTTCAAATGATTGACGGTCCTGGTGCATACTTTTAAGCTCCTCGAGCGAAGCAGCATGTTTTTCAGACAGTGAAGCCGATTGTTTTTTAACTTGGTTAAGCTCAAGATCGTTCTGCTCTTTGTGTGCTGCCAGCTGGCTGCACTGATTGGTTTTATATCCTGAATCGCGGGTAATGTTCTGGATACGATTCTGCAATTGAAGCAATTGTATATTCTGCTGATTAAGTGCATCAGATTTTTCATTTACCTGCAATTGCAGGCGGCTGCTCTGTTCCTGTTTCTGATTATATTCCTGCGTTAGCCCTTCCAGATGCATGCGCAGTTGAAGTAACTGTTCTTCATTGAGAATCCCGGTATCCCTTCCGGAATTAATTGCTGCGAGCTGATTTTTGAGCCGTCCGATGCTCTGATGATTCATTTCGGCTGTGGCTGTGAGAAAGTCGCGGTTGTTTTCAGAGGAAGCAAGTTCTGCTTTTATACGTGCAGATTCTGCTTCTGCTATTGCAATCTGCAGATCCAGATTTTTTAGGTCAGAATTAAGATCTGCAATTTTCTCATCGCATTTAATGCGCGATTTTTCAAGCTTGTAAATTTCTTTTTTAAGAGAATCAATCAGTCCGGAAAGCTTTTCGAGGTTTTGCATTTTTCCGGTGCGTTTTCCATCAAACAATCCGACCGAGCCCCCGCTTACGGAATAGGTCTGTTTCAGAAAATTTCCATTCAGCGAAAGCAAAACAACTTTTTCGGATTTTGATAAATCATATTCAAAAAATTTGTTTTCACTTTCCATGATGCTGACATGAGCCAGCAGGAGTGAAAAGAGTTTGCTGTATTTCTTTTCAAATTCAATTACTGACAAAGCACTCACGCATCCATTGAGGGTGACGGATTTCTGTTCATGGTGTCGTTCCAGTGAATCGAGAATAAAAAAGCTCGCCCTTCCCTGACCTTTTGTATTCAGCGCCTGCACTGCTTCCCATGCCTCTTCTTTAGTTTCAACTACGAAATGGTTTAAGAATGGCTCAAGGTAATTTTCAATAGCCACCTTGTATTTTTCATTGCATGAGATGATTTCCGAAACAAGAGGTACATGCTTATATTTTGTTTGCGATTTCCTGAGATATTTTATGGATTCGGGATAACCATCCATTTGCTCTACAAGGTTCCTGGTAAGTTCAAATTCATTGACACGCGCATCGGTAGTCCGGGTCAACTCTGAAATTTTTGAAGCAAGTTCAGCGGAATGTTCTCCTTCAGCACGAATGGATTTTTCAATTTCAACTTTTCGAATTTTCAATCCACCCAGCATTTTTGCTGACTCCTCTTTTTGTGGAATCAGCCGGCTTATTTCATTCCCGGCAACAGACAGCTTTTCAATATTTTCATCATGCTGCTGCTGAATTCGTGATATTTCGTCTTCAATAGCGGCAACCTTTGTTTCGCTTACTGCTTTGCGGGTTTCAAATTCATTCAATTCCTGCCTTATAATATGCAGCCGCTGGCTCAACGCATTTACTTCTTTCTGGGTGGCTTCGTTATCGCGCCTGATGTGTTCTGTTACTTCTTTTAATTCGGCATTTTGCAGATTGCAGAGATCGAGCTTCGCCTGCTCCGCAAGCTTTTCTGCAGCAAGGGCTTCGATGGCTTCGTTTAATTCTTCTATCTGCTGCTCGTCTTTTGCATTCTGTTCAATAATCTGCTTTTCTTTCACGGAGAGCACTTCCAATCTCTCGCGTATTGATTTTTCTTCGCTTTCGGCTTTTGAAATTTCAATCAGCTTTTCATTCATCTGCTTTTGTAATGCGGACAGTGCTTTTTCTTTTTCAATGCAATCGAGCTTTAATTTTTCAAGAGCTGCCTCGAGCGCTGCTGTTTTTGCATTCATGCTGATTTTGTCGTCCTTCATCATCTCCTCCTTCTTTTCAAGCTCAGCAACAGAAGAGTTAAAATGGCGCACTGAAAACCATGCATTTATTTTACTGAGCGATTTGTATTCGTCCTTCAGACGGTAATACCGTGCTGTTCGTTTTGCCTGCGTTTCGAGCTGCTTCATGCTTTTCTCAATTTCAAAAAGCAGATCATTCACGCGATTCAGGTCCGCCTCGGTTTCTTCAAGCCGTTGAAGCGTTTGTTTTTTCCTGATTTTGTATTTGGTGATGCCGGCAGCTTCTTCCAGCAGCATGGTGATAGTGTTGTTTTTATCATTCAGGATTTCATCCACCATTTTTAATTCAATAATGGAATAACTGTCGGGTCCGATGCCGGTGTCGAGAAACAAATCCGAAATATCTTTCAGGCGGCATTGAACACCATTTAAATAATATTCGCTTTCACCCGAACGGTATAGTTTCCGCGTTATGCAAATAGTGGAATATTCAACAGGAAGAATGTTTTTGGTGTTTTCAAAAGTCAGAGAAACTTCAGCGAGATTTGAGGGCTTGCGGGTTTTGGTGCCGTTGAAAATAATGTTTTCCATTTTTTCCGATCGCAGCATACGGGTTTTCTGCTCACCCAGCACCCACCGGAGCGCATCCACTACATTGGATTTTCCCGACCCGTTGGGACCTACAATGGAGGTGGTTCCTTTGTCAAAATGAATAATCACACGGTCGCCAAAGCTTTTGAAGCCCTTTATTTCAATTGAATTTAATCGCATTTCAAAATTTTTTTCAGGAGCAAAAATAAATTTTAAAATGATGGTGATGCTTCAAATATCTGATTGTTGAAATCTTTTTATCAATAGGGGGTGTTGATTATCGGATTGGATGAAGTGAAAATTTGAAGATTTGCAGATGAAGTCGCTGAGGAATGGCTCCAAGGAAAGGTTGTTGAAGATGTTTCATACAAAAAAAATTATTGAAAAATTAATTCTAATTTTGAACAATGGATGATTTGAAAATAATTTTTTACATCGCCATCGCAATTGCATGGTTGATTCTGAGAAATTACCAAAAGGTGCAGAAAAGCAGACCGGTCATCAAGGAGTTTACAGATGAACCTGAGGCGGCAGAGCCAATAGCAGAAATTCCTGTTGAAAAAAAGAAACCTGTCAGGCAGGAGTGGAAGCCGATGAAAAGAAATATTATTCAAAAAAAGCCTGTAAGGCAATTTTTGGATTTTGAAAAAAAAATTAGTTCTTTTGACCCCGCAAAATCTGCTGACCTGACCGAAAAGGATTTGCACAGCGTGGAACCTTATGCAACCGTACTGACAGAATCCACAAATGACCTGAAAGCAGATTGGAATTTAAGCAGCGATAATTTTGAACTGAAAAAAGCCATTATATATTCCGAAATATTGAAACGACCGGTTGCCTGAATCCTATGACCTGAAGACCTGATCCGATTAGCGCCCGACCCAGTCATATTTCTGTAAAATTTATTTTCAGTTTGGATAGTAATTTGAAAAGTTTATACATTTACGCGCCTCAAAATAATTTAATGTACCAAAAACTGAATATCCTATGCAAAAAAAAATCTACCTAGGAATCTTCTTCATTTGTTGTTTTAGCAGTGCTTCCCTGGCACAAAATATTGGTTCCATAAAAGGAAAAGTGATAGATAAGACTACCGGTGAACCACTGCCATTTGCCAATGTCGTAGCCGAAATTAACGGATCCCAGGCAGGAGGAGCGCAAACCGATTTCGATGGAAACTATACGATTAAACCTTTACAGCCGGGAACTTATGATGTGAAAGCATCATTTGTCGGATACACTGCAGGTCAGGTGACGGGTATAATTGTATCGGCCGACAAGATCTCATTTCAGGATTTAAAGCTCTCTAAAGGTGCTGTAGATATCAAGGCAGTTGAAATCACTTCCTATGCTGTTCCGCTGATTGATAAAGGACAAACCAGCACCCAGCAGACCATTACTGCCGAGCAAATAGAATCAGCGCCTACACGCGATGTTAAATCCATTGCAGCTACTACAGCAGGAATTGTTCAACAGGATGAAGGAGATAATCTGAATGTTCGTGGATCTAGGGATAATGCAACCGATTATATTGTAGATGGAGTCAGGATACGCGGCACAGCCAGACTTCCTCAGGGAAGCGTGGATCAAATTACCGTTAAAACCGGGGGTCTTGAAGCACAGTATGGTGACAATACAGGTGGTGTGATTGTGATTTCCACCAAAGGACCTTCTGAAAATATTTCTATCGGTGCTGAAGCAGTAAGTTCTGAATTATTTGATGACTATGGATACAATTTATATGCATTAAATATTTCCGGTCCGCTTTATTCCAGAAAAACCGAGTCAGGGAAGCAACCGGTGATTGGATTTTTTATAAATGGTGAGTATCAAAAAGAAACTGATCGTGATCCTTCTGCCGTTGGGCTTCACCGGTTAAAGCCCGGTGTCCTTGATGAATTAAAGAAGAGCCCGCTACAATTATCCTCCAATGGAACAATTTTGGAACCATCAGCTCAATATATTGATGCTACTGATGTAGAGAAAATAAATGCAAAACAGAATTTCGGATCAAAGGGGTATCGTTTTAATGCCCGAATTGACCTTGAACCATGGAAGAATATCAAATTTGCTCTTGGTGGAAACTTTGACCGGTTTGATACCAGAGTATTTAACTGGAATAACCAGCTTTTCAATTATGACCATAATGAAAACCGCATCGAAACAAATGCCAATGGATATTTCAGGTTTACACAATTATTTAAAAGCGCTTTGGATAAAGAACAGTCAGCTTCATTATTTTCAAATGCATATTACAGCATCCAATTTGATTATTCCAGGTTTACACAAAAACGCCAGGACGATGATCATGCCGACCGCTTATTTGATTATGGTTATATTGGTAAGTTTGAGCAAACCAGGATACCAAACTTTACTCCTACCCTCGATTCATTAGGTAATACTATTTATGTCCAGAGCGGTTTGCTTGATGACAATTATTTGTTTACTCCAGGAAATGTAAATCCGGAAGCTCAGGCATACACAATTCAATATTTTGATTTTGCTCAAAACGATGTAACCAATCTTTCACAGGTTCTGACGAATAATGCACTCGGCAACGGATCGGCTCCAGCAAGCATTTATAGTATTTGGAATGGATTCGGATCAGTATTTAACTTATTTCAAAATACAGAGCAGGATCAGTATTCTGCAAAGATTTTTGCATCAGCGGATTTAAAAAACCATAAC
>Ga0187893_10006463_pt1 | contig 20058 bp, 15 predicted proteins | sample MA1701074metaG_FD_139574 | JGI IMG/M metagenome (GOLD analysis project Ga0187893, IMG submission 139574) | White microbial mat communities from a basaltic lava cave in the Kipuka Kanohina Cave System on the Island of Hawaii, USA - MA170107-4 metaG ...
CGGGGCCCCACCCCGGAGCGCGTCGCCGTCCAGTTTGCCCACGAACGAGATGTGTCCCATGGGGTACTCCCATTCTTTGGAGCCGAAGTAGAAATCGTTAACCGCCAGACTCTTTTGGAAGACGGTCGGGTTAGGGCATTTCGAGGTCGCCATCAACACCGAATTGACGTGCCCCATGTAGTTGCGGCCCACCACGTCGGAGCCGTTGGCGAGACCACGCGGATGCCTGTCGTTCGCCGAGCGCAACAGTAGCGCTGCAGAGTTGATAGCCCCGCAAGAGACCACCACGATGCTTCCAGAAAACGTTGCCGTCTCGCCATTGCGCTCCACGATCACACGGGTGACTTCCCGGCCCGAGTCATCCGTCTCTAGACGCCTAACGAGTGCATTGGTCACAAGACTGACGTTGGGGTAAGCAAGAGCTGGATCGACGCAGAGTACCTGAGCATCCGACTTCGCATACACCAGACATGGGAAGCCGTCGCAGGTCGCGCAGCGAATGCACTTGCTAGCATGAGGGTTCTTCTCGTCGAGCTGAACACCCAGCGGGACATGGAACGGCCGCAGGCCCAGTCGCTGAAAGTCGTCGTGCAATTGCTGCATGCGAGGCTCATGGCTGACGGGCGGGTGTGGATAGGGGGCGCTGGCTGGTGGCTCGGTCGGATCTTCCCCACGCTGGCCGTGCACTTGATAGAGCTGTTCTGCTTTCACGTAGTAAGGCTCAAGAGTGTCGTAAGAAATGGGCCAGGCAGGTGAGACGCCGCCATGGTGGCGAATTTCACCAAAATCTTCCTTCCGCAATCGGAAGAGCGCCGCTCCGTAGAACTTGGTGTTTCCGCCAACGTAATAGTTGGTATGCGGATGAAGCTCCTTTCCATCCTTGTCGCGCCAGGATTCCTTGGTGTTGTACTTGCCCTCGGTGTTCACGGCACGGCTGTTCCAGTTGTCCTTCTCGCGTGGCACGTAATCGCCGCGCTCCAGCAGCAGGATGCGCTTCCCTGAGGAGGCGAGGTGATACGTCAGCGTTCCACCACCCGCGCCGCTGCCGATAATGATCACGTCGTAGTGGTTTTGCGATTCCATGGTTCCTCCTCGAGAGTAAGTATCAGGCGTCGGGTTTCAGGTGCCAGCCCGGTAGAGTGGCCGCTTGGGATGCCTGTCTCTCTGCGCGTATGTCCCTTTTCTAAAGCGCCACTGCTGCTCTCACGGCTTTGGGTTCCGACTCGATGTCTTTTCCATGCTGGTACTCACAAAAGATGCAGCGCTTGTTGTTTTGATGGTGCAGTTTGGCGCAATTTATTCCCGCCTTCCCTTGTTTCCACAAATGAACTTGGGCAGCGCACAGCATTCCGAGAAGTGGGGCCGTGAAGTAAATCCACCAGCCGGTCCAGAGCTGTCCAGGAAATGCCGATGCGAACGTGCGCGCCGGGTTCATGCTCATGCCAGACAAGGGCGACTCAATGCTGATGTATGTTGCGACCAGTCCCCCCGCAACCAGGCCCGTGAATCGAGCCAACCGGGAGTGATTCGATACCTTGAGTACGACCGTCATCTGCAGAAAGGAAATCAGCAACTCACCAACAAAGGCTGCTGCCAAACCGTACGCTCCCGGAGTCGTTGCCACATAGTTGACGGACTGGTGCCGAACAGGGCTGCCAATGAGCCAGAGTGACAGGAAAACTCCGGACACGCCTCCGACGAACTGGAAAAGAATGTAAAAGAGGGCATCGGCAGCGTGGATCTTTCCGAGGCGAAAGAAAGTCAGTGTGAAAGACGGGTTGAAATGCGCTCCCGTTTGCTTTCCCCAGGGCGAGTAAACAATGCAGATGGCGGTCAAACCCATCGTGATTCCGGTGAGAACACGGCGGAAAACTGGGTTTGACAACAATTGGTGCAGTGGCGAGCCGGGGTATTCAAGCAGGGTGACGACACTGCAGGCAGAAACCATGAAAATCCCCAATTCTGCCGCTTCCATCAAATACTCGGGCCAGTGCTTTCGTAGAGCATTCATCATCGGAGTCGAATCAAATGGATGTCTGAATCTATCGTTCCTTAGCCTTGTGGCTGGCACTCTCTTTATGACCGCGCTAGATCAGATTTATTCCAGTCTGGGGGCAAGTTTTCCGGCATTCGGGGATATGTCTGCACGACACTTGGGGCTGTGTCGCTTAAAACGCTCTTGGAATATCTGCGGCTTGCCACGGGATTCTATGAGGTAGAACCGGAAGAATGTTTGATGGGAGCGTACAGCAATGATGAAAATGGAGTCCGGCGTGCACAATGAGTTGGAACAGCCTCATGTTTTGGCCTGTACCGAAGTCTGGGGCGGCAATCGAAAGGTGATTCGCACGGTCAAGCTACCGAGTCTGGTCGCATGGGTAGCTTCTGCTCCCATCGACGAGGGAGAAGGAGGAGGCGACCTTCACTTTATGTCCGTCTGCGACTACGACCTGATCTCCCGCGTGGCTCTTGCCGACGTGATTGGTCACGGGCGTGACGTGAATGCGGTGACCCAGACGCTTCACCAGCTGATGCGCGAGGGCGTCAACGCCTGGGACCAGTCGGATTTCATGCGTGGACTCAATGAAGCGTTCGGCCAGAGCAGCAATGGGAAATATGCCACGGCAATTGTCTTGGGTTTCCATCGAGTTAAGGGTCGGTTGGCGTTCAGCAACGCCGGGCATCTGCCTCCCCTCTGGTATCACGCTGCCCAGCAAACCTGGAGTTGGCTCGAGGAGACAGTCGATGCTACAACCACAAAGGTCTCTGGCTTGCCAGTAGGGCTGATTCCCGGAACCGACTATCGGCAAACGGTCGTGACTTTGACGCCAGGCGATCTTCTGGTGCTCTACACAGATGGCATCACCGAAGCCGAGAATGGGGCGGGGCAGGATCTGGGACGAGATCGACTTTTGGAATGGGCGCGTCAAGCCCCAGCGGACTCACCGAAGGCCGTGGGCGAAGCCTTGCTGCAGCGACTGCACTCGTTTCGTGACGGAGGTCGTAACGACGATGAAACGCTTCTCGTATTGCAACGCGAGAAAGAGTCGTTCCCTCTGATGTTGGGGGAGGTTGCCACCAGCTATACCTTTGGTCGGATACGGAGAAGTCTGTGAAAAGTCAGCTGAAGGTGGCTCGACCATGCCGAATGCCTGGTTTCTCGCAGGCAGGCGGCCTCCTGCTCCCCTTCCGTCGACTCACCGAAGCGGGTAGGCTGCGATTGGCATGCCTGCCTTTACTGGAGAACGAACTAGATCTCGCAGTCTCGTCCGCGGAGAAGTGTAGTGAATACCGTAGGGAAATAACCGGGAAAAGTGGAGGACTTCCGCGCAATCATGGGGAAGGCCAGAAACAGCAAAACCCGCTACGGGAGCGGGTTCTGCTATCTTTTCAATTCGTCAGTCAATCGGCTTGGGAAGATTAAGAGTCAGTTGCTCTGCCAATTGAGCTAGCGGCCCGTCTGATCTGGAATGAAGAAATTGCGGATGTTTTGAAAGAGCGACTTCCCCTTTTTTTCTTTACCGGACCCCGTGCCAGAACCCCGTTTTGACGAGTCCGCAGCAAAGAAGCGCCGAGTATAGACAAGAACATACACCAGAAGCAAGAACCTTCAACCTCACGCAAGTAGCTACGCCCGCAAGCAATGCCACAACGACAACGTCCGGTCACAAACGGAACAAACCCGTCGCCGGACAACCGGCAGCTTCTCAGAAAAACCAGTTGTTTGTTCGGAGTGGCAAGATCGAAGAACAGACGATCAGAGAAGATCAGCTACGCAGTATGTGTTGCCCAGTCCAAATCTATTGTTCAGATTCGTGATGAGGAGATGGAGCCACCGAGGACGAGACCGATCAGCGCACCCAGGACAAGTCCGAACGACCCGAACCCCAACAGAGGGCCTAAGACGACATCCCACAACGCACCCGCCATGCCGTTGCCGGAGTTGATGCCGATTTGAGAACGGTCTGGTCGCTGACGCATTAGCTCTACGAATATTCTTCTACCCAATGGTGGCCCCCACGCAGATCAAAGATTAGACCTTGAGCGATCCGCGGAACCCTCGGGCGGCATAGTAGGATTCTGCACCGTTGTGGTACACGAAGACGGTGTCGTAGCGGCGATCACAAAAGATGGCGCCACCGAGTTTCCTGATATTTGCAGGCGTCCTTATCCAGCTTGACGTTTTCGTATCGAAGTTTCCCAGTTGTTGCAACGCTCGGTATTGTTCCTCGGTGAGCAGCTCAATGCGCATGGCAGCCGCCATATTCGTAGCGCTGTCCTTTGGTTTATCTTCTTTTCTTGCTTCCAACGCTTCGTGATCGTAGCAAAGACTTCTGCGGCCATTAGGGCTTTCCGCTGAACAATCATAAAAAATGTAATCGCCCGTCTTCTTCTCCTGGCCAACAACATCGGGTTCACCGCCAGTTCTTTCCATTTCATTCAGTGACCACAGTTTTTCAGCATTCGCTTCCAGCTTTGCTTGTACGTCGGCCCATGCAATACCCGGATGGCGGTTCATGTTTTTCTCAAAACGAGCTTTCAACGTCCTGAGTAGTTCTACGCGTTGTTCCGGCGACAACGCTTTTTTCGCTGCAGTCTTCTGCGCCATTGCATTACTCCCTCGTCAGTCTCTTTCAATTCGGGATTGGGGTTTAGGTCATCTTCTAAATTGCGGCTCCAGTGCGGATCTCAGTACAACCCAGCTTTGACGTCTGCGTAAACCTTGGGAACGTTTCCGCCAATACGCTGCTTAAGGTCCTGCGACGGAAACTCTGAAGCATACTTCGGAGCCAGTTGGGTGACAACGGATTGCTGCGCATGCTCCAACGTCGAACCTTTCCCGATTTCGGCTTTCACTGCGCTGATAAACTCATTGAGAAAATTCCGCTGCACCTCAATCACCCGCTGAGGCGAAACCGCTCCATGTCCCACGATGACGCTTTCGATGCTGAGCTTGGAGATTTCGCCGAGTGTTGCAATCCATTCATTGGGAAAACCATCGTTCATTCCCGGCACCCAGGCTGTAACCAGGTCGCCAGTGGCCAGCACCTTCTCGCGGGGAAGGTACACCACGATGTCGCCCCCCGTGTGGCCTCGGCCCAGAAACAACAGCACGATCTCTCGGTGCTTCTTGTGCAGAATCATCGACCGGTCGAACGTCACGCCCGGAAGCACGAGCTCCACGGTTTTCAGCTCCTGCTGGTAGGCTCTCGCCTGGGCGAGCGTGGCCGCTGGTTCGTGCTTCCTCTTGCTGTCGGCTTCTCTCTCAAAATCCTGCTCCAACTTGGAGATGAATCCCGGGAGGTCTTCCATTTCCTTTTTCAGCCGAAACGCTTCGATGCCAATCAGATCCTTTCGGGTCTGCTCAGAGGAGATCAGCGTTACTTCGTGAGGAAATCCGGAGAAATAGGCCTGATTGCCGCGGGCGTGATCGTAGTGAAAGTGCGTGTTCACGACATAACGCACCGGGTTTTTAGTAATCCTGCCAATCTGCTTGAGGAGCGCTTTGGCTGCTGAAGGCTTGGAATGGGAATCGACGATGAGCACGTCATCTTCATTGATGATGACGGCAGCATTGCAGTTTAATTTGTACTGAGGTTTTGCGACGGCAGCGTAGATTCCGTCCTTCACCTTCACCAGTTCAAACAGTTCCTCGTCCTGCGTCACAGCCAGCAAGCCAGAAAGACAGAGGGCCAGCAGAACCGGCGGCACAGATCTCGAAATTCTCATAACACGCTCCAGGCCCAGGCTATGGCATCTGCAAGGGCTACTCGCCTCGGATTGCTGAGGCATCCACTCCCATCTCTTCCGCCGAACGGCGGATACCTGCAAGCGTCGCCTCGTTGAGCGGAATACCTTCCCGGCGGTAGTGGCGGTCGTTCTCTGCTTCGAGCTCTCCCGGAGCGTAGATGCGCGACACATTGGGAACCCTCCGCCCATTCCGAATCTGGCGAACGATGGTATCCACGCGGCCCTTGAATTCAGTCAAGTCAACAAATGCCGACACCTTGATGACAAGATAGAAATGCCCGTCTTTCCCCGCCTGCGGCCCATCCACCATGTTACCGAGTTCAGTCCCATAACTGGCACCGGACAACAACGTCGACAGAATGCCCATCACCAAGGCCAAACCAGTGCCTTTGTATCCGCCGATCGGTTGCAACAAGCCGTCGATCGCTGCCGCCGGATCGGTTGTGGGATGTCCATTGGCGTCAAAGGCCCAATCCAGAGGAATGGGTTCGCCCTTCTGCTGATAGACGCGAATCTTCCCGTGAGAAGAACCGCTGAAGGCAGCATCCAACACGATTGGATCTTCCTCGCCAGCGGGAATCGCGACGGCCAGCGGATTGATACCGAGAATCTTGTCCACGCCTCCCCAGGGGGCCATTGTTGGCAGGGCATGGGTAGCAGCAATACCTATCATGTCTTCCGGCAATGCGAGCATCGCATAGTAGGCCATTGCTCCACAGTGGTTACTGCCCCGTACGGCCGCCAATGCCAGGCTGTATTCGCGGGCGCGGCAAATCGCCTCGCTCATAGCGAAACAACTGCCGATCTGGCCCATCGTATTGTTCCCATCGACCACCAAGGCTGCCTTGGAGTCGTGGACTAGGAGCGGTTTGGCAGCCGGATTCACACCGCCTTCTCTCAACTTGAAGACGTACTCCGGAACGCGCAGAACGCCATGCGAGTGGCAGCCACGCAGATCGGCCTGCACCAGCGTTGTGGCCAGCAGGCCAGCGTCTTCCGCAGACATCTTACAAGCTTGAAAGATCCCCGACACCGTAGCGTGCAGAACCTTCCATGGAATGCGTCTTTCCCGTTCAGTGCCGGGATAGTGGGACATTGGTTCTCCTCCAAGGAGGCAAGCGGGCCTTTGTCAAGCGCAATGCGCCGTCAGCGTCGCCTTGACGCGTGGACACTCAGCGTAACTCGGCGGAGCCACGCCCGAGGGCATGACGCACTTCACATCACCAGGCCGACCAGCCACTTGGAAACGACGAGCCAGCCATCGGTCTGCGCCAGCGCCAGACGCATTGGGCCCGAGACGATCAGGAGCAGCCCACCCCAGAGCGTCACCGGGTGGAGCTGTCGGCGCGTCTTCAGGTCCCACGCGACGATGGGCACCAGCAAGAGAGTGGCGACAGCGAACACGACCGGCGGTCCGAGGCCGAGCAGCAGTACCCAGCGAGCGATGGCCGGTGGCAGGATCGCGATCGTCCCGAGCAGCATCAAACGCTTATGGCTCTGGGGATTGCGCCGTGCCCGGACACCGGCAACCACGAAGACCACAAAAAGGAGGATGGAAAAGAGCGGCACGATCATAAAACGGCGCGGGTCGATCCCGAAAGGCGCCACGCCACGCACGACTCCGTGGAGTGCGGTCAATGTACCGACCACCACCATCAACGCCGCTATCACGGCTCCCGCCACGCCGAGTTGGCGGTGGCGGGCAATCCGCTTTGCTGCCACCAACCTCACCTGAACCAGGAGCAGCAGCACCCAGCCGGTAAACAGGAGGCCGTGCAAGTGGATCAGCGGCGTCAGTGCCAACGGTGCCGGCGACAGAGTGGGAAGAACAGGCCGCAGAAAGTAGGTACGTGCGAAGCCCGCGAGGGCCGTCACGACGATCGCCCCTGCCATGGCGCTGAAGAACCTGTGTTCCCCACGCCGGTTTTCTAGTGTCGAACTAATTGTCGCCAAAGGTCTATCCTCCTCAAGCGCCGCAGGTGCTCCGATTCACAGACATGCAAAGCACACATGTCTGTGCCACTCCGCAGTATGAAGGACTACTCATCGCCCAGATCGAAGAACTCTGGTTAGGATCGTAAACGTAGAGGGGTAGCCGTCGGACACCCAAGCCGCGTTCGACGAACATTTCAGCGATTGCCGGCCCGTCTAGGAGCAGCACCGAAATTGCCCCCTTTCGATACGAGGCTAGCTTCGCGTCTCGTGAAAACCTACTGGTAGTCAGGAAGACGCCGTGGTCGTAATCGCCCTGAGTGGCACCTCGAAACTTGTCTATCTCAGGCCTTCCAACGGCGTTGCCAGTCCAACGCTTGGCTTGGAAGGCTGGGCGAATGCTAATGGCTCCCTGTCGGAAGTCGCCATGGCCGTCGATACCCCCGTCCTGGCTACGCTTGGTCACTTCGACGTTCCTGTACCCGAGATGGGAAAGAACTCCCTGCAAAAATGCTCGAACGCTCGTGGCATAAGACCTCGGAACTCGGCAAGCCAGCGACTTCTGACCTCGTCTAGGTTCGCGTTCACGAGGTCCCGGAGACTGGCGGGGACCTGAGTAGCGGCGAGGCTCCGCATTCTTTACCTGGCGTTCCAGAACTGGCTCCGGCCTTGAGCCTGGCACGACCAGCGGCGGTTACCTTCCAGACGCCTCGCTGCGATGGATCGATCTGCCCTACATCAACAAGGCGCTGGCGAACCCACTGGACGAGGTCGGACCATTTCCGTGTGGGCGGATAATTCTCGAGCCGCTCCTCCTGGTCCTCGGCAATTAGCTGTGCAAAGTACTTTGCTACGAGGGGGTACACATCACGAGGCCTGCCCTCACCTCCCAGCTCAATAAGCGCCGTCAAAAGGCGCACTTCGATTTCGGCTTGTCGAGGAAAGGGCAAGGTATTCTCCTGAGGACTCGGTAGAGACTCAGCACCGCCCATCGCTCTTTCTTCGCGACGGTGTGGTGATACCATTTGGACGGCACGCTGCAGCCTAGCACCACGGGGCGTTAGCCTGCAAAAACATGTCAAGTTTCGTCGTAGATCCCGCCCTTAGTCTCTCAATGCGCCACGGTAAATTTCACACGTGTGCCCTCGCGCAATTCATCGGTTCCTCGGCGGACGATGAGATCGCCATCCTGTAACGGTCCGTAGACCTCAACGAGATCGCCTGCGGCTGTGCCGCGAGACACGGGCACCCATTCGGCAACGTCGTTCTTGATGCGGATGACGAAAGTGCGTTCCGTAGTGGTAGCGATGCTCGTCGGCGGGACAAGCAAAGCCGGCCTCGCCTTCCTCACTGGCCACTGGACTTCCGCATACATACCCGAAGCCAGCCTGAGATTTGGATTGGCGACATCCAGCTCGACGGCCATGGTGCGTGTCTTCGGATCCAATGCGTGTGTAACGCGCCGCACCATGCCGTGGAAGGTTTCTCCCGGGAAGGCGGGCAGTGTGAACGGCACACGCGCGTTTTTGACAATGCCGCTTACCTGGGCTTCGGGAACAGCGACCGTCAAGCGAAGACGACTGAGTTGTTCCAGCTTCAGGAGTGGCAAGCCTCCAGCTCCGGAATTCGGTCCTGCCAGGGTTCCCGGATGCACCGCGCGGTCGGTGATGATGCCGTCGAAGGGCGCCGTGATGGTGAGATACTTTTCCAGGGCTTTCAACGACTGGAGAGACGCGTCAGCTGCCTTAACCGAACCGTCATAAGCGGTGACGAGGGCCTGCGCCGCTTCCACATTCTTCTCGGCCACGACCAGGTCGTTGCCCGCCACAACGCCGGGTGTTTGCGCCGCTGCTTTCAAGCGATCATACGTGCTCTGCGCCGCCGAAAGCTTCGCGGCAGCCTCCGCACGTTGCAGCTGAACCGCCTGGCCCTTGGAAGTGGCTTCTGCGATCTGGGCTTCCGTCTCCGGCGCAACCAGGGTTGCCAGGACCTGGCCTTTCTTCACTACGCTTCCCCGATCCACTTCCACCCGGTCCACAAATCCAGCCACCCTCGCGTAGATCGGAACACTGAGGTAAGGACTGAGCTCACCGGGAAGTCGAACCTGCCGGTCGATAGACTTCAGCACGACGCGGACGCATTCCACCGGAGTCTGGGCGAGAAGCGGGGTGCAAAACAGAAAAAACAGATAGAGGTTGGCCAGAACTAGACAGAATACTGGCTCGACAGCGAGCGTGTGTCTGGTCCAGCCACCCTGGGAGCGCGGACGTCCCGTCCGCAGTCGCCGAAGGCTACTGCAGTGACCTCCGGTCGCAGCGTTCGGTCGGACGGGACGTCCGCGCTCCCAGGGTGGCTGGAAATCCTGCCGGAGATCTTGGGAGTCGGGTCGCTGAACTTTGCTTCTAAATTCAGACTTAGAGAGGTTCATAGTACTTGCTTTCTGGATCGCTGGGATTTAAGGACGGGGATTCGGGTCTGGCCTGGGCCTGCAGAATGGCATAGAACGCGGGCAGCACAGTGAGTGTCGCGAAGGTTGCCATGACCAGTCCGCCGATCACGGCTCTGCCAAGCGGGGCAGCCTGGGCTCGTTCGGCAGTGCCGAGGGCAATGGGAATCATTCCGGCGATCATCGCCAGGGCGGTCATCAACACCGCGCGCAACCGGCCGACGCTGCCTTCGATTGTCGCGTCCGCGACCGGGGATCCGCCGCGGCGGGCATTCTCGGCAAATGTGACCAGAAGGATGGCGTTCGCGACGGAGATGCCAAGCGCCATGATCGCTCCCATGAAGGACTGCACGTTCAAGGTGGTGCCCGTAATCAGGAGGATGAGCAAGACCCCGCAGATTACCGCCGGGACGGTGGAAACGACGGCCAAGGCGAGGCGGAGGGATTGAAAGTTCGCTGCCAGCAGAATGAAAATTACTCCCACCGAAAGAAGGAGACCTGTCCGCAAGCCTGAAAACGTCTCTTCGAAGGCTGGAACCTGTCCACGTGTAAAAACGGTGACGCCTCGGGGTGGCTCGCCAGCGCGCGCGATGGCGGCTTTGACTTCTGCTAGCGTCTGGCCCAAGGCCTTGCCATGAATGTTGGCAGTGAAGCTGACCACGCGCTGCATGTTATAGCGATCCACTTCTCCAGGCGCTGTACCGTATTCAACTTTCGCGACATCTCCCAGCACAGTGCGTGAGACATCGCTGCCAGCCCCGTCGTGATTCATCACAGGTAGATTCTGGACATCTTCGGTCGAAGCCATCTTATGTTGCGGAATCTCGACCTGAATCTGGAAGGCATTACCGCTGCGCGGATCTCGCCAGAAATTCGGATCGGTGAAACGGCTGGAAGAAGTGCCAGCCACCAGCGACTTGGCCACGTCAGCCGTGGCCAGTCCGAATTGGCCGGCTCGATCGCGATCGATGGTGACCCGCATCGTCGGGTAGTCCAGAGGTTGGCCGTACTGAAGGTCGCGCAAGGAGGCAACCTCCTCCAACTGGCCACGCAGTTTTTCGGCAAAGCTGCGAGTGTCCGGCAAGCTGGGCCCTTGCACTGCAACCTCAATCGGCGTGGGCGAACCAAAGCTCATCACGCGACTGATGATGTCGGCCGCTTCAAAAGAGACCGACACATTGGGCAGCGTCGATTTCAGTTTTTCACGAAGCTTTTCCCTCAGGGTGTCATTCACAGGGCCAGCCGTGGATTTCAAGGCCACGCCCAGCACCGCTTCGTGTTGTCCGCTGGTAAACAGGAAGATGGTGTTGATGGGATAGCTCGGTGCTTGCACCCCAATGAACCCGGTGGTGATCTGGACGTTGTCCGGACCGACGGCCTCCTCGATGACATCCATTGCTTTTAGAGCCATCACTTCCGTCCGCTCGATGCGAGTGCCCGTCGGTGCCCGGAGCCGTAGCTGGAGCTGCTGAGCCTCCACAGCCGGAAAAACCTCTGCGCCAACCCTGGGAAGCAGCAAATAAATAAACACAGCCGCCACGACGAGGTAGGCCCCCGCCAAGAGCCACCGGACACGCAGAACAAAACCGACCTGAGCGCGGTAGAAAGACTGCAGTTTGTCGAAGAGTGCCTTTTGCCTTTCGGATTGTGGGCGAATCAACCAGGTGGACAGGACCGGGACCAGAGTGCTCGACAGCAGGTACGAAGAGACCATCGCAAAGCCGACGGCCAGCGAAAGCGGAACAAACAGCTGGCGCCCAACTCCGGTCATGAAAAGCGATGGCAGAAAGACAGACAAGACGCAGAGCATGGCAAGGAATCGTGGGACCGCCGTCTTTCGACAGGCATCCACCACCGACCGCGCCCTGGAGAGGCCCCCGCTCATGTGTGTATGGATGTTTTCGATCTCTACGGTCGCCTCGTCCACAAGGACGCCCACCGCCAGCGCTAGGCCACCCAGGGTCATGATGTTGATGGTCTGGCCGGTGATCCAGAGCGATACGACCGCAGAGAGCAGCGCGAAGGGAATCGTCATGATCACGATCATGGCGCTACGCCAATCACGAAGAAAGAGCAGCACCATCAGTCCAGTCAGACACGCGCCCAGCAGCCCTTCCTGAATCAATCCCTTGAGGGCGCTAACCACATAAGCGGATTGGTCGAACACGAGGTCGATCTTCACATCCTCAGGTGCGACGTTGCGCATCCGGGGAAGCGCTTCACGAACGTTTTGAATGACACTCAGCGTGGAAGCATCCGCCCGCTTGGTGACGGGAATGTAGACGGTGCGCTTGCGGTCCACATGGGCATAGCCCACGACAACATCGGTGCTGTCCGCTATGGTCCCGATGTCGCGCAGATATACGGTTGGCCCCGACCCCAGGCGCAGGGGCGTGTCCAGAAGCTCTGCAATATTTGGACCGAGGGCGGCATTGGAGGTAGCAAATCGAAGCAGGTCGCCGGTGCGTATGCTTCCGGATGGCAGGACCGTTGTCGCCTGGTTGATCCTGGCAATCACTTCTTCGGGCGAGAACCGGTAGGCTCGCATGCGCTCCGGGTCCACCCGCACCACGATAGTGCGCTGGTTGCCGCCGAACGGGGGCGGCGCTGAGACTCCGGGCAAGGTTGCAAAGATCGGGCGGACGCGGTTCAAGGCGATGTCTTGCATCTCGCCCGGGCTGCGGCTGTCACTGGAGAACACCAGTTGCGCTACGGGCACGCTGCCTGCGTCGTAGCGCATGATGAAGGGTGGCACGGCACCCGGAGGCATGAACGCACGCGACCGGTTCACGTAGCCCACCACTTCCGCCATCGCCTGGCTCATATCGGTCTCCGGATGGAAGACCAATTTCATGAGGGCCACACCTTGAATGTTTTTGGATTCAACGTGCTCGATGCCGGTGATGTAGAGGAAGTGATACTCGTAGTAGTAGGTGAGATAGCCCTCCATCTGGGAGGGATCCATACCGCCATAGGGCTGGGCTACATAGATTGCAGGTGCACCCAGCTTCGGAAAGATGTCTACCTTCATCTGGCGAATCGCCAGGATGGAAGCGAACGCAATCGACATCACCGCGACCAGAACCGTCACCGGCCGTTTCAATGCCATCAGTACCAGCCACATTCCAAAACTCCTTGCCCTATTTGCGCACTTCTTGCAGAAATGGACCTAAATCCCCACGGGAAGCAGCGAGTGTCAACAACGCACGCCACACGCGCAACCGTGCCAGCGAATCTTCAATCTCGGCCTGTGCAAGCAGCCTTTGGGCGTCGGCGACATCCACAACGGTGGCCAGCCCGGCCTGGTAGCGCGCCCTCACTTGAGTCTCAGTAGCTTTGGCGGCGTCGAGCTGAATGGGCGTGTTCTGGGCCACACGCCGGGCTCCCTCCACTTCGGCCCTGGCTCTTTCGTTTTGAGCAGTTAGATTTTGAACCACCTGATCGAAGCGCGCCGACTCTGCAGTGGCAAGATGCTTTTGGATCTCTTTGCGATTACGAATGGACGAGAAATCAAAGAGCTGAAACTTTGCGGTAAATCCTACCGCCCAGTTGAAAGTGTTCGGTGCGAGGCCGTTGAGTCCCCCGAGCGTTTGGCCGCTAGTAAGAGCTCCCGAACCTCTTCCAAATGTGGCCGCCTGAAAGTCAAACTTGGGGAAGTAGGCGCGGTCCAACTCTTTTTGGCGGGCCTTCACCGTGTCGACCGCAGCAGCTTGATAGTTGGCCAAAGGGTGTGTCGTGACGGAGGCGCGGCTTGCCTCGATGGAAGGTGGCATTTGCAGAAGAGGCCCTTGCTGGATAGTGACTGCGGTCCCGGCGATTCCGAGGAGTTGGGCCAGGGTCGCAGAATTGACCTGCTCGTTTTGCTGCGCCTGAATGAGCTGCGTTTCAGCAGCCGCCAGCTCGGCTCTGGCACGTGACGCGTCGGCCCCTGGGCGCAGCTCATTCTTCACCAGCACGTCGATGGTGTTCGCCAGCACGCGCGCGCGGTCAATGCTCGCTTGGGCTACGCGAACAGCCTGCTGCGATGCGAGTAGAGTCAAAAAGCCATCGGCAGCCGCAACGGCCACATCCTGGCGGGTCACTTCGATCGCGGTCTTGGCCTGCGCCTCCTCGGCTCTTGCAGTGCCCACCTGTGCCTCGCGCAGGCCCAGGTCAAACGGTTCCCAGTTGAAGAGAAAACCCGTGGCAGTTCCCCAAACATTCGTCCCATTGTTGGTTCCCAAAACCGGTCCTGAGATGGGTAAGGGAATCGGTTGGGGAAAGAACAGGCCAAACACATTGTTGCGCGTTGCCCGGTTAGCTTGCCAGATGAAGTCGGTGCGGGGGAGGTAGGCATTCCGTGCCAAGTCCACCCCTGAGCGGCTTGCAGCGGCCTGCGCGAGCACCGCTTTGACAGTTGGATAATGACCAAGCGCGAACTCAACGGCTTGATCAAGCGTGAATGCGACTGTCCCAGTCTGAGGTCCGCCCAAAGATTGGTTCTGGCCATATGGATGCCTAATTAGTGCGAGGACCAAAATGCCGATCAACAAAACCATCCTCTTGCAGGTTGCGGGATTGCGAGGGGCTGGGCCTTGAATTCCGAATCTTTCGCGAAGGGTTGGCTGTTTCATTCGGGAAGAATTTCCTGGGATAACTCGCTGACCTTCGCTCGGGCGGTCTTGAGGACCTTTCTCCCGGCGGCCGTAATCCTGTAGTACTTCCGCACCTTGCCGTTGATAACTTCCTCATGGCTGGACACGAGCTTCTCTTCCTCCAATCCGTGGAGAATCGGATAGAGCGTTCCGGGGCTCAGCTTGTAGCCGTGCTCGGTCAGTTCCTCGATCAACCAAGTTCCATACACGGGTTCCTGAGATGCGTGGTAGAGAATATGAACTCTCACAAACCCCAGGAAGAGATCTTTGAGAATATCCGCCATGGTAAAATCGAATATCGATAACGAAAACCGACACTACTAGACCGACCTTTGTCAGTCAAGTTCGTTCGCATCAAGACCTGTCGCTTCCATGCTCATTACGGTTTTTAGCAGTACACAATCATTTCATGGGGAATTGATGAGAAGCAGATTAAATCCTTCCTGCAAATATTCCGGTTCCTGAAGGCGATGCGGTGCAGTGGTTCTGAGTCACAAGGCGTGGTGAAGCCCATCAACGGCTACTCGGTTGGGGAGAACCGGAGGAGAACCAAGCCGACAATCGAAAGCAAAATGCCTAGCGAACGGAACCAAGACAAAGGCTCTTTAAAGAAAATGATACCAACGATTCCCATCAACGCAGCACCTCCTGCCAACACCATCGGTACGGCTGAGAGTGGAGCCCCTTTTTGAAACAGCAGAAAGAAGAAAATAGTGCCGACACCCACACAGAGGCCTGTCAAAACCGAATAGAAGATCCCTGTGTTGGTTGACCGCTGGTTCCACGTGCCGGTGAACCAAAGCGAGATCAGGTAAAGCCCAATCGTGAAAGCGGCCGTTATTTCCACAACAAACCCGCCTAAACCATCACCAATCTGGTCTGCCGCCAGCTTCGTGAATACTTGATGCAGTCCATAGAGGATTGCAGCAACGATCGCATACCAAAACCAGTGGATCACAATAACCCCCTTTCTGCCATACGTCGCCCAAACCGAAAGTAGACAGCTGGAACCACGATCATGTTAAGAGCTGTCGAAGACAGAAGACCAAACAAGATCACGATCGCCATGGGCGCCTGGATCTCGCTACCCGGCTTGCCCAAGCCGAGCGCAACAGGAACAAGCGCCAGTCCGGCAGCCAGGGCGGTCATGAGAATGGGCGAAACGCGCTCGGCTGCGCCGCGCAGTACAGCTTGCCGATAGTCTTGTTCCCCTTCCACTTCCATGAGGTGGCGGATATGGGAGATGAGCATGATGCCATTACGGGTAGCCACACCGAACAAAGTGATAAATCCGATGAGGGAAGCGACCGATAGCACGCCGCCGGCAAGGAAGACTCCCACTACCCCACCTATCAAAGCCAGGGGCAGATTCAACATGATGATCACGGCATCTTTTAGCGACCGGAAGGCACTGGTCAGCAGCAGCAAAATGCCGGCCACAACGCCAATGCCCAACAGCAACAGCTGTCTGGAGGCCTGCGCCTCACTCTCGAATTGCCCGCCATACTCAATCCGGTAACCCTGTGGCAGGGCAACTGAGGTTGCGATATCCTTTTGAATGTCATTCACAACGCTGCGCAAGTCACGCCCGGCCACGTTGCACTGCACCACGATCTTCCGTTGGACTCCCTCGCGAGTGATGAAGTTAGGACACCGCTCCTCGCGCACATCAGCTACAGCTGCCAGAGGAACCTGGGGGCCTGAAGGGGTATCCAGAAGGGTCTCCTCGATAGCATTCAAGTCGACCGGCTTATCCTCCGAGTAGCGGACCACCAGGGGGAAACTGATCTGACCCTCCAGAATCTGGCCGACCTCCTTGCCCGAAAATGCGGTCTGGATCGTCTCGGCCACGTCCCCCGAGGGCAGCCCATAACGAGCGGTAGCAGCCTGGTCGACCTTCACACGCACGGTCGGAATGTCGGTCTGCTGCTCGGTGGCGAGATCAACAACACCGGGCACATCAGCCATAGCGGCTTGAGCCTGCTTGGCCAAAGCACGCAACGTGACGAGGTCGTCACCAAAAATCTTGACCGCGATGTTGGCCCGCGTTCCCGAAAGCATGTGGTCGATGCGGTGCGAGATGGGCTGTCCGACCGTCACATTTGTACCTGGCAGTAGTGTCGCCTTCTGTCGGATCTCTTCCAGCACAACCTCTTTGGGGCGATCCCGCATGCGCAGAGTAACATCGAGCTCTGCCGACTCCACTCCCTGCACGTGCTCGTCAAGCTCGGCGCGGCCCGTGCGGCGGGCCGTGGAAGCTACCTCGGGAACGCTCAGCAGAATGCGCTCCAGGCCCCGGCCCAGTTGATCCGACTCGGCCAGGCTGGTCCCCGGCAGCGTCACGGCACTGATGGTCAGTGTGCCCTCATTGAATTCCGGCAGGAACGCACGGCCCATGAAAAAGAAACCACCAAGGGCGGCTGCCAGCAACACTGCGGAGCAGGAGAGCACGAAGCCGACATGGTCAAGCGACCAGTTAACATGGGGCTGGTAAAGGGCCTTGAGCCGGTGCACCAGCCAGGGTTCGTGGCCGTGTAGGATCGATTTGGCCCTAGGCAGCAGCAGCGAGCACAGTGCCGGAGTCACCGTCAAGGCGACCACCAGTGAGGCGGCCAATGACACCACATAAGCGAAGCCCAAGGGTTGCAGCAGGCGTCCTTCCACACTGCCCAGCAGAAACAACGGGAGAAAGACCAGGACGATAATCAGTGTGGCGAAAACGATCGAGCTGCGGATCTCGCTACTTGCCCGGTAAACTGACTCCAGCGCCGGCAGACGTTCGTGCTCCGGCCGGTTGGCGTTCTCGCGCAAGCGCCGCGAGACGTTCTCGACATCAATGATGGCGTCATCGACAAGCTCGCCGATGGCAATGGCTAGACCCCCCAGACTCATGCTGTTGATCGTAAACCCGAATTCCTTCATGCCGATAATCGCGGCCACGAGGGAGAGTGGAATCGCAAGGAGAGTAATAACGGAAGCACGAAGATTCGAAAGAAAGAGCAAGACCACAATGACCACGAGCGCCCCTCCATCCCGTAATGCAATCATCAGATTCTGCAGGGCGCGTTCAATAAAGTCCGCTTGCCGGAAGATCTGCCGGTCAATCTTCATGCCAAAAGGGAGAGTCCGCTGGATGTCATCCAGGGTGGTGTCCAACGTTCGCGTCAGCTCCAGCGTGTTCGCTCCCGGTTGCTTCTGGATGCCGAGGATAACGGCCGGATTGGCATTGTGGGACCCCTCACCGCGCTTGAGTGCCTCGCCGATCCGCACCTGACCCAGGTCGCGCACCAGGATGGGACGCGTGTCCCTGGCTGTCACAACCACTTGGCCGATTTCCTCCTCATTGGAGACGCGGCCCACTCCCTGGATCAGGTACTCCTGTCCGCCAGAGACGCGAAAGCCCGCCGAAGAGTTGCGGTTGGCCTGCTGCAAGGCAACCTCTACCTGACTCAGAGAAACGTGGTAGTCGCGCAGGCGGCGCGGTTCAATCAGCACCTGGTACTGCTTCTCGCCGCCTCCGGTGGGAATGACCTGAGAAACACCTGGCACAGCCAGAAGGCGGCGACGCACGACCGTATCAGCAATCGTGCGCACGTCCAGGGGCGAGTGCCGGTCGGACTCTAGAGCAATAAACAGGATCTCGCCCATGATCGACGAGATTGGGGCCAGGAAGGGTGGTTCCACCGTTGGGGGCAGCGAAGCCGCTACCTGATTAAGCTTCTCAGAGACGATCTGCCGAGCCCGCAGAATGTCTTGCCCCCATTCAAACTCCACCCAGATGACGGCAACCCCCACTGCGGTGGCAGAGCGCACCCGACGGACGCCGGAGGCCCCATTTAAGGCAGATTCGATGGGCAGCGTTACCAGCGATTCCATTTCGGTAGGAACCATTCCCCGACCTTCGACCAGAATGGTTACGGTCGGTGCGGTTAGATCCGGGAGCACGTCGAGCGGCATACCCGAAATAACATACCCACCCCAAATTAGGATTGCGGCCGCCAGGACCACAACGACGACGCGATTCCGCAACGACCAACGAATCAGCTTATCAATCATGCAGGGTCTCCACTAATGCACGTGTCCGTGAGCAGGAATTTGGGGCGAGAGAGCAGCCAGCCGGATGAGATAGGCACCTTTCGTAACAACACGTTCGTTCGGTTTTACTCCGTCGACTACTTGGACGAAGCCGGCCTCCTGGTTGCCAAGACGGACAGGCCTTCGTTCGAATGATTCACCCCCCACCTGAACGAAGACCACCGGCTGGCCACCATCATCAACAACGGCGGTCACCGGAACTGCCGTGGCCTGTACGATCTTTGAGGTGTATAGACGAATGAACACAGATTGACCAACTGCCAGAAGACATTTGGAATTATTGGCTGCATAGATCACATTGAGTGTCCGGGACTCCGGGTCCACGATGCGTCCAATCGAAATGGCTTTGCCCAATGCCACGGGTACATCCAGACCAGGGACCTCCACCTCGGCGCCAGACACCCGCCCCAAACGAACGCCTTCGCTCTCCGGAACATTCGCGACTGCATAAACGCTGTCCACGGCCACGATCTTGTAGAGCGATTGTCCTTCCTCGACACTGGCCCCAGCGGTGGCGTGAGACTCGGCCACAACTCCGGAGATGGGTGAACGCAGCAGGAAGAGCGTGTCTTTGCCTGGTTCACCGTCTGCCCGCCGGTTTGTTTCGAATTGGTCGAGGCGGTGCTGCGTGGCCGCCAATCGTGCAGCTTCCGTGGACTCACGGCCCTTAGCTTCTTCCATTCGTTTGGCGGGAACTGCCCCCGCTGCCAGGAGCCGTTCGACACGATCCTGATCCTTTCGAGCCAGCGACAAGGCTGTGGTTGCTTCAGACACAGCTAGCTCTAAGCTCGCCCGGTCCACGGCATTGGCCGTGCGAGGCGCCAAAGCAGCCAGTACCTGACCTTGGGTTACCGAAGTCCCAATGGCGCTAGGAACATGTCTGGATGACAAGCGGCCGGCGATGGAAGCCGTCACTTCAGCTTGTCCACCCGTTCGAGGCCGAATCTCGCCGGGAACTCTGAGGCTCGCTCGAAGTTTTCTTTCTTGGGCCACTTGCGTGGCGAACTCCATCGCCCATTGCTGCTCTTTGAGAAATGGGACGGACTCGCGTTTCTCCTCCGAGGACACAGCGCCGGCCTGCCTAGTATTACTTTGTTAAGTAGTTATTGACGTTTCTCGGTGCTTGATTTACGCTTGGCGCATGGAATGGAACGCCAAGCTGTGGAAACAGAGCTTTCAGCATTTCACGCAGTTTATGAC
>Ga0187893_10006465_pt1 | contig 20055 bp, 28 predicted proteins | sample MA1701074metaG_FD_139574 | JGI IMG/M metagenome (GOLD analysis project Ga0187893, IMG submission 139574) | White microbial mat communities from a basaltic lava cave in the Kipuka Kanohina Cave System on the Island of Hawaii, USA - MA170107-4 metaG ...
CGACGGCACGCAGTTGAAGCTGACCCGCAGCCGCCGCGAGGCGCTGGAAAAGAAACTCAGCGCAGGGAGCCGAAAAAAGCGGCGCTCTGCCAAACAACTCACCAGAAACAATAAAAATTTGTGGGACAAGATGCCATCTTGTCCCACGCTTGCGAAAATTTGTGGGACAAGATGCCATCTTGTCCCGCGCTTGCGAAGGAGAGAAAGAAGATGAACACGCGAAAATTCGTGTTGTTGGGAGTGGTCTGTCTGGCGGGCTTGGGAATTCAGGTTCACGCGCAAAGACCGCGTGGTCCAGCCAGCATAAACAGGAAAGAGGTCGCCGCCGGAACATCCGCGCCTGACTGGCGGTTGCAGACGGTGGAGGGCGAAACCGTCGCGCTCTCGGAGTTGCGCGGCAAAGTCGTCGTGCTCGATTTTTGGGCGAACTGGTGCGGGCCTTGCCATAAGCTGACGCCGCTGTTTGATCAACTGGCTCGCGAGTATCAAAACCAGCCCGTCCGGTTTTTCACCTTGAGCATCTGGCCCGGCCCGGAATTCAATCCGCAGGCTTTCCTGAAAAAACAACCTATGGCGTCCACTTTTCTGATCGGCGACGACACGGTCGCCAACAACTACGGTATCTGGGGCGTTCCGACGTACCTCGTGATAGACCCGGAGGGCAAGGTCGCATACTTCTACACGCTCCTGGTCGTTGACGCGGAGGCGTTAGGCAAGCGATTGCGCGAGGCTATTGAGAAGGCTCTGCCCAAAGAGCAGGACGCCCAATCATTTTTCCAATAACGAGGTCTTACCAGATGAAATCGAACAAGCTGCTTTTGATCGTGTTGCTTTTGATCGGCGCTAGCGACTCGCGCGCCCAATCGGCTCAGGCGCAACAACCGCCGGCGTTAATCGCTGAAGAAGGCCGCGTCGTTTCCGTGTCGCGTGGCAGCCGCGCCCAGGCGTTCCAGATTGCGTCAGCGATTCTCAAAGAAACGCGCCGGATCAACGTCGTGCTGCCGGCTTCTTATTCGCAAAGTTCATCCGACCGGCGCTATCCCGTCACGATCGTGCTCGACGGTGAAGCCAACGTGCCTCCGGTCACTGCCGTCAGCGATGAACTCAGCCGCAACGGACAGATTCCCGAATCCGTGATTATCGCCATTCCAAACATTGACCCGATGCGCGGGCGGCTGCGCGACCTGACGCCGCCTGGCCTTTCGGTGAGCGGCAGCAGCCTGAACGAAGGCGGCGACCGTTTTCTGGACTTTATCGAGCAGGAACTGTTGCCTGCGGTTGATCGTCAATTCCGCGGCGGCGAGCCGCGCACATTTATCGGTCATTCCTCTGGCGGCATTCTGGCGACTTACGTGGCGGCCACGCGCTCGACGTATCGCGCCGTCGTGGCCATTGATACGCCGATCCATCTCGGCGAGAACTGGCTGGCGAAGAAACTGATCGAACGGGCGAAAGCAGCGCCTACGCCTCTACGTTACGTGTCGCTGGAGGCAAGATTCGGATGGCCGGACGAAGCGTGGAAGACGCTGGTCGCAGCCGCGCCCGTTTCGTGGAAGCTCCATCGTGAGCAGTTCTGGCCGAAGGAATCACACGAGTCCATCGGGATGATTGCGATGTACCTCGGTTTGCGCGAGGCGTTCAGCGACTATTCGATGCTCGCCGCTCCCGTGACGCCCACAACGAGCATTCTGCCTTATTACGCGAAGGTCGGCGCGGCGCTCGGCGCGACCGTGATTCCACCGAGGAAGCTGCTTCAAAACGTCGTGGAGGACTTGTTGATGGAAGGACGTGGCGCGGCGGCGCGGGAAGCGTACAACACGCTCGTCGCCGGATACGGCGCGCCTTCAGACAGCGCCAGACAGCTTGACCGCATCGCCGAGGTCGAGCGCCGCCCGCCGCCGGCCGAAACCGTTGAAGGGCTGTTGGCAACTCCATTTCCCACGCCGGAGGAAGCGCGGGCGTACATCGGCGAATGGGTGGGCGACGCCTGGATGAACCCCGACGAGCCGCGCAAAGGCCGGTTGACTCTGCGCATCAAAGTTGTGGATGGGCGCGTTGTAGCAGAAATAGAAGACGCTCCTCTGCCGATGCCATATCGAATCCGGCGCATCGAATACCTGCGCATCACACCCGCGGGGCTGACTTACGGCTTTATGAACGGCATGCGGCCACGCGGCGTTGTGCTCTTCGAGGGCAAGCTCGAAGGTGATTTGCTCTCCGGGAAATCGCGTTTTGGCGGCATAGATTTCAGAAGGCCGGATGGCTCGCCGCCGCCGCCGATCCACTTCTCGTTCAAACGCGCGAGCAGCCGTTGAAGCGGGTTCGCGTAAAACTCAATCATTCTTCCAGTAACGAGGGCTGACAAGATGAAATCACACAAGATTCTTTTGGTTATGTTTTTGGCGATCAGCGTCTGTGCGCTGAGATTACAAAGCGCGACGGCCACGCCGGAGCAAGAAAAGCAGAAAGGCGCCGACCCAAGACTCGCAGAGTGGGCGAAGCTGCCGCCGCCCAACATCGAGAAGATGAAACCTTTTCTTGGCGTCTGGGAATCGAGAAGAAAGAGTGACGGCGGGGTTGGCGGCATCACCACCTTCGAGATTGTGGACGGCGTGGTTCGCGCGCGGCATCGAGCGACTCCCGCTGGCGTAGAGCCGTTTCAATTGGAGGTTCAGTTCATCCGCGTGCTCGATGGGCAAACACTGCAATGGGGGCTACGCAATCCGAGTATGGGGGTCATTCTCCACACCGCCAAACTCGTGGACGAAAACACGCTTCAAGGGACTTCAGAACCGGTCGGCATTCCGCAGTCGCCTCCGCCCGGCGCCTTCACCTTAAAGCGCCGAGTTGGCGACAGAAAACCGGCGCCCGAGAACATTGATGAAGCGGCTCTGTCGCAGAACTCAGACCGCGCCCGCAAGCGCGACGAATGGCAACGGCCTGCCGAAGTGTTTGACGCTTTGGTGGTGAAGCCGGGGCATCGTGTGGCGGACATCGGCAGCGGCTGGGGCTATTTCACTTTTCGCCTGGCCGCGCGCGTGGGCGCTGAAGGCAAGGTCTACGCGGTGGACATTGACGAAGAGGCGATCAATAAAGTGCGGCAGCGCAAGGAGCGCGAAAACCTGAAGCAGGTAGAAGCGATCCTGAGCGCGGCGGATGACCCGCGCCTGCCGCCTGATCTCGACCTGGTCTTGATCGTTGACTCCTATCACGAATTCCGCGATTACGATCGGATCATGCAGGCGGTCTTCCGCGCATTGAAACCGGGTGGCCGACTCGGACTGATTGACGGCGAAGGGCCATCGGACAAGCCCAGGACTGAATATCATCGCTTGCACGTCATCCCAGCCGAATTGGCGCGCGAAGAGATCACCCGCCACGGGTTCGTCTTCAAAGAGAGCCGGCCAGGATTTTACGACCAGGAGTATGGCAAGAAGATGTACTTCCTGATCTTCGAGAAGCCGGGCGAATGAGCTAGTGGACAGGTTCAAAAGTAACCCACTAGCCGCAATGATTCCATCCTCATCAAAATCAAAGCGAACAATCGCCAGATGAAGTCGCGTTCATCAACTCTGAGGAAGAAACTGTCCGGCGCCTGCGTGGTTTTCCATCGCCTGTTTCGTAAGATTCCACAATTCGATCCTTCTCTTCGGTTTAAATCCGCGTTTTTTTCCGAGGCACGCTCATTGCTCTGAAAGACGCGCACGAGTTTCTTCAAGCGGAAGGGGGAGGCATGAAAATCACGAAGGTCTTGATCGCTTACGACGGTTCCGAGTGCGCCGATGCCGCGCTGGACGATTTGCGCTGCGCCGGATTGCCGGAAAAGGCCCACGCAATTGTGTTGTCAGTCGCCGAGAACTGGCCGCCGCCATTGAGTCTGGAGACCTTTGAATCAGTTGACTACCGGCAGGAAGCGCTGGAGCTGGCGCGGCGCGCGTCGGCGCGCGCCGGAGGATTTATGCCCGGCTGGGTGGTGGAGCCGCTGGTCGGCTTCGGCTCTCCGGCCAGCGTGATCATCGAGAAATCCGACGAATGGCGGCCCGATCTGATTGTTGTCGGCTCGCACGGACGCACTGCCGCGGGCAGGCTCTTCTTCGGTAGCGTGTCGCAAAAGCTCGTCCACGACGCTCATTGCACCGTTCGTGTGGCTCGCGGTCGCGTTGAGGAGCCGAACACGCCGATCCGTTTGATTGCCGGCGTGGACGGATCGAAGGGCGCCGAGGCGGCGGTTGATGTGGTGGCCGCGCGGCATTGGCCCCCAGGCAGCGCGGCGCGCATTGTCGCCGCCACGTGGAGAATGCCGCTGGTTACTTCCGAACCGACGCTTTTGCAGATCGCCGAATGGGTCGCTAAAGAAAACGCCAGAGTGACATTGGCGGTTGAATCGGCAGAGCGAAAGTTGCAGGCCGCCAGACTTCTGACTTCGGTCGTGATGAGGGAGGAAGAGCCGAAGCAATTGCTGCTCAGCGAAGCCGAAAACTGGGGCGCGGATTCGATCTTCGTCGGCGCGCGTGGGATGGGCAGGCTCGAACGATTCATGGTCGGCAGCGTCTCCTCGGCGGTCGCTGCGCGCGCCCATTGCTCGGTTGAAGTAGTGCGTTCAATCCCGGCCTGAACGCAGGATACTCCAGGCCAGATAAATTCCCAGCGCCAGCGCGAAGAAAAATCCGGCGGCGAACATCAAGCCCGCCCATCTCTCCCATCCGGGCGGGCGATAAACCGAGAGTAACGTTGCCAGGCCGACGATGAAAGCGGCGGCGAGGATCCCCAGCACAATCCGGTTGGCGATCCGTTCCAGACGGCTGATCAGCGGTTCGAAGCTTTCCGGGCGCATCCCGAACTCAAATCCGTTGCGTTCGATTTCATTGACCAGGCGGCGCAATTGTTGTGGCGCTTCCGCGCTCAGCCAGGCGATGTCCAACCCGGCGCGTTTCAGTTTTTGCAGCCACCGCGACGGCGAGTAAAGTTTGAGCAGCAGTTCGCTGGCGTAAGGCTTGATGACGGTAAGCAAACGGAAATCGGGATCGAGACGCGCGCCGAGTCCTTCGGTGATGATGATTGTCTTCAGCAATAGCGCCAGATTCGATGGCAGATGCATCTGATGACGGCGCACGACGGTCAGAGCGTCGTTGACGAGCGGCGCCAGGTTGATTTCTCCGAGCGGTTGGCCGTAGTAAGGCGCGATCAGCAGCTCCAGATCGCGCCGCAACCGGCGCCGATCAACGCGCGCCGCCGTTACGCCCATCTCCAACAAGGCGCCCACAAGTTGATCGTAATCGGGGCCGGCCAACGCCAGCATAAGTTGGGCCAACTGCTCGCGCCCCTTTTCATCCACCGTTCCGACCATTCCGAAATCAACCAGCCCGAAACGGCCATCAGGCTCGATGAAGAAATTGCCCGGATGCAGGTCGGCGTGGAAGAAGCCGTCGTCGAAGACCATCTTGAGAATGACCCGCGCGCCGCGTTCGGCCAATGCTCTCCGGTCAATGCCGTTCGAGTCGAGCGCCGTCAGGTCGCTGACTTTGACGCCGCGAATTCGTTCGAGCGTGAGCACACGCGAAGTGGTCATCTCCCAGAATACGCGCGGGATGTGGACCTTCGGATCGCGGGCGAAATTCTGCGCGAACCGTTCGGCGTTTCTCGCTTCCTGCAAATAATTCAATTCCGACCGCAACGTCTGCGCGAATTCCTGAGCCAGACCCGTGATGTCGTAATCCTCGGCGAACTCCCAATGGCGGCTCATCGTGGCGGCGAGGTTTTGCAGAATCTCCAGGTCTTCTTCGACCTGTTCGACCACGCCGGGGCGGCGGACTTTGACTACAACCTCCGCGCCGTTGGGAAGGATCGCGGCGTGGGCCTGACCGATGGACGCCGCCGCGAGCGGCTCCGAATCGAACCGCGCGAAGAGGGAGTTGATTGATTGGCCAAGCTCGGCTTCAATCCTCTCCTTCGCAATTTCAGAATCGAAGGGCGGCGCCGCGTCCTGCAACTTCGCCAATTCGGTTTGATATTCGGGCGGCAACAGGTCGGCGCGGGTGGAAAGGAATTGGCCGAGCTTGATGAAAGTTGCGCCCAGTTCTTCAATCGCCAGGCGGACACGTTCGGGCGTCGTGGGCGATTCAGTTCGGGGGTGATCGCCCAGGTCCAACCTGATCGGGCGAAAAGGGCGAAACCGCTCCAATCCGCTCGCGCTGTGCAGCCAGCTCAGCCCGTGACGAGCCAACACCTCGGCGATCTGCCGGTAACGGCGAAGATGTAGATCGGGCACAGCCAGCGCGTCCATTGGTTACAGACTCCTGCGGAAAACGTGGGACAAGATGGCATCTTGTCCCACAAATTTTCATCTGCAAGCGTGGGACAAGATGCCATCTTGTCCCACAAATCTTCATCATTTCGGGTGAGTTCAGCGAACTCTCCTTTACTGCCAGCGTTCGGCGATACCGGTGATGCGGTCGATGCGAATGCGGAAGACTATGGTTTGCGCCATGATCTCCTCGGCCTTCGATTCGACCGGCGTCAGATGCGGCAGTTTTTTATACATTTCGTTCAAGAGGTGATCGTGCTGGGCCGAATCGTTGATCTCCTCGAACCAGCCAAAAGCAATCACGCTCCGCCAGTTGTAAGCGTCTTTGATCTCATCCGCCTGCAAACAAATGCGCGGGTTGGCGCGCATAACTTCGATTTTGTGGCCGGGCAGCGAATGAACGTAGATGCTCTCGCCGTCGAACCAATAATTGACCGGGACAACGTAAGGCTCTTGATCTTCGCAACACCCCAATCTTCCGATGGTTTGCTTGCCCAAAAGTTCGTGTGACTCTTTTCCGCCAATTTCGTTAATCATCTCTACTATCCTCCTTCTTCGTTGTTGATAATCTCCCCGTCTGAATGGCTGCGTGATCAATATACAACACCCTTTTCATCAAATCAGCAATGAGCGTGCCTGAGACCGGTTCGGAATTTTTATCCTGCTGTCATTGGCTTTGATTGGCCTACAAGTTGCAGCCCACAATGGCTTAAACTCAATTGGCAAAGTAAGAATTCGAGGTGAGTTATGTTGAGGCGTTTTCGAGATCGAACTGAGGCTGGCAAATTGCTGGCTGAACAACTGAAGGAATACGCCAATCGTTCGGATGTCCTGGTGCTGGCGCTGCCACGCGGCGGCGTACCGGTTGGTTATGAAATCGCCAAGGCGTTGAATGCGCCGCTCGACGTGTTGATTGTGCGCAAGCTCGGCGCGCCGGGGCAGGAAGAGTTGGCGCTGGGCGCGATTGCCAGCGGCGGCGTGCGCATAATGAACGAAGACGTGCTGCCGTTTCTGTCGCTCACCGAGGAAGAAATTGAAAGGATCGTGGCCAGGGAACAAAGCGAGTTGGAGCGGCGCGAGAAGCTTTATCGCGGCGACCGCCCGGCGCCGGATGCGCGCGGGAAAATAGTGATCCTGGTGGACGACGGGATCGCCACCGGCGCATCCATGCGTTCGGCGGTCGAGGCGATCAAACAGCAACAACCAGCTAAATTGATTGTCGCAGCGCCAGTCGCGGCGCGCTCCACTTGTGAAGAATTCAATCGAGAGGTAGATCACGAAACCTGCGTTTGTCTCGAAACCCCTGAGCCATTTTTTGCTGTCGGGCTTTGGTACGAAGACTTCGCGCAGACTACCGATGATGAAGTGCGCGATCTGCTGGCGCTCGCCGCCCGCGAGATGGATCAATCGTAGCTTTGAACCAGCAGATGATCTCTGACCGAAAAAACTCCGCGCGTGTGGCTGACCGCGCCAATCACTGCGCGCTTCTCGGCGTATGAGCGCACATTGCCGCTCAATGTCACGGCGCCATCATCAAAAGCCCTGCAGAAGCGAATTCATCACTTGCTTCAGCTAGCGCATTGTTTTCTTTTTCAAATGCATAAGCGGGCTTCCATTGGCTGGAAAGGCAAGCCTTGTGCCGCCGGAAATGATTGATCGAAGGCGTTTGTAATCAGGGTTTTCCGCAATCGAAGAGGAGATGAGCCAGTCGGAAGCGGGCGTTTTTCCCCAACGCTCCGGGTAACTTCACGCAAAAAATCGCCACCATTCGCTTCAACCTCATTCAAATAATCACACGCGCTTCGGCGCCCTGATTGCTTTATGTGTGACTTGGATAGGAAAAAAGGAAAACGACTTTCAAACAAAACAATCAAACGCAGGAGTGAAGTTATGAACAGAAATTTGTTGTTTCTCGGCGGAATCGGGATCGGCGCGGGATTGATGTATGTGTTTGACCCGGACAAAGGCAGAAGGCGTCGAGCGATGGCGCGCGATGCGGTCAACCACGCAGTCAACGTCGCTGATGACGCCATCGGAAAGACTTCGCGCGATCTGAGCAATCGCGCTCAAGGATTGGTGGCGGAACTCCATTCGATGTTCAAATTCGACGAAGCTGATGATGAGGTGATCGCCGCCAGAGTCAGGTCAAAGCTGGGCCGCGCGGTTTCGCATCCGCACGCCATCAACGTCAACGTCAATCAGGGCCGCGTCACATTGACCGGACAGATTCTGGCGAGCGAAGTCAATCAACTCGTCAAGAAAGTTTGGCTGGTCCGGGGCGTGACGGGCGTTGAGAATAGACTCGAAGCTCACGAGCAGGCGGGAAATATTTCTTCGTTGCAGGGCGGAAGTCCGCACAATGGCAAAACATTCGAACTGACGCAATCGAACTGGTCGCCCGCCGCCAGATTTCTGATGGGCCTCGGAGGCGGTCTGCTCACCGCTTATGCGGCTCGCCGAAAAGGGATTTTCAGCGCGGCCACCGGACTGGGACTGATCACGCGCAGTTTGACGAATATGGAGATGAAAGACCTGATCGGCTTCGGCGGCAATCATGGAATCAACGCGCAGAAAACCATCACCATCAGCGCGCCGATCAAGAAGGTGTTTGAACTCTGGAGCCATCACGAAAACTTCCCGCATTTTATGTCCCACGTGCGCGAGGTGAAGGACCTGGGTAATGGCCGTTATCACTGGACCGTGGACGGGCCTGGCGGAATCCCGGTCGAATGGGAAGCCGTCATCACCAAGCTGGAACCCAACCGCTTGATCGAATTCCAGAGCGCGCCGGGTTCGATGATCGAACAACAAGGCATAGTTCGATTCCAGCCGAACGGCAAGAACAAGACGGTCGTTGATGTCAGGCTTTCTTACTATCCGCCGGCGGGAGCGATCGGGCACGCCATCGCCTCGCTATTCGGCGCCGATCCGAAGAGCGAGATGAACGACGATCTGATGCGGATGAAATCGTTCATCGAAACCGGACATCAACCGCACGACGCGGCTGAAAGACAAATGCGTAGAGCTGCGGTTCATTAACGCAAAGTTCGTAGTCCCGCCTTCAGGCGGAAGCTGCCGCTACCAAGGTGTTTCTTCGTACCGAACGCTTCCCCCTGAAGGCGGGACTACGAACTATTTTTGAAGGAGGTAAGCGATGTTAGCCGAATTGAGCATCATTCCGCTTGGACGCGGAGCTCATCTGAGCGGCGACCTGGGCCGGATTCTGAAGATCATTGACGAGAGCGGAATCCGGTACCGGCTGACGCCGCTGGGAACCTGTCTCGAAGGTGAATGGGACGAGGTGATGGACCTGGTCAAAAAATGTCACCGCGAAACCCGGTCATTTTGCACCCACGTTTTGACAACTGTCAGGATCGAAGATGAGTTGGGCGCGAACGACAAATTGAACGAGAACATCTCTTCGGTCGAACAGGCCGTCGGTCATCAGCTCAAACACTGAGCTTCAGATGGTATCAATCACTCGCCGCAGCTTTTCGTTGTCCTGCAGGGTATTTCCCTGCGCGTATCACCGCTGAGCGAAGGGGCAAACGGGAGGAGGTTGCGTGAATGCAAACTGTCAGACAGACGCTAAAAGCCGCAGCGCTATATTTCGCGCTCGTATTCGGAGCAGGCTTCGTTCTCGGCCCCATTCGCATACTGTGGGCCGTCCCGCGTTTCGGCGTGAGAATGGCCGAGTTGATGGAAACGCCCATCATGCTTGTAGTCGTCATCATTGCCGCGCGATGGACAGCGCAGCGTTTTGCTTTGCCTCCAACGCTTTCCAGCCGGCTTCGGTATGGGTTGCATTGCGCTCGCTCTTCTGCTGGTTGCGGAATTCACCCTTGTGCTATGGCTTCGGGGCATGTCGCTCAGTGAGTATTTCGCCAACCGAGACCCTGTGTCAGGAACGGTCTACTACGTGATGCTTGGGGTCTTTGCAATCATTCCCCTTTTTGTGGCTCGAAGATGAGGCTGTGAACATCGCCCGGCTCATCGGGCGGCGATAGTCTTAATTGCATCCGGTCTGTGAGCCGCGCAAGCGCTCGGAGTGTGGCGTCCTCGCCGGCGGCGATCATTCGTTCGATGGCGGCCACACCTGGAACATAACCCGACAGGGGAATCGAGGGGAGAATATGCAGGTCTGTACGGCTCACGGCCAGGCGGTAATGGCGCGGAAAGAACCGGCTGTGAGAGTCGGAGGCCGGATGGCATCCCAGCGCGCTCATCAACGAGCTGTACTCCCAGACGTCGGAAGCGATGATGAACTCCGCGCCCCGCTCGAAACAGATTACCGAGGGCATGACACAGGCGACTCCGCCGTCTACCAACCGCTCGCCTTCGCGCTCAACGGGGCGGCGCAGGAATGGAATCGCGCAACTTGCGCTGATGGCCGAAACGAGAGGTCCTTCTTTGATAGCGACGACCCGGTGATCCGGAACCGAAGTCGCGACCGCGACGAAGCTGTGAGCCAATTGCGAAAATTGTTCCGGCAGATGTCCGGCGCAGAACCGTTCGAGTCTTCCGCCGTGCAACAAGCCGGGCCAGAAAACAGAACGGGCCATCGTCGCCAGATCGCGCCAATCCATACCGGCGGCTATTCCGGCTCCGACGATGCTGCCCGCGCTGGTTCCGGCAATGAAGGCAGGCCGGATTCCGGCTTCCGCGAGCGCTTTGATTACGCCGATGTGCGCAAGCCCGCGCACGCCGCCACCGCTGAGAGCCAACCCGATCTTTGGGGAGCGAAGCGAATGAAGCCTGTTATTCATCAGAACGAATTATACAACAGTGGTTGATCGGCTTGACGGTGAGGTTGGCGCCACGGGCGCTCGAAAAGCAGCATGTCGATCCCACCTTGATGCGTTACCTGGGTAACATCGTGACGGTAGCGCTGAATGTCGCTCTGGTCATCGGCATCCTCGGTTACTTCGGCTTGGAGACCACTACCTTCGCCGCTATCCTGGCCGCCGCGGGCGTGGCGATCGGTATGGGCTGGAGCGGGTTGCTGGCCAACTTTGCCGCTGGCGCTTTCCTGGTTGTCTTGCGGCCGTTCAAAGTTGGCGATTTCGTCACGGCCGGCGGAGTGACGGGAACGGTCAAAGAAGTCGGCTTGTTTGTGACCACCATCAACCCGCTGGACAACATCCAGACCTTCGTGGGAAATAACAAGATCTTCGCCGACACCATTCAAAACTATAATGCATAACAAAATGGGCAAATCCCTATGAAGAAAGCGCGGGAACTTGAGTAAGCTCCCGCGCTTTCCTTGCTATCGCGGCGATGATGGTAAAACTACGGCCTACCTTGAAGCTATGCAGCTTCCTTGATCGGTGAAACGTATGTTTCGTAACGCCACGGCGGATCGGGCCGTTCCCATTCACGGTCAGGTTCCCAATTGCCGGAAACCACCATATCTACCGCTTCGCGGAACGCCGCTTCGGTTTCAAGCTCGACATCCAGTTTGGCGCATGCGTCAAAGTATCGCTTCATAATCTGATCGACCTTTGCCCGGTTCGCTGGCGTCAGCTTGTGATAACGGCGCAGTTGCATTTCATCTTTGATCTTGAAATTCATTTAAACTCCTCCTTCTCTCGGTGTCAGCACGCTGCTGGATCAATGCGCCCCACCTTTAGCGAAAGGTTGTTAATTCCTTTCTCATCAGGTTTGTTTATTGACCGATGGTTTAGCCGTGGGTGTTGACAGCCGATTTTTTTGTGCGCGCCTTTGATGGCCGCTTTAGCGCTCTCGTTGCTTTCAGCCATCACCGATCGGGAACAGGAAGAGGCTTTTAACATCGTTACCTCCTTTGGTCTTGAATAGCCTGTCCGGCTTGACGCTTCGCCGCGTCAGCGATGTTTTGACCGCCACTGGCAGCGGGGAACGCCTGCTCCCAACGCCGCTTGACGCCCTTCATCATTGAAGGATAGATAATCCACTTGAGCATCGGCGTGATCAACACCATGTAAATCGGCGTGAACCAGTTGAGCTTCTTCACGTAGACCGCCATCCAGAGTTTATAGCCGCTGGCGGTTTCCTCCGCCGCCATCACCCAAAAACAATGCACCGTCCGGTTGATGATCTCGGCGAGCATTTCGTGTTCGAAGCAATAGAGCGCGCGGCTGATCCCTTCGACTGGTGTACCCAAGCTCGTAGCCGAGCCGGTAGCCTTCGCGGTAATCGGCTAATGAACCCAGACGGGCTTCATTGCCACTCGCATAACCGCGGTCGTAAGCGACATTTGTTTGCGCGCTCCTGGTTCGAGTACGGGTCTGGGCCTGCGCCCAACCGCTCAGCGCAGCCAAGTTGCTCAGCGCCAGCGCCACAGCCAGCGTCCAGACTTTGAGTTGTTCTGATGATCGTTTCATTTCTTCCTCCCTCAGTTAAGTGATTGCAGTCTCTCCCGGAGAGTGCAAGACATATGCCACCCGCGTGGCGCGGGCGTTCTCAACATTTCTGCCCGACACCCTGGCCGCAATCGCGGGCATTCACGCACTGTGCGGGGGAACTTAAGCCGAGAGGGAACGATTGCTCAGCTTACGATCAGACACTGTCTGGGAGACGGCGTTGCAGCTTGAGAACCCACTTCATGCGCCGATGCCCAAAATCCACCGGCTCGCAGTACATCATCGGGCAGCCTCCGATCAGGCAGTTGATATTACGCCGCTCACACTCCGCTGCGGCCTCTTCAGACACGCTCCCTTGCCCGAAGGAGCGGGGCAGCCAGACGTGGCGGATTCCCAGGTCTGCGCATTCCCGGACGACCTGCAATGAGCAGATTGAGCGCGGCGCTGACAAGGCTGATCACCATCACGCCCAGATCAAGACGGGTAGGAGCGTCGTAATGGGGCTGGCTAACACATTTCATCCACGACCAACCCCGCGCCGTTTGCCAATGATTCGCACCGTGCTGGCTTGTGGGCCTTTATCGCCAGCCTCTTCGACAAAGCTGACTTCGGTCCCGACGGCCAATTTCTCAAAGCCATCGTGCAGCACGCTGTTTTTGTGGAAGTAGACTTCACCGCCGTCAGAGGTTTCGAGGTAGCCATAACCTTCTTCGGGAAAAAGCCGGCTGACGCGCGCGTGAGGCGCAGGTTCGTGATGTTTCACCGCGCCGCTTTGTTTCCGCGCGTAATCTTGCAACTGGCGGCGCGTGGCTTTGAACGCGTCGCGGATGGCGACGTAAATATCTTTATGCGGGGCGGCGATCTCCTGCTCCTTCTTGCGTTTTTCGATCTCGGTCTGCTGGATAGAGTCGTGCAAACTCGGCTCGTGCTTCACGACGATCTCACCACCCGGAACGGTCAGATCAATTCTGATGTGAAAGCGTTTCCTCGCTGACGATGCTTATGTGGCATCTCGACCATCACGCGGCATCCCATAATGCTGTCATAAAACTCCGCCAGCTTTTCCACTTCTTCACGAATCCTCGCTTCCACCGCGGCGGAAGAATCCATATTACGAAACGTGATCTGTACAGGTAATTGCATAATTCCATCTCCTTTCCGAATCCGTTATTCCATCTGCTTCTGTTCAACATTGATGGCGCGAGCCAGATACTCGACGCAGCCATCCAGCAATGATGGCCATCACCGCGTCCATCGGAATGCCGCGCGCTAGAGCGTGGCCGTGCTCACGGTAAGTCGCGACGACCGCATCCTCGGCCTTGAGCGATTGCATCGCGCCGACGGCTATCGCTTCTTCGCCGATGTAAAGATGCAGGAAGCCGCGAATCTTGCCGAGGCTATACAGTTCGGCGCATTTCTCTTCAAAGCGGCGAATGCGCAGCATCTCGCGCAGCAATGTTTGCGCGCGCGCTTCCTTGAGCGCGTCTGGTTGTGACTCAGTTCTCACTTGCATAACGAGCGACATCAACCACAGCGATGATCGGTTTCGACGGCGGGGGAGGTTGCGAACCCACCCACACCTTAACCGGCTTGCTATGCCCCGCTTCATCCACGCGCGCCCAGAGCAGGTAATAACCGCTCTCGAGCGAAAGCGGCGTGACGCCTTCCAACCGTTCTGGGCTGGCGGAGGTGAGGTGAATCTCGCCGGCATACTCGCACGCGGGCGGCGGCGTTTGCGGATTGTCCGTCATAATGCGCAGGCTAACGTGATTTTTGGCCAGCGCCGGCGCAAAGTTTCTGCCCAGCAGAATGACCTGTTTTCCGGGGCGCAAATGCGGCTCGCCATTCATACCCACCGGTTGCACGCTCAGAATTTCAGGCGCCGCCGGTTCTTTCGACTTGCCATCTCGTTTGCCGCTCTCCTGGCCGTAGGCGACAGCCGCAAGCCAGACGAGCGCCAGAGAGCACAGGACGAATGTCTTGACGTTGTTCAGAATTTTTTGCTTCGTGATGTTCATAATCTCTCCTTTCCTTGCGGAGTTAGTTCAACTTGTTTCGAGCGTAGAAGTGTCACCAATCGGCAATCCCAGCTCCTGCGCTTTGAGCAATCGCCGCATAATCTTTCCGCTGCGCGTGCGCGGCAGCTTGTCTCTGAATTCGATCTCTTTCGGCGCCACGACCGCGCCGAGCCGCGTCCGCGCAAACGCCAGCAACTCACGCTTCAATCCGTCGCTCGGTTGAAATCCCTGTTTGAGCGAGACGAAAGCTTTGACCACTTCCATCGCCACCGGATCGGGCTTGCCGATCACTCCGGCTTCGGCGACCGCTTTGTGCTCCATCAGCGCGCTTTCGACCTCGAATGGGCCGATCAGATGGCCGGAGGTTTTGATCACGTCGTCTTTGCGGCCCACGAACCAGAAGTAACCGTCTTTATCTTTCTTCGCCAGATCGCCGGTCAGATACCATCCGTCAGCAAAACACTTCCGGTAACGTTCAGGCTCATTCAGGTAAGCGCGAAACATCGAAGGCCAGCCCGGTCTCAATGCCAGTTCGCCCTGCGCGCCGGGTTCGGTGATCTTTTCAATCTTTCCAGCTTCGGTCTTGCGCACGATCCCGGCCTCGACGCCCGGCAGTGGCTTGCCCATCGAACCCGGACGAATATCCATCGAAGCGAAGTTGGCGATCATGATTCCGCCCGTTTCGGTCTGCCACCAGTTGTCGTGAAAAGGCAGACCGAAAGCTTCTTTGCCCCAGACGACGGCTTCGGGATTGAGCGGCTCGCCAACGCTGGCCAGGAAACGCAGCGCGCTCAGATCGTATTTGCGCGCGACTTCCGCGCCAGCTTTCATCAGCATCCGAATGGCCGTCGGCGCCGTGTACCACACGGTGACTTTTTGGTTTTGCAAAATTGAATACCAGCGTTCGGCGTCAAACTCGGCTTCGTCAACGATCATCGTCACGCCGTTGGTCAGCGGCGCGATGATTCCGTAGGAAGTTCCCGTCACCCACCCCGGATCAGCCGTGCACCAGAAGATGTCGTCGGGGTGAAAATCGAGCGCGAATTTTCCGGTGATGTGATGAGCGACAACTGCGCCGTGGATGTGGACTGCGCCTTTCGGCGCGCCGGTCGTGCCGCTGGTGAAATGCAGCAGAGCCATGTCTTCGGGATCAGTCGGTTCGATCTCGAACTGATCGCTCGCTTCGTTCATCAATTTGCGGAAATCGAGCGCGCCCTGGACTTCGGTTGGCTGGTCGTTTTCGCCGGCCAACAAAATGTGTTCAAGCGCCGGCAATGAATCGCGAATCTTGGCGACCTTGCGCTGGTAAAGCGTTTCGGTCGTCACCAACACCTTCGCGCCGCCGATGGTCATTCGCGCTTTGATCGGCTCGGGGCCGAAAGCTGAAAAGAGCGGGCAAAAGACCGCGCCGCGTTTGAGCGTTCCCAGCGCAGCGATGTAAAGCTCAGGAATCCTTCCGGCCAGGGCGAAGACTCTGTCTCCTTTTCCCACGCCGAGTCCTTTCAAGACATTCGCGAACCGATTGGTCAAATCGCGCAATTGGCCGTAAGTGAAGTCCCTGATCCCGCCGTTCTTGCCACACCAGCGAATCGCCAGATGGTCTCGCAATGACCAGCCAACGTGGCGATCAATCGCTTCGTGAGCGATGTTAAGTCCCCCTGCCGCCTGGCAACCCATCGACTTCGCCGTGCGCTTTCTCCCAGGTGAAAGCAGCCTGCGCCTGTTCATAATCGCCCAGATTCGGAGTCACAATAAGTTCACGCGGCGACTTAACAATTATCTCCCAGGACATAACCCCTCCTCACCAAAGATGGAGCAAAGTTTATGCCACGCACAGGTCGAGTCTGCGCTTCAGCTTATTCCGACAACTGCCCCACTCTATGGGGAAGTTCACCCGCAAAGCTGAGTAGAATTCCTCATCATCCTGTTCCCAGCCGATGAATGCCTTTCGATAACGGCGCGAAAGCGCTGGCATACCTGTTGCCCCAGAAAAGCGGCCAGTGATTATTTTCTGGGACAGATGACGCCTTATGCGAACCCGGAGTATTATTGCTACCAGAATTCCCTGCAGCGGTCATGCGATGTTTGGCGAAAAGCCGGATGAAAGTATTCGCGCGGTGCGAAATTATCTGCCCTCTTTGTGAATATCTGTAATAATGCCGTGAAACCCGGCGCAGCGGATCGGAGCTAAATCTTGAACACGTCACAACGAATAATTCCGCCGCTCGTGGCAATCATTTTTGCCAGCGCCATCTTATGCGTCTGGCATTACTTTTTTGGGGTTCCCGACAGGGTAATCTTTCTGGTTGCCGGTTTCATGCTGGCTAACTTCTTGCTACTGGTCTTCTGGGTGAAAAACTCCATGGCAAGGATGATGATTCTGGCGTGCCTGACAAGCGCAGCAGCCTTCGCCTTTTTTTGGTACTTCTTCAAAACGCCTTTATGGATAATCATCCCCGGCGCAATTTTCATTCTGGCTGCCTTATTCGCAAATGCTATCTGGATGAAAAACTCCACGGCAAAGTCAAAGGAACGCATCGCCCAATGGGCTACAGGAAATGGGTGGCAACTGTTGGAATTTGAACATCGGTTCGATACAGGTCCCTTCGGCGGCTTTCACGGCAGAAGTGATATGTATTTTGAATTTGTGATTTGTGACCAGCGTCAGAAAAGGCACACCGGCTGGGCCCGTTTTGACTATAGCTTGTTCGGTGGCGGACATTACGAAGTCAAATGGATCGAAAACTCCGAAAAGCAATCAAAATAACTATATTATTCTCCCCCCAGAGCACGTGGCTCTCCTTCAATTGAGGATCAATCTCGCTCGCCTGAACCGCGCCATCGCCACGGCAAGCAATCCGGATGGAGATGCTCATCGTCTGCTGCGCCTGCCGAACGCTCGACGCGCGCAGCGAGATTAGAACCCCGGCGCTGGCTATAAAGCCAGCGCTCAGCAGGCTCAACGCCAAGATCCCGAAACCGACTTCGGGCGAGTAGATCAACAATCCGTCGCCCCGATAACGCAGGTTGATGGTTACTACTCCCAGGAATATAGAGGTCAGTGTTATTCCCCAACCGTATCCGACGGCGGCAATGAGCTTGCCGAACAAAATCGCCCGATCCGGCAGGCGCGTCGAGAGTAACGCTTCCAACGTATGCCGCTCGCGCTCTCCGGCGAACGAGTCGGCCACGACGCTCGAGACCAGAAAGAGCGGGACCCAGAGCCAGTAAAACAACACCCACGGCGATTCCACCCAGACGCGCCCCATCTGAAGTGGCATAAAGACGCCGAAGACAATGATGATCATGGCGATACCCAACCAGCCCGCGCGTATGTGGGCGCGTTGAAAGAGAAGCTCTTTCCATTCCTTCCACACAATTGTCCGGATGTCTGTGATCATCGCTCCTCCTGCATCAAGGTCAGAAAAACCTCTTCGAGGCGGGCTCTGCTTTTATTCACTTCTTCGATAGCTCCGCCCTCGCTCACGATCAAGCTGACCAGCGGCGCGACGTCCGCCTCGCCCTTGAGGTCGATCAACAGACGACCGTCATACACATTGGCTGCGGCTACTTCGGGACGCGCGGAAAGTTGAGCCAGCATTTGTTCATTGAATCCGCGACCGGTGATCGTCACCTGCGAGGCGCCGCCCCTCGCTCGCAATTGATTGGGAGGACCGAGCGCCGCTAACTTCCCTTTCCGAATCACTCCCACCAACCCACATAGTTTTTCCGCTTCGGCCAGGTTGTGTGTGGTCAAAAAGACCGTCACCTTCTCACGCGCGGCCAGCGCCGCCAGGTCTCCGCGCAACGCCGCCGCCGCCAACCTCACCGCCGAGGCCTTGATCGTCGTTTCGGCCATCAGACCCTGCGGACAAAAAAATGTAAGACAAAAAAATAAAGAGCGGCCATTTTTTTGTCCTACATTTTTTTGTCCGGTTGGCTATTGTGGCCGAAACGACGATCAACGCCCACCGCCGAGATCGAGGGCCGCGAACCGGAAGTCAGATATGACCACGAGTTGATGCTGGTGATTGACGAAGGCGGCGAAGATTCGATTTACCTCCATCACAAGCTGTGGGAAGAAGAAGCCGCCGATCTGCGCCAGGGCCGCTTCTGGAGTTGGGCGAAACAGGCGCACGCTAGATATTGGCCACGACTGCGCGGTTTTAGCCCGATTGAACTGGCCAAAGAGTAGGCTGCCTGATTCCTCAGAGCCGCCCAAAGCGGGCTTCTAGACAATCGCCTTTTCGCTCGCGTATGATTGCTCCTCTTCCAGGTCGAATTGAAGTGAGATTCAAACGGGGAGCGAGTAATGCCAGATTTGAGCAATGGGCTGATCAAGAGTGTTGTTCCGAACGCCGGCGTGGATGGCGGCGAAATCATCATCACCTGCGAAGGTTACGACACTACGGAGTATACAGCCTGCCGGGTTTTGTTCGGGGATCAACGCGGACGTCTGGTGAGCGCTTCGCCGAAGCGCGTGATCGTCGCGGTTCCGGATTGCGAAATCGGCGCCAGCGCGGATGAACTGCGGCTCGAAAGCGCGACGGCGGATTCCTCCGTTCCATTCAAGCTCGGCGCGAAGATCGCGGACAATGTGCATCCGGTCGCCAACCCGGCGATTGATCGTGACGACGGCAGCATCTACGTCACGCTGTCAGGCAGGCGTGGACAGAAAGTTCCCGTTTCGATCTATAAAATCAATCCCGACGATACCATCTCGCCGTTCATTTCCGATGTCGTCAACCCGACTGGCTTGGCGTTCAGCCGGGAGGGCACGCTCTACGTGACCAGCCGGTATGATGGCACGCTCTACCGCGTTTCCGCGTTCAAGGAAGTTCAAACCGTGGCGTCAGAGTTGGGCATCGCGACAGGCGTGGCTTTCGATTCCAAAGGCGACATTTACGTCGGTGATCGCAGCGGGACTATTTTCCGGGTGAATGAGATTGGCGAATCGCGTTTGGTCGCCTCTCTCGAACCAAGCGTCGCGGCTTATCATCTGGCGTTTGGCCCCGACGGCGACCTGTATGTCTCAGGCCCGACGGTCTCTTCCTTCGAGAGCGTGATGCGGGTGGATGCGATGGGCAATGTGACAAAGTTTTACACCGGGCTGGGACGCCCGCAAGGACTGGCTTTCGACGCTGAGGGCAATTTGTACGTCGCGGCTTCGCTGCATGGACATCGCGGCATCATCCGCATCACTCCTGACGGGCGCGACGCCGAAGTCGTCGTTTCGGGTTCAACCATCGTCGGACTGGCCTTCGACGAGGCCGGAAACATGATCGTGGTCAGCACCCAGTGCGTTTATCGTGTGCCAATGGGCATCAGAGGCTATTCGGTTTTTTGAATCAGGTAAATGTTGTCCGCCCCCAAAATTTATGTTCAGATTGGA
>Ga0187893_10006467_pt1 | contig 20046 bp, 16 predicted proteins | sample MA1701074metaG_FD_139574 | JGI IMG/M metagenome (GOLD analysis project Ga0187893, IMG submission 139574) | White microbial mat communities from a basaltic lava cave in the Kipuka Kanohina Cave System on the Island of Hawaii, USA - MA170107-4 metaG ...
ATGCCGATGTGATAACCGTCGGCGCGGTAGGTGACGGCCAGTAGCGACCGGCCGTCGGGCGAGGGCTGCGGCTCGAAGAGGCCCGTCCGCGTGTCGGACAGCCGCACGATCGCCGGGTCGGCGCCGGTGGCGTCCACCCGGTACAGGTTCGCGATGCCGGTGCGATCGGAGCTGAAGTACACGGACCGGCCGTCACGCGACCAGCTCGGATCGGACGCGACCGCCCGCTCGCGGACGAGGCTGCGTTCGATGGCACCGGTTGTGTCGAGCACGACGATCTCGAAGGTTCCCCCGCTGGTCCACCGCACGGCGGCGATGCGCGAGCCGTCGGGCGACCAGCGCGGCTCGGCCCAGTGGGCATCGAGCGTGCCCTCGACCAGGGGCGTGATCGTGAGCGATTCCGGCGACACGAGGACGAGTTGCGTCTTCGCCGGCAGCGTCTGCACCGCGACGAGGCGTCCGTCGCTGCGGGCGTCGGGCGCGAACAGCCGCGCGCCGCGCGTGAGTCGGACGACGCCACCCTTCACGTGATCCATGTACAGGTCCGAGCGGACGTCGTACGGGTTGGTGTACTCGAGCTCGGCGTACACTAGGGAGCCGTCGGGCATGCGGGTGCTGACACTGCGCGTGTGCCGGCGCGACAGGCGCGTTCGCGTGACCGTGTCGCCGCGCAGCCGGAGTTCGTATGCGCCGAAGATCGTGCGGCCGTTCGTGCCGACGTACACCAGCGTGGAGTCGCTGGTCCATCGCGGCGCATTGGCGTACGCGCCGTGCGTGGTCAGGTCGCGCCAGCCCGGCATGGACACGCCCGGCGTGAGCGGCGCGCGCTGCAGCGAATCGCGCCACGCGGCCCAGGCGGACGTGAACGTCGTGCCGAAGGCGCGCCGCGCCGGCCAGTTGAGCCAGAGCGGAATCAGCGAACTGCTCGCCGACTCCACGAGGCGACGCATCGACGAGTCGCCGTACGTGCGGGCGAGGTGCTCGACGAACAGCGAGCCGTAGGCGTACACGCCGTAGCCGTACGGGAAGTGCGGCTGCGACAATGACAGCTCATCGAGGCGCGGAAACACGCGCGCCTCCCCAGCCGAGCGCCCGATCATCGCATGATGCGAGCCGTCCAGCCGGCCGCTGCCCGTGAGCAGCGTTTCGTAGTAGACCCCGATTCCCTCCACGAGCCACGCCGGTTGCGACGCCATCGGGAAGAACATCGGGTCCCGTCCGTAGACGTTCTGGAGCAGGCGCCACAGGCCGGCCGAGCGATCGAGATGGAAGACGTGGGCCAGCTCGTGCGTGATCACGAGCTCCATCGGATCATTGACGAACCGCAGCCCTTCGTCCGACACGGGCGGGTTGGCCCAGACGACGATGCGGTTCGACGGGAAGTAGGTCGCCGAGCCGTTGGAGATGTCCATGTTGTCGGCGACGACGATGTCGACGGTGCCCCGCGGCGGCTTGAGGTGCCGCGACAGCTTCACGTACGCGGACTCGGCCAGCGTCGCGGACCGGCGCGCGACGTCCTCCAGCTCGGGCGTGAAGTGGACGCGGAAGTGCGCGGTTTCAATGGTGCGCCACGGGCGCGAGGGGTTGACCTGGGCATCCGCAGGAAGTGTCCAGCACGCGGCAAGCGCCAGCACGGCGCAGCGCCAGCCCATCGCTGCGCGAAGGATGATACGCGGGGAGAGTCGCTCCTTCGCAGCGCTCAGGATGACCGCCTCTCAGCGCCCGCGGATGCCGCGGAAGTACTTCTCCAGCCCGTCGGCCACGGCGCGCGCGTAACGGTCCTGCCACTCGGGCGTGCGCATGGCGTGCTCCTGCTCGGGGATGATGATGAAGCCGCCCTCGGCGAGCACCGCCGGAAACCACGTGCTGCGGACCACGGCCAGGCTGCGGAAGTGGACGCCCTGGTCGGCCAGCGGTTGCTGGGCGACCAACTCGGACTGCACGGCTCGCGCCAGCGCCTCTGAATGCGGCCGGTAAAAGTACACCTCGACGCCGTTGGTCCGCATGAACGGGTTGACGCCGTCGGGATAGGCGTTGTAGTGCAGCGACACGAACGCGTTCGCGCCTTCGCGACGGGCCATCATGGGACGCATCGCCAGGTCAACCGCGTCGCGGGTGGTGCGCGTCATCACGACTCTGGCGCCGCGCTCCTCCAGCATCACCTTGAGCCGTTCGCCCACCGCCAGCGCCGCGTCGGCTTCGTAGAGGCCGGTGGGCCCGTTGGACCCGGCGGGCGGATGCCCCGCGTCCACGGCGATCACGAGGCCGGTCAGCGGATGGCGGGCGCGGGCGCCGCATTCCGACGAGCGCAGCGCGCAGCTGGGCGGCAGCCGGCGGATGCGCAGCGTGAAGATGCCGTTCTCGTACAACACCAGGTACCCGAAAGGCGTGGCGCTCAACTCGATGCGATACTCGGCGCGATCGTTGAGCACCTGCGTCCACTCCACGTGACGCACCAGTGAGTCCGTGGTCGGGTACGTGACGAGGTCGGTGTTGCCGCGGGTCCCGTACAGGGTGAGACCGAAGCCGCGCTCACGTTCGTCCACGAAGTAGGCCGGCCGCTCGGCGATCGGGATGTTCACGTCGACCCAGTCGTCCGCCGGACGCACGCGAATGTTGCCGGCGACGCGCCGCGGCGGAGTGGTGTCCGCGGCGAACGTCCTCGCGTCGACGTTCTCGACCCAGACGTCGAGACCCGAGTCGAGCCGAACGCGCGCGAAGCCGGGAAACCCGTTGTACCGCCCGGTGAGCTGGACGCGCGTGTTGGGCAGGAAGAACCAGCGGTACGTGGTGTTGGGCGACGGCCTGCCGATGACGACGCGATCGGTGTCGCTCAAGGCCGCCAGCGTGTCGCGCAGGATGACCCAGGTGGGTGTGGTGTCGGAGATGACGGGCGGCGGCGGCTTGAGGGAGTCCGGCACGGGCGGCGTCATGCCGGCCACGCGCACCGGGTGCGTGATGGACACCGACGAGTCGCCAAGTCGCGCGATGAGCTGGAACTGCGCGTTGGTCGGCGGCGGATTGGCCACCCAGGCAAGGAAGGCGCCGTTGGGCCACACCCGCGCCGGTTCGCCGTTGATGGTGAGCGTGGCGCGCCCATTGCCGACCGACCCGAAGATGAAGTTCGAGTCGCGCGAGTTGATCATCGCGTTGTACTGCGGGTAGACCACCCGCGGCGCGAGCGTGCCCTCAACCAGCGGAACTTCGGGCAGGCCCGGGAGCGCCGTGGAAGGTGCGGCAGACGCTGGGGCGGCGGTCCGGGCCTCGGGAAGGGGTGCCGGTTCGGCGCCCATCCCGGGCCCGGCGGCGGACCGACACGCGCCTGCCATCAGCGCCGCGAGCAGCGCGAGGCACCGTCGATTCATCGTCGCAGAAGGTAATCCGGACCGGGGCCCAATTGCAGGGAAAGCAAGGCAGGACACAACCTTATATACCCCAAGTTTGTTGACCCCCCTATTGGCGCGACCTATATTCGCGGCCCATGCAGTTTTACACCCCGGGGACCGTGTGACTTCCCCTCCGTCCCCTCCCGGCGGCGCGTCGACGAAGATTGCCTGCGGATTTTGCGGCCAGGACAACGACTCCGGGGCCCGGTTCTGCGGTGATTGCGGCAAGCCCCTGCGTCCCTCCGAACCGGTGCCGGGGCACACGCCCAGCGGGCGGGTTTCGCAGCCGGCCATGCGCGTCAATGCGGTGCCGGCGCAGACGCTGGCCGAGGGCGCGGCCGGGGTCCCCTCGCGCTGCCGCAAGTGCGGGACGACGCTGCACTCGACCGAGCCGTTCTGCGCGCATTGCGGGACGAAGGTGGTGGAGAAGGTCGAGGAAGGCGCCTGCGCCGAGTGCGGCGCGGCCTTCGAACGCGGTGTCGACATGTTCTGCTCCCGCTGCGGCCACCGCGTGGGCGAGCGCGTCTCCGTGCAGACGAAGGTCATTGGCTCCAACATGCGAGCCAGCGGCGCGCGGTTGGCGCTTCTCGACGAGCGGGGCCAGCCGTCCAAGATCTTTACGCTCGATCGCGGTGAGGCGGTGGTGGGCCGCGGCGACGCCGACATCAAGTTCGAGTTTGACGTCTACCTCTCCCCGCTGCACGCGCGGATCGAACTCAAGGACTCGGCCCTCTGGCTGCGCGACCTGGGGTCGCGCAACGGCAGTTGGGTGTTCATCGACGAAGCCACGAAGCTGGTCGACGGCGACCTGATCCTCATCGGCTCGCAGATGATCCGGTTTCGCCGGCTCGGCTACCCCGGTCCGCACCCGCCGGAAGCGGACTCCACGCGGCGCATGGGATCGGTGGTGCCGCCGGTGGACGTGGCCATCCTGGAGCAACTGCGGGCGGACGAGAGCGTACGGGACTCGTTCCACCTGTCGCCGGGCCGCAACGTGATGATCGGCCGTGAAGAAGGCGACTGGTTGTTCCCGTACGACCAGACCATGAGCGGCAAGCACGCAGAGATCGTGAGCGAGGACATCGAGTTCTTCGTGCACGACGCGGGCAGCCGCAACGGTGTGGCCATGGCGGTGCGCGGCGACCGGGAGCTCAAGAAGACGCAGCGCTTCCTGATCGGCGACCAGATCATGCGCGTGGAAAACGTATGAGCGCCAAGCTCTGCCCGCAGTGCAACACCGAGTATCCGGAAGAACAGCTGTTCTGCCCCAAGGACGGCAGCACGCTGAAGTCGAAGGGCGGCACCGCCGACCTGGTGGGCTCGATCATCCAGAAGGTCTACCACGTCAAGAAGAAGCTTGGCGAGGGCGGGATGGGCACCGTCTACCTGGCCGAGCACGTGAAGATGGGGCGCAAGAGCGCGCTCAAGGTGATGAACCCGGGGATGGTGCATGACGCGGACGCCATCAGCCGGTTCAACCGCGAGGCGGCCAACGCCAGCAAGATCAACCACCCGAACGTGGCCGCGGTCTACGACTTCGGCGAGACGGAGGACGGACTGATCTTCCTCGCGATGGAGTTCATCGAGGGTCCGTCGTTGACGAAGGTGATCGAGGAAGCCGGTTCCCTGCCGCCGCTGCGCGCCGCGGACATCACGCGCCAGGCGAGCGAAGCGCTCTCGGTGGCGCACGACATGGGGATCGTGCACCGCGACCTGAAGCCGGACAACATCATGCTGGCGAAGGGCCGCGAGGGCGTGGACGTGGTCAAGGTGGTGGACTTCGGCATCGCGAAAGCCGGCGCCGACGAAGGCCAGAAGGTCACCAAGACAGGCATGGTGGTGGGCACGCCCGAGTACATGAGCCCCGAGCAGCTCTCGGGCGACAAGCTCGACGGCCGCAGCGACACGTACTCGCTGGGACTCGTGGCGTTCAACATGCTGACGGGCAAGCTGCCGTTCCCCGCCGCGACCGCGCAGGAGTCGATGATCGCCCGGCTCATGGAAGCGCCGAAGACGCTGGCCGAGATGAAGCAGGACGTGCCGTGGAGCGCCGAGGTGCAGGCCGTGATGGACAAGGGCCTCGCGCGCGACGCCGCGGAACGCTACGCGACCGCGTCGCAGTTCGGTCGCGACCTGTACCGGGCCGTGGAACACATGGCGCATCACGACGTAACGAGCGCGCACACGGCGATGATCGGTCGAGTGTCGGGCGGCGCGGTCGCTGCGGCCGCGGGAGCGGCAGCGACCGCCGGCGGCAAGACAGCGCACATCGAGAAGGCGCCGACGCCCGTTCCGGCCACGCGCGTTGGAGCGGCAACGCCGCTGGCGGGTGCCCCGCACGTGCCGCCCGCGCGGCCCCGGTCGAAGACGCCGATGATCGCCGGCATCGCGGCCGTCGCGGTGTTGGGCTTCGGCGGCTGGTACGCCACGACGCAGATGGGCGCCAAGGCCGCCGACGACACGACGCAGTTCAGCAACTCCAGCGGCGCGCCGGCCGGCGCGCCGGCCATCAACTGGACCGCGACGCTCGCGCGGCTCGACACCCTGACGGACTACCTCGGCGGCGCTACGGCGACCAGCGCGACGCTGGCGATTGCGAAGCTCGACTCACTCGCGCCGCTGGCGACGGGTGACACGAATCCCGCCACGATCGTGTTCTACCGCGCGCGCGCACACCTTATCCTGTCCGACAACGCACAGGGCGCGGCGGAAAAGTCGCGCGAGTTGCGCGCGGCATGCAGTCTCCTGCTCGACAATGAGGGGTTGGGCACCCGCGGCGGCCTTGGCAAGCAGTTCACGTTCTTCCTGAAGGGCGATTCCGCGCAGAAACTTCCTGCCTTGTGTCCGTGAACCACCTGCTCCCACGACTCACGCAATGACCGATCCGACGCCCGCCGCTGAAATCCTGGTGAACGTGTTCGGTCGCACGGACGTCGGGCGAACGCGCGAACACAACGAAGACTCGTTCGTCGTCGCCGACCTGAACTCGAACATCGCGTCGCTCCAGCCGAGCGTGCGCGCCCACAAGGCCGGCCCCAAGGGCACGCTGTTCATGGTGGCGGACGGGATGGGCGGCGCAGCGGCCGGCGAGATCGCCAGCCAGATGGCCACCGACATCGTCCTGCGCGAACTGCGTGACAACTGGCTGCCCCTGGCCCAGCCCACGCCCGAAGCGTTCGCGCGCTGCCTCAAGCGCGCCACGCAGAGCGCCAACCAGAAGATCCATGCGTACGCCACGTCGCACCAGGAATACCGTGGCATGGGCACCACGGCGACGATCGGCGGGTTCCTGGACGGCGTGCTGTACCTCGCCCAGGTCGGCGACAGCCGCGGCTACCTCATCCGCGAGGGCGTGGTCAAGCAGATCACGAAAGACCAGTCGCTGATGCAGAAGCTCATCGAGGCCGGCGAACTGACCGAGGAGGAGGCGGCGCAGAGCGAGCGGCGCAACATCATCCTCCAGGCGCTCGGCCCCGAGGCGCAGATCAAGGTCGACCTTACCTACCAGCCGGTCTGCCGCGGCGACATCCTGCTGCTCTGCTCCGACGGGCTCTCGGGCCAGATCACCAAGGACGACATCGCGCGCGTGCTCGGCGAGGAGAAGGACCTCGTCACCGCGTGCAAGAAACTCATCGACATCGCCAACACGAACGGTGGCCCCGACAACATCACGGTCATCCTGTCGCGGTTCGAGGGCGAGGGGTTGCCGGAGCCCGGCGAGGACGATGATGTCGGCCACAAGCCGTTCAACGTGCCCGAGGGCGGCGCCACTCCGCCGATGGCCATGGAGCGGGTGACCGAGGGCCCGACGGCCCCGATGCGCGCAGCCGCCAGCGAGCGCAGCACGGTGCCGGTGGACAAGCCACCGCCGGTGGACACGGAAGGGCCCGCCGATCCGAGCGTTCCGATCGCGGCCGCCGCGGGCGCCACGGGCGCCGCGGGCGCCGCGGGCGCCGCGGGCGCCGCGCCCGAACAGGTGGCGACGCTTGACGCAATCGACACGGACGCGCTGTCGGATCTGGCGCCCCAGAAGCGTTCCGGCGGCAAGGTTGTCGTGATCGCGCTCCTCGTGCTGCTGTTGGCCGCGGCCGGCTGGTACGGCATGCAAGTGATGGGTCGCTCGATGCCCGACAGCACCGCGCCGGACTCGACGTCGGTGGCCGACTCGACCGGCGGGACCGACTCCACTGCCGGCGCCACAGGTACGACCGGCTCGACGACTCCCTGACCCTGAAGGACTGGCCCGATGCCCCTCGTCGTTCGAATCAACTCAGGCGCGCGCGCCGGCAGCGGGGAGCGATTTGACAAACCTGTAGTCGTCGTCGGCCGGGTAACAGAGGCCGACCTGCGCTTCGACCCGATGCGCGACCTGGACGTCTCGAGCAAGCACGCCGAGCTGCGGCTTGTCGCCGACGGCGTCTACGAAGTGGTGGACCTCGGCAGCACCAACGGCACCTTCGTGAACGGCGTCAAGGTCGAGGGCAAGGCTACGCTCAAGAACAAGGACAAGGTCAAGTTCGGCGCGAACGGGCCCGAGATCGAAGTGCAGTTCCGGGTCACCGGCTCGAGCGGCACCGTCACGGGCCCGAGTGGCGCGGTGAAGAAGGCGAGCACCGAGGAGCGCGTGGCGTTCGCGGTGAAGCAGCAAACCGCCGGCCTGCGTCGCATGATGATGGTCGCGATGGGCGTCGTGGCGGTGGGACTGGTCGCGGCGTACCTGATCGGGCAGCGCGGCGCCAAGGCCGAGGTCGAGCGGCTGCGCCAGATGCTCGAGGCGAATGACGCCCGCATCCGCACGTTCCAGAACAGCGTGCCGGACGACACCGCGCTGGCGAACGAGCTGACGCGCCAGCTACGGGCGTTGCGCGACCGCCTGCCGGGCGCCACGACCGACGACGAGCGCGCCGTGATCACGGCCGACATCGCCAAGCTGGAAGCCAAGATGTCGGGCCTGATCCGCATGGACCTCTCGACCATCAACGAGGTCAACAAGCCGGCCGTTGCGATCCTCGTCTCGCAGATCAAGGGCCAGAACTTCTCGGGCACCGCGTTCGGCATCACGCCGGACGGGCTGTTGCTCACCAACCGGCACAACGTGCGCAACGCGGACGGCGATACGTCCACGAAGATCGCCGTGAAGTTCGTGGGAACGAAGTGGTGGCTCCCGGCGCGGATCGTGAAGGTCTCGAACGACGCCGACGTTGACCTGGCGCTGATCCAGATGGACGAGGCGCAGATTCGCGCGCTCGGACTGGAACGACCGGCGAAGTACCCGACCGTGACGGGCCTGCAGGCGAAGGACGGCAACGCCGGCGAAGGCGCGTCCGTGGGACTCATCGGCTTCCCGTTCGGCATGGACACGCCGCAGGAGGGTGACCCGGGCGAGTTCGTCGCCAAGTCGACGCTGAACGCCGGCATGGTGAGCAAGCGCACCACGTCGGTGCTCCAGATCGATTCCCACGCGGGGCATGGCTCCAGCGGCAGCCCGGTGTTCAGCGCGAGCGGCCTGGTGGTCGGCGTGGTGTGGGGCGGCGCCGCCGAGTCGGGAGGCAGGATCGTCTACGCGGTGCCGCCGGACAAGGTCGCGGCCTTCCTCGGGCCGCAGTATGCGGCCGTGATAAAGGACTGACCGCGAACGCCCCACTGCTCCCGTTCAGTTCCTCGTGAGCACAAAGTAGACGACGTAGATCCACGACAGCGCGCCGTGGACGATCGCCCAGAAGATCGACTTGTGCAGGCTCCACGAGATGGCGATGGCGAGCGCGCTTCCGAAGCTGACGCCGGTCTTGACCGCCTGCTTGACGACGACGCGTTCCTGGACGCGCGGGGCTTCGTACACCGGTCCACTCATGGTTTGTCTCCACTCTCGTTTCCGACTCTGACTACGTTGCGCGCCCCGGAGTGAGTTTCCCGAGAATGCGCGGGCCGGCCGATCCGGTCGCCGACGGAACGTTCGCCGGCCGGCCGTCGATGAACAGCTTGGCCATGAGCGCAAAGGCGACGCACTCCTTGGCCTCGCCGTCCCAGAACACCTCATCGAAACGGCGCACCCGCTTCGGCGCCGCCTCGCGTCCGATCCACTCCATGAGCGTCCCGTTCTTCGCGCCGCCGCCGGATGCCAGCACTTCCTCCACCGGCTCGGGCATGAAGCGCCGGTACGCATCACCGATGCTGCGCGCCGTGAGCGACGTGGCCGTGGCGACGACGTCGGCGTCGGAACACCCGGGACGCCGCACGCGGCACTCGCGGACGAGCGCGCTCACGTAGCCCGCGGAGAACAGTTCGCGGCCCGTCGACTTGGGCGGCGGCGCCGAGAAGTACGGATGCGCGAGGAGCGCCGTCACGACTTCGTCGACGGGTCGCCCGGCCTTGGCGAGCGCGCCGTCCTTGTCGTAAGGCTGCGACGACACGGCCCGCGTGACCGCGTCGATGACCGCGACCCCGGGCCCCGTGTCGAAGGCGCGCACGCCGTCGAGGCCGCCGCCGGGCGCCACGATGGTGACGTTGCCGATGCCGCCGATGTTCTGGAGCGCGCGCCAGCGCGCGCCAGAGAACAACAGCGCGTCGGCAATGGGCACGAGCGGTGCGCCCTGCCCGCCCGCCGCCACGTCGCGCACGCGAAAGTCGCTGACGACGTCAATGCCGAGCCGCTCGGCGATGACCGCACTCTCACCGAGCTGCCACGTGGAGTGCGGCGCATCGTGCCACAGCGTCTGGCCGTGCGAGCCGATCGCTCGCAGCTCGGATCTGGGCACGCCCGACTCGGCGATCGCCGCCGTGGCCGCGTCCGCGAGCCACGAGCCAAGGTCGAATGCCAGCTGCGAGTACTCGGCGGCGGTCGCGCCCTGCATGGCGGCGAGGAGCCGGGAGCGTTGGCCGGCCGAGAATGGCCGGGTCGTGAAGGAGAGCAGGTCGTGACCCGCGATCCGCGACCCGTGACCCGGCTGCGAATCGGCAAACCGCGCCACACAAGCGGAGACGCCGTCGAGCGACGTGCCCGACATCAGGCCGACGTACGCCGGGCCGCGATCGGTCATTTCACCGCCGGCGGATTGCGGCCGATTGCCTTGCGAACCACGCCGCCGGCGGCCGCGATGGCGCGCTCGGCGTCCCCGCGCGAGCACCGCATCACTTGCATCACGATGGCGGTCTTCACTGCTCCACCGGCCACGTCGAGTACCGCGCGCGCTGCGGGACGATCAAGCTCGCACACCTCCATCAGGATGCGCTCGCTGCGGTCGCGCAGTTTCTCGTTGGTGGCGCGCAGGTCCACCATCAGGTTGCCGAACGTCTTGCCCAGCCGGATCATCGCGCCCGTCGTGATGGTGTTGAGCACGAGCTTGGTGGCGGTGCCGGCCTTCATGCGTGTGGAGCCCGTGACAACCTCCGGGCCGGTGACCGGCTGGATGAGGATGTCGGCAGCGGCGCGCGTCTCGCTGGGCGGCGGCGAGCAGGCGACGAGGCCGGTCGTCGCGCCGAGCGAGCGGGCGTGCTCCAGCGCGCGTCTCACGTACGGCGTCGTGCCGGACGCTGCGATTCCGATGACGAAGTCGCCGGCGCGCACGCCGCGCGCATCGAGGTCCGAGACAGCGGACTCGATCCGGTCCTCGGCGCCCTCCTGCGAGCGCGTGAGCGCCGCCGCCCCGCCGGCGATGATGCCCTGCACCAGGTCCGGTTCGGTGCCGAACGTCGGCGGCATTTCGGACGCGTCCAGCACGCCGAGGCGGCCCGACGTTCCCGCGCCAACGTAGAAGAGGCGGCCGCCCTTCCTTATGGTAGCCTCGAGCGTCTCGATAGCCCTCGCGATGGCCCTGCGCTGACCGAAGACGGCCGCGGGCACGCGGCGGTCCTCGGCGGCGATGATCTCAACGATCTCGAGCGGCGTCGCGAGGTCGACGCCGGCCGTGCGGGGGTTGCGCTGCTCGGTGATGCGCGCGTCCTTCGCGGCCGACCGGCCCTTCTTGCGACGGGCCACGGGGGAGCGGGCCTTTCGGGTGTTCTTCTTGGTAGGCAGCTGGGGATCTCGGAAAACGACCTGGGACCTGGACTTGGTACGGCGCCGTCACCAAGCCGATGTGCGGCGCTAACTTATCGGACGCCATTCGGCTCCAGCAAGGCGGAGGCTCTCGTGAATCGAAGCATGTTGGGTGCGGCCGTCGCAGTGACGCTCGCCATTGGCGCCACGGCCGGCGCGCAGATCATCCGTCCCACCATCGTGGTGCGGCCGAGCGCGTTCGCGACAGCATCCGTCGGCCTGTTCCAGAATGAGCGGATGTGCAACGGCGACGAGGACGCCTGTTGGACGTTCGGGACGGCCACGCAGTACCGCGGGTCGTTCGAGCTGGCGCTGGGAGCCAGCGGGTCGTACGGATTCACCGCCACCACCGCGCGGATGCCGATGCGCTGGGGCAGCGCCGCCGGCTCGGGTGGCTGTGTCACCTGCGAAGGTAGCGTGACCATATCGCAGTACCTGGCCACGTTCCACATGGGCGGAAACGCCGGCGTCCAACAACTGATCGATTTGTCAGCCGGCGTCACGAACTTCACGCGGTTCCAGGCCAACGACGGCACGCCGCTGGGAACGGGCAAGACCATCACCAACCTGACGTTCGCGGTCTCGCTGGGACTCGGCATCTCGGTCACGCCGCGGATCCAGGTGTACCTGGCGCAGGAGTACGGCGTGGTGATGAACAAGCGCAGCCAGTCGGTCACGGACAACAGCGCTCAGCAGCAGACGCTGCGGCTCGGGGGCCGGTACGCGCTTGGCGGCCGGTAGCCGCGCGGCCCGGCAGTTCGCGCTCGCTGCGCTGTTCGCCGCCAACGCGGCGGCGCAAGCAACGGCGTTCCCGGCTGGCTGGCCCCATGCCGCCGGCGTTCGGCCGGCTGAGAGCGCGCGCGGGGTGGTTTCATCGGACGCGGCGCTGGCCAGCGCGGCAGGCGCCGAGGTACTCAAGCGCGGCGGCAACGCCGTGGACGCGGCCGTGGCCACCGGATTCGCGCTCGCCGTCGTGTACCCGGAGGCGGGTAACCTCGGCGGCGGCGGCTTCAGCGTCGTGCGCATGGCGGACGGACGAGTGGCCGCGGTCGACTACCGCGAGGTGGCGCCACGCGCGGCGACGCGCGACATGTTCGCCGACGACACTGCGGCGCCGCGGCGCAGCATCGTCGGACCGCTGGCGAGCGGCGTGCCCGGCAGCGTCGCGGGGCTCGCGGCGCTGCAGCGTCGATTCGGGACCATGACGCTGGCGCAGGTGATCGCGCCCGCCCTGCGTCTCGCCGAACAGGGCTTCACGGTCGACTCACAGCTGGCCGCCTCGATCGCTCGACACCAGGCGCTCATTGTCCGGTTCGAGGGACGGGCACTGTTCCTGCCCGGCGGCGTCCCACTTATGGTCGGCGCCACACTGCGGCAGCCGGCGCTGGCGCGCACGCTTCGCGCGATCGCAGACTCGGGGGCCGCCGCGTTCTACACAGGATCACTGTCGCGAGCCGTCGCCCAGGACCTGCACAACGCAGGGAGCATCATCACGGGCGAGGACCTGGCCGCGTACTCGCCGGAGTGGCGCGAGCCGGTGCGAGGCCTGTACCGCGGGCACGCGATCTTCACGATGCCGCCGCCGTCGTCCGGCGCATCGGTGCTCCAGATCCTCAACATCCTCGAAGGTTGGAGTCCGCTGCCGCCGTTCGGCAGCGCCCGGCGCGCGCACCTGCTGGCCTCCGCGATGCAGCGCGCGTTCATCGACCGCAACGCGGCGATCGGCGACCCCGCGTTCGTGCGCGTTCCGGTGGCGCGACTCACCGACAAGTCGTACGCCGCCAAGCTGCGGTTCGGCATCGGCGAGCGGGCGGTGCCGACGCCGGAACTGGTGGCGGCGCGCGAAGGCATGGAGACGACGCACTACGCCGTAGTCGACGCGGCCGGCAACGCGGTGTCGACCACGACCACGATCAACGACCTGTACGGCTCCGGGGTGTTTCTCCCCACGGTCGGCATCTTCATGAACGATGAGATGGACGATTTCGCTGCGCGGCCCGGCCAGCCGAACCTGTTCGGGCTCGTGCAGGGCGAGCAGAACGCCGTGGCGCCGGGCAAGCGGATGCTCAGTTCCATGTCACCGACGATCGTTCTCGACCGCACCGGCAAGCCGATGATGCTGGTGGGCGCGCGCGGCGGCCCGCGCATCGTGTCCGGCATCGTGCAGACGATCGTGAACGTGATCGACCACCGGATGACGATCGCGGACGCCATCAGCGCGCCGCGCCTGCACCACCAGGCGATCCCGGACACGATTCGCTTCGAGCGCGACGGGCATTCCGCGAACGCGCTGGATTCGCTGCGCGCGATGGGTTACGGCGTATCGATCTGGGGCGCCGGGCCGGCCTTCTCGCCGGACGCGAACCTCGGCTCGGTGAACGGAATCCTGCGCACGGGAGCGGTGTGGACCGGCTTCGCGGATCCGCGCGCCGGAGGCCGGGCGGGAGTTCCCTAGCCGGGCGGTCCGCCCTTACTTCGTCGAGGGAAGCTCCTGGTCCAGTTCGCGCATGGCCGCCTCGAAGTGCGGATCGCGCGGCGGCAGCGATCTCACGACCGGCGCATCGGCGGGGCGAGTCGGACCCCAACCCATGAGCTTGCTGACGAGCTTGAACGCGCCGTAGGCGACCAGGCCGATGACGGCGATTCGCAGCGCCAGCACTGCCAGGCCGACCAGTGCGCCGAGCACGCCCGCAACCGTGGCGAGCGCGATGATTCCGAGCGGGATGATCAGCGCCAGCGCCAGTATGACCTTCAGCAACGTCCAGAGAACTTTCATCGAGGCCCCCTTGCTTGCCATGGACCTACGCAGTGTCGCAGCAGAATGATTCAGCGACAAGGGCCGGCTGGGAAACAGAACGGCCACGCGATTCGCGTGGCCGTTCCCGTACACCCTGGCGCAACTGCTTCAGCCTGCGGGTCCTGACGACGCCCTACGGCGTGTTCACGCGATGTTGACGGTGAGCGCGTTGCCCAGCGTCACGGCGATGGTCGTACCGGTGCGCAGGCACCCCTCGTAGTTCGCCGTCGCAGCCGCCGCCGCGCCACCGGCCGCCGCTCCGGCAGCCGCGCCGATGACCGTCGACTTGGTGTTCTTGCCCGCAACCTGGCCGGCGATGGCGCCGATGACCGCGCCGCCGACCACCTTTTTCGCGTCGGTGCTCTTGGTCGTCGCGCGAACCTTGTCGACCGCAAAGCCGGCGTTGGTGGTGGCGTCCAGATCGTATGTCTTGCCGCCGAACGCGATCGTCTTGGGCACGATGATCATCTCGATCGGGTCGTTGACGTTCTCGCTGCGGTTCAGCTTCGTGATCGTGAACGTGACGACGGCGCCGGGCGGGATCATGGACCCGTTCGAGCCGCTCACCGGGTCAGCCACCGTTGCGGTGAACGTGTCGCCCACCTTGTTGTTGTTGGTGCAGATCTCCGACGCGGCGCGCAGGCTCAGGGACGTTCCGGCCGCAATGGCGCCCGTGGTCGGCCGTGCTGGCGGCGCCGCCGCTGGCGCCGTGACCACCGGCGCGGGCGCCTTGGCCTTCGTCGAGGTCGTCTTGGCCTTGGCGGTCGGTTGCGCCTTGGGGACGTCAGTGAGCGCCGGTTTCGCCGCCGAGTCAGCGCCCGCAAGCGCCAGGTCGCGAGCCATCGTCGTATCGGCTCCCATCTTGTCCTTCTCGCCACCGCACGCGACGAGGGCGGCGAACGCGCCCGCATAAGCTGCGACGCGCATGGTTGTGCTGGTCATGCTGGTCCCCCTGAAGCTGAAGAATTAGAGGCCGCCATACCTGAATTCGGACCCCCGCAGGCCCGAAGACGTTCCGTTTACCCCATCGTACCCGCCGCCTCGGAAGGCGGCAAGGCCGCCTCGGCGACCGCCGGTGGCGGCGGCGGAACGACGTCACGCACGTCGTCGCCGGAGAGGCGCACGGGGTCTTCGGCGTCACCGGAGCGGCGCTGCACGCCACGCACCACGGCGTCGACAGTGAGCAGCGGAGCGTCCGCTTCGGCCTGGATGGAGAACTCCCACTTGCCGCGGTCGGGGCCCTTGAGCGTGAGGCGGTATTGCGCCGTGTAGACCGCCAGGCGAGCGTGTCCGGTCGCTGGCGCTCCCGGTACGTTCTCGGCGGCCGCTGATGCGGCCGGCATGGCCTCACGGGCGGCGATGACCGCGACGCCGCTCTCGACGCCGCCCTGCCGGATCGGCTGGAAGAAGTGCGCCTCCTCGACCGCCGCGCTTGGCACGCGCTCGGCGATGGCCTTCATGAACCGCTCGCGCGTTTCCGGCTGGGGACGGGTCACTTGGCGCTCCCGCGCGACTCGAGTTCGCGCTCGACGTACAGGCGGAGGATGTGCATGAAGTCCTGGGCGTTGGTCACGACGCCGAAGGCCTGATGTGAACCACGGTCCTTGAGCTTGGACACGACGAACTCGGAGGAGTCTACACAGATGGTGGGCAATTCACGCAGCCCGCCGTCACGTTCCGTCACGTAGGCGGGTAACATGTTGCCCGTGGCGATGGCGTGGAGCGCCGTGGCCACCAGCACCGCCATGGTCGCCTTGACGGTATGGGCCCGCATGGCGTCCTGCGCCTTGACCATGTCGGTGATCACGTCGGGCAACGGGCCGTCGTCGCGAATCGAGCCGGTGAGGACGAACGGCACGTTGTGCGTCACGCACTCGTACATGATGCCGTCCTTGATGAGCCCCTGCTTCACCGCGGCGGCGATCGAGCCGGCCTCGCGCACCATGTTGATGGCGCGCATGTGGAGGCCGTGTCCGCCGGCCTTGATCTCGCCGGTGCGTGTCATGCCCAGCGTCGTGCCATAGATCGAGGCTTCGATGTCGTGGACGGCCACCGCGTTTCCCGCGAGCAGCGCGCCGACGAAGCCGTTGTCGATGAACCAGCTCATGTCGCTGCGGGCGCGCGAATGCACGAGCGCGGGACCGGTGATCCAGATCGTGTAGCCGTCGGCCGCGTCGCGCTGGTCGATGAGCAGCCGCGCCATGGTCGCGTAGTCGATCGGCTTCTCGCGCGAGACTTCGCTGGCCATGAACTCGAACTGGCCGTGTCCGTCGCCGAAGAACGGCGCTGCGTGGACGTAGATGCCCTCGGTGCCGTCCTCCGCGTTGGCGATGGCGACCATTTTGCCCCTTCTTGATGCGGCGTCCCTCGCGGATCCAGAGGTCGCCCTTCTCCTGCACGATGCCGCCATCCATGCGCGGCTCGCGCGGCATCGTCCAGGCGCCGTTGGTCCGCACGTAGGTCGGGAGGTTGGTGGTGCTGAAGAATCCCTCCGGGAAGACGCCGTCGGCGGGCGCGGGCGCGAACTTCGCCTCGGGCGCCCTCACCAGGCCTGGCGCAGTGAAGTCGGGCGGGCTGATCTTCACGACCTGAAAACTAAGCGCGGTCCGGCGTGGCAGGCCGTCGTGCCCCAGATTCTCCCCATGGGTGATGTGAGCCGGGTGCTCGCCGACATGCACGGCCGCAAGCGCGACGAGGTGCTCGAGCGGCTGCTGCCCGTCGTCTACGACGAACTGCGAGCCCTGGCGCGGGCGCACCTCCGCCGGGAGCGGCCCGACCACACCCTCCAGGCAACGGCCCTCGTGCACGAGGCGTACCTGCGGCTCCTCGGCGACGCGGCGGCGTGGAACGACCGGCAGCACTTCTTTCGGGCGGCCGCCGAGGCGATGCGGCGGATACTCGTGGATCACGCCCGCGGCCGGACCCGCGACAAGCGCGGGGGCGCGCTGGTACGCATCGACCTCAGCGAGGTGGACGTCGCCGATGGCCGCGACCCGGAACTGACGTTGGCCCTCGACGACGCCTTTTGTCGCTTGGAGAAGCAGGACCCCGGCGCGGCCGACGTGGTCCGGCTGCGCTTCTACGCCGGACTCAGCGTGCAGGAGACCGCGTCTGCGACGGGTCTGTCAGAACGCACCGTGAAACGGGAATGGGCTTTCGCCCGGGCGTGGCTGTACGACGCGCTCCGGGACGCCACTCCCCGACCCGGCGCGGCCACGAGTGGAGAACCCGATGGACTCGGCCAGGTGGGAGCAGGTCAAGAAAATCTTTCAGGACGTCCGCGACACGCCTGAGCCGGGCCGCGCCGCCGCGCTCGACGCCGCGTGCGACGGCGACGGCCCGCTGCGCGCCCAGGTCGAGGCCCTGCTGGCCGCCGACTCGGACGCCGGCCACTTCCTCGCGTCCCCGACACGCGGCATGGAGACCGCTGCGTCGCCGGACGAGTCGTCGAACCTGTTCGAACGGCTGCAGCGCGCCGTGTCGGGACGGTTCTCGCTCGAGAAGGAGCTCGGACGCGGCGGCATGGGCATCGTGTTCCTGGCGCGCGACGTCGCGCTCGACCGGGCCGTCGCGATCAAGGTCCTGCCGCCGCAGCTGGCGGTGGACACCACCTCGCGCGAGCGCTTCATCCGCGAGGCGCGCACCGCGGCCGGCCTGTCGCACCCCAACATCGTGCCAATCCACCACGTCGAGGAACGGGACGACCTCGTCTATTTCGTCATGGCGCTCGTGGACGGCGAGTCACTCGGCGACCGCTTGCGCCGCACCGGCCCGCTCAAGCCCGCGGAAGCGGCTCGCCTGCTGCAGGAGGTGGCGTGGGCGCTGGGGTACGCGCACGGCCGCGGGGTGATTCATCGCGACATCAAGCCGGACAACATCCTGATCGAGCGGGGTTCCGGTCGCGCGCTGGTGACGGACTTCGGCATTGCACGCGTCAGCACGTCGGGAACCGTGAGCCAGCAGGGCGAGGTGATCGGGACGATGCGCTACATGAGTCCGGAGCAGGCCAGCGCCGATGCGGTCGTCGACGGCCGCGCCGACCTGTATTCCCTGGGTGTCACGGCCTACCTCGCGGTGGCCGGTCAGCTTCCGTACGAGTCCGACAACCCGGCGGCGATGCTGGCGATGCAGGTGGCGCAGCCGGCGCCGCCGCTCAAGTCGGTCGCCAAGGGCGTGCCGTCGCGGCTGGCCGAGGCCATCGACCGCTGCCTCGCCAAGGATCCGGCGGCCCGATTCGCGACCGGCGAAGCCCTGGCCGAGTCGATCGCCGACGCGCAGGTGACGGTGCGCGAGATCGCGCCGAGCGTGCGCGAGTTCATCCAGTCGGCAAAGTCGGCGGCGATCAACCTGTACAGCCTCGGGATGCTCTGGTGGATCATGGCATCACTTGTCGGCAACGTGGCGCCGCGCGGCAGGGTGATCGGGCATCCACTCGACCCGGTGTTCTTCATCCTCGGGATCGCCTCGATCATCGCGGTGGTCATGCCCGTCAATGCGACGCGCAAGGTGCTGCGCGCCGGCATGGACGAGCGGGACGTCGCCGACGCCCTCGCCAAATCACAGGGTGTGCGGGACGCGAACGTCGACTACGAGCTGTCGCGGATCGAACGATTGGCGACCCAGATGTCGTCGGCCTGGGGGCGCGCGGCGTTCCTGCTGTTCGCGGTGTTCCTCGGAAAAACCGTCTTCGACGACGTCTGGACCGGCAGCATCGAGGGGCTCGGGCACCTGGCGGGACTCCTCGGCGGCGCCTCGGCGACACTGCTGGTCGCGTCTGCGGGGCTCGCGCCGCGGAGCGCGATGACGCGCCTCTTCAACACGCTCACGCGCGGCACGCCGGAGTATGCCGGGTTCTTCGGCAAGCTCTGGTCAGGACCGTTGGGTCGCTGGACATTCCGCATTGCGGGCCTGGGCATGAAGCGCGCCCGGTCGCCCAGGATCCCGGACGCGGCGCCGACCGAGGTTTTGTTGGGGCGGGCAGCAGCGGACATGTTCAAGCACCTGCCGGCGGACGTGCAGGCCAGGCTCGGTGACGTCCCCGAGGTGATTCGCGGGCTCGAACACGTTGCGGCCCGCATGCGCGCGCGCCGCGACGAGCTCAAGTCGATCATGGCGGACGCCGGCGCGCAGGACGGGTCGACCAAGCGACAGGACCTGGCGGCCGACCTGGCGGCCGCGAGCGACGCCGTCGAAGGACGGCTTGCCGAGGCCGTGGCAGCGCTCGAAAGCCTCCGGCTCGACCTGCTGCGGCTTCGCGCAGGTGTCGGTGGCACGGATGGGCTGACCGCGACCATCGCCGGGGCAAGGCAGGTCCAGCGAGCGGTGGACCTGGAGTTGTCGGCCCAGCACTCGATGGCGTCGCTCCTGGAACCGGGCCCTCGCCGCGTCGAAACCTCGCGCGCGGTCGGTACCGTAGACTCCCGATGACCCTCCCTTCCTGGCTCCCCCGCCGCCCCGAGTTCAAGCTCGCGGGGCGCACCTTCGCCCGAACGCCGCTGCTCACGGCGACTGCGGTCCTGTCGCTCGCGATCGGCATCGCGCTGGCGGCGTCGGCGTACGGCGTTGTCGGCGGCATGCTGTTCGCCAGGCTCGACGTGCCCGAGGGCGAACGGATCGTCCAACTGCGCGACGTCGACACGGAGCGCGGCTACGACTACCCGCTCGAGTACGACCGCTACGCCGGTCGCGCAGAAGCGGTGTCCTCTGTCGCGCCGCTGGCGGCGTTCTTCACCGCTCCGGCGTTGATCGAGCGGACCGCCGGAACCGGGCGCGTGGTCACGGCGACCACCCTGTCGCCCAACGGGTTCGACGCCCTTCGCATCGGCGCC
>Ga0187893_10006468_pt1 | contig 20045 bp, 19 predicted proteins | sample MA1701074metaG_FD_139574 | JGI IMG/M metagenome (GOLD analysis project Ga0187893, IMG submission 139574) | White microbial mat communities from a basaltic lava cave in the Kipuka Kanohina Cave System on the Island of Hawaii, USA - MA170107-4 metaG ...
CCACCAGCGCCACCAGCGTCGCGATCGCCGCAGCCGCATCGCTGCCGACGGCGCGGAAATAGAGCCGGTCGCCGTGCGCCGCCTTGAGCTTCATCATCGCGTTCGGCGACTTGGCATTGATCCAGTGGCCCTTGTCGCCGGCGCGCACCTCGATGGTGGCGTCGTGACGCTTGGCGCTCTTCGTCAGCTTGACCGCCGGGCGCGCGTGCAGCCCGGTCGGGTCGCGAATCACGGCATCGCCGGTTGCCATGTCCGAACTATCGGCTATCGAACTCACGAGCGGAACTCCTCGGCGGTGCGCTTCACGGCGGCGAGACCGGCGCCGCCGGCAGCCTCGGTCGCCGCCATGACGGCGCCCTCGACGATCGGGGCGTTGCAGATAACGACTTTGTCGCGCATGTCGTCGGGCAGCATTTCGATCGCCATCTCGCTGTTGGTCTCGGCGCCGCCGAGGTCGACCAGGACCGCGACGCCCTTGGGCGAATAGACGGAACGGATGGCCCTGTCGATCGAGCCGACATCGGTGCCGAGGCCGCCATCGGCGTTGCCGCCGCAATGGGCGACGCGAATTTCGTCGCCTACCATCTGGCGCACCATATCGGCGGTACCCTTCGCGACGTCGCGCGAATGGGAAACGATCACAATCGACACGCAGTCGCTCATCTATCGGCCCTCAACAACATCGCAGACGGCATTGACCAGCAGCGCGGACGAACGCGCGCCGGGATCGAGATGGCCGACCGACCGGTCGCCCAGGAAAGAGGCGCGCCCCTTGGTCGCCTTCATCGCCCGCGTGGCTTCGAGCGCGGCATCGGCGGCGTGCCGCGCGGCCGCGCTGGCGGCACCGGGATCGCCACCCGACGAACGCAACGCGTCGCAGACCGGCACCAGCACGTCGAGCATGGTCTTGGCGCCGACATCGGACTTGCCGCGCCTTTTGACGGCCTCGATACCGTCGGCGAGACGTTGCGCGACGGCGGCGGCATCGCCGGGCGCGGTCTCGCCGGCCTTGCCCATCGCCATCAGCAGCGAGCCGTAAAGCGGGCCGGAGGCGCCGCCGACGCTCATCACCAAAGTCATGCCGGCCTTGTGAAGCGCCGCGCCGAACGGCATCGCGGCAATCTCGGCCTCGGCCGCCCGGATCGCCTGAAAGCCGCGCTTCATGTTGATGCCGTGATCGCCATCGCCGATCGCCTGGTCGAGGCCGGTGAGCTCGTTTTCGTGCGCAACGATGGTCGCCGTGCAGCGTTCGATGAGCGCGCCGAGCAGGAGGTCAACCATGGCCGGCCTCCCGGGCGGTATGCCGCGCGTCGGTGGCAATGCGGTTGCCGGCCGCATCGAACCAGAGCGCGGCGCCGGAGCGGATGGCAACGCCGGCGTTCTCGCCGAGCCGCGCGCTGTCGCGCGATTCCATCAGCAGATGAACCGGCGTGCCGTCGAGATCGACCAGCAGCACGGTTTCGACGCCGAGCCGTTCGACGCCGACGATGCTGCCGCGTCTGCCGCCTTCGGCGCGCAGAAGAACGTCCTCGGGCCGCACGCCGACCGTCGTCGCCCCCGCCGGCGCTTCGCTGGCGGCACCGTTGAGGGCCGCCAGCGGCAGCAGGTTGATCTGCGGGCTGCCGAGCCGGCGGGCCACGTAGATGCTGTCCGGCCGTTCGTAGATGTCGCGCGGCGTGCCGATCTGGACGAGTTTGCCCTCCGCCAGCACGCCGATGCGGTCGGCCATGGTCATGGCCTCGAGCTGGTCGTGCGTGACATAGAGCACGGTCGCGCCGAGCTCGCGCTGGATGCGCTTCAGTTCGACGCGCAGGTCTTCGCGCAGCTTGGCATCGAGCGAAGAAAGCGGCTCGTCCATCAGGTAGATCGCGGGCGTGCGCACCAGTGCCCGGCCGATGGCGACGCGCTGCATCTCGCCGCCCGACAACTGGGTCGCGCGATTGCCGAGCTTTGGCTCGATTCGAAGAAGAGCGGCGACCTCGCGCACGCGCCGGTCGATGGCCGCCTTGTCCGTGCGCCGTCCGGGCGCGCGCAGCGGGAAGGCGAGGTTGTCGTACACGCTGTAATGCGGATAGAGCGAGTATTGCTGGAAGACGAAGGACACGTCGCGCGCGGCGGGCGGCAGGCGGGTCACATCGGCGCCGCCGATGGCGATGGTGCCGGCATCCGCCCGTTCGAGCCCGGCGATCAGGCGCAGCGTCGTGGTCTTGCCGGCGCCGGTCGGGCCGAGCAGCACGACGAACTCGCCGTCGCCGACGGCGAGCGTCAGGTCGTCGACCGCCGCGGTCGAACCGAAGGTTCTGGTGACGCCGGCAAGCGCGATCTCAGCCATGCGCGCCTCCCGCTCCGGGTGCGGTGCCGGCCAGAAAATCGCTGCGAACGGCGCGGTCGGTCGCCGGGTCGAACACGACCAGCCGGGTCTCGTCGAAATCGAGTCCGACCGTGTCGCCGTAATCGACTGCGACAGTGTTCGGCGCGCGGACGCGCAGCCGGCCCGCCTCGCTGTCGACCGTCACGAGCTGGCGCGTGCCCATGTATTCGACGCCGAACACGCGGCCGCGCACCGCACCGCGATCCGACAGGCGGATGTGTTCCGGGCGCACGCCCAGCACCGCTTCGGCGCGGTCGACCGGCTCGTGCAGGCGCGGCATGCGGATCGTGCCGCCCCCGATGCGGATCTCGGCAGCCCCCGCAGGCAGCCCGCCCACGGCCGGCAGGAAATTCATTGCGGGGCTGCCGATGAAGCTCGCGACGAAGCGCGTCGCGGGCCGCTCGTAGACCTCGACCGGCGGGGCGATCTGCTGCACCTCGCCCTGGTTCATGACGCAAATCCGGTCGGCCATCGCCATCGCCTCGATCTGGTCGTGCGTGACATAGACCGTGGTGGCGCCGATGCGGTTGTGGAGCTGGCGCAGCTCCTCGCACATCAATTCGCGGAACTCGGCATCGAGCGCGCCCAGCGGTTCGTCCATCAGGAAGGCCTTGGCGCTCCGCACGATGGCACGTCCGAGCGCGACGCGCTGCCGATCGCCGCTCGACAGGCCGCCGACAGGCCGTTCGAGCAGATGGTCGATGCGGAGCATCCGCGCCGCCCGCTCGGTGCGTTCGCGGACCTCGCGCCGCGGCAAATTCTGCAGGCGCAGCGGGAACGAAATGTTCTGTCGCACGTTCATGTGCGGGTAGAGCGCGAAGAGCTGGAACACGAAGGCGATGTCGCGCTCCGAGCCGCGGCGCCAGGTGACATCCTCGCCGTCGAGCAGGATGCGGCCGGCGCCCGGCATTTCGAGCCCGGCGATCATGCGCAGTGTCGTGGTTTTGCCGCAGCCCGACGGCCCGAGCATGACGAAAAACTCGCCGTTGCGGATCTCGAAGGTCGAATCGCGGACCGCGACGAAATCGCCGAAGCTCTTGTGCAGGTTCTCGATGCGGATCTCGGCCATCGCGCTATTCCGGGAAGTGGCTCACGATCACGAAACCGATCGTGCCGGTGAGGATGACGGCGAAGGACCAGCCATAGAGGAACATCGAGAAGGGCTGCATCAGCATCACGACACCGAGCGCGATCAGCGCGCCGGCAACGTTCTCAAGCGGACCGCGCCGCAGGAACCAGGGCCGGGCCGGGCGTCCGACGGGCGCATCGGCGCCGTGCGCAGCGATGGGTTCGAGCCGGCTCATTTGCGCACCGCGCCGAAGGTGATGCCGCGCAGGAGCTGCTTGCGCAGCACGATCGTGAAGATGACGATCGGCAGCAGGAAGAGCGTCGTGCCCGCGGCGACCGCCGGCCAGTCGAGCCCGCCTTCGCCGATGATCAACGGGATGAAGGGCGGCGCGGTCTGCGCTTCGCCGCTGGTGAGCAGCAGCGCGAAGGCATATTCGTTCCAGGCGAAGATCAGGCAGAAGATCGCGGTCGCCGCGATGCCCGAACGCGCCTGCGGCAGCACGATCTTCCGGAAGGCCTGCAGCCGGCTGTAACCGTCGACGACGGCGGCCTCTTCGTATTCGCGCGGGATCTCGTCGATGAAACCCTTGAGCAGCCAGACCGCGAGCGAGATGTTGACCGCGGTATAGAGCAGGATCATGCCGAGCGCGGTGTCCGACAGGCCGAGCGCGCGGAACATCAGGTAGATCGGGATCGCGACCGCGATCGGCGGCATCATGCGCGTCGACAGGATGAAGAACAGCAGATCGTCCTTGAGCGGCACCTTGAAGCGCGAGAAGGCGTAGGCCGCAAGCGTGCCGAGGAAGACCGCAAGGAAGGTCGAGCCGAACCCGATCACGATCGAGTTCAGGTAGCGGTCGACGAAGCGCGACGGGCCGGTGATGACCATGTTCCGCTTGCGCACCAGCGCGTCGTACCAGGTCTCGGCCGGGCCGAGGCTTTCGATATACTCGTCGGTCTGGCGCGAGCGCGTCGTGAACAGGTTGACGTAGCCTTCGAACGTCGGCTCGAACACGACCTTCGGCGGATAGGCGATCGAATCCGGCGGCGACTTGAATCCGGTAAGCCCGATCCAGACCAAGGGCACGATCGCGACCAGCGCGTAGGCGGCGACCAAAAGCCCGGCGAGCCACTTGGCGCCGGTGCCGGCCTGGCCGACCGAATGGGCGCGTTGCGAGGCCGACGCCGCGCGCAAGGTTGCACTGCCGGCGGTCATGACTTCACCTTGTTGAGCGCCTTCACGTAAATGTTCCCGAGACCGAACACGGTCACGAACAGGATCACCGCGAAGGCGGAAGAATAGCCGGTGCGCCAGTTCTCGAACGCCTCGCGTTTGAGGTTGATCGAGGCGAGCTCGGTCGTGGAACCCGGACCGCCGGAGGTCAGCTCCACCACCATGTCGAACATCTTGAAGTTCTCGATGCCGCGGAACAGCACCGCCAGCATCAGGAAGGGCAGCACGCGCGGCAGCGTGATGTACCAGAATTTCTGCAGCGCGTTGGCGCGATCGATCTCGGCGGCCTCGTAGAGATAGGCGGGGATCGAGCGCAGGCCGGCGAGGCAGAGCAGCATGATGTACGGCGTCCACATCCAGGTATCGACGATCACGATCGACCAGGGCGCGAGCCCGACCGAGCCGATCATGTCGAGTGCGCCGACATCCGCGAACAGGTTGACGATGTAGCTGAAGATGCCGGTCTGAGGCTGGTAGAGATAGGTCCAGAACGTGCCGACGACGGCCGGCGACAGCATCATCGGGATCAGGATCAGCGTGGTCCAGAAGCCGGCGCTCCTGAAATTCCGGTTGATCAGCAGCGCCAGGCCGAGGCCGAGCACGACCTGCAGCAGCATCGTCCAGACGACGAAGTGCGCGGTCACCTGCAGGTAGCCCCAGATGTCTTCGCTGCCCAGCACGCGCTCGTAGTTGCGCAGGCCGATCCATTCGATCTCGGTGCCGGGCCGGTTCGAACGGTAGTTCGTGAAGGAGAGATAGACCGTCCAGATCAGCGGAAAGATGTTGATCGCGAGCAGGAGTGCGACCGTCGGCGCAATGAACAGCCAGGCGATGCCGCGATCGGAGAGGCTCAGGAGCCGATGGACGAGGCCTCCCGGCGTCGCACGGGCGACGCGTTCTGCCAGGGATGTGACGGCACTATCGGACATGACGCGGTTCCGGATCGTCTCGCAGTCGATGGACGCAACAGTCGGTTGCTGGCGTGCCGTTCGTTCGATCGCGGGCGGCACGGGGACGGTCCTCGGGCGGTCCGGCCGGGCCCGAAGCCCGGCCGGTTCCGCATCCGAGCGGTTACGGCACTATATCTTGCCGTCGTCTTCAAAGACGATGGTCCAGTCCTCGATCAGCTTGTCGAGGGCTTCCTGTGCCGTTCCCTGATCGGCCACGACATAGTCGTGCACGCGCTTCTGCATGGCCTGCAGGAGCTCGGCGTAGGTCGGCTCCTGCCAGAAGTCCTTCACGCCCGCCATCGCCTCGAGGAAGCCCGCGGCGAACGGCGCGGTGTTCGGGAAGTCCGGATCGTTCAGCACGGCGACGAGGCAGGAATAGCCGCCCAGCGCCCACCACTTCTTCTGGACGTCGGTCTGTGCGAACCACTTGATGTACTCGAGCGCGAGGTCCTGCTTCTCGGAGTAGGCAACGACCGAAATGCCCTGGCCGCCGAGCGTCGAGGCCGCAACTTTCTCGCTCGGATTGACGAAGAAGCCCGACTTGTCACCGCCGACATTCTCGTCCTTGGCGATGCCCGGGAAGAACGCGAAGAAGTTCATCTGCATCGCGACCTGACCCGATTTGTAGGCATCGAGATTTTCGGTCATGTAGGCGTCGGAATGACCGGGCGGCGTGCAGCACTCGTAGAGCGATTTGTAGAATTCGAGTGCGGCGACGGCGTCGGGCGAATTCACGAAACCTTCCATCTCGTAGGGCACTTCCGGGTTCTCGTACTGGAAGCCCCAAGCGTAGAGCGCCGAGGTGACGCCCATCGTGATGCCTTCGGATCCGCGTTCGGTGTAAATCGCCGCGCCGTAGACCGTCTTGCCGTCGATTTCACGGCCCTGGAAAAACTCGGCCGTTTCCTTCAACTCGTCCCAGGTCTTCGGCGGTGCGAGCTCGCGGCCGTAGGTGGCCAGGAACTCTGCCTGCAGCTCGGGCCGTGCGAACCAGTCCTTGCGGTAGACCCAGCCGATCGCATCGCCCATCGCGGGCAGCGCCCAGTAGTTCGGCGTACCCTTCGGCCAGGTCGAGTAGGCGTAGACCGTGGCCGGCGCGAAGTCGTCCATCGAGATGCCCTCGGCCTCGAAGAAGTCGTTGAGCTTCACATAGTGCCCGTACGTCGCGCCGCCGCCGATCCACTGGCTGTCGCCGATCATCAGATCGCACAGCTTGCCGCCGGAATTCAGTTCGTTCAGGAACCGGTCGGCGAAGTTCGTCCACGGCACGAACTCGAACTTCATGTTGATGCCGGTCTGGGCCGTGAAATCCTTCGACAGCTCGACCAGTGCGTTCGCCGGGTCCCAGGCTGCCCAGCACAGCGTAATCTCTTTGTCTTGAGCCTCGGCGTTGGTGGCGCCGACGACCGCAAACAACGCAGCCGCAAGACAGGCCCCGAAAGTCCGCATGAAAACCTCCCTTGTCGCCCGGGCCGCGCTTCGCGGAAGGATCGACGGGATCGAACCCGGCGACCGGCCGATGGATGGAGGCGGCCCTTAACGATCTCCATCGGTTTAGTGACACTGAACTTCTGACTAAACTTGAGTCAACCGCGATGCTCATCGATTCCGCAGATCCTGGCGTACGAGAGTCACTCCGGCTGCTTCGTCGCCCAAAAATTTCATATTTTTCACAATACGTTACTTGAATTCCGGGGTTGGTCAAAAAATCGTCGCTGCAGTGCAACAAAACCGACCAACGGCCGAGTTTAGTGCTGAACGAAAATTGCGCAGCGGGCCGGCGGTTTCCGGCCGGGTCGTCGGGACGGCTCAATCCCGCGATTCTTGCCTCGACGGAATCGCCGGCGCGATCGTTCGACGCGCGTCGAGGGAGCGCCGGCGCGGCCCCAAACGACGTCAGGACGCCCCCGCTGCCAGTCGCGCCTCGATCGTCGGTTCGATCCGGAACCAAGGCTGCGCGGGCAGGTCGGCGTCGAGCCGCAGCATCGCTTCGGCAAGCCGGCGCACGCCCGGCTCCAGCACGCGGCGATGGCGCGGGCTGCCGTCGACGTTGCGCGATTCCGCGATCACCGGGTTGGTGTTTATTTCCCAGATCCGGATCGCACCATTTTTGATGCTGTAGTCGATGCGCCCGTAGCCGATGCGCGCGGTCTCGAAAACCGCGCGGACTTCGGCCGCGTGCGGATTCTCTTCGACATAGCGCGCTTCCTCCTCGAGCTGCGCTTCGAGCGAGAGGATCGGCGCGATCGCCTTGAAGTCGGTGAACTTGGCAACCCAGTCCTTCGAGATGACGAGGTGCCGCGGGACTACGATACCGTCGACGTAGAAGGCGCCATACTTGCGAACCAGCCCGTCGGGGCCGCGCACGTCGCAAAACTCGACGATCAGGACGTCCCGGAGGTCGATGCCGAAATGCCGGACCTTGCGCAGCGCATTCGTGAGCTCGCGCGGATCCCTGAGCAGGCGACTGAGCGGCCCGTCATGTCCGTTCTCGCGGCGCAGGAAGACCGGATAGCGGACGGGCTGCCGTTCCTCGCCGGCGCGGTAGGCGTCGAAATCGTTCGTTCCGCGCTCGTGCAGCGTTCGCAGCAGATCGTAGCGCCGCATCGACAGCGTCGGATGGTTGATGCGGCGTACCGCGGACCCCAGCGTGCCGAGAAAATCGTAGAAGGCGACGATACCGCGCATGAGCCCGGGCGACGCGCGATCGAGATCGGTAAAGACGTAGCAGCCGCGCGGGAACACCGGCTGCCGCACCGCGCCCTCGTAATTGACGACCTGCACGCGGCCGCGCATGCCCGGAAAATCGTACAAATAGCTGTTGCGAATCGTGTGGTTGCCCGCACGACAGAGCATGAAAAAGATCATGGGCCCAGACTCTCCCGGCAACAATCTAGAAGCGGGCGCGGCGAGAGGCTAGGGTTGCCCGCTGCCGGACGGCCCGGCTTGCATGCGGAGGCTTGTCATGTCCGTCGAAGAGAAGGTCGCTGCGCACTATGGCCGGAGCGACATGGCGACAAGGATTCTCGAGACCGCGGCGCGCCTGGCGGCCGAGAAGACGGGCGCCGAAGCGGGGCGCATCACCGCCCGCGACCTTGCGCCGATCGACGAGTTCCATATCGGCGGTATCGAGGCGACCGAGCGGTTCCTCCCGATGCTGGGAATCGCGCGCGGTTCGCGCTGGCTCGACGTCGGAGCGGGTGTCGGCGGCGCCAGCCGCTATGCCGTCGGACGCTTCGGCTGCCACGTGACCGGCATCGATCTCACGCCGGAATTCTGCACGACCGCCGACATCCTGACAGAACGTGTCGGCATGGCGGGGCAGGTGACGTTCAGGCAGGGCAGCGCGCTCGACATGCCGTTCGAAGACGGCGCCTTCGACGGGGCCTTCACCCTGCACGTCGCGATGAACATCGAGGACAAGCCGGGGCTCTATCGGGAAGTTCGGCGCGTGCTGAAGCCTCGTGCGATCTTCGGCATCTACGACATTCTGGCCGGGCCGAACGTGGCCGCGATACAGTATCCGGTGCCCTGGGCAACGATACCGGATGCCAGCTTCCTCGCCCCGATCGAGAAAATGCGCACGCTGCTGGCCGATGCGGATTTCGAGATCGTCTCGACCGAGGACCGTACCGACTACGCGCGGGCCTTCTTCGAGAAGTTCCGGCAGCAGGCTGCGAGCGGCGGGCCGCCGCAACTGGGACTGAGCCTGATCCTGGGCGACGATTTCAGGCAGAAAGTCGCCAACATGGTCGGCAACGTCAACGACGGCCGTTGCGGTCCGTGGGAGATCGTCTGCCGTAAGCGTTGACACTCGCCGGCGCGGCCGGCTCCCCGTTCGGAGGATTGTCCATGTCCGTCGAAGAAAAGGTCGCTGCGCATTACAGCCAGAGCGATCTCGCGGCAAAGATCATCGATGCGGCCACGCGGCTTGCCGCCGAGAGAGGCGCCGAAACAGGCAGCATCACCGCCCGCGACCTGGCGCCGTTCGACGAATTTCACCTTGGCGGTCTCGAAGCGACGGAACGGTTCCTGCCGATGCTCGGCATCGCGCGCGGCTCGCATTGGGTCGATGTCGGTTCCGGCATCGGCGGTGCCAGCCGCTATGCGGTCGAGCGTTTCGGTTGCAGGGTGACGGGCATCGACCTAACGCCGGAATTCTGCAAAACCGCCGACATGCTCACGGAGAAGGTCGGCATGACCGGCCAAGTAACATTCCGGCAGGGCAGCGCGCTCGCTATGCCGTTCGACGACGAGGCTTTCGACGGCGCGTTCACCCTGCATGTTGCGATGAATATCGAAGACAAGCCCGCCCTCTACCGCGAGGTGCGCCGCGTGCTGAAGCCGCGCGGAACCTTCGGCATCTACGACATTCTGGCCGGTCCGGAGGTCGCCGCGCTGCAGTTTCCCGTGCCGTGGGCATCAGGACCGGTCGCCAGTTTTCTCGCCACGATCGACGAGATGCGCGCGATGCTGGCCGGTGCGGGTTTCGACATCGTCTCGAGCGAGGATCGCCGGTCCTATGCGAAGGGCTATTTCGAACGACAGCGGCAACAGGCCGCGTCCGGCGCACCCCCGCAACCCGGCCTCGACCTGATCATCGGCGAGGAATTCAAACAGAAGGTCGGGAACGTGGTCAGCGCGATCCACGACGGATGCTGCTGGCCCTGGGAGATCGTCTGCCGCAAGCGCTAGCGAAGAAGCGTGTGACGGAAAGAAAGCAGACGTTACGTCGCGGTGTCGACATCGAATGGACGGGCCCGTGTCGATCGAAGCAAGAGTCGCCGAACAGTATGGTGCGCTCGGGTTTGCCGATGCGATCGTGCGCATCGCCAGAATACTCGCCACCGAGACGGCACTGCGACGGCGCGGCCCGCTGACGGCTCGCGATCTCGCGTCGTTCGACGGGCTGCACATTGGCGGTACAGCGGCGACGGCAGGGTTCCTGGCCAAGTTGCAGATTGCGCCCGGAACGCGATGGCTCGATGTTGGCGCCGGCGTCGGCGGAGCCAGCCGCCATGCCGTCGATACCTTTGGCTGCCACGTAACGGCCATCGATATCACGCCCGAGTTCTGTGCGGCCGCCGAGACATTGAACGCGGCGGTGGGAATGTCGGACCGTATCGCGGTCGTTCAGGGCAGCGCGCTCGCCATGCCGTTCGGTGCCGGCGCGTTCGACGGCGCTTTCACCCTGCATGCCGGTATGAACATCGAGGACAAGCCGACGCTCTATCGCGAAGTCCACCGCGTGCTGAAATCGGGCGCAGAATTCGGAATCTACGACATCCTCGCGGGGCCGGCGGGTGGCGCGCTGAAATATCCGTTGCCGTGGGCCGCCACGCCGGAAGCCAACTTTCTCGTCGGTATCGGCGAACTCCGCAGGATACTGGACGCGGCGGGGTTCGCGTCGGTGCGCGCGCGCGATGTGACAGGGTATGCGCGCGACTTCTATCGCAGCACGGAGGCGCGCGAGGCTGCCGGGCGCACCCGACGATCGGGGCCGGGCAGCATTTTGGGAGACGAATACTATCGCCGGATCGCCAACGCCGGCCTCGGGTTCGAGGAAGGGCGCTGCACGGCGTGGGGGATCATCGTCCGGAAACCCTAGCGGGCGCGTTCCTGGACCGCCGATTGGCTTCCGTCAGTCACTGTCCGCCAGCAGCTCGACCATGATCTCGCCGAGCTCGTCCTCCGTCGGTCCGCTGCCCTCGGGCCGGCCGGCGCGCCCGTACCAGTGGCGGGCGTTGTCCAGGTCGCCCTCCACGCGATGCAGCCAGGCGTGAACCCAGGCCGCATTGGCGCCGTTCTCGCCCTGCACGAGTTCGTGCGCACGGTTCCAGTCGCCGCGCGCACCATACCAGAGCGCACGCTGGACGTCGGAGAGCGTCTCCGGCGGATCGTCGGCGGCAAGCGAGCGGCGAAATTTCCTGGGCGTCATGCATCGTTCCGCCGGTTCGGCGGTCCCTATTCCTTGATCCAGTAGAAGCCCATCCTGTCGATCCGGCGGCCTCGCGTTCCGATGCCGTGGCGGGTTCGATAGTCCACGACCGCCTGCATGCAGGATTTGAGGTGCCCGTCGTCGATGATGACGTAGCCGCCGGGCGAAAGTTTCGGATACAGGTTCTCGAGCGCTTCCGCGGTCGACTGGTACATGTCGCCGTCGAGCCGCAGGATTGCGAGCCTGTCGATCGGGGCGGTCGGCAGCGTGTCGCGGAACCACCCGGGAAGAAAGACCACGCGCTCGTCGAGCAGGCCGTAGCTACCGAAGTTTCGCTTTACCTCGTCCAGCGATATGGCGAGTTGAGGCATCGGCACCCTGTCGTACCCGGCGTCCAGCGGATATTTGGTCGCGTCGGCCGGCGGCAGGCCTTCAAACGAATCGGCGACAAAGACGCGGCGGTCGGTGACACCGTACGCTGCCAGCACGGCGCGCATCATGATGCAGGCGCCGCCGCGCCAAACGCCGGTTTCGATGAAATCGCCGGGGATGCCGCGTTCGATCACGGCCTCGGCCATGCGTCGGAGCGAGCGCAGGCGTCGCAGTCCGATCATCGTATGCGCCTGCGACGGCCAGTCGGCGCCTTCGCGACGCACGGCCGGATCGAACCGGCCCCGATTGACCGGATCCATCGCCGGATCCCGGTAGATCTGCCCTGTCAGGATCCGTTCGAGCGTGTCGAGATAGAGCGCCGCGACGCGCGCCCGGTCGCCCCGGTCGGTCGGCCGGATCGCATCGCGCGCGTTCACGTCACTCCGCGGCGTCCGCCTTCGCCGCCGCGACCTTCGGCTGGTAGATGCAGTAGAACTTCCGCACGTATTCGGTGCTGTGCCAGGAATTCACCAGACCCTGCGGCACGAAAAAGGAATCGCCGGCGCGGAAGGTCTGCGCGCGGCCCTTCTCGTCGGCGATCGTCACCGAGCCTTCGAGGATGCACATCAGCTCGTTGCGCGGGAACGGCATCGCCTTGCGCTTCATCGGCGTGCAGTCCCACACGCCGGCCGTCATCTGGCCGGTCAGGTCGGTGAAATAATTGTAGACGTGCTGCGTCGGCACCGGTCCTTCGAAGATGCTGCGATCGGGCAGCGTCATCGCTGACATGCCTTCGCCGGCGGGGCCGGTCCGACTGAATTTCAGCACCTTCAGCGCATCCGGGTTCTGCGGCTTCATGCCGGACGGATCGTCGAAGATCACATAGAACTTGCGGATGTATTCGCTCTGCTTCCAGGAGCAGGGCAAGCCCTTCGGGATGAAGAACGCTTCGCCGGCGCGAATGGTCTCTTCGTGGCCCTTGGCGTCGACGATCGTCACCGAGCCTTCGAGCACGAGCATGAACTCGTTGACCGAGTAGGGCTCGAGCCTGGTGGTCATCGGCGTGCAATCCCAGACGCCGGCCGTCAGCGCACCCGACGGATCGGTGAAGTAATTGTGTCCGCGCTGCACCGGCTTGCCGGCGATCAGCGCGTCGGCCGAAATCTCCGGCCAGAGTTCGAGCTTGCCGCCCGGGCCCTTCGGTTCGAAACGGATCGCCTGCAGGTCGGTCATCGTCGGTCTCCCGGGTTGGCGCGCACTGGCGAAGGGCGGGGATTATCGGGCCGCGGGAGCGGTTGAGGCAAGCGCGGCCGCCCGTCAAGATGGCCCGACCGACGCGCCCGGAGACCAGCATGACCCTGCCCATGACGCGCGCGCCCGGCGGGGCGCCGCAGACATTCCTGCGTATGCCCTACCAGGCCGATCTGGCGACGCTCGATGCGCATGTCGCGATCCTCGGCATCCCGCATTGCGCGCCCTATCACATGCACGAGGCGACCAACGACCAGTCGCGCGCGCCCGATGCGATCCGCGCGCAGTCGGACCAGTTCTGCTATGGGCTGACGCATTGGGACTTCGACCTCGGCGGGCCGCTGATGGACGGGCGCGAGATCAGGATCGTCGATTGCGGCAACGTGCCGGGCGATCCGTTCGACATTCCGGGCAACATCAGGCGTGCCGAGCAGGCGATGCGGGCCATCCTCGCGCGCAACGCGCTGCCGATCGTGTTCGGCGGCGACCATGGCGCAACGGTGCCGGCCCTGCGCGCCTACGAGGGGTGCGGGCCGATCACGCTGGTCCACCTCGATGCCCATCTCGACTGGCGCGATCATGTGAACGGCGTGAAGGACGGTTATTCCTCACCGATCCGGCGCGCCTCGGAACTGCCCTGGATCGACCGCATCGTGCAGATCGGCATGCGCGGCATCGGCAGCGCGCGCAAGGAGGAGGTCGAGGCGGCGCGCGCCTACGGGTGCGACATCGTCACGGCCTTCGAACTGCACGAGCGGGGCATCGATGCCGTGCTGTCGCGCATTCCGAAGGGCGGCAACTATTATCTCTCGATCGATGCCGACGGGCTCGATCCCTCGGTCATGCCGGCCGTGATGGCGCCGGTACCGGGTGGCATCACCTATCCGCAGGCGCGTTCGGTCATCCACCATCTCTGTCGCGCCGGGCGCGTGGTCGGCATGGACATCGTCGAGATCACGCCCTCGGCCGACGTCAATCACATCACGTCGATCGTCGCGGGACGGCTCGCGATGAACCTGATCGGGATGGGCACGCGCGCGGGCTGGTTTGCGAAGAACTGATGACGGCGATCGATCGAGACTATTTGGCTTGGCAGCTCGTCGACGACGAGCGATGAAATGGCATCTGCTGCCTCTCATTGTCTTGCTCGTGCCCACGGCTCTGGTCGGCGTGCTTCGCGAATTCGTCATTGCAATAGGCGCGATCATGCTTCTGGGCCAATTGCTCAACGCAGTTCAGGTTTGCGTTTTCTCTTTTTCAATTGGGCGGGCGCAGGGGATAGCCGACGTCCGACATGAGCCGCGAACCGGCTCTCTAATCGTTGATCTGGTGTTTGCCGATTTTATTGCACCGTTCTCGATTGCTGTGTTCGTTGTAAGCGTGATGGCGCTTCGAAGCGTTCTTGCTTCTGAGGTTGCGGTAGATATCTGGGTGATTGCGGGTTACGCGGCGGTCGTTGTGACAACAATTATGATTATGCTCTATTGGATCGGTCGAAAAATTGGCCGACGCGCGGAAATGCTACAGAACATTGGGAACTGATCGCGAGGCGCTCGCTCCTCGCGGTGAGGCGAGATCGATCATTCAAGAAAGATCGTCATCGCCGGGCTATGCGCGTCGCGGTCGGCCGCGACTGATCGCGCCGTACGATCCACGAAACGACTGGACTCGATTTCATCTGGCGATGCTTGGCAAATCGGCACAGTGGATGCCCGGTCAAGCCCGGGCATGACGGTTTTTGTTAACGAGCCATAGCGGTTCTTAACAAAGTATGTCGTCCGCTACCTATCAACCCCGCTTACGACACGCGCCGGATCGACTGCGTCGCCGGCTCGGAATCGCCGAGGCGCGTGGCGAGATAGCTGATGAAATCGTGGATCTCGCGCTCGAGCCAGGAGATGCGGCCGGGCTTTGCGAGCGGCGCGCCGGTGCCCTGGAACAGCCCCTCGACCACGAACCGGTCCTCGCCGTTCACCTTGTCGAAGAAACCGACCAGGTCGGCGGTGAATTTCTCGACATTGTCGAGCGTGGCATGAAGTTCGGGTGCGAGCGCGACGCCGAAGCGTACCAGCACCTGGCCGACGCCCTGCGGCCTGAGCGACAGATACCAGAGATGGTCGGGCGCCAGGATGTACATGTGCGTCGGAAACACGGTCGGCATCACGGTCGTGCAGCGTTCGCGGCCGGTCAGGACATTGTTGTCGCGGTGGGCGATGCCGTAGGTGGCATCTTCGGTCTTGATGAACGTCTGGTAGGTGAACGCATCGTTGCGCTCGACCGGGAACTCGGTGTCGTTGGCGGGAAACCACGCGCCCACCGTTTCGCGATGCGCGACCGGGAGGTGATAACCCTCCATGAAATTCTCGGTCAGCAGCTTCCAGTTCGTGTTCCAGACATGGTCCTGCATCGCAATCGGCACGTAGTCCGCCATGCGATAGCGTGCGACGGCCGGTTCCAGCGGCGCCAGCAGCTCCGCCACCGGTCGCGCACTATCGTTCAGCGTCACGTAGATCCAGCCATGCCAGATCTCGGTGCGGATCGCCGGCAGATTGTGGCCGGCCGGCTCGAAACCGGGCGAGCGTTTCATGTGCGGCGCGCCGACCAGCCTGCCGTCCACGCTGTAGGTCCAGGCGTGATAGGGGCAGACGATGCGCCGGCAGTTTCCCTGACCGGTCAGCAGCCGCATCATCCTGTGCAGGCAGACGTTCGAGAAGCTGCGGACGGCGCCGTCCTTGCCGCGGATCGCGAAGACCGGCTGGTCGTCGATCGAGTAGGTCAGATAGTCGCCGGCGTTCGGAATGTCCCTGTCGCGGCCGATGCAAAGCCATTCGCGCGCGAAGATGCGCTCGCGCTCGAGCGCGTGAAGCTCGTCCGAGTGGTAGGCGGAAGGCGGCATGGCGGTCGATTGTTCCAGCGGCGTCGCCGCCAGCGTTCGAAGCTGCCGCAGGATTTCGTCGCACTGCATCGATCGGTCCCCGCTGCAACCGGACATTGGCGGCCGCGACGGCGGCGCGGACGGTCCGGCCGACGGCGTCACGCTAGCATCGCCGGCCGGCGGCCGCCACGGCTGCCGGCGCACCCGGGCGGGTTAGTTGCCGAACGTGTTGCAGGCGTCGGGGTCGCCGGTATCGAAACCGGTCTTGAACCATTGCATGCGCTGGGCGGCGGTGCCGTGGGTAAAGCTCTCGGGCACGACATAGCCCTGGCTCCGGCGCTGCAGCGTGTCGTCGCCGACGGCGCTCGCGGCGCCGAGCGCCTCCTCGATATCGCCGGGCTCGAGAATCTGGCGTTGGGCCTCGGCGTGGTACGCCCAGACGCCCGCAAAACAGTCGGCCTGCAGTTCGACCTGCACCGAGATCTCGTTGGCCTCGGCTTCGGGCAGCGCCTGCTGGCGCCGGTTCGCGTCCGGCAGGATGCCCTTTACGTTCTGCACGTGATGGCCGATCTCGTGCGCGACGACATAAGCCTGCGCGAAGTCGCCGGCCGCATTGTGGCGCTGCGCCAGCGCATCGAAAAAGGACAGGTCGAGATAGACGCGCCGGTCCGCCGGACAATAAAACGGGCCGACCTGCGCATCGGCATAGCCGCAGCCGGAATTCACTTCTCCCGCGAACAGCACGAGCTGCGGTTCCGGATAATCGCTGCCGTCGGCGGCGAACAGCGCGTTCCAGACATCTTCGGTATCCGCCAGCACGACCGAGACGAAATCGGCGGCCTCGTCCTGGCCTTGCGTCAGCGGCCGATCGCCGGTTTGCGGCGTCTGCGTCTCGCCGCCGAACTCGTTGAAAAGGTAGCTGATCGCCAGGAGCACAACGACGATCAGGACGATACGGCCGATTCCGCCGCGGCCGCCACCCATGCCGGGCAACCCGCCGCCGCCGAGCCCGCCGGGCATGCGAAACCCGCCGCCGCCCATGCGCCCCGGCCCGGCCCCCGAACCGCGCACGTCAATGATGTTTCCGCTTCGTCGTCCGCCGCGCCAACGCATCGCCCGCACTCCCGTGATTCGAGGCCGCCGCCCGCACAGGTACGGTACCGGTGCGGCGGAAACCCGTCGAGCGGTCTGCGACCTTCGCCCCGCGGCGGCGTTCAAGAGCGTTCGTCGTCGTGCACTGCGATCAGCTCGCCGCCCCGGCGGCGGATCTCGTCGAGCAGCGCCGCGAGGTCGCCGGCCGCGGTGCCGGACGCCTCGAGCGATTGCAGGCCGAGCTGAATGCTGGCCTCGACCGTTTCGGGAATGACGTAACCGGCGCCGAGCCCTTCGAGCCGGTGAACCTGATCGTGGTCGCGGGCGCGCGCGGCGATCGGCAGGTCCGGCCGGAGCAGGCGGGCCGCCTCGACCGCGCGTTCGATGGCGACCGCATTGTCCAGGGTCACGACGATGACGCAGGCCCGGCCGGCGCCGGCGGCCTGCAACACGTCGTGCTGCGTACCGTCGCCGAAGAAGACCGGAAAGCCGCGCTGGTGCGCCCGCGCGACGTGGCGTGCGTCGTGGTCGAGCGCCAGCCAGCGCACCTTCGCGGCCTCGAACAGCCGCGCCACCGTCTGGCCCATGCGCCCGAAACCGAGGATGACAGCGTGGGCGTCGTAGTGTTCCGTCTCCTCGGCAAGCGCCGCGTTCGCGCGATCGTCGCTGCGACGATCGAGTTGCGCGAGCCGTTCGCCGAGCAGCGACAGGAGCGGCGGTGCCAGCATGCTGAGTGCGATGCAGAGGGTCAGCAGCGCGCCGGTTTCCCCGTCGATCAGGCCGGTAACGGTTGCCGCGGCGAAGATGACGAAACCGAACTCGCCGCAATTGGCCAGCATCAGTCCCGTGCGCGCCGCATCGATACCGGCAAGGCCGAACATCCGTCCCATCGCTGCGGCGACGAGCGCCTTGCCGGCGACGATGCCGATGACGATCGCGACGACGAGGGGTGCGCGCTCCAGCAGCGCACCGGCATCGATCATCGCGCCGACCGTCATGAAGAAAAGGCCGAGCAGGATGCCGCGGAACGGGCGGATGTCGGCTTCGATCTGGTGGCGATAGGGGCTCTCCGCCAGCAGCAGCCCGGCAAGAAACGCGCCGAGCGCCATCGAGAGGCCCGCGAGGCTGGTCGCGAAACCGATGCCGATCGCGACGAGCAGCACAAGCACGGCGAACAGCTCGGGGTTGCGTAGCGCCGCAACCTGGTCGATCACCGGCCGGAGCACGAACCGGCCGACGAGTACGACCAGGCCGACGACGAAAACCGCCTGCAGCGCGGCAAACCCGAGCGCCTGGAACAGCGCGAACGGGCCGCCGGTGCCTTCGCCGAGCAGCGGGACCAGAACCAGGAACGGCACGACCGCAAGATCCTGCATCAGCAGCACCGCGAAAGCCGCGCGACCGAAGCGGTCGGCGATCTCGCCGCGATCGATCAGAACCTGCAGAACGAGCGCGGTCGACGACAGGGCGAGCGCGCTGCCGATGACGATCGAGGCGTCGATCGAGAACCCGACCAGGTAGGCGACCGCGCCGACGGGAATGGCGGTCAGGAAAACCTGCGCTGTGCCGAAGCCGAACACCAGGCGCCGCATCACCCACAGCCGGCGGACGGAGAGCTCGATACCGATCGTGAAGAGCAGGAAGACGACGCCGAAATCGGCGAGCCCGCGGACGGTATCGATGTTGGCGATCAGGCCCAGCCCGTGCGGACCGATGAGCGCGCCGCCGAGCAGATAGCCGATGATCGGGCTGATGCGCAGGCGCTGCAGCAGCAGGACCGACACCACGGCGGCCGTGAGGAGGATCAGCACCTCGCCGATCTGCGCGCCGTGCGCAACCTGACCGACGGCCTGCTCGACGGCCTGTTCCACCTGTTCGACCGGCTCGTCCATCGTGTCTCCCTGTCGGGCCCGTCAACTCGGATGGGAATGCGGAATGGGCGGCGCCATGTTTTCACGATGCGCCGCGAATTGCGTCCCAGACCCGTGCCGGCGTCAGCGGCATGTCGAGCGTCGCGACGCCGAGCGGCGCCAGCGCATCGAGCGCGGCATTGACGATCGCAGCCGGTGCGCCGATGCAGCCGCTTTCGCCGACGCCCTTGACGCCCAGCGCATTGCCCGGCGCGGGCGTTTCCCGGGCGATCGTTTCGTAGGACGGCAGATCGTCGGCCCGGGGCGCGCAATAGTCCATCAGCGATCCCGTCAGCAGCTGGCCTTCCTCGTCGTAGCGGATCCATTCGTGCAACGCCTGGCCGGTGCCCTGTGCGGTGCCGCCGTGGACCTGGCCTTCGACGATCATCGGGTTGACGACCCGGCCGCAGTCGTCGGCGGCGACATGGCGGAGGATTTCGATGCGGCCGGTTTCGCGGTCGACCTCGAGCATCACGATATGAATGCCGGCGCCGTAGGCGGGGGATGCCGGATCGTGATAGCCGCTTTCGTCCAGTCCCGGCTCAAGGCCGGGCGGCATCCGCCGGCCGGCATAGGCGGCGCGCGCCACGGTGCGGAAATCGACGCGCCGGTCGGTCCCGGCGACGTCGAAATGACCATCGCGGAACGAGATATCCGCCTCCGCGCATTCCAGCAGGTGTGCCGCAATCTTGCGACCCTTGGCGACGATCTTGTCCGCGGCGACGTTGGTCGCCTCGCCGACGATGGTGAGCGAGCGCGAATAGAAGGTGCCGGTTCCGGCATGGACGCGGTCGGTGTCGCCGAACACGATTTCGATTTCGTCGAACCCGAGGCCGAGCCGGTCGGCGACGATCTGTCGGAAGGCGGTGGCGTGGCCCTGGCCGTGGCTGTGGCTGCCGATCTGCAATGTCGCATGGCCGTCGGGGTGGATGCGCAGGAAGGCGGCATCGAAGGCGCCGACGCGGGTGAGGCCCCAGCCGCTCG
>Ga0187893_10006469_pt1 | contig 20044 bp, 26 predicted proteins | sample MA1701074metaG_FD_139574 | JGI IMG/M metagenome (GOLD analysis project Ga0187893, IMG submission 139574) | White microbial mat communities from a basaltic lava cave in the Kipuka Kanohina Cave System on the Island of Hawaii, USA - MA170107-4 metaG ...
TCTCTTTTCCAAAATGATTCAATGCGCAGAGCCGAGAGCAGAAAACAACAGACCATGCAGACCCAAGGGATCACACCTTATTTTCTGCGCTCAGTGGTTTAAGATCGGGGTCAACCTCACGCGAGCGAGCCGTACAATCAAGGCGCAAGGCACGCTTGTATGGATAGCTTGCCCAAGCTCGGTTGTGGCGAACGGGGGAATCGAAAATTGTCGTTATGCTTGCATTTCCGCTAGCATGATACGCGTGCGGGACATCCCAAATGACAACCAACTCTTAAAGCTTGTTTTGAAACTGGCGTTTTGCACTTCAAGGCGATGCCACGGCTTTGCATGATTCGGCTCGTGTCCAAACGCGCTTTTGACCGGATAGAGCTGCCCCCTCCAATCATGCCTCTTCGAGAGCTGCCCCCTCCAATCATGCCTCTTCGCCGAACAGATTGGCTATCCGTGCGGCGAGTTTGCGGCGGGCAACCGCATACGAGAAGTATTTCAAGCCAAGCTTATAGTTCGTGTCGGTCCATTCCTCGCGCAGGGCCTTGTTGTCAAGAAGCTCGCGGGTCTGTTCGACGGCTTCATTGCTGACGAGTTGCGGAATTTCGATGGTTTTGAAGCCTAACGGATCGATGTCGCGCGCGAAGACCGCATAGGCGTTCACGACCACGGGCTTGCGGAAGTAAATGGCTTCGATGAAGGCGTTGCCGAATCCTTCGTAGTGGCTGGGGTAGGTGACCAGGTCGGCGTGAGGATAGAGATCGAAAAGTGTGTAAACCTTCCGCCCGTCAACGGTCTTACCTCGACGGTCGCCTACACGATCGGCGATGAAACGCACGTCCACGTTGCCGTCCTCGATCCGCTCGCGCAGCAACTTCATGTAATCGTTTCCTTCGTCCCCGGCGGGATGAGAGATGACGAGTTTGGCGCGTGGATCACCCAACCGCCGCACTAGCTCGATGGCGTGTTCGATGCCTTTTCGAGCAATGACGCGCGTAGGTTGGAGGATAAAAATATCCTTTTCGTCCAATCCGATCTCCCGCCGCACATCGGCGGCGAAATCGTCCACTGGGAGCGGCGGATTTTCAAAGTCGATGACGTTGGGGATGAGAACTGAAGAAAGGCCGAAGCGCCGGGCCAGTTCTTTTTGCGCCATGGAATTGATGACGGCGTGCTCAATGCTTGGCAGCGAGGGCGGGAACGCGGCGCTGAGGTAGTCGTTCACCGCATTCAGCGTGAACCGCTCCCGCTCCCAGGAAAAGTCATGATGATGTGCGATGGTCGGCAGGCCAGTTTCAGCGATGACCTCAGTCATGGCGAGGCCGAGGGGAACGTGGACCGGGATGGCAAGGATGTTCTGCGGGATTAGAACTTCAATCTGAAACCTTTCGATGAAGCGATAAATCTCTCCCTTGACCTTCTCTTTCAGCGAGTGAATCTCGTTGGTGATAGCCCGGCTGCGCGTGGTGACTGCGAACAACTTTTGTTGTAGCGCGTCCACTTCGGGATGACGGAAGTAGGCCAGTGGCACTTCGTGCGTGCTTTCCGGCGGTGTGTCCACGAGACCAGCCATCCAATAACACTGATGCCCTTGCTCGCGGAGGATATGCGCCCACTTCTTGGCTTCGAGGGTTACGCCGTCAGTACCGAGAAAACGAGTACCGATGAATCCGATGCGCCTCGGGGCGCCGGTGGTGAGACCGGATGTGCTCATGGCAGGACTTTACCGGGTGCCTTCCTTCAGGAGAAGCCGTGTCCTCACCACTCAGCTCTAGTGGTTTCGCTGAGGCGCGATTGGGGCAGCGGCCAATTGGCCAGCGGGAGCGGGTCCACCATAATGGGAATGCTAATCAACTGAACACGGTTGCTCGCCATGAAATCGAAAATGAAAACACGCGTTCTTCGTCCCGGCATTTGTTTTACGTTGTTGTCTGCAAGCGTTGTGACGGCTTTCGCCCAACCAGCCGCCGGCGCTGCAACGAACGCGCCCGCTGCCCAAACTATTGCCTCGCAACCGAAGACGTGGCTCACATTCGGCCTTGACCGGATCGAATGGTTGCAGATTGAGTGGCTGGGCAATCCCCTTTGGCAATACCTCGCCTCGTTGATCTACATTATGCTGGCGTTCTACGCGTCGAAGCTCGTGGATCTCCTGTTTCAGTCGCAGTTCAAGAAACTTGCCAGCCGGACCAGAACCCAGCTCGACGACCTGCTGCTCGACCTGGCCAAAGGCCCCGTCAAAATCATTTGTTTTGTCATTCTGCTACACGTCGGACTGCGCGTCTTCGCGTGGCCAGATTGGGCCGCGACGTTTATCTCGAATGGCCTGAAAATCATTGTGGCCTGTTCCGTCACCTACGTGGCCATCAAGTGTGTGGACCTCGCCACGGGCCTCTGGCAAAAGCGCCTCGAAGCCGCAGACAAAGGTGTGCTCGACATGCAGCTCTTCCCCATCATTCGCAAGAGCCTGAAGATTTTTGTCGTGGTCGTGGCGGCGCTGGTCACCACGCAAAACCTCGGCATGAACGTCACCGGCCTGCTGGCCTCGCTCTCCATCGGGGGCCTTGCGGTTGGTCTGGCCGCGCAGGATACACTCTCGAACCTCTTTGGCGCTGTCTCTCTCTTTGCCGACAAACCTTTCCGTGTCGGTGACCGTATCCAACTCGACTCAATTGATGGCACCGTGGAAGCCATCGGCCTGCGCAGCACGCGCATCCGCAATCTCGACGGTCATCTGGTCGCCGTTCCCAATCGCACGATGAACAACGCGAGCATCACCAACATCAGCCAGCGCCCGAACATCAAGACCGTGATGAACATCGGCGTGACCTACGACACTTCGGCCGAGAAAGTGGAACGCGCGACGGCCATCATCGAGGAAATCTTCAAACCGCACCCGAAGACCTCTGATCTCATCATCAGCTTCAACAAGTTCAACGATTCATCACTGAACATCCTTGTCGTCCACTGGTGGAACAGCACCGACTTCAAGGAATACCTGCTTGGCTTCCAGAAGCTGAACCTGGAACTCAAGCGCCGCTTCGACGCCGAAGGCATTGATTTCGCGTTTCCGACCCAGACCGTCTATGTCAAAAACGGCGCGCAACCCGAGGAGCGACCGGAATCCAACAAAGCGCCCGCACGGATCGCCACATGAACACCACCAACTCCAACGGGATGGCGTAGATGATCGGCTGATAGGCGACAAGCCAGGCCCCTCGGAATGGTGGTAAGGTGGTCGAAAAATCGTGAGTGAACAAATTCGCTTTGTTCTCGGGATGTTTGATTCGTCTGCGCGAACCGCTCAGCGATTGGCGTGGTTCTAATTGGGCCGGTTGATGAAGACATCCCGCGTCGACCGCAGGCCCGGCGCAATGGTGACGGTAGGTTTTCCCGTTTTAATCTTTGTTCCCTGGCGCCGCCGTTTCGGAACGTAGGGACTGTCGCCTTCCACTTCGGACAGCACTTGTCCAGTCGCCGGATGATAAGCAGGAGTCGAAGACGCCGTCCGGTTGCGGGGCGGGCGGCTTCGGTTGGATTTGGTGACAGCGGGATTTGCTGGTTTACGTTTTCTCATGGATGACTTTTTCGCGAGTTAGGGTGTTCGACAGTTCATCGGTTCATACAGCCCTCAGCGGACAAATCTTTGCCAGCCGCCATAGCGATCCTTAACTGGGGCATCGTGGGAATTCGCGACCCGTTTCATTCGGGCAGCCCTGTTCCCCCTATTTCTTCCTTCGTGCGGCACCGGGGCGTTTCGGGGGGTGGGGATTGTACGGCCCGGGTGGTGGCTTGGGCGGCCCCGGCTTGCGGCCCGGTGCTTTTGGTTTCCTGGGTGTTGTAGGCATAACGATGGCTGTTTCAGGAAGAATTTGTATCCCACTTCCACGACGTCAGGAACTTCTTTCGCAAAGCTTTTCCCCGGACTCTTTTGGCTGAGATTCCTCCTGCGCAAGAAGCTCAAAACCGGCTTTCCCTTTGCCGAGCATTTCATTCCGGCAGGCCGCACTCGCGCTCGAACTTATTGATGTTCTCGCGCAGCCCGGCGACGATGAGGAGATCGTGCAGCGCGAGCTTGAGGCTGGGTTCGGGTTCGAGTGCCTGCGTTTTCTCCCCGGCACCGGGCCGCGTCAGCAGGACTACGTTGACGCGGTAACGCTCGCGCAGTCCAGCCTCCGCCACGGTCTTGCCGTGCAAGGGCGGGCCGAGACGAACATGGGCAAGTTGATACTCGCCACTCAATTGCTGACGGTCGCTGCCCGCGTGATCGCGCAGACGCTCGGCCAGACGATAAGCCATGTCACGCGATGGCAGAACCACGAGGTCGGCTCCGAGTTTTTCGAGAACAGTGGCGTGCTTAACGTCGAGCGCACGGCAGACGATGCGCTTCACCTTGAGTTCCTTGAGGTGCAGTGTGGTCAGGATGCTGCCCTGCATGTTCTCCCCGATGCTGACCACGACCGTGTCCGCTTCCTGCACGCCGGCCTCTTTGAGCGCGTCCTCGTCTTCCGCGTCCATTTCCACGGCGTGGTAGCCGTCCTGGTTGAGGTCCTCGATGCGCTTTTGGTCGCTGTCGGCGACCACAATCTCGCAGCCCAATTCGCTTAAGCGCGTGGCCAGGTGCGTGCCGAAACGTCCAGCGCCAATGATGAAGATGCGTTGTTTCATGCCTTTGCTTTCGTGTCAGCCCAGTGCGACTTCCTCGTGCGGATGCCGGACCAGTCGCGCGCTCGCGGGGCGCGCCAGGTACACAGACAGGACGAGCGGTCCCACGCGGCCGACGAACATTAGCGTGATGATAATGACCTTGCCCCATGTCGTCAGCAACGAGGTGATACCGGTGCTCAAGCCCACGGTGCCAAACGCCGAAACCGCTTCGAAGACCACCGCCATCCAACGTTGCGAAGTCTGCGAAGCAGGCTGACCATCCTCCGTCAGCATGAGCAGTCCGACCCCAAGCAACACGCACGCTCCCGCAAGCAAAATGAGCATCACCGCCACGTTCGAGAGCTTCGGACGCAGCCGCCGTCCCCAGAACTGAACCTCCTCGCGACGCCGCAGCGCGCTCCAGGCCGTCAGCAGCAGCACCGCGAACGTCACGGTCTTGATGCCGCCCGCCATCGAGCCGGGCGCGCCGCCCACGAACATCAGACCAACCGTCAGCAGCAGCGTGGGCGGGTTCATTTCGCCGATGTCCACGACATTGAAACCCGCCGTCCGCGTCATCGTGGAATGAAACACTGCCCACGAAACGGCTTCCCAGCCCCGCGCGTCCCGCAGCGTGTGGTCCCACTCGAAAAGGAGCGTCGCGCCGGTGCCCGCGAGCAGCAGCAGCGCCGCAGTCACTAACGCGAGGCGGGATTGCAATGTCAACCGGCCGCGCCGTCGGGGATCGCGCCGCCAGAAGTAGAGAAAGCGCAGGTTAATCAGCGTCATCAGCCCGATGCCGCCGGCGATCACCAAAACGTTGATGACCGCCATGATACCGTGTTCCTGCCGCCAATGCGCGAGGTTCTCCGGGTAAATCGAAATGCCCGCGTTGCAGAACGCGCTGACCGAATGGAACACCGCTTCCCACAGGGTCTGCCACTCTGAACTGTTTGGCGACGCCTCCGCGATCAGCGGGAACATGACGACGACACCCGCCAGTTCGAACAGCAGCACAAAGAGGCAGCCGTAAACGAAGACGTCGAAGGGTCGCGCCTCCCGCAGCCGCCCGACCGTGGCGTGAATGGTCTGCTCATCCGCCAGCGAAAGACGGTTGCCGCTCAGCAACACCAGCGTGATGCTCGCCGTGAAGATTCCGAGCCCTCCTGCCTGAATGAGCAACAGCAACACGGCCTGCCCGAAACCGTTGAACGTCTCCGCCACGTTCACCGTGGTCAGGCCGGTCACACAAGTGGCCGATGTCGAAATAAACAACGCGTCCAGCCAGCCAAGAGATGCACCCGGCCGATGCGTCCACGGCAGCGCAAGCAGAATGGTGCCTAGGGCAATCAGCCCCGCGAAACCCAGCGGCACGAGACGCAAGTCCACCTCTGCGCGGCGCAAGGCAGGCCGGACCGAAGTCGCCAGTGGAGCGGTCGTGTCGTTCACCGTGCGGCGAGCATGCCGATGCTCCCGGCCACTTGTCGAGCCAGTGGAAGTCCCGCCGGGCGCATCGTGAGGGCGTGTTGCCCAAATCGAAAACCGCTGCTTCGTTGGAGGGACGAACTCCGGGAGTCCCAATTTTGTTTGGAAAATCCACGAAGAAGATCAGGGACTCGTGTAACTCGTCCCTCCAAATCGATTTGGGCAACACACCCTCGACACTGCCCCCGAAAGCAAGCGTGCTGGAGGTCGCGCGCCGGGGGCAGTGTCAAGGTGCGCCCGTCCCGCTTGACTACCGAGTGCCGTCTTGCGCCTGGCGTCCGCCACGGCCAAGCTGTCGGCCAATGCACATGACCACCAAAGTCAAACTCATCCTGGGCGGCGCCTTGTTGCTGCTGGGCATCGTCTTCGCCGTGCAAAACGCTCCCGTCGTCGAAGTGAAGTTCCTCGTCTGGTCCATCAAGATGTCGCAGGCGTTGGTGATTTTCCTGACCGGCGCCGTGGGCAGCATCATCGGCTTCTTCTTCGGCACCGCGTTCAAAATCACCCGGCAGGGTTGATTGGTTGCGCGAGGTCTTCAACGCCGAAGAGGTCCCCCTCGTCCTCGTGCTCGCGCTCGTTTTCGTCCTCGCCTTGGCGGAATCGACGTTCTGACCGGCGCGGTTGGCAGCATCATCGGTTTCTTCTTCGGCACCGCGTTCAAGATTACGCGGCAGGATTGATTCAGGCGCGGGATCTTCGCCGCCCAATGCGCGTGTTGAACGGGAGTTCTCCAGAGAGTCCCATTGGTCCTCATCCTCGTCCTCGTGCTCGCCCGATTGTGTTCCTTGTGAAGCTCCGTGACATTTGGTGAAATCCTTCCTGGCAAATGCCAAATCCGAAACAACCCTTGTCGAAGTCAGCAAGCGAACTGAAAGCGAACACGCCTGAGCGAAGCACCGCCGCCGCCTTTCCCCGGTATCTCACCGGCGAAGTGGTTGGTGATAGCGTGGCGCTTCAGTGGCCGGGGCTTTATGCCCGGCGCTGGCGGCATCCCCGCGTGGTGGATCGATTTCTCGTGCCCGCCACTCCAGAGCCACATATTTCCTGCACTCTCCGGGGCACGGCGGAATTCCGGGAGCGCGATGTGGGCGGCGCGTGGATCACGCGGCAGATCCGCGCAGGCGACCTGTTCGTGACGCGGTCGCGCACGCCTTACGAGGTGGATTTCCAATCGCCGCCCGGTCAGGAGCTTGATAATCTTTCCCTCCACATCGCTGTCGAGCCGTTCCTGGCCGCACTTGAGGCGCGTTATCCCGGCAAAGCCGACCGCGTGGAGGTTGTGGATTATTTTGGCCGCGATGAAATCCTCTGGCCCATCTGCTTGACATGCGCGGAACTTCTGGCCTCGCGCGTGCGAGGCAAATCCCCTCGTGTCGCCGCGCTCACCCAGCTCTTCGCCGCGCATCTCGTCGAGAAATACACAAGCTCGCCATCACGGACGCCCATCTATCGCGGCGGGCTGCCCATTCACCAACTCCGCAAGGTTGAGGATTACGTCGCCGCGCAACTAGCGGAGGAAATCTCAATCGAAGCTCTTGCTGAATTGGTGGAATTGAGTACCTCGCACTTTGCCCATATCTTCAAGGAAACCACCGGCATGACTCCGTTGCAGTTCGTCACGCGGCAACGGATTACCCGCGCCCAGCAGTTGATTCGCGAGACCTCGCGCAGCCTTATCGATGTGGGGCTGGAAGTTGGCTACGCCAGCCCGAGCCATTTCGCGCAGGTCTTCCGACGTGTGGTGGGCGTCACGCCAACGGAGTTTCGGAGTTCGCTTTAGATTTCCTGTCCCGTGAGTTCACCGAGAAGGGAAGCGACATTCGCGCAACGGCCTGATTTTTAGGCGTTTTGCCGGGCGACAAAATAAATCAAAAATTTCAGTTGACACTTTCCCTCTGGAAGTGCATATACACATCAAGATGTCAAAAGAATTGGACATGGCGACGGTGGAAAACTGCGTGTGCTTCAACCTGCGGTGGGTGGCGCGGGCGGTGACGCAGTTTTATGACTCGGAAATGCGGCGGCACGGAATCCGCCCAACGCAGGGAACTATTTTACTGGCGTTGAATTCCAAAGAAAACTGGAGCATGGCGGATTTAAGCGACTGGCTGGGCGTGGAACGCACGACGCTTGTGCGAAATCTCCGTCCATTGCAGCGGGATGGTTTCGTGCAGGCTATCGGCGGCGGACACGGCAATCGTGTGGAACTCACCATCAGTACCAAAGGCCGAAAACAGATTGAGAAACTCACGCCGGCTTGGAAGTCCGCCCAGAGCGCCGCAGTCAAAACTCTTGGTGAAAAGCGCTGGTCCGCCATCCTCTCGGATCTCGAAACTGCCGCGTTGGCTTTGAACAAATAACCCAACCCTGAAATGCCTGAAGGCGATAACTAAAAACTCAAATGTGTATATGCACACAACACTAAAGGACAAAACCACGTTAGTCACCGGAGTTTCCTCTGGCATCGGGCGGGAGATCGCGCAGTTACTCGCGGAGCGCGGGGCACGCGTGTTCGGCACGGTGCGTAATCCGCAGTCCGCGAACCCCATTGCTGGCGTTGAAATCGTCGGGATGGATGTGACGGACGACGCAAGCGTGAACGCCGCGGTTCAAGCCATCCTTCACAAAGCCGGGCCGGTTCAGCGTCTGGTCAACAACGCCGGTTACTCATTCATGGGTGCGCTCGAAGAAACCAGTGTTGATGAAGCCCGGCAGCAGTTTGAAACCAATTTCTTCGGCGTGCTGCGCGTGACGAACGCCATCCTGCCGGGCATGCGGCAACAGGGCTTTGGGCGAATCGTCAACATCAGTTCCGTGCTGGGTTTTCTGCCCGCGCCGTATATGGGCATCTACGCCGCGAGCAAACATGCGGTCGAAGGATACACCGAAACATTGGACCACGAGATCAGGAGATTTGGTTTGCGTGCGTTGTTGGTTCAACCCGCCTACACAAAAACAAAACTCAGCGGACACACGAAATTCGCAAAAATCACTCTCGCGGCTTACGCGGATGAACGAAAGCGTTTGACCGACGCGGTTCAGCAAAACATTGAGCACGGAGACGATCCTCGCATCGTGGCAGAAGCGGTTTACCAAGCCCTGACCGCGAAATCGCCCCGGCTGCGTTATCCGGTCGGCAAAGGAGTTGGCTTGAGTCGAATGCGTCGCTTCGTTCCAGCCGGCATGTTTGACCGGAGTTTCCGCAAACAATCTCAACTGGCCTGAATTATGAACAAACCGGTCACGGCGAAACTCTGCACCATGAAGCATGCGCTCGTGAGTTTAGTCTCCATTGTCACGCTGGCACTGGCGGGTTGCGCCATTGGTCCGAACTACAAACGCCCCACAGTGGACGTGCCCGGTGATTTTCGCTTTGCTGCATACCAGTCCACCAATTCGTTCGCCGATCTGCCTTGGTGGGAAGTGTTCAAAGACCCGACCCTGTTGCACTTGATTCGCGAAGCGGTCACGAACAACTACGACCTACGGCAAGCAGTGGCGCGAGTCGAGCAGGCCCGAAATATTGCGGTTGTCGCCCGAGCGCCGCTCCTTCCGCAGATCGGCTACGGCGGCGGGGTTGGACGTGGCCGCAACGCACTCTTCAACTCACCCTTTCCTTTGATGGGCGCGACCGAGAGTTCCGCGCAAGTTAATCTCAACGCCTTCTGGGAAGTCGATCTCTGGGGACGCATACGGCGGATGAGCGAAGCCGCCCGCGCGGAGTATCTCGCTACGGACAACGCCCGGCGCGGTGTCACGATTGAGCTCGTTAGCGAAGTGGCGATCGCGTATTTCCAGTTGCTGCAGTTCGATGAGGAGCTGGCAATTCAGCGTGCGGCCACCAACGCTTTCAGCGGCAGCTACCAGCTATTCTCAGATCGATTGAATAACGGTGCGGCCTCCAAACTCGAAACTGATCGAGCCGCCGCCGCCCTGGCCAATGCCGCATCCATTGTCCCGCGATTGGAACTTGGCATTGCCAGCACGGAGAATCAGATCAGTGTCCTGCTGGGCCGCAACCCAGGACCGATTGCGCGGAACGCCATCACCAACCAGCCGCTGGTAGCCCCGGAGATTCCCGCCGGGTTGCCCAGTGAGTTGTTGCGTCGCCGGCCCGACGTGCTGGCGAGTGAGCAACTCCTGATTGCGGCCAACGCCAACATCGGCGCGAACCTGGCGAATTTTTTCCCCCGGATTGGACTAACCACATTCATCGGCAAGTTCAGCCCGGAGCTTTCCGCTTTCACCGCCGGTTCGGCCAACATGTGGAATGCCGGCGCGACACTGGCCGGCCCGCTCTTCCAAGGTGGACAACTTCGCGCACAATATCGCGGATCGAAGGCAAAGTTCGAAGAAGCCAGAGCGGCTTACCAACAAAACATCCTGACGGCTCTTCAAGAAGTGTCGGACGCACTGATTGCCAAGCAAAAGCTCGGGGAAGCTCGTGTCTATAACGAGCAGGCGGCGACCGCGCTGGCCTCATCCGTTGACCTGGCCACCCAGCGATACGTGGGCGGACGGTCAAGTTACTATGAGGTGCTCCAGGCCCAGCAGGAGCTTTATCCGACCCAGCGTGCGCAAGTGCAGGCGCGGGTGGGCGAATTGATCGCCGTCATTCAACTTTACAAAGCGCTCGGCGGCGGCTGGCAAGGCCAAGGCTTTTAGCAAACAACCAAACCATTTCAACTGTAGACAATTTATGAGAACACCACTCAACGAGTCTCCCACAATCGAAACGCATCAGCAAGTGCCGACGCCACAGCAAGCATCCGACCCCGCAGACGCAGTAGTCGCGGATAAACTCAGCTTTGTGAAAAAGTATCGGCAGCTGTTGCTGGCCGCTGGTCTTCTTGCGGGAGGTTTGGCGGTGGCCTTGATGGCGGGCGGGTTCTCGAAGCCGGCCGTGAAAGATCCGCGCCTACAGTCTCCGAGAGTGGAGATTTTTGAGGCGGACGCGGCTCGCTCGAATAACAGAACCTTCATCGGGATCGTGGAAGCCCGGGTGCAAAGCGATTTGGGATTTCGAGTCGGGGGAAAAATCCTGGAGCGATCCGTCAATATGGGCCAGCGCGTCCAGAAAGGTCAGGTTCTCATGCGGCTTGATTCCGTGGACCTCAAACTCTCATTGGCCGCGCAACAAGCAAACGTCGAGGCGGCTCGGGCCAAATACACCCAAACCAAGGCGGATGAAGCGCGGTTCGCTGTGCTGGTCGAAACACGTGCGGTATCGCGTCAGGAGTACGATCAGGCCCGGGCGGCGCTGGACAGTGCCAAGGCACAGTTGGACGCGGCGGAGGCGCAGGCAAAAGTCAGCGGTAACTCCAGCGAATATGCCGTTTTATTGGCCGACGCCGATGGGGTGATTGTTCGGACATTGAGCGAACCCGGTCAGGTCGTGGCCGCAGGGCAAACCGTGATCCAGTTGGCGCATGATGGTCCGCGAGAAGCCGTGATCAACCTGCCCGAGGGCGTGCGACCTGATTTGGGAACGACCGCCTCGGCCCGGTTGTATGGGCGAGATCAAATGTATCAAGCGAGATTGCGCGAACTCTCCGATGCGGCAGACCCTCCGACGTGCTCCATCACGAGCACGCGCCCGGTGGTGAAGTCGCGATGGATGGACGGCAGGTAAATCGTCGGTTCGTCCCGGAACTGCCAGGAAAAGCGGTCGAGATGCGCGGCCTCGCAAGTGAAGTCCAGTTCCTTCGCCAGACTGCGCGCCAGCTCATCCACCAGCGCGACCGGCTGGTGCAAACGCCATTCCGGCAAGTGGGTCTCCGCGAGGCTCGCGAGTTGGCGCAGCAGCGCCACGTCCTCCTCAACGGTCTTGAGGATGCCGGGCCGTTGCACTTTCACGACCACGTCCTCGCCCGTGAGCAGCCTGGCGCGATGCACCTGCGCGATGGAGGCCGAGCCCAGCGGCGTTTCCTCGATGCTGGTGAACACTTCGCTCAACGGGCGCTTCAATTCCTCCTCGATGACCGCGCGAACTTCAGCAAAGGGCACGGGCGCGACCTGATCCTGGAGCTTGGCCAGCTCGTCGGTGAACTCCGGAGGCAGGATGCGTGTGCGGGCGGCGGCGAGCTGGCCGAGCTTCACAAACGTCGGTCCGAGTTCCTCGCACGCCCGGCGCAGGCGTTCGGGCTGGCTGATTTCCTGCATCCCGGCCTGCTGCTCGCGCACGCGCTTGAGCGGGATGCGCGCGGCACGTGGCAGCGGCAGATGCTGCGCGAGGTCGTCGTAGCCATATTTGAGCAGCACACCGGCGATGTCGCGCAGGCGTTTGGCCTGCTGGTAGGCCGAGCCGATCTTACGGAAGCGGGTAAAGAGATTCATCGTCGTAACGCGGGGGTCTTCGCGGATCGACAGATAAAACGCCCTGAACGGCCTAGCCTTGATGACATGACGCCATTGTAGCCGGGCCAATCCGCCGAGGGAACACGGATGTTGCTGGCTTCGCGAACAGAGGCACAGGGCGAAGATGTTCACCCGCTTCGCACGGGAGAGCGACAGAGCGCGGTTTGGTTGATCCGCGCTGCCCGGTTTTTTTCAAAAGGGCTGAAAGCCCGCCAGATGATAGCCCAGGGCAACGCCCTGGGTTAATCGTCAAAAATTTCCAAGCCCTGTAAGGGCGGCAGAAGTCTCGCCAATCGCCGCGCGCTTGCGTAATCTCCGCGCCATGCCGACGACCCTCATTGAAATTTTCCGCGACAGCGACACGCACCATCGCCTTCCCTACATCATGGTCGAGTTGAAGAAGACCAAGCTGAAGGAAGGCAAAGACCAACTCAAATGCGACCGGCGCGGTTTGGGAATCCCGTTCCGGCAAAACCAAAATGCGTTTACCAAAGCGTTCGCGGCAAATACTCTGTCGCCTTGAACAAAGACATTGCACAAACGAGTCGGCACTTGAAATCCAAAGCCAACAAGCAACGTAAGACTCCCGGCGCACTCCGCGAAGACGCACCGGAATACCGCGTGAACGGCAATGCAAGCCAAGGCAAACTTCGCTTCATTGACCTCTTCTGCGGCATCGGTGGATTTCGCCTCGCGTTCGAGCGGGCTGGCTGCGAGTGCGTGTTCTCATCCGATTGGAACGAGAAGGCGCAGATTACCTACGAAGCCAACTTCGGTGAAAAGCCCCACGGCGACATTCACACCATCGCCGTTGCGGACATTCCGAAGCACGACATTCTCTGCGCGGGCTTTCCCTGCCAGCCGTTTAGCATCGCGGGCGTCTCCAAGAAACTCAGCCTCGGCAAGAAGCACGGCTTCGAGGACAAGGAACAGGGGAATCTTTTCTTTTCACTCGCCGAAATCATCGAGTTCCACCAGCCCGCCGCCTTCGTCCTGGAAAACGTCAAGCACCTTGTCCGCCACGACAAAGGCCGCACGTTTCAGATCATTCACGACACGCTGACCAACGCGCTGGGCTATCACGTTTACCACCGGATTATTGATGCCCAGGCCGTCGTGCCGCAGCACCGCGAGCGCATTTTCCTCGTCGGCTTCAAGGAACGGCGTTCGTTCGAGTTTCCAGAATTCCCGGCGGAAGGGCCGACTCTCAGTTCCATCCTGGCCAGGGACGTGCCTGAGAAATGCACGCTCACTGACCACCTTTGGAAATACCTGCAAGATTACGCGGCAGGTTTCGAGCGAAACTAGCCGTGACATCGGTTCGCCAACTTCAAAGCTTCGTGGACGCTCTGAGAGCGGATGAACAATACGATTCCGACGTGGGGCATTGGACGTTCCGAAGCGGTGGCTCGTGTTGCTGTTGCACGGATGCGGCAGCCAAGGTCGCCAAGGCCTTCGGTGGCCGAGTGGTCGGCTACTTGGCGGCGCGCAATCGCTCAGCTCGCATCGGTGCGGCCCATTGCGAAGGTCATGACTTCGCGCTGGTCGAGAACAGGTTCATTGTTGATTACTGGGCGTTCCATGTTGCGCGGCTGACAACCAAACCAGTGTTGGATTTGAATAGTCGAGAAGACCAAGCACTCGCCAGATGCCTTTACGGCGACGCGGATTCTTGGGAAGATGTCGCGGTCGCCAGCGAATGAGCACCAAGAACAATTGGACTCGGGAAGAGCACATCATTGCGTTCAGCCTCTATTGTCAGATTCCGTTCGGCACAATTCACATCAGGAATCCCAAGATAAAGGAACTCGCAAGATTGTTGGGACGGAGTGTGGGTTCGGTGTCGCGGAAGCTGGCGAATTTCTCCCGCCTTGACCCATTTCTTCAACAACGCGGAATCAAGGGACTTCCTCACGGTGCGAAGGGCGAGGAGGAGGTGTGGAATGAATTCGTCGAACAGCCGGAAGCCTTGGCGTTTGAAAGCCAGCGGTTGTTGGCACAGCGGATTGGGATAAGCATTGAAGAAGTATCGGAGGTTGAAACTGACGATTTGCCGATGGGCGGCAAGGAACGGGAGGCAATCGTTCGAGTCCGTGTCAACCAGAGCTTCTTTCGCCGACGCGTTTTGTCGGCTTACTGTTTCAAATGCTGCGTCACTGGACTCACTCTGCGCCCGCTTCTCGTGGCGAGTCATGTGATTCCTTGGGCTAAAGATGCAGCCAATCGTCTCAATCCGAGAAACGGACTTTGCTTGAATGCGCTTCACGACCGTGCCTTCGACCGCGGATTGATGTGGATTGAGCCTGATTTTGTTGTCCGGCTGTCTCCGAAACTGCGCGAGGTCAACAGGGATTCAAAACAGACGGTTGATTGGTTGCTGAGCTTTGACGGGAAGCCTTTGCTCCTTCCAAAGAAATTTTCCCCGGACACCGGACTGCTCGCGATGCATGCTTCGCTTTGCATTCGTTGACTTCATTTCCATCGGCAATCAAGGGCAGCTTTCGCAAGCTGGAATGGAAATCGCCACGCTTACAGAACAGGCATTCCAAGTCATGAGGCCGCAAATTCCAAGAGTCGAATCGCGTCAGAGCCGCATCGCCCGGAGTTCGGTTTTTTGAGAACGAGTCCGCAGGGAATACGAACGTCAGTGCGCCGTCAGTGGCATCCTCATTGCCACCCCGACGATGCTGCATGAAGTCGAGTCCGCCCACGTCGTTCCGGTCAGCGAAGGCGGCTCGGAAGATATTCGGAACGGGTTCACGCTGACACAGACCCTCCATTGGGCGTTTGACCGGGGATTGTTCGGCGTCACGGCAGCCCGCACGATTTACGTTCCACGACGGGTCAAACGGATGACCGAGAATGCGTTCTTGAGACAGTTTGAAAACAAGCCGATCACGGAAGCCAAAACCGCAAGCCTTCGTGTTCATGCAGACGCCTTTCGATGGCACTTTGACCATCTGGTAAAGCAGCGGGAATAGGGCCGAAGGATTTTTCCTGGCAAGGCGACGGAAGCCTGTTGGCTCATAGAGCGCATGAAAACTCCATCTACATTCCGCGTTCACTGCGCGCAGCCGCTCGTAACTTGCGGCTGGCGCTCCGCGAGCCGGTTGAAAAGCTGCCGGCGAGAGAATTCATCCGGGCGTGGTGCTCGGTTTCCTATCTTTATCCCGGTCTCCATCCGGACGGTTACGAAGATGCCGACAGCGGTTGGCCGCGCGTGCTGCGGCGACTGGCGGCCGAGGCGTGGCGTCGCGCGGATGCGGGCGAACTCTCGGACAGCGAACTTTACTGCTATCAGGCGTGCAAAGCCCGCATTCGGCGGGAGCGTGCGGAAGTTGAACGCGTCGCTCCGTGGTTGTTCCGCGACCATTTTGCGGCGTGAATTGTCACGCATCAGCGCAACAGTTGCGCCAGCCGAGTGCTCAGGCGTCCAAGGGGTTCTGCTCGCTCCGTGGCGCATTCCCAAACCACGAACGAACGCCAGCCAAGTTTGCGGAGCGCCCGCTGGTGGATTTTGTCGCGGGCGGCGTTGCCGTTGAGTTTCTTCACCCAGAAGGCGCGATTCTTCGTCGGCGTCGTGCAATTCCTGCAACCACGATGGCGATGCCAGAAGCAACCGTGAACGAAGATAACGGTTCGGTGCTTCGCCAGTACGATGTCGGGCTTACCTGGCAGCTTTTTTCCGTGAAGGCGAAATCGAAAACCCAGCCGATGGAGCAGCGAGCGAACGCGCTTTTCAGGCGTGGTGTTCTTGCCGCGAATTCGGCTCATGTTCCAGGAACGGCGCTCTTTGCTCAACCGGTCGCGCATGTGAATTCAGATTATACGCCAGCGGATGAATTGAAAATGAATTGCCAGCTTGGCCAGCCGTTTCACTACATCGAGATTGGCGACCTCTCGGCGGACGGCGCGGCCACCAGCCACGTCGTCCCCGGCGAGGAAGCGCCCAGCCGCGCGACGTGGATTGTCCAGCCCGGCGACGTCATCACCTCCACCGTGCGCCCCATCCGCTGCCTGACGGGATTGATCGAACCGGACCAGGCGGGGAACATCTGCTCCTCCGGCTTCGCCGTGCTGAGGCCCAAAGGGATTCCGAGCGAATTGCTCTTTGCGTATCTCCGCCTGCCTGTGATTTGCGAGCTGATGGATTTGCACACCACCGCCTCGATGTATCCCGCCATCTCCACCACCGACCTGATGCGCCTGCCCTTCCTCCTGCCCGACGACGCGACGATGAAGAAAGTGAAAAAACAAATCACCGCCGCCCGCACCGCCCGCCGAGAAGCGCACGGGCTTTTGGAAAAGGCGAAGCAGGCTGTCGAGATCGCGATTGAAAAGAACGAGGCGGCGGGGATGGGGATGTTGAAGGCTTAAACGCCGGTTGTGCCGCCCTTACAGGGCTTGGGGCTTCTTTTGACGATGAACCCAGGGCGTTGCCCTGGGCTATCATCTATCGGGCTTTCAGCCCTTTTGAACCGGTGTCGCCCGCATCCTCAGCGGTCTGGCACCGCTTCAACCCTGCACGCACCAACGCCGCCGTCCCGTCACGGTGATGTTGATCCGCGAAAATCACTTCTTCGGCAGGGCCAGCGCGTAAGTGACCGCCTGTTCCACCCACCGGCGAAGTTGCGCGGCGGTGCGATGGCCCTCCGCCCGGACGTAGACCATGCTCTTCATCGGTTTGCCGGTGAAATCCATCGGGGCGGTGTGTGGCTGCTGAAGCGCAGCGCGAGCGCCGTCCTCGCCGAGGCGCAGAACCAGTGTGTCGTCGAGCACGCCGCAGCACATGTGGCCGTTCACCAGGAAAGCGAGGCCGCCAAACATCTTTTGCTCCGCGAAACCGCGCCGGCCCGTCAACCGCTGGCGCACGCGTCGGGCGGTCTTCTCGTCGTAAGCCATCGTGATTCGCCAGGTGTTTCCGCGATCATTCGGACTTCACGTTTTCCCTCCGAACTTGTCCGCAGCCTTCTTGCACGAGTCGGTCAGAGCGGTCCAGGCGCTCTCGACGCCGGACTTCAATTCGCCGAAGGCGCTTTCGCTGGCGGCGCCGAGTTCCTTCAGCTTGGCCTTCGCCGAAGCCAGCTTGGTTTCCGCGTCGGCCAGTTCCTCGTAAGCCATGATCTTGCCGTCGGCGACGGCGCGCTTTGCCTTGGCTTTCAGCAGTTCAAGGTGCGCGCGTTGTTCTTCGATTTGCGCCTCCATCTTTTGTCGATATGCGTCTCGCAGGCTCATGATGCAGTCCTTTCGTTTTCGATTCGTTCACTTGGCTTTCGTCCTCGTTCTCGTTCTCGTCCTCGACAAACCTTTCCCGTTTTTTTCGAGGACGAGGACGAGAACGAGCGCAAGGCGTGCGATTTCCGGTCATAGTCGTCAACTTTGCTTCAAGGCTGTGTTCACCATCACAAGTTCGCTCACGTTCTCCAAGGTCAATAGGCCAACCAGCCGGCCATCGGCAAGAACCGGTGTGCTGGCGCACTCGCGTCCACGCATGGCTTCGAGCGCTGTCGTCAAGGTAACGGAGGCATCCACGGCTTCGCACTCGCGCGTCATCACTTCGCCGACTTGCGCGCTGCGGCGGCCTTCGGAAAGCGCCTTCACGAGGTCGTTGCGGCGCAACATGCCGACGACCCGCCCGTCGTTGGTCACGGGAAAATCCTGCTGCGAACCGGCCAGCAATTCCTTGATGGCTGAGTCAAGGGAGTCTTCGGCGGCCAGCGTGCGGAAGCGGGTCATCATCGCATCGCTGACGCGCAATCCGGACAGCGCCGATTGCATTTCCACCATGCCAGCTTCCGCTTGCGCGCCGAGATAGACGAAGATGGCGATGAAGATGAGCATCGGGTTGTAGAGAAAGCCGATGATGCCAAAGAGAATGGCCATGCCCTGACCGACATTGGCGGCGATGGCGGTGGCGCGACGACGGCCCAACCGCATCGCCAATAGGGCGCGCAGCACGCGCCCGCCGTCCATGGGAAACGCAGGCAGGAGATTGAACGCAACTAGAAAGACGTTCAGCCACATGAGCCGCGCCAGAAAGTTGCCTTTGAAGAATTCGACCTGGTAAAGCTGGTTGAGGCTGTTCAGCAGGACCAGGACGACCAAGAGCACTGCTGCAATGACGACGTTCACCGCCGGCCCGGCGATGGCCACCCAGAATTCCTGCATCGGTTTTTCCGGGATGCGTTCCAGGCGGGCCAGCCCGCCAATAGGCAGCAGCGTGATGTCGCGCGTCTTCACGCCGTAACGCCGGGCGGTGAGCGCGTGGCCGAATTCGTGGAGCACAACACAGACGAACAATGCGAGGATGAAACCGACGCCGACAGCCGCCTGGGCCGGATCCTTTCCCTGGCTCAAGTGCGCAAAGAAAATCCAGCCGATCAGCAGGAGAAACGTCCAGTGAACGTAAACGCCGATGCCGGCGAACGTGCCGAGCTTGAAGGACCATTTCATGGCGATGGCGTGAGCCGCTCTCAGCGCGCGGCGCGTTTACGCTTCGTCGCGGAGGGGCGACCCGGCACTTGCACGACGTCGCGAATGACGGGCGGCACAGCGGTGGCGGGAGAGGGAGGGATTGGTGGCGGACCCGACGCGGGCGGCAACGGCGGCGGCGCGGCGGCCGGCAGCTTGCCGCGTTCGGACACGAGTTGCTGCTCGGCTCGCAGCCAGAATTCTTCGTCACGTCCGTCCGGTCGGCCGGCTTCTTCCCAGAGCCGCCGGGCGCGGGAGGCGATGGCCTCGTGGGTTGGGGCGGAGGACGCTTTGCTCATACGCGAATCAGGTTTTCGCGGCGGGCGACGTTTTAGCCCGCTCGCCCAGTTGGTTGTCGAGATGAAAGAGTCCGGTCTCGCTCTCGCCCACGAGCTTCAGCTTGGCGATGGCATCCCTCACGGTCTTTTCCTCCTCCACCTGTTCGTCAAGGAACCAGCGGAGGAAGGACATCGTGGGATAGTCCTTGTGTTGATTGGCCAGCTCGTAAATGCGGTTGATGCAGGTCGAGACGCTCTGCTCGTGTTGCAGGCTGGTCTCGAAGGCTTCGAGTGGCGACGTAAAGTCCGTCTTGGCCTTGGGCACCGCTTCCAGCAAGACGCGCCCGCCGCGGTCATTGAGATAGCGGAAGAATTTCATGCCGTGCCCCAGTTCCTCCTGGCCTTGCAGTGTCATCCACGAGGCGAAGCCGGCCAGCGACTTGTGCTCGAACCACGCGGCCATCGCGAGGTAGGCGTAAGCGGAAAGGAACTCCAGATTGATTTGCTCGTTGATGGCCTTCTCGACGTCCGGATGCAGCTTCATGGGATGGGCGGGTAGATGTTCACAGCCGTTTTCTTTGGCTTGCTGATGGCGCGCCGTTTTCCGGCACGGCCTTTCCCAGACGCGGAAGCCGTGGCTGGTTTCGGGTGAGAGGCGCTTTTCGCGTGGCCGGCCGGTCGGCGCGCCTGTGGCCCGCGTTTGCGCGAGGCGCCCACGATGGCGCCGGCTGCCACGCCCAACGGCCCGGCAATGACACCTCCGATCACCGCTCCGGCGACGGCCCGAACGACGCGGCGCCGCCGTCTTCCGTTCA